>Ga0209258_100849_pt1 | contig 16503 bp, 10 predicted proteins | sample Araplaol_mTSA_r2_FD_184281 | JGI IMG/M metagenome (GOLD analysis project Ga0209258, IMG submission 184281) | Arabidopsis root microbial communities from North Carolina, USA - plate scrape CL_Col_mTSA_r2 (SPAdes) (version 2) | ecosystem: Host-associated > Plants > Roots > Endosphere | place: USA...
CTCTATCTCAAGACCCACAGCTTCCACTGGAACATCACCGGGCCGCACTTCAACAGCCTGCACACGATGTTCGAGACCCAGTACAACGCACTGTGGCTGGCCGCCGACGAGGTCGCCGAGCGCATCCGCACCCTGGACGTGTTCGCCCCGGGCTCCTACAGCCAGTTCGGCAAGCTCACGTCCATCAAGGAAGAAGCGGGCGTGCCGGACTGGAAGGACATGGTCGGCCAGCTGGTGGAAGGCCATGAAATCGCCGCCCACACCGCCCGTGAGGCCATCAAGGTGGCCGACGGCGCTGGCGACGAAGGTACGGTCGACATGGTGACAGGCCGTCTGAAGGAACACGAAAAGACCGCCTGGATGCTGCGCTCGCTGCTCAAATAAGCGCCACACGGCCCTCCTCCAAGGAGGAGGGCCGGCTCACCGTTCCATGCGCGGCGGCCTTTGTCGCCTTTTTATGGCGTCGAACGTCGTGCCCGCATTACTCGGTCAAGTGGCCGGTTTCGCTTCGTCACGACAACTGAACATTTGCGGCGGGCGCCGTTTTGCAGATCTGGCGGCATCCAGCCTGATAAGCCACGCGGCTCACTTGCCTATATGCCGGACAAAGCGGAAGGCCGGAACAGCGGCAGAAGGCGGCCGATTGGCACCTGTCAACGAGACCGCCCTCCATAGGCCTGACCTTGCGCTGACCACCTCTTCTCACGATTGATTGAGCCCAATGCGCTCCGTGGTTAAGCTTTCAGGGCTTTTCGGCCTCGTGTGAGGCAGCCACGGGGACCGTTTTGAGCGCGACATCGACCACCCACGACAGCCGACATCCGCTGCTTGCAGCCATCCTGCTTGCCCTGATCGTGGCGGCCATGAACATCGGCCTGTGGTGGTGGAGCAACCTGCCCCATGGCCCCGAGGACTGGAAAGGTCCTATCGGCGGCTTCGCACTGTCCGCCTTCCAGCGCTACCAGAATCCGCTGAAGAACGATTTCCCGTCCGACGAGGAAATCAACAACGACCTAAAGCTGCTCAAGCAGTACACGCCGCGCATCCGCACCTATTCCACGCTGCAGAACCCACAGGTGTATCGCCTGGCCGACAAGCAGGGCCTGCAGGTGATGGCAGGCGCGTGGATCGATCGCCGCCTCGACAACAACGAGAAGGAAATCGAGACGCTGATCGCACAGGCGCGGCGCTATCCCAACTCGATCAACCGGGTCATCGTCGGCAACGAGGTGCTGTTCCGCAACGACATTCCGCCCGAGCAGTTGATGGCGTATGTGGACCGCGTGCGCGCGGCGCTGCACCAGCCGGTGTCGGTGGCCGAGCCGTGGCATATCTGGGCGAAGTATCCGGAACTGGCCGAGCACGTCGACTTCATCACCGTGCATCTGTTCCCGTACTGGAACGGCATCGACCGCAAGGACGCCATCCAGGACGCGCTGGGCAGCTATCGCACGCTCAAGCAAATGTTCCCGAACAAGCTCATCGTCATCGGCGAGATCGGCTGGCCGTCCAACGGCGACCGCTACAAGTACGCCGACCCGTCGGTGTCGAACGAGGCGATCTTCCTGCGCCAGTGGTTCAACGTCGCCAAGCAGAACAACATCGACTACTACGTCATGGAGGCGTTCGATCAGCCCTGGAAGGAAAAGCTCTCGGGTCGCACCGAAGCCTATTGGGGCATGTTCAACGCCGACCGCCAGCCGAAGTTCCCCTTCACCGGCCCGGTGACCGAAGACACCGCGTGGCCGTGGAAGGCGCTGGCCGCCAGCTTGCTGGCGCTGCTGCCGATGATCTGGTTCGCCCGCCACTACAGCCGCTTCAAGCTGATGGGCCGCCTCTTCTTCTGCGCGCTGATCCAGCTGGCCTGTGGACTGATCACCTGGTCGGCGACGCTGCCCTTCAACTTCTACCTGAGCTGGATCGACTGGACGATGCTGGTGCTGCTGTTCCCGGCACAGATCGCGATCCTCGCCATCCTGCTGATCAACGGCTTCGAATTCACCGAGGTGCTGTGGCGCCGCGGCTGGGTGCGCCATGCCGGTCTGCTCACGCCCGACCCGGTGGAGAAGCAGCCGTTCGTGTCGATCCACCTGGCCTGCTACAACGAACCGCCGGAGATGGTGATCATCACCCTCGATTCGCTGGCCGCCTTGCAGTACGAAAACTACGAAGTCCTGGTGATCGACAACAACACCAAGGACGCGGCGATCTGGAAACCGGTGCAGGAATACTGCGAGAAGCTGGGCACGAAGTTCCGCTTCTTCCACCTGGAACCGTGGCCGGGCTTCAAGGCAGGAGCGCTCAACTTCGGCCTGAAGGAAACCGACCCGCGCGCCGACGTGGTGGCGGTGATCGATGCCGACTACGTGGTGCGCGAAGACTGGCTGGCCACGCTCACCGGCTACTTCCACGATCCGAAGGTGGCCGTGGTGCAGTGCCCGCAGGCGCATCGCGACTTCGAGCACAACCGCTTCCGCCGCATGACCGCGTGGGAGTACGACGGCTTCTTCCGCATCGGCATGCACCACCGCAACGAACGCAATGCCATCATCCAGCACGGCACCATGACCATGGTGCGTCGCTCGGCACTGGAAGGCACCGGCGGCTGGTCCGAGTGGACCATCTGCGAAGACGCCGAGCTCGGCCTGCGCCTGATGCACGCCGGCTATGAGCTCGTGTACGTCGACGAGCTGATGGGCAAGGGCCTCACCCCGGCCGACTTCAAGGCATACAAGAGCCAGCGCTATCGCTGGGCGTTCGGCGCCATGCAGATCCTCAAGGGTCGCTGGGACTGGATGACCAAGAAGGGTCCGCTTTCCAGCGGCCAGCGTTTCCATTTCCTCACCGGCTGGTTCAGCTGGTTCGCCGATGCGCTGCACCTGATCTTCACCCTGATGGCGATCTTCTGGACCGCGGGCATGGTGGCGTTCCCGACCCTCTTCAGCCTGCCGATGCAGCTGTTCCTGATTCCGGTGATCGGCTTCTTCTTCGCCAAGGCGATCTTCGGCATCGTGCTGTATCGCGCGCGCGTCCCATGCAGCTGGTACGACACGCTGATGGCGTCGCTGGCCAGCATGGGCCTGTCGCACGCCATCGCGCGCGGCATCCTGCATGGCCTCACGCGCGAGAAGACATCGTTCGTGGTGACCGCCAAGAGCCGTCGCCTCGGCGGCAGCAACTTCGCTGCGTTCGCGCCGGTACGCGAGGAACTGCTGATGGCGATCGCGCTGACGGCCTGTGTGATCGGCATGGCGCTGAGCTTCGGCACGCAGTACGTCGAAGGCCAGTTGTGGATGTTCATTCTCGCGGCGCAGTCGATTCCGTACGTTTCGGCCGTGGTGGGCGCATGGATTGCGCACAAGGCGGGCGACAAGGCCGGCTGAGTTCTTTTGCTGACGCCTCATTCACCAGTGCGCGTAAGGTGATCGGCTAAGCTTGGGCTGCACGTGTCTGCCGACGCGTGCACGCCTCTACTTCCAGGATGGAAAGCACGACTGCATGCGCCGATACAGCCGCCTGACGCTGCTGCCGCTCCTGCTGGCCCCGTGGCTGGCGCACGCGGGTGTGCAGCTCTCGGTGGATGGCGTGGACGACCCGCTGAAGCTCGCTGTCACCTCGGGCGTGGATATTTCGCAGTACGCCAATCGCGATGTGACCGAGGCGCAGGTGAAGCGCCTGTACAACCAGGCGCTCGACCAGGCAAAAAGCGCACTGGAGCCGTACGGCTACTACGAGGCGACGGTACAGGGCCAGCTCGAGCCCGTCGGCACCGAGTGGCGCGTCACGCTGCATGTGAAACCGGGACCACCGGTCACCGTTACGGCAGTGAACCTCAAGCTCGACGAGACGGCCACGGCCATCCCCGCGATCCGGCGCGCCAAGCGCAGCATCGATAACCTCAAGGGGCAGACGCTCAACCACGGCGAGTACGACTCCGCACGCGATGCATTGAGTGGCGCGCTGACCGCCAACGGCTTCCTCGATGCACGCCTGGTCACGCATCGCGTCGAGGTGAATCGCGCCGAACGTACGGCCGTGATCCAGCTCGCCTGGGAGGCAGGCCCGCGCTATCGCTTCGGCGACGTGCATTTCGAAGGCTCGCAGTTCAAGCCGGGATTCCTGCAGCGCTATGTGCCTTTCAAGTCGGGCGACTATTTCGCGCAGGACAAGCTGCTGCAGTTGCAGCAGGCGTTGAATGGCGCCGACTACTTCTCCGTCGTCAACGTGCTGCCCGATGTCGACGACAAGAACAACGGCGTGGTCGCGGTAAAGGTGGAGCTGGTGCCGGCCAAGCGCACGATCTATACCGGCGGACCGTTCATCGGCACGGATACCGGCGTGGGCGTGCGCGTGGGCAGCGAGCGCCGCTGGGTCAACCGCAGCGGCCACAAGTGGAAGAACGAGCTCGTCCTGGCGCAGAACCTCAAGACGCTTTCCACGCTCTATTCCGTGCCGCTGCCGGGGCCAAACCAGCGCAGCTTCAACTACGGTGCCACCTATCGCGATTCCGATACCGACACCTCGCACTCCAAGACGCTGGAGCTGGTCGCCAATGAAACGCGCCAGTGGCATGGCTGGGTACGCACCATCGGCGTGCATGCGCTGGACGGCACGTTTACGGTCGGCCAGAAGAGCGGCGAACCCGACAATGCGCCAGGCATCGAGCATGGCCGCAGCAACCTGTTCTATCCCGAGGTATCGCTGTCGCGTAAATCCGGCGACAACCCGATCTTCGTGCGCAGTGGCTGGTCGCTGACCTTCGCGGCGCGCAGCACCGTGGGTGGACTGCTGTCGGATGCGAGCTTCAGCCAGGTCACCGCCGACGCGAAGTGGATCACCTCGTTCTGGGGCCGCAATCGATTGATCCTGCGCGGTACCGCCGGCGCGACGTGGACCAACGACTTCAGCGACCTGCCGCCGCAGCTTCGCTTCTTCGCCGGCGGCGATCGCTCCGTGCGCGGCTACAGCTACCAAAGCATCGGCCCCAAGAATTCCTACGATCGTGTGGTCGGTGGCAAGAACCTGCTCGTGGGTAGTACCGAGGTCGAGCACTACTTCACCAAGAACTGGGGCATGGCGGCCTTCGTCGATGCGGGCAATGCGTTCGACGGCACCGACTACCGGCCGAAGATAGGCGCCGGCCTTGGCGTACGCTGGCTATCGCCGGTGGGCATGATCCGCGTGGACCTGGGCACGCCGGTACATAACCCGGATGAGCACGGCGTGGAACTGCACGTCGTGATCGGCCCGGATCTATGAGAGCCTGTTCCATGTCTGCACGTAGCCCGCGTTGTTCACCCCAAGCCCGCCGCGAGCCGTCCGGAGCGCCGCGCCTGACTGGCTGTCAGGTCAAGCTGTGGGCGGCTCGCGGCGGGCTTGGGGTGAACAACCCACTGGGCCGGGTCTGTTTGCCCGCAGTCCGGCGTCATCACTCAGTCGTGTACCGACGTACACTCCTTCGTTCTTCCTTGGTCTGCGCGCAAACAGCTCCCGGCGCGGGCCACGCGCAGACATGGAACAGGCTCTAACGCCGCGATGAACAGCGCCACGCCCGCCACCGCACCCAAGCCCCGCCGTCACTGGCAGCGCTGGATCGCGCTGTCGTTCGCGCTACTGCTGGTGTTGCTGCTGCTCGCCGTGGCATGGCTCGTCGGCACGGCATCCGGTCTGCGTTTCGCGCTGGCGCGTGCCGAAGGTTTCACCCAGGGCGCACTCACCGTGCAATCCGCACAGGGACGCCTGATCGGGCCGCTGGATCTTGCCGGCGTGCGCTACGCCGACGGCAAGGGACTCGACGTGAAGGTGGCAAAGGCGCATCTCGATTTCAGCGTCGCGATGCTGTTGCGCAAGCGCGTGCACGTGCTCGATCTCAATGCGGACGGTGTGGATGTCGCCTTGCCCAAGAGCGAAGAAACACCGGACAACCAAAGCAGCTTTTCGCTGCAACCGCCGCTCGACATCCTGCTCGACCGCGTGCACGTGGGTTCGGTGAGAATCACCCAGGACGGCAAGCCGCTGTTCGCTTCGAACACGCTTGACCTCGCCGGCAGCTGGACCAGTCGGGGCATCGAACTGCGCCAACTCGCCTTGCGCGCGCCCGACGGCCATGCCGATCTCACCGGCACCATGGGCATCAGCAGCACCTATCGCGGTGACAGCAAGGCCGCCTTCGCATGGACAGTCAGTGGCACGGCATACGCCGGCGAGCTGGCCGTACGCGGCGACGGCCAGCAGGCGCATCTGGAGCTGCAGCTCGCCCAGCCCATGGCGGCACGCCTGCAGCTGCAGTGGGCACAGGGCGGCGATTACGCCTGGACGGCACGGCTCGATGCGCCCCGTTTCAACCCCAAGCCATTGCTGGGCGAAAGCTCGCTGACACAACTGGCCGTGGCGCTCGATGGCAAGGGCGATCGACGCAGCGGCAGCCTGCAAGGCCGGCTCGACCTCAACGACTATCAGCTGCAGCTGCGTCCCCTCACCGCGCGGTTCAGCGACGACTTCAAGACGCTGACGATCGATCAGCTCGCACTCGCCTCACCACAGTTCAAAGGTGACGTCGGTGCGCATGGCGTGGTGGCATGGGGCGCGCAGCCGCTGTCGGCGGATCTCACACTCGACTGGAAAGATGTCGAACTGCCCGAGGACCTCGTTGGCCAGGTATTGCAGAGCCACGGCAGCCTCAAGGCCAAAGGTAGCGCCGACCAGTTCCATGCCAGTGGTGACCTCGCCCTTGGCGCACCGGGCAAGCTCGCCGACGTGACACTGGATCTGGATGGCACGCAGAAGCAGATCGACCTGCATGCGCTTACCGTCAAGCAGCCGCAGGGGCAGATGCAGGCCAAGGGCACGCTGGTGCTGCAACCGGCGCTCGGGTGGCAGATGGAGGCAACCGCACGTCGCTTCGACCCGGGGCACGTGCTGGTGAAATGGAATGGCTCGCTGGATTTCGACATTGCCTCGCAAGGCACGCTGCCGCAGGGCCACCCCGATGTCACGCTGGAGATCCGCAAGTTCGAGGGACGCCTGCGTGAGCGCACCGTGCATGGCGACGGCAAGCTGCATCTCCCGCCGGAAGGCGTGGTCGACGGCAAACTGCATCTCGTCTCCGGCGGCAGCGACGTGCAGATCGATGCCAAGCCTGGCACCAGCAACGATGCGACCATCAAGCTTGCGGTCGCCACGCTGGGCGACTGGCTGCCTGATTCCGCCGGCCGCCTGCAGGGCACGATCCGCGTGCAAGGCAAGTATCCGAAGCTGGCAGTGGATACCAACCTGCAGGGCAGCGCGCTGAGTTACGCCGGCCAGCACATCGACAGCCTGCGCCTGCTCGCCAACGTGCCCGACATCAGCCGGCCTGGCGGCAAACTCGACCTGCAGACCACCGGCGTCAACGCCGGCGGCCTCGCCTTCACCCAGGTGAACGTGCGCGGCGACGGTACGGCGGAGCGACACAACCTCACGCTCGATGCGCGCGGTTCGCCGCTGTGGACCGATCTCGCGCTGAGCGGCAGCCTCAAGGGTTCGACGTGGAACGGCACGCTTTCCACGCTCAACATCGATCTCGCCGGCCTGCCCCGCTGGCGGCTGCAGCATTCCACTGCCCTGTCGTACAACGACGGCGCCATGAGCCTCTCGGAGTTGTGTCTGACCGCGGGCGATCCGCTGCTGTGCGCAGCCGCCAAGCAGGACAAGGCGGGCAATCTCGACGCCAGCTATCGCCTGCGCAATCTCCCGATCGCCTTGTTGATGAGCGCCGCCAGCACGGCCAAGGTGCCGATGCGGGTGGAAGGCTCCCTGGCGGGCGATGGCAACATTCGTCGCAATGCGGCCGGCGCGCTCAGCGGCAACGCGTCCATTACCTCGTCGCACGGCTCCATCGCCTATGCCGATCGGCCCGACGAACCGCTGATCACCTACAACAATCTCGCTGCCAACGCGCAGCTCACTCCGTCCAACCAGCGCATCGATCTGCACGCGGGCTTGACCAACAACGGACGTCTGGATGGCCAGGTGAACATCAGCGGCGCGCAACAGGCGCTTGCTGGCCAAGTGTCGCTGCATGTGAGCAACCTTGCCCTGCTCGAGATCTTCACCACGGAGGTGGTGAACCCCAAGGGCGCCATCAACGCCGACTTCGGCCTCGGCGGTACGGTGTCACAGCCGGCCGTGAACGGCCAGGCCACGATCAGCGATTTCGCCGCCGAGATTCCCGCGATGGGCCTGAAGCTGAGCCAGGGTCGCGTGGCGGTGAACACCACCGACGCACGGCATTTCCACCTCGACGGTACGGTGCATTCGGGCGATGGCAATCTGCTGCTTGCCGGCAATGCGGCGTTGGGCGATGACGCGCAAAGCGTGCTCTCGGTGAAGGGCAGCAACTTCAAGGCCATCGACATTCCCGCCGCCAAGGTGGCGATCTCGCCCGATCTCGCCGTGCGCCACGACGCCAACGGCCTGAACATCACCGGCAGCGTCGCGTTGGACAGCGCCGACGTGAACCTCGACAAGCTTCCCGGCGCAGGTGCGACCAAGGCCTCGCCGGACGTCGTGGTAATCGACGACAAGCAGCAGGAGGAACAGGCGGCCCGCATGCCGATCACGGCCTCGGTCACGGTGAAACTAGGCGACAAGGCGCATCTTGTGGGCATGGGCCTGGACGGACGGTTGCATGGCCAGCTCGTGGTCAGCGAGCGCCCTGGCCGCGCCACCACCGGCCAAGGCCAGATCGAAGTCGATGGCACCTACAAAGCCTACGGCCAGAACCTGCAGATCGAACGCGGCCAGCTGCTGTTCGCCACCACGCCTATCGACAATCCGGGCCTCAACATTCGCGCCGTCCGCAAGCTCAATCCCAATGCGACCATCGATGACGGGCAGAAAGTTGGCTTGTACGTCGCCGGCACTGCCCAGCGCCCAACGCTCACGGTGTTCTCCCAGCCCGTCATGGAGCAGTCCGATGCGCTGTCCTATCTCGTCACCGGCAAGCCGCTGTCGCAGGTGAAGGGCGGCGAAGGCAACATGGTGGGCGCCGCGGCCCAGGCACTGGGCTCGGCCACCGGCAACCTGCTGGCCAAGAGCATCGGCTCACGACTCGGCTTCGACGACGTGGGCGTCAGCAGCAGCGATGCGCTCAACGGCAGTTCCGCCTTCACCGTGGGCAAGTACCTCTCGCCACGCCTCTACCTCAGCTACGGCGTAGGCCTGTTCGATCCGGGCCAGGTGATCACCCTGCGCTATCACTTCAGCCAGCACTGGAACTTCGAGGCGCAGAACGCCACCGACTTCAATCGCGCGAGCCTCAACTACCGCTACGAGCGATGACGCCGGCTTGCCGTAGGAGCGCACCCAGTGCGCGACCGCGACGCGGCAGAGAATCGGTTGCATAGAACCGCATCGCCCAATCGGATTGAACGGGGTTTCGCCCGCACCGCGAATGTCATTGCCAAGAGCCATCGCGCACTGGGTACGCTCCTGCAGAAAACTTGAGGGGTTACTGCCCTTCACCCAGATCGCGCGCCATCACGATGGCATCCTCGCGCCCGTCCTTGGCCGGGTAATACTTCGGGCGGCGACCGATCTCTTCGAAGCCCATCGCCCGATACAGGTTTTGCGCCACGGGGTTGGAGGGACGCACTTCGAGGAACACGCGCCCCGCGCCGTTCCAGCGCGCGATGTCCATCAGGCGGCGCAGCAGGAAACGTCCGAGACCAAGGCCACGATAATCCGGGCCCACGCAGACATTGAGCACATGCGCTTCACCGGCGGCCACGGACAGGACGCCATAGCCCGCGATCACGCCTTCCACCCACATCGTCCAGCTGGGATGACCGGCCTTCAGGCAATCGGTGAAGATGCCCGGCGTCCACGGAAAGTCGTACGAAGCTGCCTCCATCGCCGCGACGATGGGAACGTCGTCGCGCCGCATCGCGCGGATCTCAGCATGAGGACGGGCCACCGCGACCATGGGCGATCACTCCGACGGTTTTGACAAGGCGCGCCGCAGGCTGCGCAATGCGTTCCACAGGCGGCGCTTGCCCGCGCCCGACGACAATACGCCACTTGGCTCGTCGGCGAGCACGATATGTGCGCGACTCAGCACGGCTGCCGGCAGCTCACGCCCGAGCGCATGCGCCTGCGCCTCGCCGAACACCAGGTAGGCGCGGGCCTCCGGCGCTTTCGAAAGGTGGCCGTTGCTCACCTCGATCCGAGGCGCACGCGCCAGCGCGGGACCACAACTCATCAACGCCCGGCCCACCAGATCCAGCTCGCGCGGCGAGCAGCCTGCGGGCAACAGCACTACGCATTCGCCGGTGCCGACTGCCATGGCCGGCGTCTCCTCGACGGCGACGCCAGCCGGCGATGGCACCTGCCGCCGCGTCCAGGGCGTGATGCCGAGCGCGCGCAGGACACGCCCGCGATGGTTCGATGCGGCTTGTGCCGACGCGGGCATGTCAGGCCACTCCACGGCGACGCCGGCGCATGGCACGTCCCCACAGGGTCATCACCGGGCCGGACAGCAGGTATAGCGTGAACACCACGAACAGCACGCGCGGCGGATCGATGAAGAACGGCACCAGCACCAGCACGCCCACGATGATCCACAGGAAAGGCACGCGCCCGTCGCCGCCCATCGGCAACGACTTGAAGCTGTAGTAGCGGAAACGGCTCACCATCAGCAGGCCTACCACCACGGCGATCACGGGCGTTATGAAGCAGACTTCCTCACCGAGGATGCCGAACTTGTCCATGCTCCACACGAAGGACATGCACACCGCGGCCGCCGCGGGGCTGGCCAGTCCCTGGAAATAGCGCTTGTCGATGACCCCGACCTGAGTGTTGAAACGCGCCAGCCGCAACGCTGCGCAGGCCGCGTAAATGAAGGCCGCGGCCCAGCCGATCTTGCCCCAGGTGGGGCCGTATTCCTTCAGGGTGGACAGCGACCAGGTGTACATCACCAGCGACGGCGCCAGGCCGAAGCTGATCAGGTCCGACAGCGAGTCGTACTGCACGCCGAATTCGGTCTGTGTGCCGGTGAGGCGGGCCACCCGGCCATCCATGCCATCGAGCAGCGCCGCCACGAACACCGCGATGGCCGCCGAGCTGAAATCCCCGCCAATGCTTGCCACGATCGCGTAAAAACCGGCGAACATGGCGCCGGTCGTGAATAGGTTCGGCAGCAGGTAAATGCCCCGATGACGCGGGGGGCGGACGGGTACGCTCTCGCTCATGAATCAATCCGTGACGGAATGCGCGCAGTGTAAACCATCCTCCGCTTGAGTCCGGCCGTGGGGGGTGTTAACAAATGCGCACCCTGTCTGATGCCTCCGGAGTACCCGATGCGCCGCCTGCTGATCGCCACCGCACTGATGCTTGCCGCGCCCCTGGTCGCCGCCCAGGCATACAAATGGACCGATGCCAACGGCACCGTTCACTACTCCGACGCGCCGCCCGCGCAAGGAACGAAATACAGCAAGGTCACGACCACGGGCACCGTCGAGCCGCTGGCTGAGCCGGCGCCGACCAAGTCCAGTGAATCTACCTCCGAGTCGAAGCCGGCTCCTGCGCAGTCGTCGCTGCCGATGGTGGACACCCCGGAAAATCGCGCCAAGCTTTGTGCCAGCCTCAAGAGCAATCTCGAGGCGCTGAAGAGCAGCGGGCCGATCGTGATGCAGCAGAACGGCCAACAGAAGCTTCTGGACGCCGACCAGCGCCAGGCACAGCAGGCCGCCGCACAGACCCAATATCAGCAGTACTGCTCGGGCAACTGAGCCGTTGATCCGCCGGGCCCGTCCATGGGGCCCGGCCTGCCGCGTCGCGGATCGCTATAATCGGCCTCTTTCACCCGCCGGATCCGCCACATGCGCCTCAGCCAATTCCACTTGGCCACCGTCAAGGAAGTCCCCGCCGACGCCGAAATCGCCAGCCATCAGCTGATGCTGCGCGCCGGCATGATCCGCAAGCTCGCTGCCGGCCTGTACACCTGGTCGCCGCTGGGCCTGCGCGTGCTGCGCAAGGTGGAGAACGTGGTGCGCGAGGAAATGGATCGCGCTGGCGCGGTCGAGTTGCTGATGCCGACCATTCAGCCGCAGGAACTGTGGGAGGAAAGCGGCCGCTGGGCGAAGTTCGGCCCCCAGCTCCTGAAGATCAAGGATCGCAAAGAGCAGGGATTCTGCTACGCGCCCACGGCCGAGGAAGTCATCACCGATTTCGCGCGCAACGAGCTGAAGAGCTACAAGCAGCTGCCGGTGAACTTCTACCAGATCCAGACCAAGTTCCGTGACGAGATCCGTCCGCGCTTCGGCGTGATGCGTGCGCGCGAGTTCCTGATGAAGGACGCCTACTCCTTCCATCTCTCGCAGGACTCGCTGCAGCAGACCTACGACACGATGTACCGCGCGTACTCCAACATCTTCACCCGATTGGGCCTGAAGTTCCGAGCGGTGCAGGCCGACACCGGCGCCATCGGCGGCAACGCCAGCCATGAGTTCCAGGTACTGGCGGACTCGGGCGAAGACGCGCTGATCTTCTCCGATGGTTCCGACTACGCAGCCAACATCGAAAAGGCCGAAGCGCTGGCGCCCACCATGGAGCGCCCTGCTCCGTCCGTCGAGCTCACGCGCGTCGACACGCCTACGCAGAAGACCATCGATGAAGTGGCCGCCTTCCTCAAGGTCAGCCCCAAGCAGTGCGTCAAGACCATCCTGGTTCGCGGCAGCAAGGGGCTGGTGGCCCTGTGCGTGCGCGGCGACCACGAGGTCAACGAGGTGAAGGCCGGCAAGCTGGCCGAGATGCCTGGTGACTCGGTGCTGGCTACTGAAGAAGAAATCCTCGCGCTTACGGGTACACGGCCCGGCTTCATCGGCCCGGTGGGCCTGCCCGCCGAAATACCGGTGATCGTGGACCGCGACGCGGCCGTGCTCGCCGACTTCGTCTGCGGCGGCAACCAGGACGGCACGCACTACACCGGCGCCAACTGGGAGCGCGACGCGCGCGTCAGCCGCGTCGAGGACATCCGCAAGGTCGTCGCCGGCGACCCTTCGCCCGATGGCAAGGGCACCCTGCAGATCGCGCGTGGCATCGAGGTCGGCCACGTGTTCCAGCTCGGCAACAAGTACGCTGAAGCGCTCAAGGCCACCGTGCTGGACGAGAGCGGCAAGGCCCAGGTGATGCTGATGGGCTGCTACGGCGTCGGCGTCAGCCGCATCGTGGCCGCCGCCATCGAGCAGCGCCACGACGACGCCGGCATCATCTGGCCCGAACCGATGGCGCCCTGGCGAGTCGCGGTATGCGTGATCAATCCGAAGAACTCGCCGGACGTCGCCCAGGCGGCCGAGGCGCTGTACCGCGAGCTGCAGCAGCGCGGCGTCGACGTGGCACTGGACGATCGCGGCCTGCGCCCGGGCGCGATGTTCGCCGACATGGAGCTGATCGGCATTCCGCATCGCGTGGTCGTCAGCGAACGCGGCCTGGCGGCCGGCACGCTGGAATACCGGGCCCGCCAGGAAGCGGAAGCCCGCGCCATCACTCAGGACGAGCTGTTCGCACTGCTGGCCTGAGCCATCCGGCGCCTCCGCATAAAAAAACGGCCGCGAAAGCGGCCGTTTTTTTGTTCCCCGCCAACGCCTTGACCTCAGCCGTATTAATCCACGGAAGAACGCCGGGCTTAATTAATGCCCCGATTAATCCACGCTATTGGTCCGCATTATCGGCCCGATAATGTGGGGTCTTTGCAAAACCGCGCGATTATCGGTAAGAATCGAAGGACTCTTATGGATGCGTCGCCTTATGTCGCGACGCCATGCATTAGCCCATTACCCACCCCCGGGAGTGACTTATGGCGGTTGACATCAAGAACCTCAATCACAATCAGCTCAATGACCTGATCACCAAGGCGCAATCGCGCCAGCAAGAGCTGCGCAAGGAAAAGGTGGCCAAGCTTCGCGACAAAATCCACGCGCTGATCAAGGCCGAAGGTTTTTCCTTCGAAGATGTCTTTGGCCAGGGTCGCGGTGGCAAGGGCCGTCGTACGGGCGGAACCGTCGCCCCCAAATATCGCAATCCCGCCGATCCCGAACAGACCTGGTCGGGCCGCGGCAAGCGCCCGCGCTGGTTCAATGATGCGCTGAAGGCAGGCAAGAAAGAAAAGGATTTGGCGATCTGATCGTCATTCCTCTCGTTTCTTCAGAAGAAAACGCCGGCGCATCGCCGGCGTTTCTGTTTCGATACACCGTTATAGCGAACGGCGCGGCGCGATCAGCAAATCGCCGAAAAGCAATCCCGCGACCAATGCAATAAGCAACGTAATCAGCAGCATGCCGCTATCCATGCCCAGCGTGGTATCGCGTTCCAGCAAATAGGAAACACTACGGAAGCCGACGCTTCCCGGGACCAACAGGATTATTCCGGGCTCGCGGATGATGGCTCCCGGGCGATGCACGAAACGCGCATACAGATTGGCCAGGCTGCTGAGGGCCAGGCCACCGAGAAAAACGCCGAACGGAGCCGCAGGCAGTTTGCCCGCCAGTGCGCCACCCCAACGTGTGGCGAGATAACCCATCACGACCGCGGCCATCACCACCAGCCAGTCGCGCCGTGCGGCCCGGAAGGAAACAGCAAAAGCAAACGCGCCCACCAGCAAGGCCGGGTAATCGGTCCACGACGGCAGCGGGGTCAGCGCGTAATCACGCCCTTCGATGCCGAAGGCATTGCACAGCTGCGTCGCGGCGACCGTGCCGAAGGTGAGCTTGATCAGCGTGGCGATGGCGCCCCCCATGCGCGCCACCCCCGCCACGAGATGCTGGCTGGATATTTCGCGCACCGCCGTAGTGAGCGACATGCCAGGCATCAGCACGATGAGACCAGCGAGAATCACCGACTTGATCGCCAGCGGCACCAGAAACTGGCTCACCACGATGGCGATGACGGTGGCGACCAGGGCGCTGATCGCCTCGCTGGCCACGGCCAGGCGCGGGCGCGTGGCCGAAAGTACCGTGATGCTGCCGATGATGAGCCCGATCAGCGCTGCCGTGAGCAGATCGGCCCACGAACTGTGCAGCAGCAGCGCGACCACGCTGGCCGCCGCGAGGCCATAACTGGCGATCACGCCGACCTGTTCGCGACGGGTGTCCGGCCGGCCAAGCTCACGCAGGCGCCGGAAACCTTCACGCAGCTCGATGTCACCGGCAATGACCTTGTCCGCGATGGCGTCCGCTTCGCTGAGGCGCGCCAGATTCACATCGCCCGGCGCCAGCCGCATCACCTGGGTGACCTGGGCGACTTCGTCCTCGCCCTGGTCCAGGTCGGTGAAGGAAATGATGATCGCAGTGGGGCTGGACCAGACATCCGCCAACAGGCCCAGCCGCTGGGCCGCCCCGCCGATGGCCCCTTCCAGGCGCGGCGCGGCCGTGCCGTACTGGTGCAGGCGGCGCGCCAGCTCCAGCAAAAAGGCGATACGGGTGTTCAGGGGCGCGGTAGCCAGGGGCGTCACGACCAGCGGATGGTTCATCGTGCGCGGACCCGCTTCGGGCAGGCCGCGGGCAGCGAAAAGGCGATAGGGAAGGAATCCGTGGGCATGCCGCTAGTAGACCTGATTTGGATGGCCATTGTCAGCGATGCCTCTCTCGCCTGGCGCCCTTTCGCAGGAGCGCACCCAGTGCGCGAAAGGCCTTTATGCGTGCGACGCGGAGCGCTTGATTTGGCGACAACCCACCTCTTCGGCAACGCCTACCTCTGCGGTCGGGCACTGGGTGCGCTCCTACAGGGAGGGGCATGCTGAATCCGGGGGGGAAACACCCCCATCTAGGACAAGGTAAACTTGGCGGTTCCGCCACCTCGTACGGGTTTCGAGTTTCCGATGTCCACCGATAAAGCCACCGTTGAATCCACCACTTCGCCCGCCAGCCCGCAGGCCGAGGGACAGCGGGACTTCATCCGCCAGATCATCCGCGAGGACCTGGCCACGGGTAAGCATCACGACATCCGTACCCGGTTCCCGCCCGAGCCCAACGGCTACCTGCACATCGGCCACGCCAAGGCGATCTGCCTGAACTTCGGCATCGCCAGGGAATTCACCGGCTGGTGCAACCTGCGCCTGGACGACACCAACCCGGGCAAGGAAGACCCCGAATTCGTCGAAGGCATCAAGGACGACGTGCGCTGGCTCGGCTACGAGTGGCACGACCTGCGCCACGCTTCGGACTACTTCGAGGTGTTCCATGACGCGGCGGTCAAGCTGATCAAGGATGGCGTGGCCTACGTCGACGACCTGAGCCCGGAAGACATGCGCGCCTATCGCGGCACGCTCACCGAGCCGGGCCGCAACTCGCCGTTCCGCGACCGTAGCGTGGAGGAGAACCTTGACCTGTTCCGCCGCATGCGCGCGGGCGAGTTCGCCGACGGTTCCAAGACGTTGCGCGCGAAGATCGACATGACGTCGGGCAACATGAACATGCGCGACCCGGCGATCTACCGCATCCGCAAGGTCACGCACCAGAACACCGGCGA
>Ga0209258_100850_pt1 | contig 16453 bp, 16 predicted proteins | sample Araplaol_mTSA_r2_FD_184281 | JGI IMG/M metagenome (GOLD analysis project Ga0209258, IMG submission 184281) | Arabidopsis root microbial communities from North Carolina, USA - plate scrape CL_Col_mTSA_r2 (SPAdes) (version 2) | ecosystem: Host-associated > Plants > Roots > Endosphere | place: USA...
TGACCACCGGGCAAAGCAGGTGCGGGATGTCCTCGTAGACGCTCATCTCCAGCATCTTCGGGTCGATCAGGATCAGGCGGACGTCCTTGCCCTCCGCCTTGTAAAGCAGCGACAGGATCATCGCGTTGATGCCCACCGACTTGCCCGAGCCGGTGGTGCCGGCCACCAGGCAGTGCGGCATCTTCGCGAGGTCGGCCACCACCGGATTGCCGACGATGTCCTTGCCCAGCGCGATGGTCAGCAGCGAGCCGGCCTCGTTGTAGACGTTGGAGCCCAGGATCTCCGACAGCCGGATCATCTGGCGGCGCGCGTTGGGCAGTTCCAGCGCCATCGTCGTCTTGCCGGGGATCGTCTCGACCACGCGGATGCTGACCAGGCTCAGCGAGCGCGCCAGGTCCTTGGCGAGGTTGACGATCTGCGAGCCCTTGACGCCGGTGGCCGGCTCGATCTCGTAGCGCGTGATGACCGGGCCCGGCGCCGCGGCGACCACGCGCACCTCGACGCCGAAGTCGCCCAGCTTCTTCTCGATCATGCGGCTGGTCATCTCCAGCGACTCGGGCGTGACCGTGGGCTCCATGCGCGCCGGCGCGGCGTCGAGCAGGTCGACCTGCGGCAGCTTGTTGTCGTGGATCTCGACGAACAGCGGCTTCTGGCGCTCGCGCTGCACGCGCTTGGATTCCACGACCTGCACGATCTCGGGCTCGATCACGATGGGCGCATGCTGCACCTCCTCGATGCGCACCTCGTCGACCTGCTGCTCGCGCTCGCGCAGCGCGATCTCGCCGATACGCTCGTCCTCGGCGCGTTCGCGCGCGACCGCGCGGTGCTCGCGGCGGCCGTCGATCCAGGCGCCGATGCCGTCGGCCAGGCGCACCCACGAGAAGCGCAGCGCGCCCGACATGCCCAGCACCAGCAGCGCGATCCACAGCACGCCCGAGCCGAGAAAGCCGAGCCCGTGCATCGACAGCGGCCCCAGGAAGAAGCCCAGGATCCCACCCGAGTGCCCGCCGGGCACGCGCGTCTCCCAGGTGTACAGGCGCGTCCATTCGAGCGCGGTGCTGGCGCACAGCAGCAGGACGAGCCCGCCCCAGAAGCGCAGGCGCGGGAAGCGCGGCTCGGGGTGGGCGTCGGCATCCACGCCCGCCAGCGCGCGCGAACCGCGCGCCAGCTTGCGCAAGGCTTGCAGCAGGCCCACCAGCGGCAGCCACGACGCCGACGCGCCCAGGCCCAGCAGCAGGACGTCGGACAGCCAGGCGCCGGGGCGGCCCAGGAGATTCGCGACCGGGCTGCCGTCGCCAGAGGTGGTGAACGCGGGATCGCTCGCATGGTGCGAGGCCAGCGCCAGCGCCACGGCCAGCCAGACGGCCAGGCCGACGAGCGCGGCCACGCGCTGCTTCCACACCGCCTGCGGCACGGGCGCGGGGGAGTCGGACGACGTCCGGGAAAAAGCCGAGAACTTCGGAAGAGCCAGACTCAAGACGCTGCTTTCAAGCCAGAAACGTCACCCAGTTTATGCCTCCGGCGCTGCCGCTCGCTCCAGACGCGCGAAGTTCGAGGAGAGCGGTCGAGCCGGCCCCTCGGGGGCAGCGACGAGCGCAAGCGCGGGCCGTCGGTTCCGGCTCAACTCTTTCTGTTCTGGATCTTGAGCGAGCCGTCTTCCTGCGTCTCGATGATGCCGCGCTCCTCGAGATCCTTCATCACGCGGCTGACCATCTCGCGCGAGGCGCCGACGATCTTGGCCATGTCCTGGCGCGAGACCTTGGACTTGATGACCTTCTCGCCGTCGACGTCCTCGGCCATGTCCAGCAGCGTGCGGGCGACTCGGCCGTAGACGTCCAGCAGCGCCAGCGACTCGATCTGGCGGTCGGCGCTGCGCAGGCGCGTGACCAGGCCGCGCATGATCGCGTACGACAGGCTGGAGTTCTCCGGCAGGCAGCGCGCGAACTCGGCGCGGCCCAGGATCAGCACGTCGCACTGCAGCTCGCAGCGCACCGTGGCGGAGTGCGGTTCGTTGTCGATCAGGCTCATCTCGCCGACGTAGTCGCCCGCGTTGAGCACCGCCAGGATCACCTCGCGGCCGCGCGGGTCGGAGGTGGTGACGCGCGCCCGGCCACTGAGCAGGATGAAGAGCGCGTTGCTCTTCTTGCCCTGCTCGACGACCAGTTCGCCGCGGCGGAAACGGCGCTTGACCACGCCGTCCGCCACCACGCGTGCCTGATCCGTCGTCAGCATCGAGAAGAGCGGAACGCGTCGGATCAGGTCCAGATTCGAGAGCATCGACATGCAGAAACCTTTCGCAAATCCCTTGGAATGTTGAGCCCTGCACCGCATGCGGCCGGCGGGGGCCGGTCGGCATCCCTACAATCGCGGGTGCAGTTTGTCGTGTGACATTGTGCCGTCCATTTCGCAATTTCCGAGCCCGCAACCGTAATGAGTAACTCTGAGAACCCTTCCAACCACGCCCAGGTGCTGATCCTCGGTTCCGGCCCGGCAGGGTACACGGCGGCCCTTTACGCGGCCCGCGCCAACCTCAAGCCGATGCTGGTCACCGGCCTGGCCCAGGGCGGACAGCTCATGACGACCACCGAGGTGGACAACTGGCCGGCCGACGTCGCCGGCGTCCAGGGCCCCGACCTGATGGCCCGTTTCCTCGCGCACGCCGAGCGTTTCGACACGAAGATCGTGTTCGATCACGTCAACAAGGTCGATTTCAGCCAGCGCCCGTTCAGGCTGACCGGCGACTCCGGCACCTACACCTGCGATTCCCTGATCATCGCCACCGGCGCCTCGGCCAAGTACCTGGGCCTGCCGTCCGAGGAGGCGTTCATGGGCCGTGGCGTCAGCGGCTGCGCCACCTGCGACGGATTCTTCTATCGCGGCGAGGAAGTGTGCGTGGTCGGCGGCGGCAACACGGCCGTCGAGGAGGCGCTTTACCTGTCCAACATCGCCCGCAAGGTGCACCTGATCCACCGGCGCGCCAAGTTCCGCGCCGAGGCGGTGATGATCGACAAGCTGATGCACAAGGCCCAGGAAGGCAAGATCCAGCTGCACCTGGACCAGACGCTGCACGAGGTGCTGGGCGACCAGACCGGCGTCACCGGCGTGCGCACGAAGTCCGTCGAGGGCGAGGCCTACGCCGAGATCCCGGTCAAGGGCTGCTTCATCGCGATCGGCCACCATCCCAACACCGACATCTTCCAGGGCCACCTGGACATGAAGGACGGCTACATCCTGACCAAGACGGGCAGCGAGGGCTTCGCCACCCAGACCAGCATCCCGGGCATCTTCGCCGCCGGCGACGTCCAGGACCACGTCTACCGCCAGGCGATCACCTCGGCCGGCACCGGCTGCATGGCCGCGCTGGATGCGCAGCGGTTCCTTGAATCGCTGAGCTGACAGCCTCGGCGCCCCCAGCCGTCATTCTGCGCGGAGCGAAGCGGAGTCGCAGAATCCACTCCAGGGCAGACGCCTCGGCTGGGGTGGCTCCTGCGACTGCGCGCAGGATGACCGGGGTGGATGACCGCCGAATTTGGTGACCGAACACCGTTTGGTGTAGAATCCGCAGTTCCCTTGGGAGCCAGCCGCCCTATTGGCGTATGTGCCGGCTTTCCAACCCGGTGCGCATGGTGTGCCCGGATGAATCAAGGAGAGCTTCATGGCTCGTGTCTGTCAAGTGACGGGTAAGCACCCGATGACGGGAAACAACGTTTCCCACGCCAACAACCGCACCAAGCGCCGCTTCCTGCCGAACCTGCAGAACCGCCGCATCTGGGTCGAGAGCGAGAACCGTTTCGTGCGCCTGCGCATCACGACGGCCGCGCTGCGACTGATCGACAAGAACGGCATCGACGCCGTCCTCGCCGACCTGCGCGCCAAGGGCGAACTCTAAACTTCACCGGAGATACACACCATGGCTGCCAAGGGTGGACGCGAAAAGATCAAGCTGGAGTCGACCGCGGGAACGGGTCACTTCTACACCACGAACAAGAACAAGAAGACGACGCCTGAAAAGCTCGAATTCATGAAGTTCGATCCGAAGGCGCGCAAGCACGTCCTGTACAAGGAAATCAAGCTGCGCTGACCTTCCCGGAGCCCGCGGCGCGACGCCGCGCTCCGAAGTCGCCAAGGCCGCCTGCGGGCGGCTTTTTCGTTTCCCGGTCGACCATGCGTGCGCCCTCCCTCATGCGGGTTCTTGCGGCGGCGGCGTCGATGCGCGATCCTGTCCTGATCCGCGAACGCACGCATACGCAGGTGGGCAAGCAGGACAACGGCCATGCCTTCCAGGGTATCGGCCGGGCGCGAAGATCACGGCCCACAAGGCGGCGACCAATGCAGGTTCATGGGTGTTCTTCGCGGCAGGCGTGGCCGGTTGCGCGTCGCCGGGCCGACCCGAGGAGAAACGGATGTCCGACAACGACAAGCGCTTCAGCCGCATCGGTCCGCCCGATGTCGCCCCGGTCGAGTTCGAAGGCCGCAGGTACGAGCAGATCGTCAACGGCAAGCGCGAGCAGCTCGACCAGCGCACCGGCTACCTCGGCGTCACCGACCTCGCCACCGGCAAGCGCGTGGCCGCCATCAAGGTCTACGAGGTCCCGTTCGATCCCGACCTCGAGGCCGATGTGCAGGATGTGTTCTTCGTATACCTCGAGCTGCAGGCCGCCGAGCGCCGCCTGCTGGTCGAGAAAGCGCATGGCCAGCGCTACCCCGTGGCCCTCGACGGCCATGCCGTGACGCCGGCGCCCTGAAATCAGGCACGCCATGCCCGCGACCTGAAACATCTCTTTCACGACGACACCGTCCCGGGCGCGCGATCTGCCGCAGCGCGCGGTCAATCGCTTTCCCCGGAGTCGTCCAGATGCAGATCCGCCCCCTCGCCCGCCTCGCGCTGTGCGCGGCCGCAGCCAGTCCGCTGCTCGCCCATGCGCAGGTCACCCAGAAACCGGACGGCCAATGGCGCTCGCTGTTCACGGCGGGCGCGAGCATCGCCACCGGCAACACCGACGCCAAGAGCGCCTCGCTTGGCGCCGACGTCATCAAGCTGACCAGCACCGACAAGTGGGCCCTCAACGGCACGGCGCAGTACGCGCGCAGCAACGGCGCCACCACGGCCAACCGCGTGGGCGGCAGCACCATCTACTCGAGCGACTTCACCCCACGCTGGTTCGGCTTCGGCGAACTGGACCTGCTGCACGACGTGCCCAGCGACCTCTCGCTGCGCACGACGCTGGGCTCGGGCATCGGCTACCACGTGGTCAAGTCACCCGACCAGAGCTTCGACCTGTCGGCCGGTCTCGCCTACACGATGGATCGCTATCGCCATGAACAGATCATCCAGGACGAGATGCGCCGGCACTACAACCACGCCGAGCTGCTGCTGGCCGAGGAGTCGAACAACAAGCTCAGCGACACCACGACCTTCAAGCAGAAGCTGACGGTCTACCCCAACCTGCGCGACACCGGCGACGTGCGCACCGTCTTCGACGCCGGGCTGTCGGTGGCGATGACCAAGCAGCTGGCGCTGACGGCCACGCTCTCGCACCGCTACGACAGCCGCCCCGGCGAAGGCCTGGGCCGAAACGACACGCTGTTCGTGACGGGCATCTCGTTGCGCCTGGATTGAGCGGCCGCGCGGGCACCCTGCGCCTCCGCGCCGGCGCGAGGCCCCATGGAAAAAGCCGCCCGGAGGCGGCCTTCGTGCGTCGGAGCGGGGGCGCTCAGACCTTGCGGCGGCGCGTCAGGCCGACGGCACCGGCCAGGGCCGCCAGCATCAGGGCGTACGACGACGGCTCGGGCACGGGCATCGTGCCCGAACCCTGCGCATCGACGCGCACGTTGTCCACCTGGAACACGTCGTCGAACAACGTGAACGACGTGACGCCGGTGTAGTTGAACGTGAAGGTCTGCAGGCCGCTGGCGTCCGCCAGCGTCAGGACGCTGTCGTGCGTGCCGGCCGCGTCGGTGTAGCTGAAGCGCACCGTGCCGCCGGTGGCGTCGTTGTAGCCGTTGGCCAGGTCGAACGACGTCAGCGCGAAGCTGCCGCCGCCCGCGCGCGTGACGCGGATGCCGTAGCCGTCGTAGTTCTCGCTCAGCGTCGCCCCATCCGGATCGGCGTTGGCGATGCTGCCGGTGCCCCAGGAATACAGCGCGTCGCCCGAGTTGCGCAGCGTCGCGTCGAACGAGAAGCCCTGTTCGACATACGTGTCGGGGTGGACGGCCCACTCGCCCGGGTTCGTCAGCGAATCGAACGTGATCGTGGTGGCGCCGGCCGCGCCGGCCATCGCCAGCAGGACCGCCGCGGCGGTGCACTTCAGTGCCTTGAACGTCATTACTCCCCCCAGTCAATCAACCCGCCGGGAAACAGGCTCCCCGACAGTTCGATCGAGTGTACTGACAACGCTGCGCTCGCGCGTTGCCCAAAATTGGGGTGTTTTCGTGACGGCGGCCGCCGATGCGTGCCATCCCCGGCGAGCGGGGACGGGTTCCGGCCTACTTGAGCGCCTTGTAGCGCACGCGCTTCGGACGCGCGCCTTCCTCGCCGAGGCGCTTCTTCTTGTCGGCCTCGTACTCCTGGTAGTTGCCGTCGAAGAACACCCACTGCGAGTCGCCTTCGCAGGCGAGGATGTGGGTGGCGATGCGATCGAGGAACCAGCGGTCGTGGCTGATCACCATGATCGAGCCGGCGAACTCCAGCAGCGCGTCTTCCAGTGCACGCAGGGTCTCGACGTCGAGGTCGTTGGACGGTTCGTCCAGCATCAGCACGTTGCCGCCCTGGATCAGCGTCTTGGCCAGGTGCAGGCGGCCGCGCTCGCCGCCGGACAGCGAGCCCACGAGCTTCTGCTGGTCGTTGCCCTTGAAGTTGAAGCGGCCGATGTAGGCGCGCGAGGGCATCACGAACTTGCCGACCGTCAGGTTGTCGAGGCCGCCCGAGACGTCCTCCCACACCGTCTTGGCATCCTGCAGCTCGGTGCGGGACTGGTCCACGAAGGCCATCTTCACGGTCTTGCCGATGCTCACCGTGCCCGAATCGGGCTGTTCCTTGCCCGCGATCATGCGGAACAGCGTCGACTTGCCGGCGCCGTTCGGGCCGATGATGCCGACGATGGCGCCCGCAGGCACCTTGAAGCTGAGGTTGTCGATCAGCTGGCGGTCACCGAAGCCCTTGCTGACGTTGGTGAACTCGATGACCTCGTTGCCCAGGCGATCGGCCACGGGAATGAAGATCTCGTTGGTCTCGTTGCGCTTCTGGTAGTCGAAGTCCGACAGCTCCTCGAAGCGCGCCATGCGGGCCTTGCTCTTGGCCTGGCGACCCTTGGGGTTCTGGCGCACCCACTCGAGTTCCTTCTTCATCGCCTTGGTGCGGGCGTCCTCGGTCTTCTGCTCCTGCTCCAGGCGGGTTTCCTTCTGCAGCAGCCACTCGGAGTAGTTGCCCTTGTACGGGATGCCGCGGCCGCGGTCCAGTTCCAGGATCCACTCGGCGGCGTTGTCGAGGAAGTAGCGATCGTGGGTGATGGCCACGACGGTGCCGGAGAAACGCTGCAGGAACTGCTCCAGCCAGTCCACCGATTCGGCGTCCAGGTGGTTGGTGGGTTCGTCGAGCAGCAGCATGTCGGGCTTGGACAGCAGCAGGCGGCACAGCGCCACGCGGCGCTTCTCGCCGCCGGACAGGTTGCCGACGACGGCATCCCACGCCGGCAGGCGCAGCGCGTCGGCGGCGATCTCGAGCTGATGCTCGACGTTGTCGGAGCCGGCGGACGAGATGATGGCCTCGAGCTCGGCCTGCTCCGCGGCCAGCTTGTCGAAGTCGGCGTCCTCGTTGCCGTACTCGATGTAGACCTCCTCGAGGCGCTTCTTGGCGGCCAGCACGCCGCCCATGCCCTCTTCCACCGACTGGCGAACCGTCTGGTCGGGATTGAGCTGCGGCTCCTGCGGCAGGTAGCCGATGTTCAGGCCGGGCATCGGCGTCGCCTCGCCCTCGAATTCCTTGTCGACGCCGGCCATGATCTTGAGCAGCGTGGACTTGCCCGAGCCGTTCAGGCCGAGCACGCCGATCTTGGCGCCGGGGAAGAAGCTCAGGGACACGCCCTTGAGGATCTCTCGCTTCGGCGGGACGATCTTGCCGAGGCGATTCATCGTGAATACGTACTGTGCCATCTGGGTGACCTGCGAAAGAGATGGGAGGGAGGTGCGAAATCGCGGGCGGCGCCGGACTTCGGAAATGCACGCGGCCCGGAAACTCGCGTGGCGCGAATCACCGGGCCGACAGGCGAGGCAGCCGCGGGCCGCTCGCCGATGAAGCATTTTACTTGCTCGGACGGATCACGAGGTAATTGGCCGAATCGCCGCGCCGCACGAGCACGGCGATGGCCTTGGACTTGTCGAGCTTGGCCACCGTCGCGACGAACTGCTTGGCCGAGCTGATCGGCACGTTGCCGATCTGCAGGATGACGTCGCCCTCCTGCACCCCGGCGCGCGCCGCCGCGCCTTCGACGCTGTCGACGCGCACGCCCGACTTGACGTGCAGGCGCGCCCGCTCGGCCTCGGTGAGGTCGACGACCTTCAGGCCCAGCGTGGCCTTGGTGTTGGCGATGACCTCCGGATCGGGACCCGCGACCGTGGGCGGCGTCTCGGGCCCGAAGTCGACCACGTCGGCCGTGACGTCCCTGAACTTGCCGTCGTGGAACACCTGCAGCTGCACCTTCTCGCCGGGCTTGACCATGCCCACCAGGCGCGGCAGGTCGGAATAGCGCTCCACCGACTTGCCCTGAACCTTGGTGATGATGTCGCCCGCCTCGATGCCGGCCCTCTCCGCCGGCAGGCCGGCCTGCACGCTCTGCACCATGGCGCCGATCGGCTTGCCCAGGCCCACCGCCTCGGCCACCTGCTTGTTGACGATGCCGATCTGGACGCCGATGCGTCCGCGCGTGACATGGCCGCTGGCGCGCAGCTGGTCGGACACGCGGATCGCCTCGTCGATGGGAATGGCCAGCGAGATGCCGGCGCTGGTGCCCGACGGGCTCAGGATCTGCGAGTTGATGCCCACGACCTCGCCGCGCATGTTGATCAGCGGGCCACCGGAATTGCCGGGGTTGATCGCGACGTCCGTCTGCAGCAGCTGCAGGTAGTCGCCCGTCTCGCGCTGCTTGGCGCTGACGATGCCGGCGGTGACGGTGCTCTCGAGGCCGAACGGCGAGCCGATGGCGATCACCCACTCGCCGACCTTCAGGCGATCGACGCTGCCGACCTTGACGAACGGCAGGCCCGTCGCGTCGATCTTGAGTAGCGCGACGTCGGTGCGCTGGTCGCTGCCGATGGTCTTTGCCTTGAATTCGCGCTTGTCGGTCAGCGTGACGGTGACCTCGTCGGCGCCGTCCACGACGTGGGCGTTGGTCAGCACGTAGCCGTCGGGCGACAGCAGGAAGCCCGAGCCGATGTAGCCCTGCTCGGGCTGGTCGTCGTCGTCGGGCGTGTCGTTGCCGCCGGGCGGCACGTTGCGCCCGCCGCGACCGCCGTGGCGGCGGATGTATTCCTCGATCAGCTGCTGCATCTGGGCCTGCAGCGACTGGTCGGAGCCGTTGGCCTTGGGCTTGATGTTGGTGCGGATGTTGACGACGGCCGGCCCCACCGTCTCCACGAGGCCGGTGAAATCGGGCAGGGCGCGCATGGTGGTCTCGGGCGCCTGGACGGGCACCGGCGCGGGCGTGGCCTCGGCCCGCGACAGTGTCGGCGACGCGGCGGCCAGCACCGTGGCGAACGCCAGGGCGGCGCGGGCAGCGAAGGGGGCGTGAGGCTTGGACATCGAGCGTTGGCTCCGGAACGGGGGTTCGGTATTGTGACCGCGCGGCTCGTGCGCCGGCGTTCGCGGGTCTTACTTGCGTTCCAGGGCGCGGACGAACTGGTCGAGCGCGCCGGGCGGGACGTCGCCGACGGCCGTCAGCCACATGTCGTTGACGCGCCGCGTCAGCGTGTGGGTGGCGCCGATGACCGTCAGCCCCTCGCTGCGGTGGCGCTGCGGCTGGAACGGCTCGATGAACAGCGACACGTGGGTGATGCCGTCCGACCAGATCGCCTGCAGCACCTTGGCCTGTCCGGCGGCGTCGCCGGGCAGGTCGAGCGCCCGCCGCACGCAGTCCAGCGCCAGGAAGCCCGGCGGCAGCAGCGACGCCTGCATGGCCCAGCCCTCGGCGTCGAGCTTGGTGTGCTCGATCGCCGGCCGGACGATGCGGAAACCGTCGGCCCGGTGCAGCTCGTTGTAGACGGCCGCGGCGTCGGGCTTGACGCCGATGTTGACGTCGGAGAAGCCCGAGGACTCCAGCGTGCGGCCGGCCAGCTGCACGTCCACGCGCAGCAGCAGGCCGGTGGCGTGGTCGGCCCAGATCACGTGGTCGAAGCGGCTGTCGTCGCGCGCCTTCAGCAGCAGGCGGTCGGCGTCGTGGCCGGCGATGCGCTGGGCCGGCTGCACGTGCAGCTCGTAGAAGTCGGGGATGTGCTTCTCGTTGCCGCTGACCAGCGCCGGGAACGCGGCGCGCGGGTCGGCCGGCTCGATCACCGCGACGCGGTAGCGCGGCCACAGCGTGCGCACCTCGTCGTTGATGCGCAGCATCGAGCGCGGCTCGCCGTCGAGCGCGTCGATGCGCTCCAGCGTGCCGTGGCCGTCGAAGAAATGGCCCACGCGCGAGCTCACGACGCTGGTGCCGGTGCTGTTGACGATGGTGCCGACGTAGTTGCTGCGCACGGCGGCGTCGCGGATGCGCACGAGCCAGGCCCGCAGGTCGCCGGCGCTTTCGCCGCTCGAGGCGGACAGCGGCGGCGCGGGCGCGCGCAGCGACTGCGCCAGCGCGCGCGCGCTGACGGTGGTCAGCGCCGCGGCGCACACCAGCGCGCCGGAAAAACGCGTCACGCTCCTCAGCGTGCCACGAATGTCGGCCACCTGCGGCAGCAGCGCGCGCCGCACGGGCAGGCGGGCCGACGCCAGCCGCCCCAGCGCCGTTCGCGCGGGCGTGACGCGCGCGAACGCCCGGCGCGCGCATGCGGCGGGCGCGGCGGGCAGCGGCAGCCCCGGCGACAGCAGCGGCAGCATCACGGCGCGGGCTGCACCAGGTTGACGTTGCGCAGGTCGTTGCCCGGCATCTGGAACGGGGCGTTCATCGCCGACTGGCGGTGCGCCGCGAGGTACGGCGCCAGCTGGTCGGCCGCCGCCTTGGTCTGCGCCGGCGTCTGCTGGCCGGTGGCCACCACTGCGCCGTTGTTGATCGCGGTGGCCGAGGCCATCAGCGGCACCGAGGCCGCGCCGGCGGTGGACGCCACCGAGGCGTCCGACCCGCGGCCGAACGGGCGAACGACGTTCAGCCCGCCGAGGACGACCAGGAAGCCCGCGGCCATCGCCACCGGCCCTTGCCAGCGTGCGCGCGAGCGCGCCGCCGCGCCGGCGTTGGCCACGGCCGGTATCGCGGCGGCGGCCTCCTCGACGCGCGGCTGCGGCGCGAGCACGACCGGCTGTTCGGCCAGGCGCGCGCGCAGCGCCACCAGGAAGGCCTCGTCGGCCGCCGGCTCGCTGGCCAGGTCCTCGCTGCGCAGCACGTCGCCGATCAGCTGGTAGCTGTGCCAGGCGGCGCGGGCGTCGGCGTCCTCGCGCCAGGCCTGGAAGGCTCGCGCGGCTTCACCGTCGGTGGCGTCGCCGTCTGCCAGCGCTGACAGGATGCGGCGGCTGGACTCGGAAGAAGAACGATCGCTATCAGGCTGTGACATTCAAACCTCGCAACGGATCATCGGTTCGCCAGGGGCGGGATTCGTCTGGATTGCGGAAAGACTGGGCATGGCATCGATCGGGTCGGCTGAGTGTGCGCTCACCAGCGATTACCCTCGCGGGTGTCGAGCAGCGGGCGCAGGCGCTCCGCGATGGCCTCGCGGGCGCGGAAGATGCGCGAGCGCACGGTACCGATGGGGCAGTTCATGACGTCCGAAATCTCTTCGTAGCTGAGGCCCTCGATCTCGCGCAGGGTGATCGCCTGTCGCAGGTCTTCCGACAGCGCCGCTATGGCCGCGTTGACGGTGGCGGCGATCTCCTTGCTGGCGAGCAGGGCCTCCGGCGTCTCGCCGTCGGTTGGTTCCATTCCGGGCCGGTAAGTTTCATCGTCTTCGTCCGAGCCTTGCAGCGCCGTGAGCGTTGTCACGGGATCGCGCTTCATGTCGACCAGCGCCTTCTTGGCCGTGTTGACGGCGATGCGGTAGAGCCAGGTGTAGAACGCGCTCTCGGCGCGGAACTGCGGCAGGGCCCGGTAGGCGCGGATGAAGGTTTCCTGGGCGATGTCGGACACCAGGTCGACGTCGCGCACCATCCGGCCGATCAGTCGTTCGATGCGGCGCTGGTACTTGACGACCAGCATCTCGAACGCCCGCACGTCCCCCTGCTTGACGCGCTCGACCAGCGCGGCGTCGGGATCCGGGTTGAGCATCGTCATGGGCGTGCATCCCCCGGGCCGGCGCGCCAGTTCCACAGCGCGCCGCGCAGCGCGGCCCAGCGCGCCAGGTCCGCCCCGACCGCCAGCGGCAGCCAGGTGGCGGCCCCCAGGCCGGCGTACGGCAGGAAGCGCACCAGCATCCAGGGACCCAGATCGAGCATCAGCTGGGCGTCGCCGCGCAGCTCGGCGCAGCCCGGTGCGGCCGAGGCCAGCATCCAGTCCTGGCCGTCCCAGCGCAGCGTGCGCTCGCCGGCGGCGAGGCCGTGCTGCCACAGCCAGAAGGCGGCGACGGCCATCGCGGCGGCCCACAGCGCGAGCGCGCCCTGGACACGCCGGTCGGCCAGGCCGTCGAGCAAGGCGTCGGGCCGCAGGCTGCCCCAGTGGGCGGCGAAGTACGGCAGGCCCCAGGCGAGCGGCACGGCCACCGAGGCGCCCACCAGCAGCGACAGGGCCGCGCGCCAGGCACGGCCCAGCGCGCTCGTGTACTCGACGGGGGGCGGCGCGCGCATGGCTCGCCGGGTGAGCGCGGCGCTCAGACCCTGCGGAACACCAGGGTTCCGTTGGTGCCGCCGAAGCCGAAGTTGTTCTTCACCGCGATGTCGATCTTCATCTTCCGCGCCGTGTTGGCGCAGTAGTCCAGATCGCACTCCGGGTCCGGGTTGACCAGGTTGATGGTCGGCGGGGCGATCTGGTCGCGCAGCGCCAGCACCGTGAACACCGACTCGATGCCGCCGGCGCCGCCCAGCAGGTGGCCGGTCATCGACTTGGTCGAGCTGACGACCAGCTTCCTGGCGGCATCGCCGAACGCCTTCTTGACGGCGTTGGTCTCGTTGAGGTCGCCCAGCGGCGTGGACGTGCCGTGCGCGTTGAGATAGTCGACCTGGTCGGCGTTGATGCCGGCGTTCTTCAGCGCCGCCAGCATCGAGCGCTTGGGGCCGTCGACGTTGGGGGCGGTCATGTGGTACGCGTCGCCGCTCATGCCGAAGCCCGCGAGCTCGGCGTAGATCGTGGCGCCGCGCGCCTTGGCGTGTTCGTATTCCTCGAGCACGAGCGCGCCCGCGCCCTCGCCCAGGACGAAGCCGTCGCGATCCTTGTCCCACGGGCGCGAGGCCGTGGCGGGATCGTCGTTGCGCGTGGACAGCGCGCGGGCGGAGGCGAAGCCGCCGATGCCCAGCGGCGACACGGTGGATTCCGCGCCGCCGGCGACCATGACGTCGGCGTCGCCGGATTCGATCAGCCGGCCGGCCATGCCGATGGAGTGCAGACCCGTCGTGCAGGCCGTCACGATGCCCAGGTTGGGACCGCGGTAGCCGCAATAGATCGAGATGTGGCCCGAGATCATGTTGATGATCGAGGCAGGCACGAAGAACGGCGAGATGCGGCGCGGTCCGCGGTTCGCGTACTCGGTCTGCGTGTGCTCGATCTCGGGCAGGCCGCCGATGCCGGCGCCCATCAGGACACCGATGCGGTCGCCCTCTTCCTCGGTGAGCTGGTCGCCGGTCTTGAGCCCGGCGTCCTTGATCGCCTGCATCGCCGCCGCCACGCCGTAATGGATGAAGGTGTCCATGTGGCGGGCGTCCTTGCCGGGGATGTAGTCCTCGACATTGAAGCCCTTCACCTCGCCCGCGAAATGGCAGGCGAACGGGGTGGCATCGAACTTGGTGATCGTGGCAATGCCGGACTTGCCCGCGACGATGTTGGCCCAGCCCTCGGCCACCGTGTTGCCCACGGGACAGACCAGGCCAAGACCGGTGACGACGACGCGACGACGAGTACTCATAAATCTTCAGTCAGTTCGAGTGGAGCAGGGGAACTGGTTTGACCCACGTTGCCGGCGCTGCCGCCCGGATGCTTCAATCAGAAATTCAAGGGAGCGGCGGATCCGGCTCTGCCGGGCCGCTCGCGGCCGGCCCCTCGGGGGCACGGAGTGCCAGCGACCGTGAAGCTCACGGTCTCGGGGCTCACGCCTTCGCGTGCGCCTTGGCGTAGTCGATGGCCAGCTGCACCGTCGTGATCTTCTCGGCCTCTTCGTCCGGGATCTCGATGCTGAATTCGTCTTCCAGCGCCATCACCAGTTCGACGGTGTCGAGCGAGTCCGCGCCCAGGTCGGCCACGAAGGCCTTGTCGTTGGCCACGTCGGCCTCGGGAACGCCGAGTTGTTCGGCAATGATTTTCTTGACTCGTGCTTCGATATCGCTCATGACACTCCTCCGGGAGGGTTTGCGTAAAAACGGGCGGATTCTACTTGCCCAGATAACCAGACGGCCGGACCGGCCTTGCGGCCGATACGGCAATCCGCTCAACTCATGTACATGCCGCCGTTGACGTGCAGTTCCGTACCGGTGATGTAGCCGGCCTCGCGCGAAGCCAGGAACGCCACCGCCTGCGCGATCTCCTCGGGCTTGCCGAGCCGATTCAGCGGGATCGACTGCAGCAGCGCGGCCTTCTGCGCCTCGGGCAGGACGTCCGTCATGTCGGTCTCGATGAAGCCGGGCGCGACGCAGTTCACGGTGATGTTGCGGCTGCCCAGCTCACGGGCGAGCGCGCGCGTCATGCCCGCGACGCCGGCCTTGGCCGCGGCGTAGTTGGCCTGGCCCGGGTTGCCGCTGGCGCCCACGACCGACGTGATGTTGACGATGCGGCCGAAGCGCTGCTTCATCATCGGGCGCATGACCTCGCGCGACATGCGGAAGACGGACTTCAGGTTGGTGTCGTGCACCGCGTCCCAGTCCTCGTCCTTCATGCGCATGGCCAGGCCGTCGCGCGTGATGCCGGCGTTGTTGACCAGCACGTGCACGCCGCCGAACTCCTTGACGATGCCTTCGACCAGCGCCGTGACGCCCGCGGCGTCGTTGACGTCGAGCTTGACGCCCTTGCAGCCGGAATGCCCGGCCAGCGCCTCGGTGATCGCCTGGGCGCCGTTGTCGCTGGTGGCGGTGCCGATGACGCGGTAGCCGCGCTCGGCCAGGGTCTTGGCGATGGCGCGGCCGATGCCGCGCGACGCACCCGTGACCAGTGCGGTCTGGACGTTGCCGTCGTTGAGGTCGCTCATTGCAGGATTCCCTTCGTCTCGGCCAGCGTCGCCGGATCGTAGATGGCGCCAGTGGCCAGCTCGCCGTCGATGCGCTTGGCCATGCCCGCCAGCACCTTGCCGGGGCCGCATTCGATCACGTGCGTGACGCCGCGCGCGCGCAGCGCCTGCACCACTTCCACCCAGCGCACCGGGCCCGCGGCCTGGCGCACCAGGGCGTCGCGGATCGCCGCGGCGTCGGTGGGCGCGGCCACGTCGATGTTGTTGACGACCGGAATGGCCGGCGCGTTCAGCGAGACCTTCTCGAGCGCCGCCTGCAGCCGCAGTGCCGCGGGCTTCATCAGGCTGGAATGGAACGGCGCGGACACCGGCAGCAGCAGCGCGCGCTTGGCGCCCGCCGCCTTGAGCAGTTCGCAGGCCTTGTCGACGCCGGCCTTGGATCCGGCGATGACCGTCTGCTTCGGGTCGTTGAAGTTGACCGCCTCGACGACCTCGCCGCTGGCCTGCGCCGCGGCCAGGCAGCCCTCGCGCACGGCCGGCGCGTCCAGGCCCAGGATGGCGGCCATCGCGCCAACGCCGACCGGGACGGCCTCCTGCATCGCGGTGGCGCGCAGGCGCACCAGCGGCAGGGCGTCGGCCAGCGACAGCACCCCGGCTGCGACCAGCGCGGTGTATTCGCCCAGCGAGTGGCCGGCCACGGCCACCGGCGCGGCGCCGCCCTCGGCCTGCCACGCGCGCCAGGCGGCGATGCCGGCGGTCAGCATCACGGGCTGCGTGTTGGTGGTCAGATCCAGCTGCTCCTTCGGGCCTTCGTGGATCAGGCGGCCGATGTCCTCGCCGAGGGCCGCGGAGGCCTCCTCGAGCGTGGCCGCGACGGCCGGGTGGTCGCCCCAGGCGTCGAGCATGCCGACGCTCTGGGAGCCCTGGCCGGGAAAGACGAATGCGAATGCGGTCATGGAAGGGG
>Ga0209258_100852_pt1 | contig 16408 bp, 12 predicted proteins | sample Araplaol_mTSA_r2_FD_184281 | JGI IMG/M metagenome (GOLD analysis project Ga0209258, IMG submission 184281) | Arabidopsis root microbial communities from North Carolina, USA - plate scrape CL_Col_mTSA_r2 (SPAdes) (version 2) | ecosystem: Host-associated > Plants > Roots > Endosphere | place: USA...
GTGCAATGGATTCCGTTAGTGTCGCAATTTCCAAACTTGAAGATGTGCTCATGTACGACACAGTTAAGTTTCAGCCTATAATTGAGCAAATGCAAAATGCGTATTATCAACTGGAAGATGCGGCTTATCAGCTCCGCGATTACCGTGAGAATATCGAGTTCAATCCGGAACGTCTTGAACAAATTGAGGATCGACTGGATCAGCTGACTTCATTGAAGCGCAAGTATGGCTCAACTGTTGAGGAGATACTTGAATATTTAGCCAAGATTGAAGATGAAGCTGACAAGCTGGAACATAAGGATGAACGAATATTGAAGCTCGAAGCAGAGACACAGGAACGTCTGGGTAAGCTCGCTAAGCGAGCGCAAGCCCTGAGTGATGCTCGCCGGGAGTTGTCACTGGAATTGACGAAGCGAATAGAAGCGGAACTGCAGCATCTTCATATGGAACGTACTCGGCTCGATGTCCGCTTGGATCGATTGCAGGATGGACAAGGCGGGCATGAGGTCGACGGTGTATCTGTTCGCTTCACGAAGAACGGATGGGATGATGCAGAGTTCCTTATTTCACCGAACCCTGGAGAACCATTGCGTCCGCTCCATAAGATCGCATCTGGCGGAGAGTTGTCACGTATTATGCTTGCCATGAAGACAATCTTCGCCGAAGTTGATCGAATCCCAGTGCTCGTATTTGACGAAGTGGATACTGGCGTAAGTGGCCGGGCCGCTCAAGCCATTGCTGAGAAGCTTGCTGAAGTGTCTCGGAGTGGACAAGTATTCGCTATTACTCATCTTCCACAGGTTGCTTGCATGGCTGACCACCAATACTACATCGAGAAGCAGGTTCGAGATGAACGGACTTCTACTCAGGTACATGAATTGGAGGATGAAGGTCGTATTATCGAGCTTGCTCGCATGCTAGGCGGGGTGGAAGTAACGGAAGCGACTATGCATCATGCACAAGAAATGCTTGAATTGGCTGAACGTCAAAAAGGTGCGTAATTCTAAGGGATTTAGGAATCATTTTCACTTATAAAACGTAGGGGCCGGGGATACCTTAAAGTTACGAAATGGGCACGTCTCTTTTCGTCAAGCTTCCGTCTAACAAAGGAGTGTGACCACCTTTGAACCCCAACGTCAAACGACTGCTTGGCCTAATGCTCGTCATTCTTGTATGCTTAAGCACTACAACAGCAACCTTTCGCACGTATGCGGCGCTGCCGAATCAACTGAGGTTATTTGAAGGACAGCAAACGAAGCTTGATCTCGTGATGCCTGTTCAGGCTTCAGCGACGGTAGATCGACCGGATATTTTGCGTGTGAACGGCGAGAATCGACCTACATTCCAATTATCACCGAATCGTCCAATTTCATTACAGTCAGCCCAATCTGGTCAAGCAGAGCTGAAATTGAAGCTGTTCGGAGGCATTCCACTCAAGACATTGAAAGTGAATGTAGTTCCGAATTTGCGTGTCATTCCCGGAGGTCAAACGATTGGCGTCAAAGTCAAATCAGCAGGCATCCTTGTTGTCGGCCATCATCTTGTGAAGGTTGAGGGAGAACGCAAAGTATCTCCAGGTGAAGAAGCAGGTGTTCGCCTTGGTGATCTCATTACGAGTATGAACGGAAATCGATTGAATGATGTAAGCAAGGTTGCGGATATCGTGAAGCAGGCTGGCGAGAACAAACGTCCACTTGATCTTGTAATTCGGCGCGGCGATACTGAAGTGAAAGCTCAGTTGACCCCCGCGTACGATCAGGAGGACAAAACGTGGCGGCTAGGCTTGTACATCCGAGATTCAGCAGCCGGAGTAGGAACTTTGACGTTCTATGCTCCAGACCAAGGAGTGTATGGGGCGCTTGGACATATCATTACGGATATGGACACGCAGACTCCGATCGTGGTGGGGCAAGGTGAAATTGTCCAGTCCCATGTAACTTCCATTTCGAAAAGTCAAAATGGAGAACCAGGTGAAAAACGTGCTCAATTTGTGAAGGAAAGCCGTGTTTTAGGCAATATCGAACGCAATACGCCATTTGGCATTTTTGGTAAGATGGTATCGAATCCAGAACATAGTGTATATAAAGAACCGATTCCTGTTGCATTCCGCGAAGAGGTTAAGGTGGGACCTGCCGAAATGTTGACCGTGGTGAATGGTCAACAAGTGGAACGATACAAGATTGAAGTCGTCCATGTTACGAAGCAATCAGCACCTGCAACCAAAGGGATGGTTATCCGCATAACAGATCCGCGGCTGCTGCAAAAAACCGGAGGCATTGTGCAAGGGATGAGCGGCAGTCCGATTATTCAAGATGGCAAATTGATTGGTGCAGTTACGCATGTGTTCGTCAATGATCCAAGCTCAGGCTATGGATGCTTTATCGAATGGATGCTGCAGGATGCTGGTGTTGTTCTGGCTTCACCTCAGTCAATGAATGAAAAAGGGAAGGTTCACGTTCAACGTGATCCTTCTTTTTCTTTTACATCACGACGATCGCATCAATCTTCAGGATATGTCGAATCGATACGAATGAATACGAAATCTGTTGGATCGTTGGACAAATCATTAATTATAATAGAAAAATTTTAAAAAATAAAGAAAAAAAGTTTTCGACAGAAGGAATTTCATCTTTGATGTCGAATAACATGATCTGGAAGCGATAAACACCAAACCGGTTACTATCGTGTGCGAAACTTTGACAAGGGAGGATCCCAAGTTGCAAAAGATCGAAATATTGTTAGCGGACGACAACAGAGAATTTACAAATTTGTTGGCTGATTTCTTATCCGAACAAGACGACATGGTCGTTACTGGTGTTGCCTATAATGGCGAAGAGGTGCTCCAATTCCTTGAGCAGACGAGAGCGGTGCCTGACGTGCTCATTCTCGATATTATTATGCCTCATTTGGATGGTTTGGGTGTACTTGAGCGCTTGCGCAATATGGACTTGTCCCCGCAACCGAAGATCATTATGCTCACAGCCTTCGGCCAAGAGAGCATTACGCAACGTGCGGTTCAACTTGGCGCATCCTATTACATATTGAAGCCTTTCGATATGGACATTTTGGCGAATCGTATTAGACAGCTGGCAGGTGTTGCATCCAATGCTTCGGTAACTGGAGGATCTGCTAGTAACTTAATGACATCATCTGTATCGAAGTCGAATGTCGTACCGCTTGGCAAATCCAAAAACTTAGACGCGAATATCACGTCTATCATACATGAAATCGGTGTTCCTGCGCATATTAAGGGGTACCAGTACTTGCGCGAAGCAATCACGATGGTGTACAACAATATCGAAATTTTGGGCTCCATCACGAAAACGCTGTATCCAGCGATCGCGGAGAAGTACAAAACGACACCAAGCCGCGTTGAGCGGGCGATCCGCCATGCGATTGAAGTTGCATGGACTCGCGGCAACATCGACAGCATCAGCCGTCTCTTTGGTTACACAATCAACATAAGCAAGTCGAAGCCTACGAACAGCGAATTCATCGCGATGGTCGCTGATAAGCTGAGAATTGAGCATAAGGTGTCGTAAATGGCTCAACGGTGAGGCTTTGCGGGATCACAACGCAAATATAAAAATATCGATAAACTATTCCCTATTTATGCAATAAATCCGTTGATTTATTGGGTCTGTGAAATACGTGCAGACGGAGGAATGGAATCGTGAAAGTAACATTATCCTCATATGAACAGTCGCTTTGACTTTTTAGTACTTGAATAGAGAGCATAGGGTTGATAAATTGGCGGATGTGAAAAAGGGTCATATCCGTCAATACATCTCCTATGTTCAAGAAAGAGGTAAGTACACAGTAGTAACTCGATTGCGCTGCTTTCAAAATCGTCCTTTTAATGGCTCGTCTTCTTTTTCTGAGAGTGGTTTCGTCAATTCCTATCCGATAAGCCATATGACGATTGATAATCTCGTAATGTCCTGAATCATTATTCGACTAATCCTCGTGTTTACCTTCGATAGTTAGTGGGAAATTTCCGTCCGCCAACGCTCAGATCCGTCAGCAACTCCCGTTCATGTACACGCGCAACCTTTCGTTAGCTTGAGTGGTTATGAGCGACCACAACATCCGCATGTTACTCGTATATCCGCGACACTTAAAATCCGCGCGTTTTCCTTCCGTATCGCGAGTTATTTCGTATACTTTAATTCCACGATTTCTGAACTCTCGTCTAATCTCCGTCATTCGTTACGCGATCCATTGCGGCCGAAATCATATCCGTATATATTTCCGGATTTCTCACGGAATCCGCGATAATCTGTTTATCGCGCTCGTATGCGGACAATATCATCGGGAGCAGTACGTATGATTTAATCAATTCGAGTTCCTCTCCGGTTGCCATCGTAGGAGGCATCGTTAATCACCTCGTGTAATATTTCGGTTAGTTTACATTATGGGAACGTTTGTTCTTATTATACGCCGATTCAAACGATCGAGCAACGTTATTATCCTCGGAAATAAATTCGACTATTTATTATATATAAGTTGAACTAATGCTAGCGACTAGAATAACTAATACAAAGCCGATCAGCCACCGTAAAGACCAGTTTGAGTCTTCCTTTCATTTCGTTCAGAAACGGTTTCAGTAATTTTGCATGATGAATACGGGCATTATCCAGTATTAAAACGATTTTTCCTATAGGATAAGCATCGACGACTTTCCGGCGAAATTGAGAAAAATCCTTCGACGGCTTCTCGCAGCAGCATACAGTCTTGTTTGTACTCCTCGATTAACTTTTCCATCCAATCTCTCCTTCATCATATTTTGTGTAACAGGTCATATACGATAATATGATTCTTCGTTAGAGAACAATAAACTTCATGGTTTTAACCAATAAAATGAAACCCAAAGAGATATATTCATTAAGTCCTCACATGTTTGTTCCACTATCTAAATTCTATATAATTTGTTGCCTCGGGCGTGTATCTCAACGGCTGGAGCATCAGTTCTATCTAAATGAATCTTCTAATGAAGAATATTGAAATATTGTACATGGCGATACGATGAGGACTGGGAAATTCTTCATAGAGGCATCAAATCAGGGGTGAACAAAGTATACCAGCTCATCAATTAAGAAGCTAAGCATCTTCGATGAAGTAATACTCAGTCAGATACAAAAGTCGAGAGTAGATGAGCATTGATCACAACGAGGTCAGTGCTTTTTTCATGGAATGAGAATAATCCAGGATGTTATTCGGAGTTAACGTGTATTACAATAGGTTTATAGAAAAATGTTCCAAACCAAAGGAGAATTTCTTGTACATGAGAACGATATTGGTCGCAGACGACGATGAAAATATAGTGGAACTGATAGGATTATATCTCCGAGCAGAAGGATTTCACGTTATTGAAGCACGGGATGGGATGGAGGCGCTACGGTACATGGATGCGGAGCGAGTCGATCTCGTCATTTTAGATATTATGATGCCGAATATGGATGGGTGGGAACTGTGCGAGGAGCTGCGCCGTTCACATCCTGATTTGCCTATCCTTATGGCTACAGCCAAAGGGGAACCCGGGCAGAAGGTAAGAGGATTCCAATTGGGAACGGATGATTATATAACGAAGCCATTCGATCCAGTGGAGCTGGTGATGCGCGTCAAAGCACTGCTCCGGCGTTACCGAATTGCATTCTCGCAGGTTGTGCAGCTTGGCCCGCTGCGCTTGGATCGAAGCAGTTATAAAGTAATGATGGAGGATGACGACTCTGTCATTACACTGCCACTGAAGGAATTTGAACTCTTGTTTAAGCTTGCGAGTTGCCCTGGGCAGATCTTAACGAGGGAACAGCTCATACAGGATATATGGGGGATGGACTATAAAGGGGACGACCGAACCGTTGACGTACATATTAAGCGGCTCCGTGAACGATTTTCCAACTACTCGGAGATCTTTAATATTGTGACTGCTCGCAGCCTCGGATATCGAATTGAGGTATGTCATGATTAAGACCCTGTACGTTCAAGTGGTGCTTACGTTCATATTAGCAATTATTATCGGCATTATTGCCGCCTTTTCTGTGTCGGGGTTGTTGTTTCAGAAGGAAATGGAAGAAGTGTCGTACCGTCAATTGATGAATCTTGGTGATGACTTGGCTCGTCTGCGTACTTCGATGTCAGCATCTCAATTTAAGGATTATGTGATGTCGTTGAAGGCACTTACGATGTATGAGGTTCGGATATTGAATAGTGATGGAGACACTGTTATTCACCACAATGCGAAAGAACGGGCAGGTTACCCCATTAAGGCAGAACAGCTGAAGAAGGTGCTGGAAGGGGAGCGGATTCGTGCAATTGCGGACAATGATGAACAAGAGCCGATTATCGGGATCCCTATACAGATCGGTAACGAGCGTCAGGCTTTATTTTTGCAAATGTCGATTGGCGGGTTGGATGTAATCGGCCGATTTATTACAATGGTTCTCGTCGTCGTGCTTGTTGTTGGCAGCTTATGTTTCCTGATCGCTGCCCGATTTGTTGTATTGCCGGTTAAGCGAATGACTGCAGCTACGAGGAAGATGGCAAAAGGGGATTTCTCGGCAGAGCTGCGCATGAGGAGAAGAGATGAGATTGGCGAGCTGGCGAATAGTTTCAATCAAATGGCTAAAGAGCTGAACCAGCTTGAGCAGATGAGGCAGGATTTCGTCTCCAATGTATCGCATGAGATCCAGTCCCCTCTAACCTCAATCATAGGATTCACTAAAGCTCTAAAATCGAATGTCATTCCGGAACAGCAGCGGGAGAGATATCTGCACATTATTTTAACGGAAAGTGAGCGATTATCTCGGGTAAGCGATAACCTGCTCCAGCTGGCCTCTCTGGAGTCGGATCATCATCCGATGAACATGAGAGCTTACGCGCTCGATGAGCAGCTTCGGAGAATTGTAGTGGCCTGCGAGCCGCAATGGAAAGACAAGACGCTGCATATGGATTTGCAGTTGACTCCTATAACGATTGTCGCGGACGAAGATCTGCTTAGCCATGTTTGGATGAATATAATCGGCAACAGCATGAAGTTTACGCCGAACAATGGGACAATTACCATTTCGTTAACGAACCAGCCGACAGGGTGGACGCAAGTGACGATTACCGATACCGGGATAGGTATCCCTGATCAAGAGCTAAATCGAGTATTTGAGCGGTTTTATAAAGTTGATCGGTCAAGGCGTAGAGATGGAAATGGAAGTGGTTTGGGACTGGCAATTGTCAATAAAGTCATAGCGCTTCATCAAGGGACAGTCACAATTGCGAGCCGTACTGGGGAAGGAACGACGGTGACGATTAGACTGCGATCGCCTAATGCGATGTAAGGAATTGCAATCATGAAATTTATATATAAGAGAACGAATGGAACCATAGCCAAAGGAGAACCGCGGTTATGGTTTTTTTTGTATCCACAAATTTGCAGAACATTATTGTAAAAATGTTCCTGAGTTCATACTCCGTTCATATTTCCTTGTTAGCGTATATCTCAAGCTATCGCAAGGGGACGCGGAGACGTTAAGGAGGAGGAAGAGACACACATTATGAATTCGTTGATTCGATTTTCAATGAAGAATGTGGCTGCGGTGTTCATTATCGTAGCAATGCTGTTCGGGGGAGGTATCTATGCGTCGACGGGCTTGAAAATTGACAACATGCCAGACGTTTCCATCCCGTATGTAATGGTGACTGCACAATATGCAGCACCCCCTCAGGACGTAGTGGAACAGGTTACGAAACCGATTGAGAAGAAGCTCTCCGGCATGGAAAGAATCAAGTCGATATCTTCCACATCCAGTGACCAAACAGCGTCCATTCTTATCAGGTTTGAAGAAGGGGTGGATACTGATCGGAAGAAGGCGGATATAGAAAGCTTGATCCAAGAAATAGTGTTCCCATCGGGTGTAGAACGACCGCGTGTATCCACATTTGGGGTAGCCTCCATCCCTTCCTACTATTTAGCGGTATATGGGAAAGAGGGGGTAACGCAATCTCAATTAGAGGAGCATTTCACCAAGACGATTAAGCCGGGATTTCAAGCATTACGAGGCTTGGATCATATGGACGTGATCGGTGATCGAAGTACACATCTGAGCATAGGACTCCTTCCAGATAGGCTTCGTTCCTATGGGTTAACGCCTGCTCAGGTATCAGAAGCCGTCCGCAACGCTTTGACATCAGGTCCGGCAGGAACAGTGGAATTGGAGGGGAATACGCTGCTTGCCCGCATGAATAACGGATTAACTAGTGTCAAGCAACTAGAGGAAATTGCTGTGCAATCCCCTCAGGGGGATACGATCCGATTGACGGAGCTCGGGAAGATCACTGAGATCTCGGAATCCAAGTTCATCGCGAGGCTGGATGATCAGCCGGCTATCGGTATTTTGCTATATAAGGCGAACGGAGCTAACGCGGTTGAATTCTCTACAGGTGCCGATCGTTTGATGAGCAAGTGGGAATCAGAACTTACAGGTGTAACCTTCAAGAAGGTCTACAATTATGCTGACGAAGTGAAGCAATCCATTGGCGGGCTTGTCCGGGAGGGATTAGTTGGTGCACTGCTTGCCTCTCTCATGATTCTAGTTTTTCTGAGAAATATGCGAATGACCTTAATCGTGCTCATATCCATTCCCCTCTCCGTGCTTATTGCCCTATTGCTGATGAAATGGATGGATATCTCCCTTAATATTATGACGCTCGGCGGCATGTTTATTGCGATAGGTCGTGTGGTCGACGACAGTATTGTCGTCATTGAGAATATATATGCCAAGCTGTATCGGGCTGAGGAACGGAATGAATCCGTTATCGCGCTGGCGACGAAGGAAGTAGCCAATGCAATTACGTCATCTACGTTAACAACAGTGGGCGTATTTGCACCGATCGGCATGATCAGTGGAGCAGCAGGGCAGCTGTTCCGTCCTTTCGCAATTACATTGGCCTGTGCTTTGATGGCATCACTGCTCGTGGCCCTGACTGTTATCCCGATGCTGGCGAAGCTGCTCGTACTGAAGCAGGCTAATGTGAAGGGACATGATGCTGGAGAGCACAAGCCATCCAGAATTACGACCGGCTATCGCAAGCTCTTAGTGTGGTCCCTCAATCATCGGATCAAGACATTGTTCATCTCAATTCTGTTGTTTATCGTCACAATGGTTGCGCTTGTCCCACAGCTTGCCTTTACCTTAATGCCAGAAGGGACACCGCCGCGTCAGTTCTTTTTCACCATTAAGCTTCCTTATGAGAATTCCTTAAAGGCGACAGATAATGTCATGAAGGAGATGGAAGCGGAGCTTCGCGCTGCTAAAGACGCACAGAATAAGCCGCTGTTCACGTTCATTGAGACGCTGGTCGGGTACGCAGGCGATCCGAATGCGATGCCATACATGGCCCAAATCTATACGGAAGTAAATGAAGAGGCTAATGTGGAGCAAGTAAGACGTGAATATAAAGCCAAGCTGGAAGCATATATTCCCGCTGGATCGGAGCTGGATACGCGGACATTGGTAGGGGACTCCAGTGCAGCGCCTGATTTTGTATATGTGTTGTCTGGTGAAGATGCAGTTCAGCTAAGAGAGGCTGCGGCAATTATCAAGCAAGAAATGATCAAATTCCCTGAGTTGTCGGAGATCAAAGATTCGTTAAGCGAAGCTTCCTCTGAAGTGGTGATCGATGTCGATCCGCGGAAAGCGAGACAATTCGGACTAACACCGGCTATCGTCCAGGGCACACTGCAGACGTGGCTGTTCCAAGATAAGATTGGCGAGTATCGGTACCAAGAAGGTCTGTTGTCCACGGTAGTAGAGACGGAGAAGGGGTTGAGTGGTGATCTGAGCGCGGTTGGGCAGATTCAACTGAGAACACCGACTCAGGAAACCATTTCAGTTGCGGATATCGCTACGATTAAACGAGTGAAGTCCCCAGCTTCCATTAAGCGAGACAATCAGAAACAGGTCATCAATGTTACGGCGAAATTAAATGGACAGAACAAAGGCGGTATTAGTGCACAAGTAGCAGCCTCCTTAGATCTGATCCAGCTGCCAGACGGGGTTGGACGATCCGTGTCGGGCATAAGTGCAGATATTGGAGACAGCTTTGGACAGTTATTCATAGCAATGGCTGCGGCAGTGTTTGTCGTGTACTTGATTATGGTACTTACGTTCGGCAATGCGACTGCTCCATTTGCGATTATGTTTTCCCTGCCGTTTGCAGCTATAGGCGGTGTGCTTGGTTTGATTGTTACGAATGAATCGATTAATATTACCTCCTTAATCGGTTTCATGATGTTGATCGGCATTGTAGTGACGAATGCCATTGTGTATATCGATAAGGCGCAGCAGCTGCGAGAAGCCGGACAGGATGTGAGGAGTGCGTTGATAGAAGCGGGTATATCCCGTTTGCGGCCTATCATCATGACGGCAGGAGCAACCATTATGGCGCTGCTTCCACTTGCATTTGGATTCGGCCACGGTACGCTTATATCCCGCGGATTGGCGGTTGTTGTAATTGGCGGCTTGACGGTATCCACATTATTAACGCTTGTGGTTGTTCCAATTATGTATGATATGATAGCTCGGCGTAAAAGAAAAAAGAACCAGTTTCTTGATCAACAAGGGAATGGAGCAGCGCCGCTAACAGAAGGGAAGGAGACCTCATCATGAATCAATCCCATTTACGAAGCATGAAAATACTGCTTATGTTGATGCTTGCGGGAGCGGCTGTGGGAGTGGCTGGGTGCTCTGCGTCGGATCAAGTGAATGGTCCCGAAGCGACAAGCGAACAACATTCGCAATCTACAGTTGCAGAGGTTAAGACGACCGTTGTGACCAAACAGATCATGGGGGCCGCACCTGAGATCGTCGCTGATATTGCGCCGTCAGTGACGATAGACATCGTAGCTAAGGGTAGCGGAGAAATTGTGGCAGTGGAGAAGAAGCGCGGAGATCGTGTGAAGCGCGGAGAAGTGATCGCTCGGACGGATGTGTCGCGTATTCTTTCTCAAAAGCAGCGAGCAGAGCAGGCGTTGCAGAATGCCAATAAACTGCTGGAAACTTCACATGAGACGAAACGTGTGAACAATTCGGAAACGCGAATGTCCATAACGAAGATGGAAGAGCAAATCGAAGAGCAAACAAAGGCGTTGAATAAGCTGAAAAACGGCTATGATGAAGGCACTGTAGAAAAAGCTTCTGTAGAACAGTCTGAGCTGCAACTTAAAAATACAAAGTTTGATTTGCAAGTGTTGAAAATGAAGCTGGATACAGCGGAAAGACTTGCAGAGGATGTAGGTGCCGAGGATCAAATCTCGGCAGCAGAGTTTCAATTGAAAGAGGCGCAATTTGCGATTGCAGAAGCTGAAATCAAGGCTCCTACCGATGGCGTCTTGACAGAATGGACTGTGCTTGCTGGAATGAATGTGGCTCCAGGCACGAAGATCGGACGCGTTGCCAATGTCCACACCGTTCGCGTACAGGGGAAAGTGACCGAAGACATGCTTTCTCTGCTTCATGGTAAGAAGAAGTTGCCTTTCTATGTGTCTGGCAAGCCAGAAAAAAAGTATGAGGGCTCTATTACCTATTTATCCGCAGTTATGGATATGGACACACGTACGTATGCTGTGGAGCTGTTAGTGGATAATGCCAAGCTTGAATTAAAGGCGGGGATGAAGGTTCAGGTCATTCTTGCTGGGGAGAATGAACGCAAGGTTCCTGTCGTACCAGCAACTGCTGTCGTACGTGAACAAGGCTCTGCATTTGTGTTCATCTATCAAAATGGTACGGCGATTAAGCGCTCTGTCACACTTGGCACATTGGAGGATGCGATATATCCGGTAATTGAAGGATTGCAGGATGGAGAATCCATTATTATCTCAGGCCAGCACCAACTGAAGGACAAACAACAGGTGCGGCTTGCGAAGTAGAGGAGTTGACAAGATTTGAAACAGAAAACAATTCAGGTCGTGGCTTTTGCCGCTCTGTGCGGAATAATTATTGGGACTCTTCCGACAGAGGCGCTTGCTGCTGCCACAGATGGGAGCAAGTCAGCTAATACTGCTAATCAAACTACGCATCCTGCCAGCGCAGCGAAAGCGAAGCCAGTTCAGAAGCAGATACCGAAGGCTCAGGACTACTGGAAGAATAGGTTTGGATTACAGATTGACCTAACCAATGTGATTAATAGCGTAACGGACAAAGGGAAACAAGTTGCTGCCACCATGAAAATCAAAAATAATTCTGGCAAAAAGCTCCGTCTTCCTGATTATGAATTATATGTACTGATGGATAACAAAAAGGAATATGCGATGATATCTAGCGAGAACAGTGCTCGTGTTCTGTCTCAGGGCGAAGTGGTGGAGTGGAGGTTAATGAGTCATGTCGTCGAAGATGACATGGCGGCTCCTGTACGATTTATTTGGAAGGAAGTTAATCGGGAGGTATATCCGAAAAAGGAAACAGTCGTTGCGGTGATGGATGTCGTGCAGCCTGCATGGGAAAATGACTATACTCCAATTACCGATCCCGCCTTGATTAAGGAATGGGGGCAATCCTTCCAACTGCAAGCATTGTCGGATTCATCAATGCTTACGTATACGCCTGTAAGCATCATGAAGAGTTCAGGCAAGCCAGCGCAAGTGGCCGAGCGGTTCAAACAAAAGCTGGAGACGGTTCATGTGGTCACTTTCCGTGTCGTAAACAGGAACAGTATACGCGAGAATGTCCCAGACATCAAATTGACGGCATGGTCGAACAACGATCTGTATCAGTCTACAAAACTGGGCAAGGCTCCTGAATCGCTCATGCCGGGTGAGGGCGCAACGCTGCGATACGCTGTAGAGACAGGTGCGAATACGGTGCTGACAGGATTGAAGCTATTAACCTCGGAATCGTTCCTGCCTCCTGGGGCTGCCGATCCGACCAAGGCTGCAACCTATCAAGTAGGGCGATTATATATTAACATTCCGAATCGAGGAACGAGTCAGGTTGTACCGACCGACTATAAGCTGCGGGATAAGCTGAATTTCAGCGATAGTACGGATTTATTTCCAGAGGGCTTGAATGTCTCAATGGAAGAAGAGACGCTGTTAGAGAACAAGGAAGCAGGATTCAGAGCACTTCTTCTCCGTTTCAAATTCGAGAATAAGAGCAGCTCCTCAATCACGATCCCATCCTATCAATTTGAACTGGAAGATAAGGATGGATCTCGATTTGGAGGGGAACGACTTGGTGCCAAGACGGATAAGAAATCACTGCTTCCAAGCGCTGCTGTAGTTGAATCTCACATGTTCGTGATCCCTGATGGCTCAAAGGAACCGGAGTTACTGCTGCATGTTGTCGACAACCGAGAAGAACAAACCTATCCTTTCATTGTGGATACGTTCCGTTTCAAGACGAGTTACGATAATACTGGAGACTTGCTGTTTGATATGTATCCATTCCAATTGAAAATTAATGATTGGGGAGGAAGTTGGTTGCGGGGTGGAGCTGACATGGTTCAATCGTCCTCGTACGCCTTAAGACTGAAACTGAATATTATTCGGGCGAAGCAGGTAATGAGTGAGCCGAACTTATCGAAAATCAAACTGGAGCTAACCGATCATAGCGGACGGATGCTTGGATCCAAGCTGTTCTCACTTGTTGAGGAGCCACTCTTGAGGGAAGGAGAACAGAACATCATTTTTGAGAACATTGATATGCTTGGCTTGAGTTATCCTGTCACGGTCAGCTTCTATGAAATGTTTGATACGCCATATGGACCGGTGAAGCGGTTCCTGGGTAGAGTGATAAGAAGTTAATTTTGACCAGAGATTAACTACTATGATAGAAGAGGGTTAGAGAATTATTTTCTCTAACCCTCTTTTCTTATTGTTACAGATCGAGTAAAGGCAACATCCATTTTTAACCCCCGAACTTGTCCACGTTTACGAATGCCAAATACAACCCTATTCACCAAATCGTTTTAAACTTTCTAGGAAATCACCAACAGACAGCTCGCTTATTTGATTAAGCAGGTTATCCATTTGGGTTTTCTTGCGAAGAGAGCCGACCAGCAATACCTCAACGGCTTGATCGCGATCGACAAGAACAGATTGAACCTGCAGAGAATTGGTTAATAATGCAGCAATAACTGCAATTTGGTCAATGCTTAGTTTAGGGCAGTTGGCTTTTTTCTTATTATTATTTTTAGAGTTTCCGTTTCCATTTCCACTTGATTTTTTATTATTATTTTTTGAAAAGGACACAGCCACTCACCCTCTTATCAGATTACTCTCCAATTGTCTCTGCTGGTGCTGCCCCCGTTCCTTGAATGATCCCAAACGCATAGGCAACGAACAGAACTATGACCACAATGAGAAGTATCAGTCGTTTATTGTCATCTTCATCGGTCATGCTCATTCTCCTTGGTGACACGGTATTTTATCATGATTATTGTAATCAGGATGAGGGGGAAAGGTTCCAACAGTTCGGCCTAATCTGGCAGTAAATCATCCAGAATACTGGCTTACAAAAATGTAATGTGGCAAATACAGTGTATTTCGTTGACTTTTGATCGTCTAATCGATAAAGTTACGAATGCGACTACAGTGATAAAGAGGGTTACAGATGAACGCGTATCTATTTCCAATTAAATTTGCTTTTCTTACGTTTCCGATAGCGGCATTACTCTTGACGATTCCTTTTTTAATCGTGCAATATCGCAAATACGGGTATGTCAATAAGGTTCGCGCTTTGGTGCTTTATTCCATGCTGCTCTATTTCATTTCTGCTTATTACTTGGTGATATTGCCGCTGCCGCAAAATGTGCACAATTGTGTGGATCGGGCAGGTGCAGTATTTGAGCAGCTGCGCCCATTCCAATTCGTTCGCGATATTATGAAGGAGTCTAGTGTTGAATGGTCGCATCCAACGACCTATGTACAGCTGCTGAAGGAAAGAGCCTTTTTCCAAGCCGCATTCAATGTGGTCTTGACGTTGCCGCTTGGCGTATATATGCGCTACTATTTCCAACGATCGTTCTTGCAGACGACGGTTATTGCATTTCTTGTCTCTTTATTTTTCGAGATTACGCAACGAACAGGCTTGTATGGGTTCTACGATTGTCCATATCGGCTGTTCGATGTAGATGACTTGATTTTGAATACAGCAGGGGGCTGTATCGGATTTTTACTGGCACCAGTATTTACATACTTCCTGCCGCGTTCACACCAGCTGGATGATCATGTAGATCTGAGCAAGAAGCCTGTTGGATTCATTCGCAGAGGAATCGCGGTGTGGCTGGATATGACATTGCTATCGATTATCATGGGTTGCATATACATTGTATATCGCACGATTGCATATGGAGACAACTATAGCAATTTCGAGCTGAGTGAATTCAATTTCTTGTATTTGGCAGCAGGTATTTTCGTTTACTTTATACTCATACCAACGTTTACGGATGGGAAAACCTTCGGCAAATGGGTAACACGTATCCATTTGGTTCAGGGCGATACAGAGGGTTCCCTTTGCAGAATTACATTTGTTGGTTTGCTGAAGCGATACGGTATATTGTATTTCGGTGTAGGTGGCATCAATTACGTACTTGGATATGTATTGAAGTTCAACGAGGCTATGGATTCGCTGGTTATGATATTGGTAGTGATTGCGTGGCTTGGTTTCAACGGTTTACTCTTCCTGCACCTCATGCTGCATCTGTTCAAGAAAGATAAGCGTCTATTTTACGAAAAAATAAGCCGAACTCGTAATGTGATTACCATCCCAGAACGAATGAGGCGAGAGATGGCAGACGAACATTATGCTCCTTCTACGCAGGATGAATCAGTTGGTAATGAACCTGAAATCACTTCTATACCAAACTACGATGACATCCTGAACAAAGAGCTGGTTGTTGATGACGTGACAACCTCAGTACCATCCAGACATGAAGTGCATTCAGATGAGAAACCTGAAAATCAGGTTATGCAGGCTCCGCAGTCAACAGGGTCAGCACGTTCGAATAATGCTCGTGACTTGGTTGATCAAGAGCTGGCTCGTCTGAAGGAGAAACTGGCGAAGAAAGAAGAATAATTACAAATAAGAAGGGCCTCTAATCATCACAACATTGTGATCATAGAGGCCCTTCTTCTTGGAATTTCGTTCATTTAAATCGAGATGCGAGCGTAAATTGGTAATAAATGCAGTATAGAACAATATCATTCGTTGTTTGACCAGAAGGTTACTCCTAATGCGCCAGCAACAATTCTTATCGTGGCTTACTTTTTTCCTTCTACTGAGCCATCCGCACTAGGACGGAAGGATGGTGGCTTGGGGGGTTTTTTTGCACGGAAACGTGCCGCTACGTAGTTGCGCTTGCGGTCGCGATAAAATATCCATCCCCCTATGAAGCCCACGCCAATAATGAACAGAAGCAG
>Ga0209258_100854_pt1 | contig 16339 bp, 13 predicted proteins | sample Araplaol_mTSA_r2_FD_184281 | JGI IMG/M metagenome (GOLD analysis project Ga0209258, IMG submission 184281) | Arabidopsis root microbial communities from North Carolina, USA - plate scrape CL_Col_mTSA_r2 (SPAdes) (version 2) | ecosystem: Host-associated > Plants > Roots > Endosphere | place: USA...
AGAACACCGGCGACGCGTGGCCGATCTATCCGATGTACGACTACGCGCACTGCCTGTCCGATGCACTGGAAGGCATCACGCACTCGCTGTGCACGCTGGAGTTCGAAGATCATCGCCCGCTGTACGACTGGTTCGTCGACAAGGTCGATCTGGTCAACCATCCGGAGCTGTGGCAGCACCTGCGCGAAGGCGGTTTCCGCACCGAGCCGGCCAAGCCGCGACAGATCGAGTTCTCGCGCCTCAACCTCTCCTACTCCATCACCAGCAAGCGCAAGCTCGCGCAGCTGGTGAACGAGAACCTGGTGGATGGCTGGGACGATCCGCGCATGAACACGCTGCGCGGCCTGCGTCGCCGCGGCTTCACGCCGGGTGGCCTGCGCCTGCTGATCGAGCGCCTGGGCGTGAGCAAGCAGAACAGCATCATCGACTACTCGATCCTCGAAAACTGCATCCGCGAAGACCTCGACGCCACCGCGCCGCGCCGCATGGCGGTGCTCGATCCGCTCAAGCTGGTGATCACCAACCTGCCGGAAGGCCACGAAGAGAAGCTCACGTTCTCGAACCATCCGAAGGACGAAAGCTTCGGCACGCGCGAAGTGCCGTTCTCGCGCGAACTGTGGATCGAGCGCGAGGACTTCGCCGAAGTGCCGCCAAAGGGCTTCCATCGCCTGAAGCCCGAAGGCGAGGTGCGCCTGCGCGGCGTGGGCATCGTCAAGTGCGAGGAGCTGGTCAAGGACGCCGACGGCAACGTTGTCGAACTGCGCTGCTCGCTCGACCTCGAATCGCGCCAGGGCATGCCGGGCGCCGACCGCAAAGTGAAGGGCACCATCCACTGGGTGAGCGCGAAGCATGGCGTCGCCACCGAGGTGCGCATCTACGATCGCCTCTTCAACGTGCCGGACCCCGACGACGAGAGCGACGGCAAGACCTGGATCGAGCACATCAACCCCGACGCCAAGCGCGTGGTGCGTGCATGGCTGGAACCTGCCGCGGCTTCGGCCGATCCCGAGCAGCGCTTCCAGTTCGAGCGCCTCGGCTACTTCGTGGCCGATCGCGTGGACCACAAGCCAGGCGCACCGGTGTTCAACCGGGCCGTCACCCTGCGTGACGCCTGGGCCAGGCAGGCCGGCTGACGCAGGCATCACAGGGAACGTCGCATGCTCAGTCTTCAGATTCACCTGACCCTGCCGCCGTGGATCGGCGATGTGGTCGACGAGCGGAAGCGCTACGTCACCGACGAGGAGCGCGTGGGTTTGGCGATCGAACTGTCACGACGCAACATCGAGCATGGACAGGGCGGCCCGTTCGGCGCTGCCGTGTTCAATGCCGATGGCCGCGTCGTGTCCGTGGGCGTCAATCGCGTGGTGCCGCAGACCTGCTCGGTCGCGCACGCCGAGATGATGGCGTACATGACCGCGCAGCAGCGCCTCGCCGCCTTCCGCCTCAACCAGGACGGCGGCAGCTACACGCTGGCCACCAGTGCGCAGCCGTGTTGCCAGTGCTACGGCGCCACCGTGTGGGCCGGCGTGGACGAATTGCTGATCGGCGCGCGCGCCGCGGACGTCGAGGAACTCACCGAGTTCGACGAAGGTCCGCTGCCTGCGGACTGGGTGGGCGAGCTGGAGCAGCGTGGCATTGCCGTACGCCGGGACATCCTGCGCGACGAAGCGCGCACTGTGCTTGCCGCCTATGGCCAGACCGGGCAGCACTATTGAGCCGCCTGCGCGCAGCCTTGCCGCTGATCCTGCTGGTCGTGGCCGGCATCGTGTTGTTCAGCTCGGGCGCGCTCGATCGCCTGCATCCCGAACAACTGGTGACGCACCAGGCGCAGTTGCGCGCCGACATCGACAATTCGCCCTGGCTCAGCCGCGTCGCCTTCATCGGACTGCTTACGCTCGCCATGTCCACCGGCATCCCGGGCACCGTCGTCATCATCATGGCGGGTGGTTTTGCCTTTGGCGCGCTGGAAGGCAGCATCTACGGTTCCATCGGGCTAACGCTGGGTACGCTGATCCTGTTTCTGGCCAGCCGCTACGCCTTCGGCACCGGCAGCAAGCATCCGCCGGCCATCGTCGACAAACTGCACCACGGGTTCGAGCGACACCCGGTCGCCTATACGCTATTCCTGCGCTTCATACCGGTGGCGCCATTCGGATTGATCACGGTGGGGCTTGCCTGGCTGCGCTGTCCGCTGTGGTTGTTTCTCGGCGCGAGCTGGCTGGGTGGTACCGTCTCCCTGATTTTCGAGACATCCATCGGTGCAGGACTCGGCCAGGCGCTGGCTGAAAGCAACGGCCATTTCGGTCTAGGCCTTCTGATGCAGCGATCGATCTGGATGCCGCTGAGCGCCATCGGTCTGCTCGCCCTGCTGCCTTTGCTGGTCGAGCGCTTCAGCCGTCGCCGACGCCGGGCCGCATTGACCGCTTCGGCGAATTCCCACGAACACTGAAACGATAGACCTCGGCCAATGGGCTAGCTGCCCAACCTCATGAATCGCGCTAGGCTGGCGGCGCCTGGCGGATGGACGCCGGGAAAGGGGTCAATGGCCGATGGGTGCAGGGGCGAACTCCCGAGCGGGACGGTGGTGGCGGCGTACATCGCTGATGCAGCGATTGGCCCTGGTCGCGCTCGTGCCCACGCTGGTGACCGCCACGCTGCTGGTGGTCATCCTTACCCAGCACCAGCTCAACAGCCTGCGCGGGATGGCGCAGATCACCGCGGACGCGATTGCCACGCAGGCCGCTTCGGTTTCCACCACCGCACTGCGTGACATGCAGCGTCGCGAACTGGTGCGCATCGCCGAGTCGATCGGCGACCTGCCCCACGTCGCCCGTGTGCAGATCCGGGCGGCCGATGGCGAGATCCTGGCGGACAACCTCGGCCGCAGCGGCGGTGGCAATGCGGAGACGCTCACGGTCGTTCGCGATGTCGTCGATGCCGAACAACCCGGCCGTCCCGTACTGGGCTCGGTCATGGTGGATGTCAGCCTCAGCGACGCCATTGCCGCGCAGCAGGCGAGCCTGCGCAATGCACTCTTCGCGCTTGCGCTGAGCGTACTGGTCGCCGCGGTGATCGGTTGGCAGGCGGCGCGCTGGATGAGCGCGCCGCTGCGGCGCCTCGTGGCCGCCGTGCATCAATTGGGGCGGGGCGATCGCCACGTCGAGGTGGAAGTCACCGACCAGACCGAAATCGGTGAACTTCAGCGTGGTTTCAACAGCGCCGCGCTGGCGTTGTTCGATGTCCAGCGCAGCATGGAAAAAGAGATCGAGCACGCCACGGTGGAACTGGCACGCAAGAACGCCGCGCTGGAGGCGGCCAGCGTGGCCAAGGCACGCTTTCTCGCGGCGGCCTCGCACGACCTGCGCCAGCCGCTCTATGCGTTGACCCTGTTCTCCTCGTCACTGGCCGAAGACGAGCGTGACCCGATCCGGCTCGATCGCATCGCGCACATCCAGGAATGCGTGGAGGCGCTCGACCATCTCTTCAGCGAACTGCTCGACCTCTCGCGCCTGGAAACCGGCGCCATGCAGATCGAGATCACCGAATTCCCGCTCGACCAGGTGCTGGAGGAAGTGAGCCGCAACTTCCGCATGATCGCCGAGCAGCACGGACTGCGCCTGATCATGCGCACGACGGATGTCTGGGTGCGCAGCGACCGCACGATGCTCGCACGCATCCTCAACAACCTGGTGAGCAATGCCCTGCGCTACACGCACGAGGGCGGTGTGCTGGTGGTCGCGCGTCGCCGCAGCGACGGCACCGTGCGACTGGACGTGTGGGATACCGGCACCGGCATCGCGCCCGAACATCAGGCTCGGGTTTTCGACGAGTTCTACCGCGTGGAATGCCACGGCAACCACGAGCACGACACCGGCCCGAGACGCGGCCTTGGCCTTGGCCTCGCCACCGTGCAGCGCCTGGCGGAACTGCTCGATACGCAGGTGCAACTGAAGTCAGCGCCCGGCCGCGGGAGCGTCTTCAGCTTCCACCTTCCCCAGGTGCCCGCCCAGCAAGTGCCGCACGCTGCGGACGACGAGACCCCGCTGGACGTGTCGGGCATGCGCGTGCTGGTGATCGACGACGAGCCGGCGATTCTCTCGGGCATCCGCTATCTGCTGCGTAGCTGGGGCTGCGAGGTGGCCGTCGCGGAGGACCGCACGCAGGCCATGCTTGCCGCCGAGGAGTGGCCTATGCCGCCGGACATCGTGATTTCCGACCTGCGCCTGCGCGACGGCGAGAGCGGACTGGACGTGCTCGCCGCGCTTGACCAGCACTACCAGCGCGACGGCAACGCGCCGTTTTCGCGCCTGCTGATCACCGGCGAAACGCGCAGCGACCGTCTACGCGAAATCATGGCCGCTCGCATTCCCGTGCTCTACAAGCCGGTATCGCCCGAGCAGCTGCGCGAGGCCATGGTGGCGGCCTGGACCACCAACAAGGCCACGGTGGCCTGAGCCGGCAAGCGCAATCTCAGCTTTCCGCTGCGATGCGCCGCGCCAGCAGGCGATCGGCCGACAGGAAGCGACCGAACAGGTCATCGACGAAATCGCCGCTCGGGGCGCTTGGACGCGCGCCACCGGTGAGATAGAGACCGCACCAGAGCAACCGACGCCCGGTGCTGCCCTCGCCGGCCATCAGCCGGTCGAGGAAAACCTGCAGGCCACGCTGCAATGTTGGCAGCGATTGCAGGAACGCGAACACTTCACGGCGCCCATGGGCATGCCGCTGTACGGCCAAGGCGGCCATGGCCGCCCCTCGGAGGCGATGCCCCACCTCTTCGCCGCGGACGTCCATACGTCCATGAAACGTCATCGTTCCGGGCGAGATGGCGACGCGCCAGCCCAGCACGCGTCTGAACACCGCCGAAGGCAGGGTCGACCTGACGGCGGCATGGCCCGGCAATGCTTCCAGACCGGTCACCACGACGTACAACGGCAGCTGCAGCTGCAGGTGCCGCGTCGCCTCGCTGGCCATTTCCTGCAGCCGCGCCGCGCGTGCGCTGATCTGCGTCGGTGAATCCAGCAGGCTTTGCGCCGAGACGCAGACGACCATGCCATCCAGCGGAAGCTTGCGGCGTTCGCGCGCCAACAAGGCGAGCGCCTGCGACCAGGACGAAGGCTGCCCGTGCGGCTCGGCGGCTGTTTGCAGCAGGTATCCGCCCGGCTCGATCGCCACCACCGAGCGGAAGATCCACCAATACCATGGCCTGGCCTCGTTGTTCGCGGCAGCGTTGCGCGCATGCGGCGCGTGCGCGGCAGCCTGCAACAGGCTGCGCACTTCCGCCGAGCTGTCGCCGAGAAACATCAGCCAGGGGTGCCGGGACAACTTTCGCCATTCGCCACGACGACGAAAGGGATGCAACACGGCGCCACGCACGTGTCGCGCGGCATCGAGCAAGGCCGACCAGACGTCACCGACCCCATAACTGGCCTCCGGATGCGAAGCGACGCGCGTATGCGTACGCATCACTACCAGCCGGTGCCAGGCGAGCGCACCAGCCCAGGCCAGCGCGCTCACGGCCACCACGGCAAGTCCCAGCAGCGACCAGGTTTCTGCGGAGATCCCGTGACTGAAAACCGGCGCCACGAAGGTCACCAGCACCGGCAACACCACCGCCGTGGCAACGAACGGCACCGAGCGTCGCCCCATCCATGAGGCAGGCAGCCGGAGCGGCGGCGATCCCGGCGCAAGATACGGTTGCGGGGTAATCGGCTCACGCTGCAACGACTGCAACACGCCGGTCGCCGTGACGCTGGAACGGCAGTACAAGGCCTTGATCCTGCCCAGCTCGCCGCTGTCGTCCTGCTCGTAGTAATACTGGCCGGCATAGCCGAGCATCAGCGCCATGCCGAATACCTCGCGAACCTCTTCCGCCGTGGGCGGCAGGCGGGCGAGATGGTCGAAGAATTCGCTGGCGGCGCCGGACGTGCCGAACAGATCCAATTGCAGCGGGCTGGCCAGATGCTTCCATTCGTCCTGGCGCATGACGATCTCGTCGAACCAGGCGACCGCGGCGAAGCCCGCCATCTCGACGTCGGCAAGGGCCTTGCCCGCCGCAAGCGCCTTGCCACGTGCTTCGTCCATGATGGCGCGGGCACGCGCCTGCACTGTTGCCAGCTCGCCCGGGCCGTCAGCCGTCGAAGCCTGCTCTTCGATGAGCAAGCCGTACGCGAACAAAGGTGCGTAACACTCCAGCAGCCGCATGACACCCATGGCTCCGGAGTCAAGGCAAGCGCCACGCGCGTCGCCCGACCCGTTCGCACCGTCTCCCATCAAAACAATACTCACGCAGCGCCATGCCGCCGGCGCCGCCCCTGTCGCTGCGCGATAGACCACCTCCATTCGCACGCGCTGATTCTCTCGGCCGCTCGCATGGTGGGCCATATGACCTTATGACTAGACCGTTCGTAAGCGCCGCCAGGTTGCCGTATCAGCGGGCTGGGGCTATGTTGCGTTCGCGAATGCGCGGCGATGGGAGAGCCGTGCGCGCGTCCTGGGGAACAACATGCGCATACTGATTGCGGACGACCATCGACTGATTGTCGAAGGGGTCAAGCTCAAGCTGGCCGAGCTTGGGCCAGACACCGATTTTGTCACCGCCATGGACATGGCCGAGCTGCGCGATGCGATACATGCACCCGACGCGGCGTCCTTGTCACTCGCGCTGGTGGATCTGGCCATGCCCGGGGTGCGCGGGAACGAGCATCTGACGGAGGTGATCGAACACCTGCCCAAACTTCCCGTCATCGTGTTGTCGGGGGTGGAAGATCCGAACCTGATGAAGAACCTGCTCGCGATGGGCGTGCAAGGTTTCATCCCCAAGGCTTATTCGCCTGACGTCATGCTGTCCGCGGTACGGCTGGTTCTGTCTGGCGGCATGTACGTGCCGCCGCTGATGCTGCAGGAACGCAGCGATGGAGCTTCCAACGGCGCGGCCACCACGGCGGCACAACCGCCCGCGCCGGCAGCCGCCTCGCCCGATTCACTCGAAGAACGCCTGCGCAAGTTGCTTACCGAACGCCAGATCGACGTGCTGCGGCTGCTCTCGCAGGGCAAGCCGAACAAGCTGATCGCGCGCGACCTGGGCATCAGCGAGGGCACGGTGAAGATCCATCTGGCCGCCATTTTCCGTGCACTCAATGTGCGCAATCGCGTGGAGGCGGTGGTCGCCTCGCGGCGTATCAGCGGCCTGTAGCATTCACCCGGCCGTGACCGACGCCGCGTATGCTGCCCGCACGCCGCAGGCGCCGGTTGCTGCCGGAGTCGCCTGATGCTCACTGGGGGAATGCCGTCTTGCCGATGGGATGGGTGACAAACCTCTGGCGCCGTTCCACCCGGTGGTCCGCCATCGGCCTCCTGCTGGTCTGCGCATTCTGCATGCCGGCGCGTGCGGCGCAGCCGCCCAGCCCGCCGCACGACGCCAAGCACATAAGCGCCCTCACCTTCGGCATCCTGCCGATTGGCGGGCCGTCGGAGTCACTGGCCGCCTGGCGACCCATGCTGGACGACCTCAGTCATAACCTGGGGCTGCCCATCCACAGCATCTCGGTAAGCACGTACGAAGGCCTTGGCCAGGCGCTCGCCGAGGAACGTGTCGACTTCGCTTTCGTGTCCGGCCGCCTGGCGCTCGATGCGGTGACCCACGATCGCATGCAGGTCATCGCGCAACTGACGCGCACCAATGGCTCGCGCGGCTATTACTCGGTACTGCTGGTCGCCAAGGATTCGCCGCTCCGCAGCGTGGACGACATGTTCAAGCAGCCTGGCCGCCTGCGCTATGCGCGAGGCGAGGTGCTTTCGGTATCAGGCTACCTGGTGCCGGAAACCCAGCTGTTCGCCAATCGCCGACTGGACTCGGATACCTTCTTCGCCAATGTCACCGTCGACAACCACCAGAACAACGCGCTGGCGGTCGCCAACAACGAGGTCGACGTCGCCACCAACAACACGGCAGACATGGAGCGCTTCGCCAAGCGCTTTCCCGACCAGTTCGCGCGGCTGCGGGTGTTATGGACATCCAGCCTGATTCCGCACGCCGTGGTGGTGATGCGCGAAGACCTGCCCGTCGAGCTTCGGCAACGCGTGACCGCCTCACTCACCTCCTACGGCAGCGGCAAGAACGCCCAGGCCGAACTGGCCAAGCTGCAGCTGATCCATGACATCAGCGGTTTTGCGCCCGCCGGCAACGAGACGCTGGTGCCGTTCGCGGACATCGAGTTCAACCTTGACCGGCGGCGCGCCTATAGCGCGCAATGGGTCAGCGACACCGCCATGCAGGCGCGCCTGCACAAGATCGACACCGAGCACCAGGCCCTGGTGCATGAGTTGATGGCGCCGACGAAACCGTAAACACGGCGCCGCCGCGGGAGCGTCCACCGAAAGCGGACGCTCCCGCCGGGCAACACTCAGTGGTGCTGCATATCCTTGATGTTCATGGTGCTGCCATTGGGCATGACCATGTCGCCGGGCTTCTGGCCCGCCGGGCACTCGCCGACCCAACGGCCCGAGCTGGTCATCGCCATTTCGCTCTGGCCCATCACGGCAGGCTCGTACTTCATGTGGCCTTCGGTGCGATAGGCCGTGTCGCCATCGAACTTGGTTTCGCTGTGGCTGGTCATGTTGACCGCGCCATTGGGCGTGTTGAGCTTGCAGACGGCATCGGATACGACCGTTGCGCCCTGCACGTTGACGTTGAACTTGCTGCACATCTGGCCGCTCATCTGCGAACCCATCTTGTACATCGCCTGGTCGGTATCCGCGTCCAGGCAGAGCTTCATCTTCTGCGCATGGCCGCCCATGCCGGACGTTTGCGTTTCCCACAGGCCGGGCTTGCGCTTGGGCATGTTGGCCGGAAGATCCTGCGCCAGGCACGCGGAAGCGAACCCAAGCAGGGCGATGGCGAGCAGCAGGCTGCGTGATGCGGACATGAGTATCTCCAGAAGACCCGGTGGGCCGTGCGGTTGTGCAAGGTAGCGCCAAACGACTTCGGCGTCATGCGACAGGCATCTCGCCCGGACCGTCGTGCGTCTTGCGCCGCAACATGGCGCTGCGGGCAGCATATAGGCCATTCGAACTATGGCGCCTCGCGCTAGAACGAAGTGGCTATCGTTGCTTTCCGGCGAATTCTTTAGAGTGCCTCTCAGGGCATTTCACCACGATGACGTGCCGCCACGGACCGTTTTATCGCCGACCATAGCGAGTCCCACATCATGCAGCCGACGCCAGCCATGCCGTTCCCGAGGACGTCCAGGCGATGTGCGGAACGGCTTTCCCTGTTGCCGCCGGCCATGGAGGCCTGACGCATGGAATCGCGCCAGCGACTGCTCCCGCGCCTGTTCATCGACGTCGTCCTGCCCAGCACGATCGCCGCACTGGCACTGGTGCTCGCGCTGTGCGTGCAGCAGACGCACACCATGAGCGAACGTGCTGAGACGTCCATCGCCTTGCGCCTGGAGCGCCTCGCTGGCGAACTGGGCAACGGCATCACCAATTCGCCGCAGGCGGTGCTCGATCGCGCCTTGCACGATGGCGAAGCCGACCAGTTGCGTCGCGTCGAGCTGCATCGTCCCGACGGGAGCCTCTTCGGCAGCGGCGCCGCCATGTCACAGGGCGGCACGATCTATCGCAGCGAAATGCACGGAAGCGGCGATCCGCCGTCGTGGCTGAGCATGCAGGTGGATACGCGTCCGCTACGCATGGCACAGGGCCTCGTGTGGTTGCTGGGCTGCCTGTGCGCTGGCGGCATTCTCGTGCTGGCCTGGCTAGCGCGCGTTACCTTGCGCCATCACGTGGTTGACCCGTTGGCACGCGTGCAGGACGCGCTGCATGAAATGGTCAATGCGCGCCCACCCGCCATCGATGCCGAACCCACCGGGCCGGAGTTCAACGATATCCGCCTGACCCTGCAACGCCTGTCCGAACTGCTGGAAGAACAGCGCCGCGACTGGAGCACGATGCAGCACGACAACGCCGTGGAGGCGCTTGATCGCCTTCGCCAGAGCCAAGCCGCCACGCGCAGCAAATCCCAATTCATCGCCCTGGTCAGCCACCACTTCCGCCAGCCGCTCCAGGCCCTCGAGCTGTTCGCCGCCGGGGTGGACAGCGGGAGCGAAGAAGAGCGCCAGTCGCTGTTCCAGCAGATGCGCACCAGCATCGCCGCCATGACGCGTCTGCTCGGTGCCTTGCTGGAGATTTCGCGGCTCGATGCCGGTGTCATCGCCGTCAAGCCGACGGGTTTCTCGGCCGCCGAGCTCTTCATGCGTGATCGCACCTCGCTCAACGACCAGGCCGCCGAGCATCATGTCACGCTGGTCTGGCGCGGCAGCAACCATCAGCTGCATGGCGATGCTGACGTGGCGGCCAGCCTGCTCTACCAGTTGGCCAGCAACGCCATCGCCAATGCGCCCGAAGGCCGTGTACTGATCGCCGCACGCCGGCGAGGCCAGGCCGTGCGCATCGAAGTACGCGACAACGGCCCGGGCATCGCCGTCATCCATCAGCAACGCATCTTCGAAGAGTTCGTGCAGCTGCAGGCCGGCGAAATCGAGCGCCGCGGCGGCTACGGCCTTGGCCTTGCCATTGCCGAGCGCCTCGCGCGCCTGCTCGGCACGCGTATCGGCCTTCGTTCCGAGCCCGGCCGCGGCAGCACCTTCTGGTTCGAGCTGCCGCGCATGCCGGTGATGGAACGCAACTCCACGCCCCGCAAACAGACCTCGCCCGCGTGGCGGCAGGCCGGCTGACCCTGCGCCCCGCTCTGCCCCAACATTTTTTTGTAGGAGCGCACCCAGTGCGCGACCGCAGCGTCGGGACTAGCCACGCACGGGTTTGCCGCCACGCCACTCCAGCGTGATGGGAGAGCCCTTCACACCGCCCCCTATTGCGCCTGACAGTCGTCGTCCACCAAGGCAAAAAAAAAGGACTTGCGCTGACGCAAGTCCTCGATGCTTTGGTGGGTCGTCCGAGATTCGAACTCGGGACCAATAGATTAAAAGTCTACTGCTCTACCGACTGAGCTAACGACCCATCGCCAAAGGCAAGCCCGTAATTTTATGGGCTAGAGGCCGATGGCACAAGCAAAACCCGTTCAGGCATAGCGCGTCGGGTCGGCCAACCCGGCCATCTTGAAGCCCTGCGCGCGCAGGTGACAGGCATCGCAATGGCCGCACGCGCGCCCCTCGGCATCGGCCTGGTAGCAGCTCACCGTCTCGGAGAAATCCACGCCCAGGCGCTGGCCCTCGCGTGCAATGTCGGCCTTGCTCATGCGCATCAGCGGCGCATGGATGCGGATACCCGCCCCTTCCACGCCAGCTTTGGTCGCCACATTCGCCAACTGCTCAAACGATTCGATGAAGGCGGGGCGGCAGTCGGGATAACCGGAGTAATCCACCGCGTTCACGCCGCACCAGATGTCCGTGGAGCCCAGCACCTCGGCCCAACCCAGCGCGATCGACAACATGATGGTGTTGCGCGCCGGCACGTAGGTCACCGGGATGCCGGAATCACCGGTCTGGTCGAGCGGCACGTCGATATCGGCGGTGAGCGCCGAGCCGCCGATGGAGCGCAGGTCCACCTGCACGGTCTTGTGCTCCACCGCGCCAAGCATGCGCGAGACGCGCTCGGAGGCAGCCAGCTCGGCGCTGTGGCGCTGGCCATAGGCGACGCTCAGCGCGTGCACCTGGTAGCCCTGCTCACGGGCGATGGCGATGGTGACCGCCGAATCCATGCCGCCGGAGACGAGCACGACGGCCTTGCGGGGAGACGATTGAGACATGGGTAGATCCACTCCTGGGTTCAGGCCGGTGATCCGGCCGAAGTGCGCCACCGGCAACACAGGCCGACGCGCGGAAAACTATTGTCGCGGCAAGGGCGGCACCGGGAAAGTTCCGCGCCGCATACCCGCGATGCCCGTTACCGGACAAGATCCGCTGGAGGCGAACGCGCGCGCCCAGGGAAACTCAGTGGCCGGGTTCGTCATTCCACAGCAGCTTGTGCAGCTGCAGCTGGAACCGCACGTCGAGCTTGTCGTCGATGATCCACTCGGCCAGCTGGCGCGGCTGGACCGCACCGTGGACTGGCGAGAACAGCACCATGCAGCGCTCGCTGAGCTTGTGCTCGGCAACCACAGCGCGCCCCCATTCGTAATCGGCGCGACTGGCGATGACGATCTTCACCTGGTCATGCGGCAACAGATGATCGATGTTCGACCACAGGTTGCGCTTGGCTTCGCCGGAATCGGGCGCTTTCAGGTCCATTACCTTGCGTACGCGCGGATCGACCATGGAAACGTCTAGCGCACCCGAAGTCTCCAGCGACACGTCGTGTCCGGCGTCGCACAGGCGGATCAGCAGGATCAGGCAGCGCTTCTGCGCCAGCGGCTCGCCACCGGTCACGCACACATGCCTGGCGCCATGGGAGGCCACCTCGGCCACGATGTCGTCGATCGACCGCCAGTTGCCGCCGTAGAACGAGTACTCGGTATCGCACCACACGCAGCGCAGCGGACAACCCGTCAGGCGCACGAACACCGTACGCCAACCGATCGCGTCGGCCTCACCCTGTATCGAGTGGAAGATCTCGGTGATGCGCAGTCGCTCGGTCTGCGCTGGCGTGGTGGATGCCACGCTCGTACTCCTACTGCTCACACCGTCAACCTCAGTTGGCCGACGACTGCACCTGCAAGCGTCGCAGGCGCTCCTGGGCCAGGCCGGCGGCCTTGGAACCCGGGAACTTGGCGGAAACGTTCTTCAGCGTGGCTTTGCCTGCGTCGACTTGCTTGAGCTCGATCTGGCTGTAGCCGACCTTGAGCATGGCGTCGGGCGCCTTTTCGCTCTGCGGGAACTGGCTCAGCAGTCGCTGGAAAGCCTCCAGCGCCACCGAGTAGTTCATGGTGACGTAGTAGGACTCGCCCAGCCAGTAATACGCATTGGGCAACAGCGGACTGTCGGGATACTGCTGGATGAAGCCGCGGAAGCCGCGCGACGCTGCTACATAGTCGCCGCCACGCAGCGCCTTGAAAGCCTCGTCATACGATGCCTGCGCACCGCCCGCATTGGCCGGCGCCGCAGCGCCCTTGCTGTTGCTGCTGGCAGCGGCCGCGCCTGCCGCAGCACCTGCGGCCGCAGCCGCGGGCTTGCCGCCCTTGCCCGCATCCGCCGCGGGGGCGGTGGCTGGCGCCTGGGGCGCCGGGGCCGCAGCCGGTGGCGGATTGGTGTTGGCTGCATTACCCGGATTGTTCGTCGCTGCACCGGCGCCGCCTTCGAGGCGGCCCAGGCGCGAATCGATATCCACGTACTGCGCCTTGTTCTTGTCGTTCGCTTCCTGCAGCTGGTGCTGCAGTTCTTCGATCTGGCCCTGCATCTGCTGCAACTGCGACTGCAGCGCCTGCACCTGGTTCACCAGGCTCGTGCCGCCCTGGTTCTGGTTCTGCGCCTGCTGCTCGAGCCGCGATACGCGATCGGCGAGGCTGAGGCGGGAATCCTGCGCGAATGCCGGGAGAGCAAAAAGCATGGCGGACGCGATCGCGCCCGCCATGCCCATCCTGGCCGTAAAACCGTTAGCCAGTGTCTTCTTCATTACTTCGCCGTGTAGACGATCTCGACGCGACGGTTCTTGCTCCAGCAGTCTTCGTTGTGCTCACGGCACACCGGCTTTTCCTTGCCGTACGAGATCACGTTGATCTGGCTGGCCGAGCCGCCGTTCGACTGCAGGGCGCTGGACACGGCGTTGCCGCGGCGCTCGCCGAGGCCGAGGTTGTACTCGCGGGTGCCGCGCTCGTCAGCATTGCCTTCCAGACGGATCTGCGCCATCGGGCGATCCTGCAGGTACTTGGCGTGGCACGCCATGATCTGCTGGAACTCCGGCTTGATTTCGTCCTTGTCGAAATCGAAGTACACGACGCGCTGACGCAGGCAAGCGTCGGTGTCGAGGTCAGCCGGGGTGTACTTGGTCGGGCCGGAAGCCGGGGCGGTCACCGGAGCCTGTTCCGGCTGCGGCTGCGGCTTGACTTCCTGCTTCTTCGAGCATGCGGCCGCGCCAACGCAGAGCAGGGCGACCAGGGCGACGCGAACGGTCTTATTCATGGTGGACGTTCCTTCAAACGGGTTTGAGTTCCGACAGTCAGTAATGATTGCGGTTTCGGGACAGTTATCGCCGGTGAACCGGCTGTTATTTTGACATTTTTGCTGCCGGCGGTGCGCTGTCTCGCAACCACCTGACCCGCCAGCCGCGACGGATTGCCACGGCCAGCAAGCTGTTTTGACCCGGATTGTGTCGTTTTATGGCTTCACGCCCGGATCACATGACCCCAACGCTCTCGCGCCAGGGCATGAACTGGTCAACGTTGACGATAGGGACCCCAAGCCGGCTCGCGAACATCGCCATCGGCCAGCACGAGTCGCTGCCGCACCAAGCCATCGGCCGATACGGCGTAGAGGACACCACGTCGACCTTCGGAGGCGGCATACAACAGCATGCTGGCGTTAGGCGCGAAACTCGGGGTTTCGTCGATCGGACCCGGCGAGATGAAGCGCACCTGCCCACCCAGACTGCGATCCATAATGGCGATACGATACACGTTCCCGTTGCCCTGCACCATGGCGATCTGCTTGCCGTCATAGCTGATCGAGGCATTGGCGTTGAACTGGCCCTGGAAGGTGATGCGGTCTGCCCCACCACCGCCCGCGGGCATCTGGTAGAGCTGCGGACGACCCGAGCGGTCCGAGGTGAAGATGATGCTCTGGCCGTCCGGCGTCCAGCGCGGCTCGGTGTCGATGGCCAGGTTATTGGTGAGGCGGGTCTCGGCGCGCGAGCCCACGTCCATCACGTAGATCTCCGGATTGCCCTGGTACGACAACGCCAGCGCCAGCTTGCTGCCATCCGGCGACCAGTTCGGCGCACCGTTGATGCCCTTGGCACGCGCAGAGATCAGCTGGCGCGAACCCGTCGTAATATCCTGCACGTAGATGGCCGAATTGCCGCTTTCGAACGACACATAGGCGATCTTGCGGCCATCCGGCGACCACGACGGTGACAGCAGCGATTCGCGCGAACGCGCCACTACCTGCGGGTTGTAGCCGTCCGAATCGGCCACGATCAGCGAGTAGGTGGTGTTGTTGCCCAGGCCCACGGCGGTGATGTATGCGATGCGGGTCCAGAAGGCGCCGCGCACGCCGGTGATTTTCTCGTAGATCGCATCGGCGATCTGGTGGGCCACGCCGCGCAGGTCGCCGGCCGGTGCGGTATACGCCTGGGCCAGCAGGCTCTGCTGCTTGTTGACGTCCCACAGTTCGTATTCCACCCGCAGCATGCCGCCGCCGGCGTCGCTGATGCGGCCGATGGTGAGGTAGTCCTGCTTGAGCAGGCGCCAGGTCGCGAAATTGACGTCCGAGCCCTTGGACGGGGTCTCGACGATTTCGCTCTTGGCCAATGATCGGAATTTGCCCGAACGGTTGAAGTCGTTGCGGATGACGTCGGCCACGTCGGTCGGCAGCGGAGCGCCACCGGCCTGAGCGAACGGGACCACCGCGATCGGCGTGGCGGTCTTGAGGCCACCGACGATGTCGACGTTGAGCGACTGGGCTGCTGCGGGACCCGCGATCAACGCGGACACGACGAGCAGAACGAGAGCAAGGCTTGAGCTCAGTTTACGCATGGGCTTCATCACTGCGGCCTGAAAGTGAAATCGATTTGACGCTGGAATACGCTTTCGAAACCCTTGTAGGGCAAGGGCTGCGCGCGCAGGACGGCATTTTCGATGGAGCGTTTGCCGATTTCGTCATAGGGACAGCTCGAGTCGACCTTGGCGCTCATCACGTCGCCGCCCGGCAGCTGCACGATGTGCACGATGCACGGCGTGTTCGGCATGTTATCCGGGCGTAACCAATTCTGCGTGACCGCGTTCTGAATCGCGGCCAAATATTGGGCCAGCAGGCCGGCATCGGGACCGTTGTTGCCGGTCTGCCGCTGCGCGGCATTGGGCACGTTGGCCAGGCCATTGTCCTGGGCGTTCTTCAGGTCTTCCATTTGCTGCTTGGCCTGCTTGGCCTTGTTGTCCGCACGCTTGGTCTGCTGGTCGGCCGCGTCCATCTTGGCGAACAGCTCATCGAGCTGCTTCTGCTTTTCCTGCTTCTGCTTGGCTGCCTGGGCGTCCAGTTCAGCGGCGCGCTGGCGCTGCTTTTCTTCCTGTTCCTTCTTGGCGTCCTCGGCCTTCTGCAAGGCATCGGCCACGACCTTCTCCTGGTCCTTGGTGTCCGGATGCTCGGGCGGCGGCGGCAAGGTCTTCACCTTGGGCGCTTCTGGAACGGGCGGCGGCGGCACGGTCGGGGGCGGCGGCACGGTGTCG
>Ga0209258_100857_pt1 | contig 16242 bp, 9 predicted proteins | sample Araplaol_mTSA_r2_FD_184281 | JGI IMG/M metagenome (GOLD analysis project Ga0209258, IMG submission 184281) | Arabidopsis root microbial communities from North Carolina, USA - plate scrape CL_Col_mTSA_r2 (SPAdes) (version 2) | ecosystem: Host-associated > Plants > Roots > Endosphere | place: USA...
TCATTGCTATCCTGCCCTTTAGTGGACTTATCTTTTGCGAGGCAGTACATACCCAGCAAACAACAGACTTTGTCCATTGTATCAATGCTATGCTGCTATTTTACGGAGGAGTACCAGCCACTATTCTGTGCGACAACCTAAGGACCGCTGTAACACAACCTAACCGTTACGAACCAGTATTTACTGATATATGTGGCCAACTGAGCGAACATTATACAACAACCTTTAGTGCCACCCGTCCTTATAGCCCGCGTGATAAGGCCATGGTAGAAAAGGCTGTAAATATTGTCTATAATCATGTATACGGCCCGTTAAGAAAACGGGAGTTTACCAGTCTTCAGACGCTTAATGCTGCCATGCATGAGCAGCTGTTGTTACTCAATAATAAGCCCTATAAAAGCACTCCTTACAGCCGATGGTATTATTTTGAGCAACAGGAACGGTCTTATCTCAAACCCCTACCATCAGAACCGTTTAACCGCAAAAAAGTGGTACAACTTACTGTCCAGCGTAACTATCACGTGCAACTCTCTGAAGACCACCGTTATTACAGTGTTCCTTATTTGCATGTGGGTAAGAAGGTCAAAGTACTCTATGATCAACGGGTAGTAGAAGTATACCTGGACCATGAGCGTATTGCACTACATCTGAGAGACGGCCACAATAAAGCATATACTACGCTGGCGGAACATATGCCACCGCATCATCAGCGGATGCAACAAATTAAAGGATGGAACCGGGATGATCTTTTGGTGCAGGCATCACGCATCGGCACCTCGACTCATCAGGCGGTTACACTGATGCTGGAGAATAGTATTTATATCGAACAGAACTATAAGGCTTGTTTCGGTATGTTAATGCTTCAAAAGAAATATGGCAAAGATAGATTGGAGTCAGCCTGTAAACGGGCATTGACTGGTAGTCGTGTTAATTATACTCTGATTAAGAATATTCTTGAAAGAGGGATGGATAAATCAACGCCTCCATCTGATATATCCCCAATACCTATCCATGATAACATCAGGGGTAAAGACCATTATCAATAATCACTAAACAATAAATGACAATGAACACAACACAAACACTTCAGCAAATGCAACAACTACGTCTTCAAGGGATGTACCAGGCTTACCGTTCTCAATTAGACCTTCCCATGAACCAACAACTGGAAGGCCATGATCTGGTCGCTTACCTGTTACAGTCAGAAGAACTGAATCGGGTAAATGAAAAAACAGCCTATTACTTGAAGCTGGCAAAACTACGCCTACCTGCAACTATTGAACAAATAGAATGCAGTCCGAAACGTAATCTGAGCAAACAACAACTGGCAACCATGGGAGAAGGCCGTTATCTTCAACAGGGGGAGAATATACTAATTACTGGCGCAACTGGCTGTGGGAAAAGCCATCTGGCCTGTGCCTTAGGGCATCAGGCATGTCTGCAGGGATATAAAACGACTTACCTGAATATGAATCGGCTGATTGAAAAAGTGACGCTATCAAAGCTTGATGGCTCTTACATTAAACTACTCAATCATCTGGAACGCCAAACCCTGATCATCCTGGATGACTTTGGTCTGGCTTCTATGACACAGGAGATACGGCTTACATTACTGCAATTACTGGAAGACCGGTATGGAAAGAAAAGCATCATTGTTACATCACAACTGCCCGTTGCCAAATGGCATGAATACATTAACGATTTAACACTGGCTGATGCTATCCTTGACAGACTGACAGCCAATGCACACCGCATTGAACTTAAAGGAGAATCAATGAGAAGAAAAAAAACATCGGACAATCAATAACACATCGTATTTTTATCCGCGCATAAAGCTCTTACTCTTATTGCCTGCTTCGCAGGTGGGTCAACATCCCAGAGACCTGGGTCAACATGAGGCTCTTCGTCAATTTAGGTGGAAGCAACAATATCGCCCCTGATGTTGTATATAGTTGAACTTGTTTGCTATGTCATTGGACGATCTGCTATTTGAATCACAAGATTCACTTAAAGTTGCAACTGTAGAACAGGATTCAGATTTAGTAGTCCTCTTTGTAGCGTGTCAGCTAAAGCACGCAACGTGCCCTTATTGTAGTATATCCAGCAATTCAATCCATAGTAGTTATTCAAGAACCATTAAAGACTTGCCAGCCTTTGGCAACAAGGTTTTCATAAGTTTAAAAGTCAGAAAATTCTACTGCCGTAATGCTGATTGTGAAAAACTCCTTTTTGCAGAACGCTTTGATGGACATTTTGCTCCCTATAAAAGGATGTCCGATCGACTCCAGAATAAACTATTGAAAATTGCATTACTTACCGGTGGAAATGCCGGAGAGAAATTATGTAGGACATTAAGCATTCCGATTAGCAGCTCAACTTTGATACGGCTTATCCATAAGCAGGAACCTGATGTACCTATAACCTCAGAAGCTATCGGAATTGATGATTGGGCTTTCAAAAAGGGAATTAATTACGGAACGGCCATCATTGATTTAAATCAGCGAAAAATTATAGATCTCCTCCCGGATCGGGAATCTCAAACTGTTGAGAACTAGCTAAAAAGCAAGTCATATATAAAAATTGTAACACGCGATAGATATGCCCAATACGCTAAAGGTGTATCAAATGGAGCCCCAAAAGCAATCCAGGTTGCCGACAGGTGGCATTTGTTAAAAAACATGGGAGATGCGTTACAAAAGTTACTTGAACGTAAGCGTCAGGAAATTAGGCGCAATGATAAATCATTGGAACCTATTGTTGTTTATAATGATCCTGGCTATACTATTAAAAAGGATACAGAGTTCATATCACGCAGACAATTACAAATGGATCAAATTAAACAACTGCATAAATCTGGCTTAGGAATTAGAAAGATTGCAGACACACTAAAAATGAGCCGCAATACAATCCGTAAATATTTGCATCTTGATACGCCACCTCCTAAGAGCTCTACCAGGACTAATATTTCATTCTTTGCTGAATTCATACAAAAAAGAATAGAGGAAGACAAAGAGGTACAAGTTGTTCAATTATGGAAAGAGATTAAAGCGAATGGCTACAATGGATGTCGATCAGTTGTTTATGAATACCTCAAAGGGTATATAAAGCCGAACCAAAGGATACAAATGCCTAAATTGAAATTCTCATCCTGGATGCCAAGAAAAGTAAGTCTACTGCTTTACAGGAAGGAAAATTCTTTATCACAGAGCGACAAAGAATTACTGAATATGTTGTATGAGAAATCTCCGGACATTAAAAGAGCAGCAGCACTATCTGGTAAATTCAGGGAAATAATGGAAAACAAACGAGGAGATCTATTAAATAGCTGGATTGCCGAGGTAAATGTCTCTTCTTTAAAGGAGCTTTCTGGTTTTGCCAAAGGCTTACTTAACGATTACTCTGCAGTTAAAAATGCGCTAACACTTCCATGGAGTAACGGCCAGGTAGAAGGACAGGTAAATAAACTGAAAACTATCAAACGGCAAATGTACGGTCGTGCAAGCTTTAGTCTATTAAGGAAACGCTTGATTCTATCAAGTGACCTTTCCACCTAAATTGACGAAGAGCCAACATGACCAGAATTTACACAGTAGCCCGCAAATGACCACAAAAGGCTTCAATTGCCATGAAAAGCCTTCAAATTTAATAAGTCTGAAGGTTTTTTTATTGTTATACTGGCTAAAATACGGAAATCACATGCAAAGCTTATAGCCTTTTGAAACGCCACATCGATGACAATTGCTCCAATACTTACCGCGCCTGCATGGTTGTTTACTTTTTCCATCCGTTTTCTTAAATATTACTTATTGTCTCACTTCTATTTTTAAGGATGATTCATGAATAAACGAGGTATTTTTATTACCCTTGCTTTATTTTACAACCATTTATAAAATGGCGATTAGTATCGTATTCCGTAATTTTCTTTCAGGAAATTAGAGATGCGTTCTGTCTGGGTTACCTCCCCCCTAATATTATTACTGGTCCACAGGTATAGCTTTTCGTTGTGGAAGCGTTTGTGATTAGGAAGGTCCGGCGAATAATCTAACCTCAGATAAAAATATATTGTATCTACCTTTGGAAATGGCCAAGTACTCGGCAGTAACGTGAAGAAACGTTTTGGTGCAACAAAATCTTCCTCGAATCGCATAGGGTAACTTCGAAGACGGTGCAGTATCCCATTCGCTGGAATGATAACTAATGTGGCCACAATATTTCTGGCGTTCCCATTTCCATTATTCTCTGTAATAATTTCAAAATCAGTAGTATCTGACTTATGATTTACTTTTATTTGAGGCCCAATATCATCTTGTGATAGGCCCAGGCCAGGCATTCCAATAGCGGTTAAATTACTACTTCCTAGTTTCGAAGTTAGGTCGGCTGCAGTGGAGTCATTTTTTGCTAAAAGTTTAAGGGTATTCTTTTCGAACTTGTAGCCCAAGGAATCAAACTTTGCAGAAACTGCGGAACTAAATTTACTTAAAGAGTCATTTAAGTGCATAATTGTTGAATCTCTTTTTCCTTGATCTTCGGATGAAATGTTATCTTTTTTGATTTGGATGGCTGCGTTGCCAATCACACAGGCCAACATGACAAATCCCCACCCTGAGAATTTCCTATACCACTTGCGCCTTTTATCTGAGACTTTATAAAGAAACGGAATGATAAAAACGCTGAAGACTAGTAGGGATGATAGATAAGAGAGAATAGTTGTGAAACTCATTTTTAAAAGATTAAGCAGCCGGAAGATAACGATAATTGGCATGCTAAGGCAAATCTGGATGGCAATAAATAGACTGATGAGAAGTAATTAGTTAGCTTACCAAATTGAGTTTAATAAATTAGGGTCAGCGACAATGTGCTTTAATAATGCAAATCATTTCAGAGAGGCCCCATTCAAAGGAAAACCTGGGTAGGCTTTTTAACTGTTTCTTCCTGTTCATGAGCTTGTACTTGTGTGTTGCCATGTTTTGATGTTTAATTTTTATTTGATTGAGGTTATGAGGTGATTTTAATAGCAAATATAGAAAAGAAGGCTTATACTGAGTTCCTGTTTTAAAATCGAAAGAATAGCTATATATCCCAGCGTCGCTGCAATATGAACTTGCTCAAATGCTGACTGTCATTTAGCACGAAACCCTTTTTCAAATGTTCTACCCTCTTGTCTCTAAAAGCTATTTCCTACTCATATCAATATCAAAACCAGTTTCATATCCTTTTAATCCATAATCGATACCCTTAGTCATCCAAATTGGCGCAGGCTTATCTTTTAAATAATGGTCAAAGAATTGTGTAAGTCTAATTGTATAGTCAACAGCACTTTTCCCAGATACCCCATGATTTCCATCATCATACTGAAGCATCCAAACCTTTTTATTTTGCCTTCTTAATGCATTAAAGAATTCAACTCCCTGAGAAAATTCAACAGCAGCATCACCCTTATTATTCATTAACAATAACGGTGTAGTAACATTGCTGGAACTAAAAATCGGAGAATTAGAAATATATCTGATTGGATCTACCCAAACCGGCGAGATCATTCCTATACCACTAAACTCAATAAATTGGGAATTGTCAACTCCACTTTCCCTATTTATACCACCATGAACACTTATTAGATCACAATAACCAGCACCAGCAGAAGCAGCAGCAAATATATCTGAGTGTGTAACAAGATAATTAGTGTGATATCCACCAAAGCTAAATCCTTGAATTCCAATTTTGCTTTTATTAATGAAGGATAAACTATCAGATAACAGTTTAGCTCCAGATACCACAGAATTAACAACGGATTGTCCGGTTTTTCCAGGCAAGAAATGTATATCAGGTGTGAATACCAAATAACCATTACTTACAAACCAAGGTATGTTAATATCTCCAGTGCTAACACCAGGATGAAGAAACGCATTTAGTAAGTGAGACTTCTTATTATAATAGTGAAGGATAATGGGATATTTCCTTGAAGAATCAAAGTTCTCTGGAAAATATAGCACGCCTTGATTTAAATGAGAGGTCGGGGTCGTCCAATTTACTAACTTAGTAGATAGCCAATTATATAATCTTTCTGGGTGTACATTGCTGATAGCAGAATAATGAACGAAATCCTCTGTATAAAAATAATTAGGAGAAATACTTGAGGTTTCTTTTCTGACAATATAACCCTTGCCATTATTTGACTTAATCGGGCAAAATCCGAGATCGTATTCGGAAAAATAAAACACGAATTGGCCCATTGTCAACAACTTAGGATCAGCGTTACAATTGAGTAAATAAAATCCGTTATCCTTATTCATCCTATTATAGGCACTAAGAATGATTTTTGTTTTAAAATTTAAAATTAGATTGGAGTTATTAAAAGTCCGAAATGCAATATTATTACGTCGCCCAAAACCATTTGTAAGGTTTTGCGGTTTTTGCCGACCATATAAATCTATTTTCCAAATATCATATTGATCAGGAATTATAATACTGGAATCACCATCATCCCAACCTAATATCCCATTGTTACCAGTATAAGAATCAGGCTGATCGTCATCATATATAGACCAATCAACATTAATACCATGAGTAAGATTTATTGTTTTACCTGTTACAATATTATAAGAAAAGAAATCTTTAACAATATAGTTGTAATAAACAACAAAATTATCTCCAGGTGACTTTACAAAGTAAAATTTTGTCCCCTCTGCAATTAATTTCCTGGATCCATTTATTAAAGATACTAAGTAAACATTATACATAAATTTAGGATGCCAAACAGCTTCGCTGGGATCTATATCTTCGGGTTTATAGTAAACTAGAACATTATCGGTAAGTAAATCCGATATACTTTCATTTTCTCTAGTAATAGGAATAATTGAATCATTGTCGATTCTAAGAATGCCAACGTAATCTGGCCGAATATTTCCTTGTTTTGCTTGTACTGATTGTATTTTAGTATCCATATAGCTCCAAACATCAACCGAAGCCATTTTAACCTTTATTTTTAATGACCGCTCATTTATTGGCACATAGTTTAATACTATTCCTAAATTGTCATTTGTAAACCGTATTAAACCCGTAACGGAATGAGGTTGATTTATAAGAACTTCTTTATTATTAATTAACCTCCTAACTAAAAGGGAAGAATTGGCAACAGAATAAATATTCCTTTTTATTATGCTTTGCTCCCTATACTCAGAAGTATATGCAATTTTACTATTATCATGCGCTATAATAATGTTTCGTATTATACCAGTATCTTGACTTAATATAGTGTCCCGACGGCTGTTTACTAAATTATATCTAATTAGGAGTTCTTTATTATTTAATCTACTGCTGGACTTAAGAATCATTAAGGTCCTATCATCACTAAAAGTATAATTTGACACCTGCTTAAATGCCATTTCCTGATTGGCTTTTAAATCTTTTAAGACAACTTCCCTATTTTTACTTTCACATACCAAAAATTCAAATTTGCTGTTCCCTTTAAAATTCGCAGAAACAATAGACGCCCTATACTCTATTTCCGACGACCCCAAAACAAGAATCCCCATACTATCATTATTGTTTAAAAAAACAATCCTTTTACTGTCAGATGATATTTTACATTTAAATATGTCTGAACAATTCGGAATAATTTTCATCCACTTTCCCTTGACTGATTTTAATATTACTCCGTTATTTATTCCAGTATCATTATCGATAATATATGCAACATATTTCCCATCTGGGCTTAAAATAATTGGCCCAATAGTAGGCCAACTTTCTATTGAAGAAAAATCGATTGAAGGTTTTTGTGCTATTGCAAAATTTGGTAATTGTAAAATTATAAGTATTTGAAAAGTCAGTCTTTTAACCATTTTTAATGTTTTAGCTCAATTTAGCACAAGGCAATGCTATCAGCGTTACAGTGTCCATAATCATCAAATAACACACACTTAAGCATGCGTATGCCACCTCTTTAGTAAAATGAATATCAACCCTAATATACTTAGGCTTTCAATTAGGGAATAAAAAAAAAATATACCAATGACAGTTAGCAATCACAAAGAGATTATACTCTACTTTTCTTTTATACTGATATTCCAAGTAGGTACATTATTTCTCATCTTCTCTAAATTCATTATTATTTCATGTTCATTTGGGACTGCAGATAAAATGTTCTCTTCAATTTTTATTGCATCATCTTTTCGTCCCGCTTTGTACAGCAGATTTGCATAAGTGTCATGGGCATTATAATTCTTTATATCGGAACCTGATGTAATGCAATATTTCATTATTTTGATTGCCAAATTTATAGCTTCAGGATCATTTACATTTTCAAAAACAGGCCAGGTAATATTATTAACAAAATATCTACTTTCAATCCTTTTTTTATCATACACATAATTAAAATATAATTTATAATATAATGCTGTTTTTTTCCAATCTTCTTTAGTAGTAAAATATGCAATTAACTCCCCCCACAAACGCTCTTTTCCTAGATCACCAAATTTAAAGGCTAAAAAATTTTCCAAGGAGTCAATATTTGCTTCTCGATTTGAAGTAAATAGGACAGGATGTATGTATTCTTTGTCTATAATATCCATTACTTTCATCTGAGCAACCGAATTCCCTAGATATTTATTAATCTCAAACGCATTCTTCATCAATATGTAAAAGCCAGTGTCATATGAAGTCCTTGTTGTATTATAAACAAACGAAATATTATCTTCATTAAACAGGTCTTTGCACTGTTTTATATAAGCATTTGCGACTCTAGTCAAATTTATCTGATCTCGATCTTTCAAGGCCATCAATACTAATCTTCGAAGAAATGTAGAATCCTTTTTACCAGATTGAAATTGTTGTAAGCGCGAAGAATAATTTGATACTGGTCCCATCGAAGGAATTAGAGTAAATTCCTTCGAAAATAAAGTATAGTTACGTGTTGTCGGCCAAAGACGGGATTGGATCTGTCGAATGTCTTGAATAGGAATTTTAGAAATAAACCTATCATAAGTTATTAGCCCATTTTGTTCCGATTCAACATCAAAAGGCTGGGTATATATGGAGGCAGTAAGGCCTTCTTTTTCAAGAGTTTTAAGAGAATCTATCATCTGATTGAATTGCCTTTTCATTACCAAGGAATTTACCACACCATCATATCCCCATCCATTGACAAAGTCATTCCATAAATGCCCCTCAACAGTCACCCCAATTCCACCAAACTCACCTAGAACCTTAGCTTTTTTAGGCTGACTAATTGCATTACGCGGAAAAGGATAAGAATGAACGTCTGTCATGTCTGCAGAAACATATGGGGTCAATGAAGGGCTCCTGAGCTCATTATTAACATACAATAACTCTCCAGAATGACCATCCACTAATCTGGAAGAATCAAGACTTTTAACCCATTCTGTCATACGTTGTTGATCATACTGGCCCCAGTTCTCGTTGAAAATTACCCAGGTAGTAATACATGGATAATTTTGAAGTTGACTCATTGTCTCTTTGACTTGTTGCTCAAAAGCCTGTTTTGCTCCATTTGGTAACTGTTGGTTAGGATTGACAAAATCCTGCCAAACTAACATTCCAATCTTATCAGCATGATAATACCATCTCGCAGGTTCTATTTTAATATGCTTACGGATAGTATTAAACCCCATCATTTTGATAGCCTTAATATCAAAAGCAAGGGCCTCATCAGTTGGTGCCGTATATAAGCCATCAGGCCAAAATCCTTGGTCTAGTGTTCCTAAATTATAAGTATATTTATTATTGAGGAAGATCCGATTAAATCCTTTATCGTCCTGATGAATAGATATTTTTCTCATTCCAAAATAACTATTTATGTTGTCCTTAACAGAACCATTTGATTTATTAATTAGCTTTACACTAAGACCATATAAAAAAGGATCATCTGGACTCCATAAGTGAGCGTTAGGTATCTTTATCGTTAGATCATCACCAGCTCTTCCTGTTACGCTCCTACCATTTGAAGCACAAGCCAAAACATTAATTTGATCATTGTTTCCTTCCAATTCAACAGTTAAATGAAGTTCCCCCTTATCAATATCAGGAGTTATCTTTAGATGACTAATATAACATGCTGGTACCTTTTCTAGCCAGACTGTTTGCCAAATTCCTGAACTGGCAGTATAATAGATGTTCCCTGGTGAAAGTACCTGTTTCCCATGCGGACCGACTCCTTGATCAGTAGGATCATATACCTTTACCACTAAATTATTGTCGCCGTCATTTAATGCACCTGTAACATCAAGGTTAAAGGACGTATATCCACCCGTATGAGATCCAACCTCCTTTCCGTTGATATAAACGGTGGCTTGCCAATCAACAGCACCAAAGTGCAATAGCAATCTTTCATTAAATTTCATTAACGGACTCTTAAACATTTTATAATACCATAGACATTCATTAGGATGCAGTGGCTTCTTAACCCCCGACAGAGCAGATTCTATTGGATATGGAACCAGAATCTGATTTACAAAGTGCGTGGGTATTGAAGAATCCTTTGGCGTAATTGAATATTTCCATAAGCCATTAAGATTTTGCCATTTACTTTGGCGTACCATTTGAGGACGAGGATATTCCGGAAGAGGATGATCTATATTAACTTTTTTAGTCCATTTTGTTTGAAGCGCGGTTTTCTGAACTTTCCAGGGAATTTTATTCTGCGCAAAAAGGATTCTTTCAGGTCCAATTAAAAATAGGATAACAATGAATAAGTACAATCCACTATATATTCGCATGACTTTAAAATTATGACTATTATTTGTATGAAAAATATTAAGAATAATGTTAAATAGGTCTATCTGAAAGTAAAACTACTTCACATCAGAATTCATACTGCGGTCTTCCAATTTTATCATTCATACCCCAAGTTCTGTTGAATGTTTGGAGACTTTTGCAGTTCTGCTAGAGGAATTGGATAATATTGCCACCGGGTATCCCAACTACCACCTTTCATTTGAGTAACAATTGACATTACGTCATCAATTTGTCCAGTTCTTTTTAAGTCTAACCATCTTTGCCCCAATTCACAAAAGAGTTCAACTTGACGTTCATGGATAATTGCATTAATCACATTTTTCTTATTTAGGAGGTCAGAATAATCAGCTAAACCTGCCCTTCTACGTATGATATTCAGATCAGATACAGCCCCACTAATATCACTTGAATTGCCAAGCTGCGCTCGAGCCTCTGCCCTGATGAGATACTGTTCTGATAAGCGAAGAATTGTTGAATATTCAACCACAGGATCATTTAGTGTTGCACTTTGATATTTATATGGAAATACGTAAATAATACCAGATTTCGTTACACTCTTTGTCCAATAATCTTTTCTAAGATCACCTTGCTCAAAAGCATCTATCAAATTACTGCTAAGAAAAACCGGGCGGGTATTAGTAGGTCCCTTTGAAGACAAAATAAAAAGCCTCGCTTCTTCAGTATTCCAACCCGCATTCACTGGCTGAAATTGAAATATAGCCTCCTGACTCGTATTTAGAAAGACATCAGTTAATGTTGTAATTGAAAATAGGGATGATTCATTAATTACAGTGTTTGCTTCCGTCTCTGCATTGACGAAATCAGCTGTAAATAAATAGCATCTTGACAATAAAGCTGAGGCAGCCCATTTTGTAGGTCTTACCCTATCTATCGAAGATCCCAACAAGGTACCGTCTAAGTAAGTATTGCTAAGTTTATCCTTTGCCTCAATTAAATCAGAAATTATTTGCTTCCAAATGAGAGATTTGGGTGAACGGGAAACTGTTGAATTAACAGTATAATCAGTTGAAAGAATTAGCGGTATATCGCCATAAAGATTTACCAAATAAAAATAGCAAAGTGACCTCATAAACAAAGCTTCACCTAATAGCTGCTTCTTTACCTGTGGATTAAGTGTATTTGAATTGGTGATACCAAATATTGAAGAATTACAAACGTAAATAATTGGATATAGCGATTGCCAAAAATCTGCGCCACCTGTAGCAGAGCTATTTAAGGCATTTTTGTAATAACTCCTTAGCACTGTATTTGTGCTTCCACTATAAAGCTCTAATTCATCTGAACTTAGACCAAGATATAATGATGATGATGTAATACCTCCATTGGCAATGGAAGCAGATGCCAATTGAGCATAAATGCCGGTTATATAGCTAATTGAAGTCGCATCAGTTGCAAAGACTGTTTTTCCTGTTAGGCTTGTAATGGGAGGATCTACGTCAATCAGTTTTTTACATCCTTCACATAGAAATATAAAAAGCAGACATAATAAAGTACATAAGCGAACAACAAATTTATTAGATTCCAATTTCATATTGAATTTAATTTGAAGTAACGTAAAAACGAAATTATAATACGCAATTATAATATTTACTTTAAAAAACTATTTGTAGTCCTAACATTATTACTCTTAGTGGTGGTAAATTGCTGAGCGATGCCGTTTCAGGATCAATTCCATTGTAATTAGTGAAAGTTAATAAATTTTGACCTTGAATAAAGACTCGTGAACTTTCGCAATGTAATTTAGAAATAATTGCTGGTGGAAGCTTATAAGAGAAGGATAAGTTCTTCATCCTCAAATACCAAACTATAGAATAGACGACATTACTTGACGTGGCAAAATTGCTGGTGGAAAGAGCATCAGCATTATTAAATGTTGAAAACCGCTGTACAGGTGCAGAGTCACCTTCTTTTTCCCAACGACTCAATACGGAAACTGGTTGATTGTTAAAAGGAATTCCAGGATTATTACCTAGACTATAGTCATACGTTTGTTGTTTTACAAATTGAAATAAAAAACTCAAATCAAAGTTATTCCAAGTAAATGAATTTTCAATTCCACCATAAAAATAAGGAAACTTATTAATTATCATTTTTGCATCATCTTTCAAACTAGGAGTTGAAGTCGTAATTCCCTTTGAATCTACAAATTCGTAAAGACCAGTTGTTTTATTCACACCAGCGAACTCAAGTACTTTTGAAATATTTATAGGTTTACCTATAATTAAAGAGTTAGCATAAGAGGATTGTGATAAGTTAGGAAATTCAACTAATTTATTGTTTGGAACAGTAAGATTTAAATTTGTCTTCCACGTAAATTTATTTGAATTTATATTGGTGGAGGAAAGTGAAAATTCCCAACCACGATTTTCAATAAGGGCTGGAAAATTTCTCACAATCGAATGAAATCCAGTTAGAATTGGAAGTTTGTAATTAAGCAATTGATTTGATGAACGATTTCTTGAATAATTAGCAGTAAAAAAGATAAGGTCCTTGAGGAAGCCCATTTCGAGGCCAATTTGCAACTTTCTGGTTTCTTCCCATTGTAAATATGGATTAACAAGGCCTTTAGAAACTAATGATGTTATACCCTGATAAGCTACACCAGTAGATAAGGGGGCATATAAATCCAGAAACTTATAGTCACCAATCTGATCATTACCAGTAATTCCATAACTGCCGCGGATCTTACCAAAACTAATGAAAGAGAAATTGTTCTTAATTAGAATTTCTTGGGAAAAGATCCAAGCCAGTGCAACTGAACCAAAATTATGAAATTGATTATTTACTCCAAATCTAGAACTTCCATCTCTTCGAGCGTTTAAGTCTAGTATATACTTATCATTATAAATCGCATTAATTCTTCCAAATAAAGCATTATACTTATAAACTGTGGCAGTTGAAGAAACGGCAGCAACGGAGCTGGCCGAGAAAATATCCTCTAGAACATTATCACTATTATATCCAATGCCGGTTAACTGTTGTCCATTACTTCTATTTTGCTGTATTGTAGTTCCAAGCACAACATTTGTTCTAAATTTGCCAATCATCTTCTTATAAGTAATCTGTGGTTCGGCAATCCAAGAGTATATAGCATTATTCCCGTATAATGCTTGTCTTGCAGCATAAGGCTTATCTTCTGGGATAAAAGAACTTAAAGGAACAGTTGAAAGTTCATTTGAATTAAGATAGGTATATCCAAAGCTACTTATCACGTCCAGCTCTTTGCTAATACTATAGCTTAGCATTGCGTTTCCAATAAGGTTATTGGTTTTATTAGAATATTTATTTTGTAATTGCGCCGCTGGGTTTTGAAAAAACGTAGTTGAGCCATTAGAATCCGGCATCCAATTAATAGAGCCATCAAGGTTGTACAAACTGGGAGAAGTAGGCGCTAATTGGACTGCAACACTTGTCAAATCAGTAAAAGGTAATTTGTTAATATCGGACATGAAGCTTCCTCCAATTTGCAATTTCAACTTTTTGTCTGACGAGGTTGAATTTAAATTAAAGTGTATAGACCCTTTTGTATCAGCAAAGTCTCCCGGCATTACAGAGGTCTCTTTATAATAATTACCACTGATTAAATATTGAGATATATCTGTACCTCCAGAGGTACTAATATTAAATTTAGAATATCTCGCCACACCACCAATAAGTTCCTTTTGCCAATCTGTATTTTTAGTCGAATCCCAAACACCATTAATATCAAAATCACTTGGCTGGACACTAACATTATCATTTTTTATCGCTTCATTTCGCATTTCTATGTACTTTTTATTATCCAGTAACTTAGCCTTACGAGTTATCTTTCCCCAACCTTGTTGTAAATTAATGTCGATTTTCATCTGCCCAGACTTACCTTTTCTTGTCGTAATCAATATAGCACCATTAGCTGCGCGGGATCCATAGATAGCAGTTGCGTCCGCATCCTTAAGAACAGAAATACTTTCAATATCGGAAGGATTAATATAATTTAGCGGATTGCCTGCTGAAGAATTATTTACACCTGAATAACCAAGCAAATCACCGTTAATACTGGGTAGTAATTGCGATGTATAAGGGACACCATCAATAACATAAAAAGGTTCATTTCCATTTGATATACTATTCTGACCTTGTATTAATAATTTAATACCTCCGCCAGCTATTCCAGAGCTCTGATTAATAAATAGGCCAGGTACCCTTCCTGACAATGCCAACAACGGATTATTTACAGGCTGTTTCTGTATATCAACAGCTTTTATAACATTGACGTTCCCTGCGTTGAAACGCTGTGTTGTTGTACCATAAGCAACGACAACTGTTTCATCTAACTCTCCAACATATCTCTTTAATTGAATAATACCGGTAGAATTTCTACGACTTATTGCCATCTCTTTAGTAAGAAAGGATACGCTAGAAATAATTAGTACTGCATTTTCCTTCACTCGATCTAAAATGAAATCTCCATTTGAATTGGAAGTAGTTCCTCTTTTTGTATTCTTTACTATGATTGTAGCTCCTATAATTGGCTCCCCTTTTTCATTTATAACTCGGCCTGTTACTGTAATTACTGAATCCGTATAATTGTCTACTAAACTCACCACCTCCTTCTTCCTCACCGCTACCGAATTCTTATCCACCACTACCCATGTCAACCCTCTCCCATCCAACAATTCATGCAGCACCGCATCCACCGACTTATTCTTCACGTCAATGGTTACACTGGGAAAAGCAGCTAGATCCACATCCTGGAAATAAATATAGAGACCGCTCTTTTTAGATACTTGTCGCAATACTTCTGCCAGCGATGTGTTCTTAATTGAAATCGTAAGAGGCTTACCTTGCAGCGGTTCACTTCGGGTGAAGAGGGGTGATAAGCAGAACATAACAACCATGCAGGAGTATAGAAATGCGTGGTTGAGTTTGACAATCTTTTGCATATGTGCACTACGATTTTGGTTAGATAAAATGGTTGGTTGGTCGTACTATTCGCTAATAGTAAGCGCAAGTGCAATAGAGTGTCTTCTAAAGGTTATTGAGATAATAAAAGCATTCACGTTGTAGACTCACATGATAATTCATAAGGCATGGTAAAAAACTAAAATCGGAAAGGATAAATATCGTCCCTATTATTGAAAAGTAAAACTTAATAAAAAGGTAACGTCTCTGGAAAAACTTTTTTCACCCGGCGGATTAACCAGCTTTAATTCAATAATTTAGCATAACAGTATGCTCAAAATAATTTTGAAATCAACATTACCTATAATTAGTTTTTTACTTTAATGAATACAGTATGAGTATCAAACTCGAAGATATCAGGCTTTTAGTAATACAGGACCTCCTCGGGACCCTCCCCGACAGAGACCGGGAAATCCTATTGGATCAGCTGTCCGAAAGAATTGAGTTCCGCGAAATCGACGCAGATATCCGGAAGGTGTTAACTCCGGAAACTATTCAGTATATAAAGGAGAGCAATAAAAAAGCTGCTGA
>Ga0209258_100858_pt1 | contig 16181 bp, 17 predicted proteins | sample Araplaol_mTSA_r2_FD_184281 | JGI IMG/M metagenome (GOLD analysis project Ga0209258, IMG submission 184281) | Arabidopsis root microbial communities from North Carolina, USA - plate scrape CL_Col_mTSA_r2 (SPAdes) (version 2) | ecosystem: Host-associated > Plants > Roots > Endosphere | place: USA...
AGGATCCCACGCGATGCGAATACGCCCCGTCACCGCATTGGCACCAACATCCAACACGCCATCTACACGCTGCAGGGCACGATCGATCAGCCAGGCACACGCCGCACACCGCATGCCATCCGTGAGCAGGGTGATCTCCAGGCCTCCGGTCACGGGAAACGCGTGATCTGCCAGTACATCGTCACGATCCCACACGCCCAGATCGGGCAATTCCACATCGACCCGCGCACCGGCGATGCTGCGCAACCGGTAGTAGTCACCGAGGTCGGACGAACGGATCCATTGCGCCGCCGCGAGGCAACCTTCGCAGCAGAAGCCCTTGATGTTGCCATCGACATCCAGCAATACGGGCGACGCCGGCAAGGCTTCGCCGCAGTGGTAACAGGTCTCAACTCCGACCTGGCTGATGGCGTCGACCACGCAATCCACGATCAGGGCATCAATCGGACGGAACGAACCTGCGGCGCCCAGCGTCCATGCATCAGCCACGCGCCGCTATCGGACGCCAGCTGTACCGTCCAGTCGCGATCGCGATCCAGCGATCCGACACCACGCCAACCCAGCTCACTCGGCGAAAGATGCACGATACGCTGTTCTCCCGACGAATCGGACAGAGTCAGGGTCAGCTTGCCGCCACGTGGAAAGTCTCCATCCATCGGCAACACCTCGACCATGTCGCCCTTGGTACGCAGCACCACGCCTTCAGTAGACACCTCGGCCGGCGAATGCGCAGCCTCAGCGGATACAAGCAGCTTGCCTACCTTGGTGACCCGCCCGACCGTTTCCATGTCCTCGCGCCCCGGATGGACGGCGGCAAACAGCAGCGCGAAGCCGATGGCGACCGAGGCCAGCGGCAAGCCCACCAGCATCCACACCATGGGCTCTCGCCATGCGCTTCGTATCGTGTTCATAGCGAAGGTCCGAAGAAACTGCTCTTGACGGTGGTGTCGGCGTCCACATCGGCACCACGCACCACGAACTGCACATCATGCCGCCCAGTCACCTCGGACGAGGCGCTGACCGTGAGCGGGATCGACAACACCTCGCCGCTCTCGGCTTCCACCGTCCTGGCGCCACCGCGAAGTGCGATACCGGGCATGTCCGCGGAAGCCACGTCGATGACGAAGTGGTGCGTCTGCTGCTCCTTGTTCACCAGCTTGAGCGTGTAGCTGTTCTCGATGCGGCCGTCGCTCGCCTGGCTGTACATCACGTTGCGATCGCGCAGGACTTCGGCAAGCAGCACGCTGCGGTGAGTCACGCCATACATCCAGCCACCTAGCAAAGCCAATAGCAAGCAGGCATAGACGATGATGCGAGGCCGCAAAACATGCGTGGGCTTGCTGTCGATCTGATTCTGCGTGGTGTAGCGGATCAGGCCCTTGGGATAACCCAGCTTGCCCATCACATCATCGCAGGCATCGATGCACGCACCACACGCGATGCACTCGTATTGCAAGCCATTGCGAATATCGATGCCGACCGGGCATACCTGCACGCAGATCGTGCAATCGACGCAGTCACCCAGCAGTTCCGGAGTGAACTTCGGCAACGGCTCCGCCACCACTCCACTGCCGACGAGCGCGATCGTGCCACCAGCCTGCGCACGATTATCCGCCGCCGACGGATGCTGGCTGGCGCGGAATACGTAGTCGTAGGCCGTGACCTTGTCGAGCAGACCACGCACCCGTTCCAGCACGCTGGCCAAGCCGCGCTTGCGCGGACCGCGCGGCTCGCCACGCATGGGGTCGTAAGCAATGATCAGCGTGTTGCGGTCGAACATGGCGCTCTGGAAGCGCGCGTAGGGGCACATGTACTTGCACACCTGCTGGCGCAGGAAACCCGCGTTGCCCCAGGTGGCGAATCCGTAGAACAGGATCCAGAAGGTCTCCCAGCCACCCAGGCCAAACGGTGTGCGGTGTGCGAGATCCACGATGGGGCTGAAGTAGCCAACGAAGGTAAAGCCAGTCCACAACGAAAACTGTGCCCACAACGTGTGCCTGGCCGTCTTGCGCAGGATTTTCTCGCGCGTCCAGGGACCCGCGTCGAGCTTCATGCGCTTATTGCGATCGCCTTCACACCAGTGCTCGATCCACAACGACACTTCGGTCCACACCGTCTGCGGACAGGCATAGCCACAAAAGAGACGACCTGCCAACGCCGTGAAGAAGAACAGCGCCAGCGCAGCGATGATCAGCAGGGTGGAAAGAAACAGGAAATCCTGCGGCAGGAACATCCACCCGAACACATGGAACTTGCGTGCGGGAAGATCCAGCAGCACGGCCTGCTTTCCGTTCCAGTGCAACCAGGGAAACAGGTAGTACATGCCGAGCAGCCAGACCACCGCCGCTACGCGCAGCCGGTTGAAGGTACCCGACACCTCGCGTGGATAGACCTTGCGCTCGCTGACATAGTAGGAGGCGCTTTCGTCGTCGACGACGTGCAGCGGTATGCGACGACTCATGGGGCATTACCGGAGTGGAATCCGCGCTTCACCTGCGAGGAGGGTCGCAGCAGGATCCGGGTGAACAGACTTGACGAAGCGGTCGCCAGCCAGAAAAGGAAGAAGCCCAGGGTGTAACCCAGCTCACGGCTGAGCTGCAGCGATGGGAAGGTGATTTCCCTGAGCCGCTCGGGGTCCACGATGGTGAAGAACACCGTCGTGATGACCCCGGCGACAAAAAAGCTCGGCCAGAGAATGGCACCGACGCGTTGCGAGGCTGGCGTCGGCTCCTCTCCCGGAGGCTTGGCGGTACGCGCGGTCATCACTCGGCGACCACGGCGCCAGTGGGCGGTGGTTCCTTGTGGGGCGACAGCGTCCAGACATAGGCACCTACCAGGCGAGTACGGGTATCGCCCAGCTGATCCTTCCAGGCCGGCATCACGCCCTGCCTGCCTTCGGCAAGCGTCTTGTGCAACGACGTCGAACTGCTTCCGTACAGCCAATAGTTGTCGGTGAGGTCCGGCGCGCCCATGACCTGATTGCCCTTGCCCTGCGGGCCATGGCACGCGGTACAGATGCCCGCGAATAGCTTCTCACCTCGCGTCGCCGCATCCTTGGGCTGATCCGGGCGGGACAGCGACAGCACGTAGGCAATCGTGTCATCCACTGCCGTGGCGCCACCCTGCGCGGTAAGCGTATCGGCCCAGGCGGGCATCACTGCGTGGCGACCATTCTGGATGGTATCCAGTACGCGCGCAGGCGTTCCGCCCCAATGCCAGATGTCGTCGGTGAGATCCGGATAACCGGTCGCGCCGTGACCGCTCGAACCATGGCAGGCGGCACAGCGATTGATGAAGATCGCGCGCCCGATCGACACCGCACCGCCGTCCTTGGCCAGTTCGTCGATCGGCTTACCTGCATACAGCTTCAGCGTGTCGTCCAGACGGGCGTTTTCTGTCGCCGTTTCAATCGCCCACTCGGATTTCGAGCTCCAGTGTCCCCAGCCCTTAAGCGTGCCCAGGCCGTACCACACGAGGTAGCCAACGGAGAACACCAGGGTGATGTAGAACAGATTGATCCACCACCGCGGCAACGGCTTGTTGTACTCGGTGAGATCGCCATCCCATACGTGGCCGGTTTCATCCGGCCTGGGATCGGTGGGGCGGCGCTTGATGTTGCTCCTGAGCAGCCACACGCAGCCCATCAGGTTCAACACCGTGATGGCCACCACGTACCACGTCCATGCGGAAGTCATGCCCTCTCCTCCTTGTCGTCTTCCAGAGGCATACGGGCAGCGGCATCCAGCACGGGTTTCACACCCGGCCTCCAGAGCAGGATGCAGCCCACGATAAACAGCACCAGCAGGAAGGCAGTGATCAGGCCGGGGATCATCACTCGGCTCCTTCTGCGACTTGCATGTCCGCCTGCGATACATGCGTACCTAGGCTTTGCAAGTAGGCGACCACGGCGTCCAGCTCGGTCTTGCCTTCGACGGCGGCCGGCGCTGCGGCAATCTCGGCATCGCTGTACGGATCACCGATGCGCTTGAGCGCGCGCATGTGCTGCGCCACTTCGCCCCCGTCCAGCTTGGCCTTCTCCAGCCAGGGATAGGCCGGCATGTTGGATTCCGGCACCACATCGCGCGGGTTATGCAGATGCGCGCGATGCCAGTCATCGGAGTAACCGCGCAGGCCCACGCGCGCCAGGTCCGGACCCGTGCGCTTGCTGCCCCACTGGAACGGGTGGTCGTATACGGACTCGCCGGCTAGCGAGTAATGGCCGTAGCGTTCCGTCTCGAAGCGCAGCGTGCGTACCATCTGTGAGTGGCAGTTGTAGCAACCCTCGCGGATGTAGACGTCGCGCCCGGCCAGCTCGAGCGCCGGATAGGGCTTGATGCCCGGCAACGGCTTGATGGTTTCGGCCTGGAACATCAGTGGGACGATTTCAGCGAGACCGCCGAACGACACTGCCACGGCGATCAGGATGGCCATCAGGCCAATGTTCTTTTCGATCTTTGCGTGCATATGGCTCATGTCTGTTCCCTCAGGCACGCGCATCGGCAGCGTCGGGTGGCAGCACCGGCTGCGGCGCCGTGCTCGCAGCGGACAGCTGGAAGGTCCGCAGCACGTTCCAACCCATCACCAGCATGCCGCTCAGCACGATCAGTCCGCCGCCGAGGCGGAACAGGAAGTACGGCTTGGTGGCGTTGAGTGCTTCGACGAACGAGTACACCAGCGTGCCGTTCTCGGGATCGGTGGCGCGCCACATGAGTCCCTGCGTGACGCCGGCGATCCACATCGAGGCGATGTAGACGACCAGACCGATCGTGTGCAGCCAGAAGTGCAGGTCGATCAACTTGGTCGAGTACATCTTCGGCAGGTTGAGCAGACGCGGCAGCATCGCGTAGATGGAGCCGATCGAGATCATCGCGACCCAGCCGATGGCGCCCGAGTGCACGTGGCCGATGGTCCAGTCGGTGTAGTGACTGAGCGAATTGACCGTCTTGATCGACATCATCGGTCCCTCGAACGTGCTCATCATGTAGAACGAGAGCGAAACGATGAGGAACTTCAGGATCGGGTCGGTGCGCAGCTTGTGCCACACGCCCGAGAGCGTGAGGATGCCGTTGATCGCACCGCCCCATGATGGCGCCAGCAGCACCAGCGAGAACACCATGCCCAGCGACTGCGCCCAGTCCGGCAGTGCCGTGTACTGCAGATGGTGCGGACCGGCCCACATGTACACCGCAATCAGCGCCCAGAAGTGCACGATCGACAGTCGGTAGGAGTAGATGGGGCGGCCGGCCTGCTTGGGCACGAAGTAATACATCATGCCGAGGAAGGCGGTGGTCAGGAAGAAACCGACCGCGTTGTGGCCATACCACCACTGCACCATCGCATCGACCGCGCCGGAGTACACCGAGTACGACTTGAACCAGCCGGCCGGAATGGCGATGTTGTTGACGATGTGCAGCAGCGCGATGGTGATGATGTACGCGCCGTAGAACCAGTTGGCGACGTAGATGTGCTTAACCTTGCGCAGGGCGATGGTGCCGAAGAAAAGCACGCCATAGGCCACCCACACCACGGTGATGAGCAGGTCGATCGGCCATTCCAGCTCGGCGTATTCCTTGCCCTGGGTGAGGCCCATCGGCAAGGTGACGGCGGCAGCCACGATCACGAGCTGCCAGCCCCAGAACACGAACGACGCCAGCTTGTCCGATATCAGCCGGACATGGCAGGTGCGCTGCACCGTGTAGAGGCTGGTGGCGAACAACGCAGAGCCGCCGAAGGCGAAGATCACCGCGTTGGTATGCAGTGGGCGCAGACGTCCGTAGCTCAGCCACGGCAGATCGAAATCGAGGCCTGGCCAGTACAGCTGCGCGGCGATGATCACGCCGACCAGCATTCCGACCACGCCCCACACTACGGTCATGACGGCGAATTGCCGTACGACCTTATCGTTGTAACTCCCCTCGACGCCCACCATGAGGCCCACTCCTAGGCTTAACTGAACGGCGGGAAGTCTGTGGGCCGGTCCTCACAGCCCGGTTGATCTAGATCAACCGAAACCAGGGAAAGGCTGTCGCGGTTTGTCGCAGGTCAAATTTGAGGGCTACATATCTCTTCATCGCGAAAAGGAGATATATACTAGGCGCCGACCTTGCCAGGACCGTCGCGATGCCCTCCATCAGCTTTGAGTTCTTTCCGCCCAAGACCGACGAGCAGCGTGCCCAGCTGGATCAGGCCGCCGCCCTGCTCAAGTCGCTTTCGCCCGAATACGTATCGGTAACGTTTGGCGCCGGCGGGTCGACACTGAGCTACACCGGCGAAACCGTAGCTCGGCTGCATGGAACCCATGGGCTGAACGTGGCGCCGCATCTGTCCTGCGTGGGCGGCACCCGGGCCGAGCTGGCCGAATTGCTGGACGCCTATCGGTCGGCCGGTTATCGCCGCATCGTGGCGCTGCGTGGCGACTTGCCCTCGGGCATGGCCAGCCCGGGCGACTTCCGCTACGCCTCGGAACTGGTGCGCTTCATCCGCGACTACACGGGCGACCATTTCCATATCGAGGTGGCGGCCTATCCGGAGACCCACCCCCAGGCAGACGATGCGTTGGCCGATCTTCGGCATTTCAAGACCAAGGTGGACGCCGGCGCAGATGGGGCGATCACCCAGTATTTCTTCAATGCGGATGCCTATTTCCGCTTCGTCGATGACGCTCGTCGCCTTGGTGTCGAGGTGCCAATCGTCCCCGGCATCATGCCGATCTCCAATTTTTCGCAGCTCAAGCGCTTTTCCGACCAGTGCGGCGCGGAAATCCCCCGATGGATCGTCAAGCGCATGCAGGCTCATGGCGACGACGCGGCATCGATTCGTGAACTGGGCGCGGACGTGGTCGCGGAGATGTGCCGGCGCCTGCTGGAGGGAGGTGCACCGGGGCTGCACTTCTACACGCTGAATCGCGCACGAGCCACGCAAGCGGTACTGAACCGACTGCACAGTTGAATGATGCCGCCGGGCGTAAGCTCGCCGGATGCTTCGTTCTCTGCTCCTGCTGTTACTGTTCTGCCTTTCCCTTGGCGCCAGGGCACAAGACGGCATCCACCGTTGTGTCGGCCCCGAGGGAACCCCGCTGTTCACGGACCAGCCGTGTGCCGCATTGCAGGCCACGCCTGTCGCGCCGCCGCCTCACACCGAGGCCGCTCCCATGGAGGCGCCGGCTGCGGCCGCCGCACCACCACCCGTGCTCTGTGCCGGCACCGTTTCGGAATTGCGGCAGAGCGTGCTGGACGCCTTCGCCACCCGCGATCCGAACCGATTGGCAGGCTTGATGTTGTGGGGTGGTTACGGGCGCGAGGGTGTCGTGGCGGACATACGTTCGCTGGGCGGTTTGATGCAGCGGCCGCTATTGAGCGTAGGTCGGGCGCACGGTGATGACGCGGACAGCGAGGAGAGCCCGGCTGGCACCGACAGTGCGCCGCCGACGCCAGCCGGGGACGAGCGCCAGCTGGTAGTCAGGACGGTCGCGAACGACGGCAGCGGCCAAGCCCACGAAACGCGCTTCGACGTCGTTCGACGATCGGGCTGCCTCTGGTTGCGGGGGCGCGGCTGAAGGTCCGTGACGACGCCCTTGCTCGGCGTCCGGGTTATCATGATGCGATTTTGTCCCCGGAGCATCGACATGGCGCAGCAGTACCCCGACTGGATCTGGCAGAACGGCGTGATCAAGCCCTGGCGGGAGGCGACCACGCATGTCATGGCCCATGCGTTGCACTACGGCTCGTCCGTGTTCGAAGGCATCCGTAGCTATGCAACGCCCGACGGCGCGGCGATCTTCCGCCTGACCGATCACCTCAAGCGCCTGTACCAGTCGGCCAAGATCTACGACATGGTGCTGCCTTACACGCAGGACGAACTCGCTGCAGCTTGCCGCGACGTCGTCCGCAAGAACGGCCTTAGCGCGGCTTATCTGCGCCCGGTGGCCTATCGCGGCCTGGGCGGCTTCGGCCTTTCCGCTGAAACGCCGATCGACGTGGCGGTCGCCGCGTGGCCGATGGGCCCGTACCTCGGCCCCGAGGCGCTGGAAAACGGCATCGAAGCGTGCGTATCGAGTTGGCAGCGGTTTGCGCCGAACACCATCCCGGCCGGTGCAAAGGCGGGTGGCAACTACCTCTCCGGCCAGCTGATTGCGCGCGAGGCGCGTCGTCTTGGCTTTGGTGAAGGCATTGCCATGGCGTCTACCGGCCTGCTGAGCGAAGGCGCGGGTGAGAACCTCTTCCTCGTGTTCGATGGCGTGCTGCATACCACGCCGGCGAGCGCATCGATCCTCACCGGCATCACGCGCGATACGCTCAAGACGCTGGCCCGCGAAGACGGCATCGAAGTGGTCGAGCGCGATATTCCGCGCGAATACCTGTACCTGTGCGACGAACTGCTGATGTGCGGCACGGCAGCCGAAATCACCCCGATCCGGTCGGTGGACGGCAAGAAGGTCGGCAGCGGCAAGGCCGGTCGCGTCACCCGTCGCCTGCAGGAACTGTTCTTCGGCCTGTTCAACGGCAAGACCAACGACCAGTGGGGTTGGCTGGAGCCGCTGTAAACCGAAAATGCAGGAGTACCTCTGCGCGACCGGCCTGCACGAACGCCGATCGCGCACGAGGTACGCCCTGCAGGAATGCTCAATAACGAATCAGGCGAAGACGATGCTCGCGATCGCGCCATTGGTATCCGTGCGCGGACGCATCGATACTTCCCAGCCGTAGAGATCGCACAAGCGGCGCACGATGGCCAGGCCCAGTCCGGCACCGCTGCCTCCCGCGCCCTCGCCGCGCACGCCACGCTGGAACAGGCGTTCGGCATCCTCGGGTTTGATGCCCGGCCCCGTATCGATGACTTCGATGCGATCACCCGATACCTCCACCGTCACCGTGCCTTCGAGCGTGTACTTGATGGCGTTGCCGATCAGGTTGGTCAGCGCCACCGACAACACGGAAGCGGGTGCGTTGACGCTCAGCGAATGCTTTACGACGAGCTCGATGCTGATGGGCTTGTCGCGCATTTGCGGCCGCTGGCTCTCGATCACATCGGAAGCCACCTTGGCCACCTCGGTGGTCTCGCCCCGCGTAGGCCCACGGCGCTCCGCGCGCGACAGCAGCAACAATGCTTCGATCAGCTCGGTGGCCTGGCGCGACGAACGCTCGATGCGCTTGAGCCGTTCGCGCAACTTGTCAGTGAGGTCATGTGACCCCTGCAGCAACTCGGTAGTGCTGGCGATCACGGCCAACGGCGTACGCAGCTCATGACTTACATCCGAGTTGAATTCGCGATCGCGCTCGACCATGGCGGTGAGGCGATGCGAGTACTCGTCGAGCGCCAATGCAAGCTCACCGACTTCATCGTCGGCAAAATGCGGCGCGAGTGGCTCAGCCTTGCCAGTTTTGCGGAAGTCGCGCAGGCGGCGTGCGAGCTCGCTGACAGGTTTGAGCACCTTGCGCGAAAGCCAAAGGCCGAGCACCAGCGACAGCAGGCCAAACAGGAAAACCGCACCGATCACGCTGAACAACAACTGCTGCTTCCCCAGTTCTTCGCGCGACACGTCATAGCGCAGAAAACTGATGATGCCGTTCTCGCGATAGACGGCTAGTTTGTAATGGTGGCGCTGACCATCAGGCTCATTTTCATAGATGTCATGCACCCCCGTATCCAGATTCTGCCACTCGAGTGGAGCGCGGTAGATGGTACGGTCGCTGTACATGCTGCCGGTCAGCAGGCGTGAGCCCTGCGGCGCGCCGGGATGTTGCTGCGCCTGCTGATTGGCCCAGCGAGCATCATCCAGCAGGCTGGAGTTGACCAGCTGATCCTCGACGCGGCTGCGAATATTCAGCGCAGCGAACGCAAACAACGCGCTGAGGCCAAAGCCGAACAGCGCGAACGATACGACCAGGCGAAACCTGAGCTTACGCCTGGATCGCATCCGGTTCGACCATTCGATATCCAATACCGTGCCGCGTGTGGATCAGCGGCTTTTCGAATGGCTTGTCGATCGCGGCGCGCAAGCCATGGATGTGCACGCGCAGCGAGTCGCTATCGGGGAGCTCTTCACCCCACACGCGCTGTTCCAGGTCCTGCCGCGTGACGACGGACGGACTGGCTTCCATCAGCGCCTGCAGCAGCTTGAGGCCGATCGGGTTGAGCTGGATCGACTTGCCTTCCCGAGTGACGGTAAGCGTGTCGAGGTTGTAGGTCAGATCGCCGACCTTGAGCACGCGGCTCTGCGGACCCTTGCCGCGGCGCGCCAGAACTTCCAGGCGCGCGGCCAGTTCCTGCAGCGCAAAGGGCTTGGTCATGTAGTCGTCGGCGCCGGATTCGAACCCGGTGAGCTTCTGCTCCAGAGCATCGCGCGCCGTCAGCATCAGGATTGGCGTCTGCTTGTGCGCCTCATGGCGCAGCTTGCGTGCGACGTCGAGGCCGTCCATGCCCGGCAGGGTCAGGTCGAGCACGATCACGTCGAAATCATGCACGACGGCCAGGTGCAGGCCGGTTACGCCATCGCCGGCGAAGTCGACCACATGTCCACGGTCTTCCAGATAATCGCCAATGTTGGTCGCGATATCGCTGTTGTCTTCGATTACCAGTACGCGCATGCGTCCTCCATACGCAGCCGGCATGGGGCCGGCCGAGGGCCCAAGCTTAACAACTTGGGTGGCGGGAGAGGGGCTTCCGGCGGCGGGAAACTGAATAAATCAGTGGGCCGGCAAGAAAAAAGCCCAGGCTTGCTGACATGACGTCGCTCGCCTGGGCTCAAGCTACTGCCCCGATACCGTAATCTGCTGTCACCGGACCTTTCGGTTGAAGTGCCGAGCAAATTGCAGTGGGGACTTTATAGGGCTGACGGAGTTACGGTGGGGTTAATCGGTTCTCACCGCCCCGTTAATCCGTAGCGATCGCTTAAGTATCTGCTGATCACGTCACTAACTTGGTCGCCGAGCAGTAGTGGCCTGACCTGGCTTCCAAACTTCAATTAGTTGAGTTCTCCACCGCGAGGTGACGCATTGCTTCCTCCGGTTTTCGGCAGATATGCGTACCGGTCATGACCTGGCAGCTAAAACTAGCCTGGATTTCCCGATCTCCTCGATTGATGTCGTCACCATCCAGGCTGAAGATCATGGCCTGTTTGTAGCGTTCGGACCTCGGCCCATGGGGCGGAACCGAGTAGACCCAGTCTCGCATCGCCGCTAATGCTGCCTGCTCAAACACACCCGATGGAACAGCGCTAACCACTCGCATTGCCTTGACAGAACCGTTCGCGGCCAAGCCGAATTCGATAACCACCCGGCCCTCGACCCCCCTTTCCAGTGCCGCTGGCGGATAGACGGGCTGACGAATTCGTAGTGGCGTCAATGCCGGCGAAGCCTTTTCCGTCGCTTGCTGATAAATGGGGAACAGCGCTTCACTTCGCTGCGCAAGGTTCGCAACGACCAATGGCGGTACCTTGGGCAAGACCAGCTCACGCCCAACGCTGGGCAACGGAAGCGATAGCTCTTCCAATACGTTAGTAGGCGCTTGGAGGGGTCGCATCATAGGGGCGCTCAACGGCTTCAGGTCCGCAGGCTGCCAAGCTTCGTGAAGCGACTGTGCCAGCGGCAACATGATCAGGGACGCCACACGAGGAACCGGACCTATCAGATCGGGCACTCCTTCGCGTTTTAACGTCAGGCCGAGTACCAGCGTAGCAACCATGCCCAGTGCCAACAGCGCACCCGAGTACGGGCGCGATGGTTGCTTGACACGGACATTCTCGCCGGCAGCCATCTGGTGAATGCGATCCAGCAATACGCCTCCACTGGCTGCCAACGCCATCGGAGCCGTGCTCTGCATCTCACCGAGCGCGGACAAAGCTCGGGCAAGGTCGCGCCAGTTCCCGCCATGCTTTGCGAGAGCCATTTGGTCACAGCAGATCTCGCGCTCATTTCGCACATCCGCAGAAATCAGGCGAACGACCGGATGAAAGAAGAAGAGGGTCTCTAACACCACCTGAAAGAAGTTGATCAAAGGATCCAAGCGCTTCAAGTGAGCGAGTTCATGGGCAAGGACCAATTCCAGCTGCAAAGGTGGAAAGCCGCTCGCCATCGCCAGTGGCATCACGATTACCGGACGAAGCCAGCCCGCCAATAGCGGAGTGTGGATACTGTCACTCCACACAAGTGAGATGTGCCGGTGCAGGCCGAACCGCTCCGCGAGTCGGGTCAACATGCACCGCGTGGAGCCATCATCCTCAATACCCGCATCGATCAGCCCACGCAGGCCATGCCATTGCCGCCATACTCTTATCGACAGGACGAGCACGCCGGCTAACCAGAACACGGAGAGCCAAGACGCGATGCCGAGTGATCCTACAGTCCATTCAAGACCGGATATCGGAGACTGATCCAGACTGCCGGTCGCGCCCCCCGCGGCGTCGAAAGCGACATCTGAAGTCGTAGCCAACGTCGCCTTCGACATCCACACCAGAGTCAATACCGGACAGAAGAAGAGCGCCACCAGCGCCATGAGACCTAACCGGTAACGCGCTGTACCGCGAGGAAGCAGTGACCGCACAGCGACATACGCGACCCCGATCAGTAGGCCTTGCCACAGGAAATGCAGCAGGGCCATCCCTAACCACTGCAGAGCGTCAAGAAAGATCACTTGGGAGGGCATCAGGAGTCCTCCTGGTCCAGCTTGTTCAGGAGGTCGCGGATCGCGCGCAACTCTTCACGCGTCGACCGCTGGCTTCCAAGCGCATGTAGTACCAACTGTGATGACGAGCCGTCGAAAACGCGGTTGACGATGTCGTGGAGAAAGCGTTTCTGCGTCCTTTCCTTGGTGACGGCCGGCCGATAAACGTGGGCGCGCGCCGTATCGTCGCGCTCGACCAGGCCTTTGCTGTGCATGACCTGCAGTAGCTTCAGGGTGGTGGTGTAGCCCCCGCCCTCGCCCAGCGCTTCGTGCACCTCGCGTACCGTGGAGGGTGCCTGCTGCCATAGCACGCGCAGGATTTCGAGCTCGGCCACCGTGGGTTTGAGCGTGTCTGGCTTGAATGCTTTCACTGTGCCCCTCCAGCGTATCGTCAGGTTCCGGGCTCCGGCGCTTGCCGGAGCCCCGCCGTCAACCGCCGCGTTGCTGATTTACCTGCTGAGTATTCTGCAAAAACTTCTGGCTGTCCCGGCGCTCCCGCTCCATTTCACCGTAGGTGCGGCAGGTCGTCTTCGGAATCAGCGAACCCATGGGCGCAGCGCGCTCGCAGACCAAACGATTGTTGTCTCGCTTCGCCAGGAGCGCGTTGGTGGTGTCCAGCTCAGTCTGCAGGCGGACCTTGGCATCCCCGTCCATCTTGTCCGCAGTATCGTACTTGTCGAACAGCGCCTGCATGTCATTGAGGCTGGAATCGAGGGTTGCCCGCTCGCTTGCGGTCATGTACTCGTAACGCCCTCCCTCGATCTGCTTGCGCACCGTCGCCACCTCGGCGGAGAAACCGGCTTTGTCCTGCGCCTTGAGCGCCACCTCTTCCTTCTTGGCGGCAGACGCGGAGCTGGCCGCCAGGCACACCCCCAGGCCGAGCATCCAGATTTTCGGCTTCATACGTTTTCCCCTTCCAGACCATGCCGTATCCCGCCACGGGAACGGGCCATGTCGTCCAGGGTCATCCTAAACAGGCATTCCCGAGACTGTCAACGAAGAGTTTCGTACTACGGATGTCGTAGGCCGATGACACGAGCCTATTCAGCGAGCGCGACCGACGTTCTGCTCCAGCAATTTGATGATCTCGCCAGACACATCCACGCCCGTCACCGTCTCGATGCCTTCCAGGCCGGGCGAAGCGTTCACTTCGAGCAACAGCGGGCCACGGTTCGAACGGAGAATATCCACGCCCGCGACTCCCAGGCCAAGTGCCGAAGCCGCCTGAACGGCGATGCGGCGCTCTTCGGCGCTCAACACCGCCATGCTGGCCGAGCCGCCACGGTGCAGATTCGCCCGGAATTCGCCCGGGCTGGCCTCGCGCTGCATGGCTGCGACGACCTTCTTGCCGACCACGAAGCAGCGCAGATCGCTGCCCTTGGCCTCGGCGATGAATTCCTGGACCAAAAAATTGGCGTAGAGGCCGCGAAAGGCTTCGATCACGCTTTGCGAAGCGCTGCGTTTTTCCGCCAGCACGACGCCGGTGCCCTGGCTGCCCTCGTTGAGTTTGATCACATGCGGCGGCTCGCCGAGCGTCGCGAGCACGTCGGCGGTGTCGTCCGGATTGTCGCCGAACACCGTGGCGGGCATGTCCAGGCCCTTGGCGGCCAGGATCTGCAAGCAGCGCAGCTTGTCGCGTGCGCGCAGCACGGCATCCGATGAATTGGGCGTGTAGACGCCCATCATTTCCAGCTGACGCAACACCGCCGTGCCGTAGAACGTACTGGTCACGCCAATGCGCGGAATGACGGCATCGATGCCGCGCAGGGCCTTGCCCTTGTAGCGGATGGACATGTTGCCCGGCGCAATGCGCACGTAGCAGCGCAGCGGATCGAGCACGCGCACCACGTGGCCGCGCTCGCGCGCGACGTCGACGAGGCGCTGGGTGGAATACAGGCGGGCATTCCGCGACAGGATGGCGATCTTCATGAAACACCCATGGGGTCGACCAGCACCGGTCGCGGCTGTGTATAGGAAAGAGCAGGGTCGACCGCGAAGCGTCCTTCCAGCGCGGTACGCCCCAGCAGCATGGGAAACAGCATATGGCGACGATCAGTCAAATTGATGTCGACCGCGACTCGCTTGCCCGCCAGCAGCACATCGGTGCGTATGAACCACCGCAGCGTCCGCCGGCCACCCGTATCGGTCACGGCACGGCGGTCGAGCGCAGGGGTTTCGCAGGCGATCGCCACGCGGTGGCGCCCGCCCACATTCACCGCGAAACGCAGCCAAGTGTCGCCATTGCGCTCGAAACTCTCCAGCGCGTCCACGTGCAACGAGCTGCTGCGTGCCCCGGTGTCGAGCTTGGCCTTGAGCAGGCCGATGCCGAGTGCCGGCAACGCCAAACGCTCCCGCCAGCCGAGGGTGATCACATCCGCCATTATCAGCGCACGCCGCAGGGTTACGTGTAAGGGAGCTCGGGGGGTCGAGTTGGAGCGGGTGAAGGGAATCGAACCCTCGTCAGTAGCTTGGGAAGCTACAGCTCTACCATTGAGCTACACCCGCGTCGTCGGGCGATGGTAACCCGGTATCCCGGAATTTTGGAACTGTCCACGCAGTTCAACACCGCATGAACCGGACATGGCGGCCCGCTGAATCATTGAAGACGCAAAACCTGGCGAGTCCTTGCTAGCGCCCGACCGACGGTCCGCATAATGCGTACGTCGACGTCCGGGTGCGCTCATGCGTTTTACGGAACAGGACACCTGCCGGCGCGCGGGCATCGCGCCATGTTGCGGAGAATTCCATGCGTGCGCTTTCCACCTTGCTTGCATCGCCACGGCGTTGGCGATGGATGGCCGTGGCCTTGCTGGCCTCTGCCAGCTGCCTGGCGCAGGCGCAAACCCAGATGGCTCCCGATGATGGCGGCGCCGGCGATCCCCCTTCCCGCGCCGCACGCCTGTCCTATCGCACCGGCGACGTGAGCCTGCTTCCATCCGGTGAAAAGGATTGGGGCGACGCCAGTCTCAACCGGCCATTGACCACGGGCGACCGCCTCTCCACGGGCCACGCCGGCCGCGCCGAGCTCGAACTCGGCGGCGGCACGCTGCGCATCGCCGATGACACGGACTTCGGTTTCCTGACGCTCAACGATCAGCTGAGCCAGGTGGAACTCACCCAGGGCACGCTCAATCTTTCGGTACGCGGCCTGGCCGAGGGGCAAAGCTACGAGATCGACACCCCCACCGTGGCGCTGGTGGTCGACCAGCCCGGCACATACCGTGTGGACATCAGCGACGACGGCAAGTCCACGCGCATCACCGACATCGATGGTCGCGCCACGGTCTACGGTGAGGGCGGCGCCCAGCGCCCCCTGGTTGGAGGACGCACCTACGAGTTCGCGGATTCGTCGCTGAACAACGTATCCATCAGCGACACCGACGGCGGTGACGACTTCGATGCCTGGTGCAACAGTCGCGATCGGCGCTATGCGACGTCCGACACGGATCGCTACGTCTCCAACGAAGTGGTGGGCTACCAAGACCTTGATCAATACGGCAACTGGCAGGCCGACCCCGAGT
>Ga0209258_100864_pt1 | contig 16093 bp, 12 predicted proteins | sample Araplaol_mTSA_r2_FD_184281 | JGI IMG/M metagenome (GOLD analysis project Ga0209258, IMG submission 184281) | Arabidopsis root microbial communities from North Carolina, USA - plate scrape CL_Col_mTSA_r2 (SPAdes) (version 2) | ecosystem: Host-associated > Plants > Roots > Endosphere | place: USA...
AATTACGCGTGTTGGGCAGGCTTCCCTAGGGGACTTCCCGAGGGGTCACGCGCTGTTACCCGCTCAACCGATCGCGGCGTACCCGCCCGTGCCATCGGGCCACGGTGTCAATACCTCGAACCCGTCATGCGTGACGGCCACCATGTGCTCCCACTGCGCCGACAGCGAGTGATCGCGCGTGACCACGGTCCAGCCGTCGGCCAGTTCGCGCGTGCCCGGCTTGCCGGCGTTGACCATGGGCTCGATCGTGAACACCATGCCCTCCTGCAGCCGCATCCCCTCGCCGCGGCGCCCGAAGTGGCAGACCTGCGGGTCGTCGTGGTAGATCTGGCCGATGCCGTGGCCGCAGTAGTCGCGCACGATGCTGAAGCCGGCCTTCTCGGCCACCTGCTGGATCGCGTGGCCCACGTCGCCCAGCGTCGCGCCGGGCCTGACGGTGCGGATGCCGGCGCGCATCGCCTCGTAGGTGGTGTCGACCAGCCGCCTGGCGAGCACGCCCGGCGTGCCGACGTAGTACATGCGGCTGGTGTCGCCGTACCAGCCGTCCTTGATCACGGCGACGTCGATGTTGAGGATGTCGCCGTCCTTGAGCGCCTTGTCGCCGGGGATGCCGTGGCAGACCACGTGGTTGACCGAGATGCAGGTCGTCTTCGGATAGCCGTGGTAGCCCACGTTGGCCGGCACCGCCTTCTGCACCTGGACGATGAACTCGTTGCACAGCCGATCGAGCTCGTCGGTGGTGACGCCCGCCTTGACATGCGGGGCGATCATGGCCAGCACGTCGGCGGCGAGCCTGCCGGCGGCGCGCGCCAGCGCGATCTCCCCGGGCGACTTGACCAGGTTGGCGCCGCGCCTCATCGCGCGGCCTTCCGGATCGCCTTGCTGGCCGTGGCCGACGCCGCGGCGGCCACCTCCGGCTTGACGAAGCCCAGCCCGCCCCCGCCGGCGCGCGCGTCGCGCAGCATCAGCTGGCAGATGTCGCCGTAGTTCAGCTCGGGATGCAGTTCCGCCAGCATGCCCACGCGCATCCAGTGCTCGGCCTGCGAGTTGATCGAGCGGCTCAGTGCGTCGCTGGCGTCGCGCAGGTTGTCATGCATCAGGTCGGAGATCTTCACGATGCCCATGTCGGCACTCCAAATATACGTTCTGTATATGAAGTGTATATCAACCCGATCAGGCCCGCAGCACCTCCAGGGGTCGCACCGTGAGGTACAGCGGCACGGGCTGGCGCACGCCGCGGATGATCTTGAGCACGCAGTCGCGGTTGACGCGGCTGGCGTCGAGCGCCTGGTGCAGCGCGTCGACGGTGGGGATCGCCACGCCGTCCAGCCCCACGATCAGGTCGCCTTCGCGCACGCCCACGCGCGCGGCGGGGCTGTCGGGCTCCACGCTCATCACGCGCACGCCGGTGGAATCGGGCAGCTCGTAGGTGAGCACCACGCGCCGGTGCAGTTCCTGGGTCTGGCCCGCCACGCCGAGGTAGCCGCGGCGCACGCGCCCGTGCTGCAGCAGCTGCGGGATCACCCAGTGCGCGATGTCGGCCGCCACCGCGAAGCAGATCGCCTGGGCGCCGCGGATGATGGCGGTGTTGACGCCGATGACCTCGCCGTTCGAGTCGAGCAGCGGGCCGCCGGAATTGCCCGGGTTCAGCGCCGCATCGGTCTGGATGACGTCGGGGATGAGCCGGCCCGTGCTGGTGCGCATGCTGCGCCCGAGCGCGCTGACGATGCCGGCCGTGACCGTGTGCTCGAAGCCCAGCGGATTGCCGATGGCGATCGCGATCTGGCCGCGCTTCAGGCCGGCCGAGCGTCCGAGCGGGGCGTGCGCCAGCGCTCCGCGCGAGAGTCCGTCGATGCTCAGCACGGCCAGATCGGTGTCGGGGTCGTCGCCGACCCAGCGGGCGTCGAACTCGCGGCCATCGGCCAGCGAGACCTGGTGGCGCAACTCGGGGCGTGCGCTCGCCGGGGGCTTGCCCGCGCGCACCACGTGCGAGTTCGTCAGCACGTAGCCGTCGGGCGTGAACAGGAAGCCGGAGCCGCCGCCCAGGCTGGCGTCGGAGCCGCCCGCGCCGTGCAGGCGCACCGCGGCCACGCTGGGCCCGACCCGCTCCACCACCTCGCTGACCGTGCGCGAGTAGGCGTCCTGCAGGAAGGCATCGTTGGCACCCATGTGAATCTCCTTCGAGCTCGCAAGTGGGTGGCGATGGCCGGGAATTCAAGGTCCGCCGGCGCGGGCGGCGGCTGCATGCGGTGGCCATCCCGGGATTTGCGGGCCGCTCGGGCCGTCGCCGCGCTGCACGGCGCCCGCGCCGGGATCACAATCGGACGATGCGTCCCGCCGACGTCCTCCCGCCCACCCGCGACCGTGCGCTGCTGGCCGCGACGCTGGGCGTGATCCTGCTGACCTGGGCGGCGGTGGCGTTCGCCTGCTGGCGCGGGCGCGAGGACGCCATCGACGACTGGCGCTATTTCCTGGCCAACCTGTCGGAGATGGCCGCGCAGCATGCCGACCAGACGCTGGCCGCGGCCGACGCCGTGCTGGAACGCGTGGTCGACGACGTCAAGACCATGGCGCCCATCGACGGCGCCGACCTGGCGCGCAAGGCCGGCACGCGCGAGGCGTTCGAGCTGCTGCGGCGCCGCCAGGGCGACCTGCCGCAGATCGACGTGATCTCCATCGTCAGCGGCGACGGCAGGCTGGTCAACTTCTCGCGCAGCTTTCCCACGCCGCCGATCCAGCTCGCCGACCGCGACTACATGAAGGCCCACCAGGCCGACGACGCGCTCGCCCTGTTCCTGTCGGCACCGGTCAAGAACCGCGGCAACGGTCACTGGACGTTCTACCTCGCGCGCAAGCTGCGCGGCACCGACGGCCACATGATCGGGCTGGCCATCGTCGGCATCGAGTGCGACTATTTCCAGCATTTCTACGAGTCGATCGATTCCGCCCGCGAAGGCGTCACGGTGCTGCTGTTGCGCCGGGACGGCCTGCTGCTGGCCCGCCAGCCGCCGATCGACGAATACGTGGGTCGCAGCTTCGCTGGCGGCCCGGTGTTCCAGCTCCTGCAGCACGCCGGCTCCCACGTGCCGCGCACCGCATTCATCGAGGGTCCCCGCGTCGTCGACCGGTTCGACGTGCGGCCGCGACTGGTCGCCCCGACGCTGTCGCGCGCCTATCCCACCGTGGTCGCCCTCGTCGCCACGAGCGACCTGATCCTGGCGCACTGGCGCCGAACGAGCATCGCGCTCATCGTGGTCGCGCTGGCGTTCGATGCGGTGCTCGCCGCCTTCGCGCTCGGCCTCGCACGCCTGCTGCGGCGCCGCCGCGAGATCCTGCAGCAGCTCAAGAGCGCCGTCACCGAGGCTGACGCCGCGAGCCGGGCGAAGTCCTCGTTCCTGGCCAACATGAGCCACGAGATCCGCACGCCGATGAACGGCATCCTGGGCATGACCGAGCTGCTGCTGCAGACGCCGCTGGACGCGCGCCAGCGCGAGCTGGCCGCCGCGGCGCATGCATCGGGCCAGACGATGCTGCACGTGCTCAACGACGTGCTCGACGTATCCAAGATCGAGGCCGGCAAGGTGGCGCTCGAGCAGGTCGACTTCGACCTGCGACGCCTGCTCGAGGACGAGCTGGCGCTGTACCGCGCGACGGCCGCGGCCACCGGCATCACGCTGGCCGGCGAGTTCGATCCCGCGCTGCCGGCGCGCGTCGTCGGCGATCCGACGCGGCTGCGCCAGGTGCTGACCAACCTGCTCAACAACGCCGTCAAGTTCACCGAGCGCGGCGGCCACGTGCTGTTGCGGGTGCAGCGCGTCGGCGGCGATGCGTCGTCGCACCGGCTGGCCTTCGAGGTGCGCGACACGGGCATCGGCATCAGCGAGGCTGCGCAGCGCCGCCTGTTCGAGCCGTTCACGCAGGCCGACGAGTCGACGACGCGACGCTTCGGCGGCACCGGGCTGGGCCTGGCGATCAGCAAGGAACTGGTCGGCCTGATGGGCGGCACGCTATCGGTCGACAGCCGCCCCGGTGCCGGCTCGACCTTCCGCATCGAACTGCCGCTCGCGGCGTCGGCCGCGCCGGCCGACGCCGCGTCGTCCCCCGCCGCGACCGGCGGTGCCGATGGCCGCCTGGCGGGCCTGTACCTGCTGGTGGCCGAGGACAACCCGGTGAACCTGCAGGTGGTGGTGGCGATGCTGGAGGGCATGGGCGCGCGTGTCGCCTGCGCCATCGACGGCGCGCAGGCCGTGGCGCAATGCCGCAACGGCCGCTTCGACGCGCTGCTGCTGGACATCCAGATGCCCGGCATGGACGGCTACGAGGCCGCCCGCCGCATCCGCGCCGAGGGCGCGCACCGCATGCCCATCATCGCCGTGACGGCCAACGCGATGGCCACCGACCGCGACCTGGCGCTCGCCGCCGGAATGAACGACCACCTCGCCAAGCCGCTGACGCGCGACGCGCTGGCGGCAATGGTCCTGAAATGGACGCGGCCGGAGGCCGGCGCGGCGAACCGGGGGTCGGGCACCGCCCGGTGACGTTCGAGCGGTGCCGGCAGCGGCGTGCGGCGGAGCCAGATCCCCTTGCTGCGGCGCCGGGCGACCTCGGCGTCAGGCGGCCGGCAGCGGGTCGCGGTGCCGCTCGAACAGCAACCGGTCGAACCACTCCCCGCCCAGCTGGACGCTGCGGCGCGAATGGCCGAACTGGCGAAAGCCGTTGCGCTCGAGCACGCGGATCGAGCCGAGGTTCACCGGGCGGGCGGTGGCCTCGATGCGCAGCAGTCCGTGTTCGCCGAAGGCGCGTTCCAGGCACAGCGCCACCGCGCGCGACGCGATGCCGCGGCCGCCGTCATGCTCGCCGATGCGGTAGCCGAGGTCGGCGCAATGGAAGTGCGTGCGCCGGATGTGCGTGAGGTTGACGCGGCCGACGATGCGCTGCGCCTCGAGCACCAGGTACTGGAACGCCTGGCCGGCGGCCCAGGCCGTCTCGGCCGCGGCGATGGCGGCCGCCACGCCGTCCGGGCTGTAGAACGCCGGTTCGCGGGCCTGCACCCAACGCTCGAAGTACGCGCGGTGCTCCAGCTCGAAGCGCAGCAGCGCGGCGGCATCGGCGGCCGCGACGGGTCGGATGTGGAGGCTGCTCAAGCGATCACTGCCCGAAGTGCCCGGCCTGGGCGTGCTCGACGAGCTGGTCGAGCGCCTGGCCCCAGCCCTGGTGGAAGCCCATCTGTTCGTGCGCCTGGCGCGCGGCGACGTCGCCATGGCGCGCGATGGCGGTGTACTTCGTGCCGCCGCCGGCGTCCTCGAACGAGATCAGCGCCGACATCATGAACGGCACCGCAGCGAACAGCGCCTTGTCCTGCGGTCGGAAGCCCGGGCCCAGCACGCCCGTCCACACCAGCAGCTCCTGGTCGACCACCTGCAGGATGCAGCCGGTGTTGGTGAAGCCCGGGCCCTCGGGGCCTTGCATCGTGGTCTGGAAGATGCCGCCGGGCCGCAGGTCGACCCGGGCATCGGTCGTCTTCCAAGGCAACGGGCAGAACCACTTGACCATGTGCTCGGGCTCGGTCCACGCGCGCCAGGCCAGATGGCGCGGCACGTGGATGACGCGCTCCAGCATGAGGTCGAGTTCAGGGTCGGCGGTCAGGATCTCGCGAGGCATCGTCGGCTCCTTGGGCGGCACGTTGGGCAGGCGGCCAGTCTAGCCTCAAGCCGGCCCGAGGGCGTCGACGGACGCGGACGCACGCCCCCGGGCGCGGCGTCGCCCGGGCCGACCAACGACACCGGATCAGCCCGCGCGCAGGACCTTCGCCGCGGCCACCATGTTGGCCAGCGCCGGGATCACCTCGGCCCACTGCCGCGTCTTCAGGCCGCAGTCCGGATTGATCCAAAGACGCGCGGCAGGCACGCGCTCGGCGGCCTTGCGCATCAGCGCGACGATGTGCTCCTGCGACGGGATGTTGGGCGAATGGATGTCGTAGACGCCCGGGCCGATCTCGTTGGGATACTTGAAGTCGTCGAACGCGTCCAGCAGCTCCATGTCCGAGCGCGAGGTCTCGATCGTGATGACGTCGGCGTCCATGGCGGCGATAGCCCCGATGATGTCGTTGAACTCCGAATAGCACATGTGGGTGTGGATCTGCGTCTCGTCACCCACGCCGTTGGCGGTGATGCGGAACGACTCGATCGCCCAGTCGAGGTAGTGTCCCCACTGCGACCGGCGCAGCGGCAGGCCCTCGCGCAGCGCGGCCTCGTCGATCTGGATGATGCGCACGCCGGCGCGCTCGAGGTCCAGCACCTCCTGCCGCATCGCCAGCGCGAGCTGCCGGCACGTCACGGACCGCGGCTGGTCGTCGCGCACGAACGACCAGTTCAGGAGCGTCACCGGGCCGGTCAGCATGCCCTTCATCGGGCGCTGCGTGAGCGACTGCGCGAAGCGGATCCACTCCACGGTCATCGGCCTCGGCCGCGCGATGTCGCCGAACAGGATCGGCGGCTTCACGCAGCGCGAGCCGTAGGACTGCACCCAGCCGGACTGGCTGAACGCATAGCCGTCCAGCTGCTCCCCGAAGTATTCGACCATGTCGTTGCGTTCGGCCTCGCCGTGCACCAGCACGTCCAGGCCCAGCGTCTCCTGCTCCTGCACGCTGCGCGCGATCTCGCCCTGCATGGCGATGCGATAGCCCGCGGCGTCGAGCCGTCCGGCCTTGAATTCGCTGCGCGCGTGGCGGATCTCGGGTGTCTGCGGGAACGAGCCGATGGTGGTGGTGGGAAACGGCGGCAGCTTCAGCAGCGCGGCCTGGCGCGGCGCGCGTTGCGCGTACGGGCTGCGGCGCTGGCCCAGCGCGGGCGTGATGGCCGCGACGGCGGCCTTCACGGCGGGGTTGTTCACGCGCGGCGAGCGGCGCCGCGTGTTGATCGCGAGCCGGTTGGCATCGAGCGCGTCGCGCACCGCGTCCCGGCCCCGGCGCAGCGCGCCCGCCAGCACGTGGAGCTCGTCGAGCTTCTGCAGCGCGAAGGCGAGCCAGCCGCGTAGCTCGGGATCCATCGCCTTCTCGCTCGCGAGGTCGACCGGCACGTGCAGCAGCGAGCAGGACGGGGCGATCCAGAGCCGCTCGCCCAGGCGTGCGGCCAACGGCTCGAGCCAGTCCAGCGCGGCGTCCAGGTCCGTCTTCCAGATGTTGCGGCCGTCGATCACGCCCAGCGACAGCACCTTCACCGGCGACATCAGGCCCAGCAGCGGCAGCACGTCGTCGCGGCCGCGGACCGCGTCGACGTGCAGCCCGGCCACCGGCAGGTTGGCGGCCAGGTGCAGGTTGTCCTGCAGCGGACCGAAATAGGTGGCCAGCAGCAGCTTGACCCTGGCGCACTTGAGATCGTGGTACGCGGTGCGCAGCGCGTGCTGCCAGTCGGCATCGAGCTCGGTCACGAGGATGGGCTCGTCGACCTGCACCCATTCGACGCCCGCGCGCGCCAGGGCGTCGAGCAGCTCGCAATACACCGGCACCAGGCGCGGCAGCAGGTCGAGGCGGTTCGAGCCGTCCTTGGCCTTGCCGAGCGCGAGGTAGGTGACGGGCCCGACGATCACCGGCTTGGCCTTCACGTTCTGCGCGCGCGCCTCGGCCAGCTGGCCGAGCAGGCGCGAGGCGTCAAGCTCGAAGGTGGTGTCGGCGGTGAACTCGGGGACGATGTAGTGGTAGTTGGTGTCGAACCACTTGGTCATCTCGCCCGCGGCCACCCCGCCGCCGCAGCACGGCGCGTGGCCGGCGGCGTGTGCGGAGCGCCCGCGCGCGAGCCGGAAATAGTTGTCGAGCGCATCGCCATGGAAGCCGCGCACGCGCTCGGGCAGATTGCCGAGCGTGAAGCTCATGTCCAGCATCTGGTCGTAGAAGGCGAAGTCGCCGACGGGGGCCAGGTCGAGGTTGGCCTGGTGGATCCAGTGGCGCTGGCGCAGCTGCGCGCCGAGGGCGACGAGCTCGTGACGCGCGGACTCGCCCTTCCAGTACGACTCCAGCGCGAACTTCAATTCACGCTTCGCGCCGATGCGCGGAAAGCCCAGGTTGTGCGTGGTGACCATGTCGGATTCGTCTTCGTCGTGAACAGGGAAGCCGCCATCCTAGGAAAACACGCTCATGACGTAAAATGGTCTTATTTCAGGAATCGATCGATTCCGCTCATGGATAGCCCCATGCTCGAACGCATCCATCTCGCGATCGTCCAGCAAGTCGACAAGCTCGGCTCGATGACGGCCGCCGCCGAGGCGCTGCACCTGACGCAATCGGCCATCAGCCACTCGATGCGCAAGCTCGAGGAGCAACTGGGCACCGACATCTGGCTGCGCGAAGGCCGCAGCCTGCGCCTCACGCAGGCCGGCCAGTACCTGCTGCAGGTGGCCAACCGCGTGCTGCCGCAACTGGTGCTGGCCGAGACGCGCATCGCCCAGTACGCCGAGGGCGAGCGCGGCACGCTGCGCATCGGCATGGAATGCCATCCGTGCTACCAGTGGCTGCTGAAGATCGTGTCGCCCTACCTCGCGCGCTGGCCCGACGTCGACGTCGACGTGAAGCAGAAGTTCCAGTTCGGCGGCATCGGCGCGCTGTTCGGCTACGAGATCGACCTGCTGGTCACGCCCGACCCGCTGCACAAGCCCGGCCTGCGCTTCGTGCCGGTGTTCGACTACGAGCAGGTGCTGGTCGTCGACCGGGGGCATGCGCTGGCGGGCGCGGCGTACGTCAAGCCGGAGCAGCTGTCCGACCAGGTGCTGATCACCTACCCCGTCCCCATCGACCGCCTCGACGTCTACACGCAGTTCCTGATGCCCGCCGGCATCACGCCCAGGCGGCAGAAGGCGATCGAGACCACGGACATCATGCTGCAGATGGTGGCCAGCGGCCGCGGCGTCGCCGCGCTGCCGCGCTGGCTGGCCGAGGAGTACGCCACGCGCATGCCCGTCGTGCCGGTGCGCCTGGGCCGCCACGGCATCCCCAAGCAGATCTTCCTCGGCGCGCGCGAAGCCGACATCGACGTCGACTACCTGAAGGCCTTCGTGGCCTACGCGCGCCAGCCTGCGCCCGCGCCCGCGCGCGCCACTGCACGCAGGCGCCCAGCATGACGAGCGGCCCGGCTCCGCGCGCCTGGATCCGCCTGCCCTCGGGCGCGCCCCTGGACCTCGTCAACCCCTCGCCGGACGCGTGGACGGACGCGGATCTCGCGCTGCGGCTCGCGCGCACCTATCGCTGGGGCGGCGAGTCGACATGGACGTGGCCGCTGTCGGTGGCCCAGCACCTCGTTGCCTGGGTCGCCACGCGGCGCGCGCGAACAAGCGCCGTCATTCTGCGCGGAGCGAAGCGGAGTCGCAGAATCCACCTCCGCCGTGCGGCGGCAGATTCCCGCCCGTTCACGTGTAGCGCTTCTCCAGCGCATCCCACTCGGGCTTGCCCACCAGCCGTTGGCGCTCCTTGAACGGCGCCACGAGGACCGGATCCTCGTCGATGCGCTTCGTGTCGCGCAGCACGGTCAGCGCGCGCTGCATGCCTGCCAGCGCGCCCTGCAGCGCCGCGTTGGCATACAGGACGATGCCGTAGCCCAGCTGGCCGAGCTCCTCGGCGCCGAAGATGGGCGTCTTGCCGCCGATGACCATGTTCATCAGCTGCGGCGGCCCCAGGCGCCTGGGCAGCGCGCGGATCTCGTCGGCAGTGGTGACCGCCTCGACGAACAGGATGTCGGCCCCGGCTTCCGCGAAGCGCTGCGCGCGCTCGACGGCGGCCTCGAAACCGTGCGTCGCGGCGGCATCGGTGCGGGCCATGATCAGGAAGTCGGGGTCGGTGCGGGCGTCGACGGCGGCCTTGATCTTGCTGACCGCCTCCTCGGTGGAGATCACTTCCTTGCCGGAGAAATGGCCGCAGCGCTTGGGCGCGACCTGGTCTTCCAGCTGCACGCAGTCGGCGCCGGCACGCTCCAGCACGCGCACCGAGTGGTAGGTGTTCAGCGCATTGCCGAAGCCCGTGTCCATGTCGACGATCAGCGGCAGGCCGACGGCGTCGCGGATGCGGCTGGTCGCCTCGGCGATCTCGGCCAGGCCCATGAAGCCCTGGTCGGGCAGCCCGAGGTTCATGTTGGTGACGCCGGCGCCGGTGACGTAGATCGCCTCGAAGCCGAGGTCCTCGATCACGCGCGCCGACAGCGCATTGAACGCCCCCGGCACGATCGCGCCGCGGCGGGCGTTGACGAGGGTCTTGAGGGTCTTGCGAGTGGACATCGAATCGATCCTGAATTCAGAAACTGTCGCCCGGGATACGGACATGGCCTTCCATGAGGATGCGCGCGCTGCGGCTCATCAAGGCCTTGGCCACCTGCCACTGGCCGTCGACCAGCCGCGCCTCGGCGCCGACGCGCAGCGTGCCCGACGGGTGGCCGAAACGCACGGCGGTACGCGCCTCGCCGCCGCCGGCCGCGAGGTTGACGAGCGTGCCGGGAATCGCCGCCGCGGTGCCGATCGCGACCGCCGCCGTGCCCATCATCGCGTGGTGCAGCTTGCCCATCGACATCGCGCGCACCAGCAGGTCGACATCCGTGGCCGCGACGCGCTTGCCGCTGGAGGCCACGTAGTCGGCGGGCTTCGCCACGAAGGCGATCTTGGGCGTGTGCTGGCGCGTGCGCGCCTCGACCAGCTGCTGGATCAGGCCCATGCGCAGGGCGCCGTGCGCGCGCAGCGTCTCGAACATCGCCAGCGCCTTCGGGTCGCCGTTGATCGCGTCCTGCAGCTCGGTGCCGATGTAGCCGATGGCCTGCGCGTCGACGAAGATCGTCGGGATGCCGGCATTGATCAGCGTCGCCCGCAGCTTGCCGATGCCGGGCACGTCCAGCTCGTCGACGACGTTGCCGGTCGGGAACATCGAGCCGCCGCCCTCGCCGTCGTCGGCCGCGGGATCCATGAACTCGAGCGCGACCTCGGCCGCCGGGAACGTGACGCCGTCCAGCTCGAAATCGCCGGTCTCCTGCACCTGGCCATGGGTGATGGGCACGTGCGCGACGATGGTCTTGCCGATGTTGGCCTGCCAGATGCGCACGATCACCGTGCCGTCCTGCGGGATGCGCGCGGCGTCGATCAGGCCGCCGGCCACCGCGAACGGGCCGACCGCGGCCGACAGGTTGCCGCAGTTGCCGCTCCAGTCGACGAACGCCTGGTCGATGGCGACCTGGCCGAACAGGTAGTCGACATCGTGGTCGGGGCGCGTGCTGCGCGAGACGATCACCGTCTTGCTGGTGGACGAGGTCGCGCCGCCCATGCCGTCGATCTGCTTGCCGTACGGGTCGGGGCTGCCGATCACCCGCATCAGCAGCCTGTCGCGCGCCGGACCGGGTTGCTGCGCCGAGAGCGGCAGGTCCTCCAGGCGGAAGAACACGCCCTTGCTGGTGCCGCCGCGCATGTAGGTGGCGGGGATCTTGATCTGCGAGACGTGGGACATGGTTTCCTTCAGGCCGCTTCGGCACTCGACGCGAGGAAGTCCTGCGCGAAGCGTTGCAGCACGCCGCCGGCCTCGTAGATCGACACCTCCTCGGCGGTGTCCAGGCGGCAGGTGACCGGCACCTCGACGCGTTCGCCATTCCTGCGATGGATGACGAGGGTGAGGTCGGCGCGCGGCTCGCGCTCGCCCACGACGTCGAACACCTCCGTGCCGTCGATGCGCAGCGTCAGGCGGTTCGTGCCCGGCTTGAACTCCAGCGGCAGCACGCCCATGCCGACCAGGTTGGTGCGGTGGATGCGCTCGAAGCCCTCCGCGACGATGGCCTCCACGCCCGCGAGCCGCACGCCCTTGGCCGCCCAGTCGCGCGACGAGCCCTGGCCGTAGTCGGCGCCGGCGATGATGATCAGCGGCTGCTGGCGCTGCATGTAGGTCTCGATCCCTTCCCACATGCGCACGACCCGGCCTTCCGGTTCCAGGCGCGTCAGCGAGCCCTTCTTCACCTGGCCGCCGACCACCGCCATCTCGTTGACGAGCTGCGGGTTCGCGAAGGTGGCGCGCTGCGCGGTGAGGTGGTCGCCGCGGTGCGTCGCGTAGGAGTTGAAGTCCTCCTCGGGCAGGCCCATCTTCGCGAGGTACTCGCCGGCCGCGCTGTCCGGCAGGATCGCGTTGGACGGCGACAGGTGGTCGGTGGTGATGTTGTCCGGCAGCACGGCCAGCGGGCGCAGGCCGCGCAGCGTGCGCTCGCCGGCCAGCGCGCCCTCCCAGTAGGGTGGGCGACGGATGTAGGTGCTCTGCGGCCGCCAGGCGTACAGCGGGCTGATCTTCTCGCCGGTGTCCTTCTGGAGCTTGAACATCGGGTCGTAGACCTTGCGGAAATGCTCCGGCTTGACGCTGCTCGCGACGATGGCGTCGATCTCGGCGTCCGACGGCCAGATGTCCTTGAGGGTGACCGGCCGGCCGTTCGCGTCGGTGCCCAGCGCGTCCTTCTCGATGTCGAAGCGGATCGTGCCGGCGATCGCGTACGCGATGACCAGCGGCGGCGACGCCAGGAAGGCCTGCTTGGCGTACGGGTGGATGCGGCCGTCGAAGTTGCGGTTGCCCGAGAGCACGGCGGTCGCGTACAGGTCGCGGTCGATGATCTCCTGCTGGATCTTCGGATCGAGCGCGCCGGACATGCCGTTGCAGGTGGTGCACGCGAACGCCACGATGCCGAAGCCCAGCTTCTCGAGCTCGGGCAGCAGGCCGGCTTCCTCCAGGTACAGCTGCACGGCCTTCGAGCCGGGCGCCAGCGAGGACTTCACCCACGGCTTGCGCACGAGCCCGCGCGCGTTCGCGTTGCGCGCGAGCAGGCCCGCGGCGATCACGTTGCGCGGGTTGCTGGTGTTGGTGCAGCTGGTGATGGCCGCGATGATGACGGCGCCGTCGGGCATGCGGCCCGGCTCTTCGGTCCATGGGCCGGCGATGCCGCGCGCCGCGAGGTCGGTGGTGGGCAGGCGCTTGTGCGGATTGGACGGGCCGGCCATGTTGCGCACGACGGTCGACAGGTCGAAGCGCAGCGTGCGCTCGTATTCCGCCGTCTTCAGCGCGTCGGCCCACAGGCCCGCCCGCTTCGCGTAGGTCTCGACCAGCCTGACCTGCATGGCGTCGCGGCCGGTGAGCGTCAGGTAGGCGAGCGTCTGCTCGTCGATGAAGAACATCGCCGCCGTGGCGCCGAACTCCGGCGTCATGTTGGAGATGGTCGCGCGGTCGCCCAGCGTCAGCGCGGACGCGCCCTCGCCGAAGAACTCGAGGTAGGCGCCGACCACCTTCTCCCTGCGCAGGAACTCGGTGATGGCCAGCACGATGTCGGTGGCCGTGATGCCCGGCTGCGGCTTGCCGACCAGCTCGCAACCCACGATGTCGGGCAGCCGCATCCAAGAGGCGCGCCCCAGCATCACGTTCTCGGCCTCGAGGCCGCCGACGCCGATGGCGATGACGCCGAGCGCGTCGACGTGCGGCGTGTGCGAGTCGGTCCCCACCAGCGTGTCCGGGAACGCGACGCCGTCCTTGGCGTGCACGACGGGCGACATCCGCTCCAGGTTGATCTGGTGCATGATGCCGTTGCCCGGCGGGATCACCTCGACGTTGCGGAACGCCTTCTTCGTCCACTCGATGAAGTGGAAGCGATCCTCGTTGCGGCGATCCTCCACCGCGCGGTTCTTCGCGAACGCGTCGGGGTCGAAGCCGGCGAACTCCACCGCCAGCGAGTGGTCGACGATCAGCTGCGTCTGCACCACCGGGTTGACCTTGGCGGGGTCGCCGCCCATGTCGGCGATGGCGTCGCGCAGCCCCGCCAGGTCGACCAATGCGGTCTGGCCCAGGATGTCGTGGCAGACGACGCGCGCCGGGAACCACGGGAAGTCGAGGTCGCGCCGGCGCTCGATCAGCTGCATCAGCGAGGCATCGAGCATGTCGGGCGCGCAGCGCCGGACGAGGTTCTCGGCATGCACGCGCGAGGTGTAGGGCAGCTTGTCCCATGCGCCCGGACGCAGCGTGTCGACGGCCTCGCGGGCATCGAAGTAGTCCAGCGCGGTGCCGGGCAGGTTCTTGCGGAATTGGGTGTTCATGCGGCGGGCGTCTTCGCGCTGGCTGTGTCGTTCGTCGAACGACGACTTACTTGCGATCCTCGAGCGCGACGAACGCCTGGTCTTCCGGACCGGTGTAGTTCGCGCTCGGGCGGATGATCTTGTTGTCGATGCGCTGCTCGATGACGTGCGCCGACCAGCCGCTGGTGCGCGAGATCACGAACAGCGGCGTGAACATCGCGGTGGGCACGCCCATCATGTGATAGCTGACGGCGCTGAACCAGTCGAGGTTGGGGAACATCTTCTTGGCGTCCCACATCACGGATTCGAGGCGCTCGGCGATATCGAACATCCTGGTCGAGCCGGCCGTCTGCGACAGCTTCTTCGCCACGCCCTTGATGACGACGTTGCGCGGATCGCTGACGGTGTAGACCGGGTGGCCGAAGCCGATGACCACTTCCTTGGCCTCGACGCGGCGGCGGATGTCGGCCTCGGCCTCGTCCGGCGTGTCGTAGCGCTTCTGGATCTCGAAGGCCACCTCGTTGGCACCGCCGTGCTTGGGTCCGCGCAGCGCGCCGATGCCGGCGGTGATGGCGGAATACATGTCCGAGCCCGTGCCCGCCACGACGCGGCAGGCGAAGGTCGACGCGTTGAACTCGTGCTCGGCGTACAGGTTCAGCGACGTGTGCATCGCGCGCTCCCACTCGGCGCTCGGCTTGACGCCGTGCAGCAGGTGCAGGAAATGCGCGCCGATCGAGTCGTCGTCGGTCTCGACCTCGATGCGGCGGCCGTTCTGGCTGAAGTGGAACCAGTACAGCAGCATCGAGCCCAGCGAGGCCATCAGGCGGTCGGCGATGTCGCGCGCACCCGGCATGTTGTGGTCGTCCTTCTCGGGCAGCGTGCAGCCCAGCACCGACACGCCGGTGCGCATCACGTCCATCGGGTGGGTGGCGGCCGGCAGCTGCTCCAGCGCGGCCTTGACGGCGGCGGGCAGGCCGCGCAGCGACCTCAGCTTGGCCTTGTAGGCCTTCAGTTCCGCGGCCGTGGGCAGCTTGCCGTGCACGAGCAGATGGGCCACTTCCTCGAACTGGGTCCGCTCGGCCAGCTCCAGGATGTCGTAGCCGCGGTAATGCAGGTCGTTGCCGCTGCGGCCGACGGTGCACAGTGCCGTGTTGCCGGCGGCGACGCCGGACAGGGCGACGGACTTCTTGGGCTTGAAGGTCGGGGCGGTCGTGGTCTCGGACATGGGCACTCTCTCTTGGTGTCGTTGTGGCGCCGTCGTCTCCATCGGCGGCCGGGCGATTGATCAGGCGCGCGGCGATGCCAAGCATCCACGCGCGAGTTTGCGCCCAACATGATATTTGCAATCTTCGCAGTCAGGTATTGCTTTTCATCTCCCAGACAACAAGCGAAGATTTGCAAATCTCATCGACGATTTTGCGATGTTTGCGAAGTCCACAAACAACGGATTGCCATGCGCAAGACCTTCCTCGGCGTGAAGCTCAGGACGCTGCGCGAGCAGCGGGGCCTCACGCAGGCCGCCCTCGCCCAGCTGCTGCAGCTCTCGCCCAGCTACCTGAACCAGCTGGAGAACAACCAGCGGCCGCTGAGCGTGGCGGTGCAGCTGCGCCTGCAGTCGGCCCTCGGCGTCGACCTGCAGCTGTTCTCCGACGACGACGAGGCCCGCCTGACCTCTCAGCTGCAGGCCGTCGTGGCCCAGAGTGCGGACGGCGGCGGCGTCTCGCAGGCCGAGCTGCGCGCGATGGCGCAGCAGATGCCGGGGCTCGCGCAGATGCTGATCCGGCTGCACCACCGGGGCCGCGATGCCGAGGATCGCCTGGCCGCGCTGGCGGCCGGCCTCGGCGAGCGCGCCGGCGAGCTGGCCCAGGCCGCGCGCCAGCCGCACGAGGAGGTGCGCCATTTCTTCTACGAACGACAGAACCACATCGCCGAACTCGACGACCTGGCCGAGCGCCTGTTCGCCGACGTGATGGCCATGAAGCCGCGCGCCCAGCCGGCGCCCGGCGCCGCCGACGCGCACGCGATCGCAGCGCACCTGGAG
>Ga0209258_100868_pt1 | contig 16010 bp, 17 predicted proteins | sample Araplaol_mTSA_r2_FD_184281 | JGI IMG/M metagenome (GOLD analysis project Ga0209258, IMG submission 184281) | Arabidopsis root microbial communities from North Carolina, USA - plate scrape CL_Col_mTSA_r2 (SPAdes) (version 2) | ecosystem: Host-associated > Plants > Roots > Endosphere | place: USA...
CACGGCAATATCTTGTATGCTGTTGGTTCGGCCATATTTGAGATAGTCAAAAAAGAAGCGGGGCGTAGAAAAAAGAAATTCCATAGTTCCTGCCCATTCTGCATAGGGAAAGGATTGGTAACGGATACGTTGTATGTCGTCATTGATTTCGGCGGGATACCATATTTGGATCATGAGCTCTTTTCCTACTCGCTCCGGCAAAGCGGCGTTCGTTCGAGATTCTTCAAGCAAGTGTCTAGAGCTCATCCCTACTTCGAACGATCCGGTTGGCTTGGGAAGTTGGAATACGGGAATCAATGTTGCAGGAGCGACGCTGCCGAACGCATACAGAATGAGCAGCAAGGCGTATAAAAGCTTTTGTGCTTTCCTTTTTTTTCTGTTCTCTGGTCTATCTTTCCTTCGAAAATATAGTATAAACGTGACTACAGTGAGAACAACAAACAAAGTATAGGTCACCGCCATCTGCCAGCGATAACCTTCTGCTGCCAGATGAAGAGTTAACAGAGCGAATGCGGCTATATTGGCACTTATTTTGATTTTGGCATCCGCCCTGAGTGAAAAAGAAAACAACCAAGCGATATGAACAAATATCAGAACACCTTCAAACAACCTCACTCATTTCATCTCCTTTTTAAAATGAAGTAAATTTTTCTAATCAACCCTCTTACAAATTAGTTTACTTTAGTAAAGTAAACTATAATTCAATATAATCTATTTATTTCCTGTTCGTCAACCTGGAAAATCACGATGGCCCACCGTGGCGTAATCCGATGCATATAGAGGTCGTATTCCATTCGCCATGAATCTGGCTCACCATAACGCTCAAATTTTTTTGTGTTTTCCAAACCACCTTATATGGCAGACTTTCACCATCGGAAGTTTCAACCATATCTGTTACAAGCTCAACATCTCCTATTGTCTCACCTTGCAACTCTTTGAGTTGATAATCTGCGTGGATTATCGTCTTAAAATCACCAACGCACGGAAAATCCTCCTGAGTCCCCGCATTCGGTAGAACGTGCCCTTCAATACAGCGTATTGTTTCAAATCTATCATTTGCCAGTCCTTTGTCGATCAAATAAAACGTATGACCATCATCTGCATTGCGGAGAATTGGGGATTTGCTAATTGCCGACAGCATATTGATGCCGTCTATCTTTCCAATCGCCTATGCTGAATCTGCACCTACATTAAGCTAATTGTAAAAGAAAATACGATAACAGAGCATCTTCCCACCATAACGGATCGCGGTCGAAACCTCGTCCCACATCGATTCGTTAGCGAAGCATTGGATGCGCAAGTAAAGTGGGATGATACACGCACACGCTAGACCAAGTTTTAAAGCAAAAAAAGCAACAGACATTTTGGCCATGTCCCGTTGCTTTTTTTTGTTGATTGAACTTATTTATTTTTCCTTTTTAATTGCCAAATCAATCGATTTCAGTTGTACTTTAGAGTTGATTACAACTCAAGATATATCCATGAATCATCATTTATTCTTTTAGTTGTGCTATCTTGTTTTATCAATTTACCATTTTTATCAAATGCACCAACCCAAAATCTGTATTTATGACCACTGTCCACATAGGTGAGATGCTTATTATCATTATTTTCCCTGTTAAAATATTGCCGGTCGGTATCTAAATTCCTGATGGAGATCTCATACCAAGCAGCACCGGGTACGTCGTTCCATACAATTTTGGCCAGTACCCTTTCTGCGGCTTGACTCACTGCTTTTGCCTCAACAGCAGAGGCTTGAAGCGGCTCCGCAAGAACTGCACCAGAACTAGCAGAGAACAACGTAGTTGCTGCAAGGATTGAAACAGAAAGCTCTTTTAACATAGTATTACCTCCCAAAATAATTTTGAGGCGGAAAGGAATCTGGGATGTTGTTCTATGTATCATTTTACAATTCAAACATGCTGCCAACTAGGGGAGCGTCATGACATGATTCACTGAATTTTTTTACTATTTTTGGGTTATACATCCAGAATAGGAAAATCAACATTTCCAATAAACCATCCTAACTAAAAGTGTTTGGTACAGTTGTATAATTGACATGCCCAATCGTTGTTAGTATGCGTAAGAATAGTTAAAGACGTACACCTTGTTTGACAACTGTTTCAAACACCTTGCAGCAAATATCTCTTTTTATTATCATTAAGAATTACTTCTTGACTATCACAGCTTCACTCCCAACGAAAGGGGTATCGTCAAAATATTGAATAATTTATACTAATCTATTTCCTTACTTCCACCATTGATCGAATGGAGTTACTGGCAGTTCCCGTTTGTGTTGTGTCACCGCATAGCGGGTTTCAATATTCTCCTTCGCTTCAGGAGCAACTTCGTTACCGACAAGATATTCATCCAACAACTCATATTCCAAGCCAAGCTCAGCTTCATCAGCTTGTTGCGGCTTGTTGTCGAGAAGATCTGCTGTTGGCGTCTTCAGATATAGACGTTCCTGTGCATGCAGCTCGATCAAAAGTTCACGCCCTTGACCTTTCGTAAGTCCAGCTAGCGGGAGAATATCCGCTCCGCCATCACCAAACTTGGTGTAGAAGCCAGTGATTGCTTCTGCGGCATGATCGGTTCCCACAACAAGACATTGATGCTCGCCTGCCACAGCATACTGTGCAATCATACGCATTCTTGCCTTCACGTTCCCTTTATGGTAATCCGAAAGGGCCCTTCCGTCAGCACCCTCATAAGCTTCTGCCATAGCATTCACAGGAGTCTCAATATTGAATGTCAGCGTATCGTCAGGCTTAATAAACTGCAAAGCAAGCTGAGCATCGTCCTCATCTTGTTGTGTCCCATAAGGCAGACGGATCGCAATAAACTTGGCTTCATAACCTTCTTCACGAAGCTCTTCAGCCGCCAATTGGGTTAATCGACCAGCAAGTGTCGAATCCTGCCCCCCGCTGATTCCTAACACAAATCCTTTCGCTCCCGTTGTACGGCAATACTCCTTAAGGAAATTCACTCGATTACGGATTTCTTCCGTAGGTACAATCGTGTGTTTTACATGCAATACGTTGATGATTTCGATTTGCTTATTCATATCCCGCATCCCCTTTCATTATTTGTATAGGTGATTGATTTGAATGTAATCGTAAACTCTATCAGGAACCAAGTAGCGCGGTTCTCCACCCATTTTGAATTCGTCTCTGATATAACTAGAGCTAATCTCCATTGCCAGCCCCTTGTCGATCAGATGAAACGTGTGGCCATCATCTGCATTCCGAAGAATTGGAGATTTGCTAATGGCCGACAGCATATTAATGCCGTCTCTTGCCATGACAATAAACTTATTATCACGAATTAGTTCCTCAGCCCGCTTCCATTTCCCTTCACCGATATCGACGAGCAGATCAGCACCCATGATGAAATACACTTCGTCATTCGGATATTTCGCACGAAAATGCTTCATTGTTTTGTACGTGGCAATTTCCCAACCAGGTTGATTCATCTCAAAATCGTCTACTTCAAATTTGTCGTTGCCCTCAATCGCAATCCGAACCATGCTCATTCGATGTTCATCCGACACATTCATTTGTTTATCTTGCCGCTTACTGGAACAAGGCAGGAAAATCACCTTGTCCAGCTTGCAACGATGCGCTACGGTGCTTGCTGTCCAAAGATGGACATTCGTGATCGGATCAAAGGATGAACCATAAATCCCGATTTTCGCCATCTCATCCAGCCTCCTTCTAAGCTTCGAGAGCCGCTTGAACTCTATTTCGAACTTCTTCAATCAACCGCATCTTATTATTCCAGCATTCTTGACTGAGGTTAACAGGGTATTCTGCTGGATTGAGCGTCCGTTTATATTCATCCCATAATACATCAAGATTTTCTTTTACAAACTCCCTAATTTCGTTAAGCGAAGGAACATCGTACACCAAGTTCCCACTTTCAAAGATGGTATGATGAAGTTCTCTCGCTTCAAATCCCGTTACGAATTTTGCAATATACGTGTGAACGGGGTGAAACATATGCAAGCGCTGTTCCGACTGCGGTTCTTCATGTTCCAGTGCAATGTAGTCGCCCTCTGATTTCCCATTCGCCTTGTTGACGATACGGAATACACGCTTGCGTCCAGGGGTCGTAATCTTCTCAGGATTCGAGCTGATTTTGATCGTATCAACCATAGTTCCGTTTTCGTCTTCAATCGAGATCAGCTTGTATACGGCACCCAAAGCGGGTTGATCATACGCTGTAATCAGCTTGGTGCCAATGCCCCACACATCTATTCTAGCCCCCTGTGTTTTCAGGTTCATGATGGTTTGTTCGTCGAGATCGTTTGAGGCAAAGATTTTGGCATTCGGGAAGCCTGCTTCATCAAGCATTTTACGGGCTTCTTTCGATAAATACGCTAAGTCTCCACTATCAAGTCGGATGCCCTTAAAGCTGATACGCTCACCGAACTCTTTCGCCACTTTGATTGCCGTAGGGACACCAGATCTCAGTGTGTCATAGGTATCAACAAGGAATACGCAGTCTTTATGCGTTTCTGCATACGCTTTAAATGCCTTATATTCATCTCGATAGGCTTGAACCATTGCATGAGCGTGGGTGCCCGAGACAGGGATGCCAAATAACTTCCCTGCCCTTACATTCGACGTTGCTTCGAATCCCGCAAGATACGCAGCTCTCGTACCCCAAATCGCGGCATCCAGTTCTTGTGCTCGCCGAGTTCCGAACTCCATGCAATGATCCTCACCTGCTACTTGCTTAATTCGAGATGCCTTTGTTGCAATAAGTGTTTGATAATTAACGATATTAAGTATCGCAGTTTCAATTAGCTGTGCTTCCGCCAGTGGTGCTTCAATTCGCATAATCGGTTCATTCGCAAAAACCAGTTCCCCTTCTTTCATCGAACGAACGGTTCCTGTGAAACGAATGGCCCGAAGGTAATCTAGATATTCTTCGCTATACCCTTCTTCCTGAAGATAACTCAAATCGCTATCGGTAAAGCGGAAATCATACAAATAACGAACGACCCGCTCCAAGCCTGCAAAGATCGCATATCCGTTCTGGAAAGGAAGCTTGCGGAAGTACACTTCAAAAACTGCTTTACGGTTATTCATGCCATTTTGCCAGTAGACCTGCGCCATATTAATTTGATATTTATCGGTATGCAGCGCGAGACTGTCATCACCATGATTGAATACCGGAAGCTCAATTTTTTTCATCTTTGTTTTCCTCCTTTTTGACTACTGCAGCTCCGAGCGAACCCTTGAAATGTCTGAGTGCCCATACATGACCTTCGGCATCAAAGCTTGCAACGGCATCCTCATGAACGACAATATCGAAACCTTTATTGTAAGCATCTACTGCGGTGTGGAGTACGCAAATGTCCGTACAAACGCCTACTAGATGAAGTTCATTTATCCCTCTTGCTCGAAGTAAAAGCTCTAAGTCTGTACCAGCAAATGCACTGTATCTTGTTTTGTCCATCCAATAGACATTATTAGCGTCTTTATTTGCTTGATACAGATCCTCCAATTGACCAAATAGCTTCCGACCATCGGTTCCCTCAATGTTGTGCGGCGGGAACAGCTTCGTTTCCGGATGGAATGCGTCATTCTCCTTATGAATGTCGATAGCGAAAACAACGAAATCACCACTTTGAATAAACGCTTTCGTAATTTCAGTCATTCGCCCTTCAATCGCTTGCCCTGGTGCTCCGCAAGTCAATGCCCCATCCGCAGCAACAAAGTCCTTTGTATAGTCGATATTAATGAGTGCTTTCTTTTTCATTGTGTACTCCTCCTTTAATTTAACTATTTCATAATTGTTAATTGTTATTGTAAAAAAGAGTAGTGACAATAAAGTTAAGTTAGCACTTCACACCTCACACATCCCCTTCGAAATGCTATTTCCTTTAGTCACCATCTTATTGTAATCAGCTAACATCCATCACATTCTGGTATGGTAAATGGATTTGTTTAGATCCATTTCGACAAATCGGTACAGCTGTGTCGGTCGTTTCGATGTTCGGGTAGTCTTCTTCCCTACAACCTCTTGGATAAAGGGCAACGATTTGATCTTTCTTGCAAATGCCGGTTCCGAAGCAATTGCGGAATCATCTGTGACCGTAAGGAGAACGGCTTGCAGCTCCGAATACGTGAATTCTGCGGGTAGAAACTCCTTGGCGACAGTCGTTTCGAGAAGCTTCTGGCGAATCACATGAATCGCATCTGCGATGATTTGTGCGTGATCGAACGCAAGATCGAGATACATAACCTCTTTCACCGAGAACAATTGTACATCTGCGGCATCATCGTTTGCCTGTCTGTGGGACAACTTGTGTTCTGGCACAATCGCAAAGTGTGCATTGGTAATCATCCAGCCCCGCGGATCACGTCCAGGTTTATCGTATACACCATAATGTTCAAGATGAATGTCCTCTACACCTGTTTCTTCTTGCAGCTCACGTTGTGCACTTTCATAGGCAGTTTCATTGGGATTAACGAAGCCACCCGGCAATGCCCACTTCCCCGCTTCGATATTCGGCTTTCCTTCGCTGTTTAGCATACTCCGCTGAATGAGCATAATGTTGAGCTCCATCTCGGGCGGTTTGAATTCTTTGATTGTAACAGGTACTATCGTAAAAACAGCAATATCAGATGTATATCCATCTGGCGTTCGATATTGTTTGACATCATATTGTTCCAAGGCCTCTTTGTTTGACACGATAAGCACAACCTTTTCTCTCTTTTAACAATTACCAATGTGTTAATTGTATAATACGAGTAATTCAAACTTTTGTCAACCTATATATTCCATGTCTTTAAAAACCTTATTCTAACTAATTTTGAGTAAATAAAGAGCCTCCTTTTTGGGGAGGCTTCTTTCAAAGTTTCATGTCTCAACACGGTTATATGTATGGTTAAACCATTGTTTACAAACTAAAAAAGACACCATTTAATAAACCATAAACAATAACTTTGTCTCCATTGACGTTATAAAATGAGAACTTAGAGAAGAAAATATAATTATCTCTTTCCATCCCCAGAAGCTTAAAAGCAACAGATGCTACAAAGTGATTTGCATCTGCTTTCTTACTCACATAATCGGTAAAGTTATCTTTATTCGGATTCGTAACGGCTAAAATAATCAGTAATACACCAATAACAACGTATTTGAGCGATGACTTCTTTGTTGTTTTTCCTTCTGTCATGATTGTACAATCCCCTATTTTCTATATATTTTCTCATCCAACACAAAAGACTAATGATATGTAATAATTCTGTATGATAGTTTTGTAGAATATGTATCCTGCATATATCCATGATTGTTGCAGATTATTTCCGTTTTAATTCTTCCAGCCTTTTTGCTCGTTCAAACGCTTTATGTAAAAACTCTTTAGCTGATAAATCCGCATAATCCCAATTCATGGCCTCTATTGCAATCGCGCCTGAATAACCCGTCTCCGCGATTTTTTTCAGGGTTGTAGACCAATCAATCGTGCCATCAAAAGGTAATCCATGTTGGGCATAACTTCCGTTATTATCATGTAAGTGTAGTGCCATCAGCCGAGAACCGTACACAGATAATAAATCATAGTCTGGATAATGGCGGTAGTGATGTCCGGAGTCATAACAGAATCCGATACGCTGGGAATCTACTTGCTCCAGCACATATGCCAAATTGGAAAGGTTCCATAAATTCTCCATTGCAACATTGACACCAAGCTGTTCAGCTTTTTCTGTGATTCGCTTGATTCTATCCAATCCCAATGTGTTATATGGATTGTCTTCGTTAGGCAAATGCACCACCATTGTCGGAATCTCAAAATCAGCGCAGTCTGCAACACATTGCAAATAGCAATCCGTTGCGGTTTCACCGTCCAGATTGTCAAGCCAGAGGTTGTTTTCGTTTTGGATTGGTGTGTGGATATTTTCGATAAATAGTCCCGCTTCTCGCGCTATTTGCGGCCCTTTGCGGTAATCGTTCCGACCAAAGCAGTCACGACCAAAGCCATCACTCCACCATATTAAAACGCCATCAAATCCAGCTTCTTTGATTAACTGAAAACGTTCCTTATTCGGCAATTCATAACCAAACCAATCATAAATGGTAAGCATAAGCCTCTTCCTTTCTTGCTTTTTTATCATAGCTTTTCCATAATTCATAGACTTTATCTCATTATAGTATACTTAATATTGGAAGTAGACAATAAATGATATCATTGCAAGAACGTATGATGATATCACCAGTGAGCTTCTCTCCCTCACAGTAATTTCGTTGTTCCATCTGAATACACTTTGATTGCTTCTGGCACCCGTTTTGGCTTGTATTATAATAAAGACTGCCAATAGATAGGCAGTCTTGTAGTCGGTCGTACTTCTAAAGCGGTGAAAACTTCGCAATTTCATCAGAAGTATAGATGGTAACTTTCTGTTCTTTGCTGTGTAAGGCGATAGCTTTCATGGCAAATGCGACCTGTTCTCCTGAAATTGAACGATATTTTCTCGCAGATCCCACAAGTACTGGATTCAGCATTTTCAAGATTATTTCCCCAACCTTTTCCCCTAACCGAAATTCTTCACGATTTCCTGTTAAAAGCGAAGGACGTAAGATGGACAGCTGCGGAAAATCCAGCGCAATCAATTCGCTCTCGATCATCCCTTTTACACGATTATAGTGAGACCATGATTTTTCATTTGCCCCAATTGCGGTAATTATGATGAAATGTTCGACCTTTTGCTTTTTTGCTAAAGCTGCTATGGTGCGCGGATACTCAAAATCCACCTTTTGAAATGCTTCGCGAGACCCTGCCTTTTTGATCGTTGTGCCTAAGCAGCAGAACACATCTTGTACTTCTCCAATATCCTCTTGCATGATTTTATCGAAATCACGAACAAGTACTTCTATCTTCGGGTGTGAATACGTTCCAGGACGTCTAACGATCATTTTCACCAGTTCGTACTCTTCACTGTTACAAAGCAATTTCACTAACTCGGCCCCTATGAAACCCGTTGCTCCTACCACTAATGCTGACCGTTTCGCTTCCATGTTCATCAATCCCATCCTTGCTACAATCCTAATGATATCTATATCGGTAAGAGATAAAATTCTAACGCAAGAACTTTTTGACCAATCTCAGTTTCTTCTCACTGTAAGGAGGCAAAATAAAACTGGTATCGATTTTTGTGGTCTTCTTTACAATGCTCTTATGATGTGAAAAAAGGTCGAAACTATATTTCCCATGATAGGCGCCTATGCCCGAATTCCCAACACCACCGAAAGGCAAATGATGATTCGCAATGTGAAGAATCGTATCGTTTACACACCCGCCACCAAAGGAAATTCTACGCAGCACCTCTTCCTCACAATTCTTATCCTCTGTGAACAAATACAGGGCTAATGGCTTCGGATGTTCTTGAATGGTGTGAATCGCATGGTCTAACTGATCGTATTCCAGAATCGGTAGAAGCGGCCCAAAGATCTCGTCTAACATCACCGCATCCGACCAAGATACTGCCTCCAGTAATGTTGGTTCGATATACAACTTCTCTCTTACTGATTTACCACCATAGACTACGTTATTCCTATCTTTTTCCAGAATTGAATTCAATCTATCGAATTGGCGTTCATTCACAATGCGGCCATAGTCCTTACTGTCCATCGGATCTTCTCCATAGTAATTCACGATGACCTCTTTCATCTTTGAAATGAGAGCGTCTTTGACTTCCGAATGGACCAACATGTAATCTGGAGCAATACAAGTTTGGCCTGTATTCATAAACTTGCCCCATACAATTCTTTTCGCTGCTGCATCTAAGTTCGCAGTCTTGTCTACAATGACGGGGCTCTTCCCTCCAAGTTCTAATGTTATGGGAACCAAATTCTTGGCAGCAGCCTCCATCACGATCTTTCCAACCTGTACACTTCCTGTGAAGAAGATATAGTCAAAAGGTGCATGAATAAGTGCTGACGTTATCTCCTTCTCCCCTTCTACGACGCGGATGTAGCTCTTATCAAAGATCTCGTTAATCATTTCATGAATGACCCGTGTTGTATTCGGTGTATGTTCTGAAGGCTTAAGTACCGCACAATTTCCTGCTGCAATTGCTCCAATAAGCGGTTCAATCAGCAATTGGAATGGATAATTATAAGGCCCTATAATGAGTACTGTCCCATATGGCTCTTTGACAATACGGCTTCTAGACGGCCATAAAGCTAGAGGGGTTTTTACCTTCTGGGGCTTCATCCATTTCTTCACCTGCTTCATTGTGTTCTTCATACTATCCAATACAAAGCCTATCTCCGTTGAATACGCCTCATATTCGCTTTTCCCTAGATCCTGATACAGTGCTTGTGTAATTCGGTCTTCATTACGCTTAATAGCATTTTTTAATTTGCTCAGCTGTTCAAGTCGAAATTCTAATGTTCTCGTTGTCCCTTGTTGAAAAAATTCTTTATGTTGCGCTATTATGCTATCCACTTCCATCTTCTCTACTTGATTCATCCGATACACTCCTTATCTCTTCTCACTATATAAACTCTTTATGCTCTTATCCATTCAACAATTCCGAACATCTAAATATCTAAACGTTCAAACTCTTCGACGTATATACGATTACAAATGCCTTTAGATTTGCTCTAAAGGCACTCATCTTCAAGTAACGAAAGTAGTTTTTTTAACGAATCAACAGCAGGATTCAAGGTTACGGAGTAATACCGCTCTGTACCGATCTTCTCCATCGTAACTAAGCCTTGATCCCGCAGCAATTTCAAATGATGAGATATCGCAGGACGCGATAATGTAGATTGCGCTGTTATTTCACCAACTGACATAGGCCCCTGTTCACTAAGCCACAGGATGATATCTTGACGATGCGGATCAACTAACAGCTGAAAAAATGGAATACATGTGCGAAATTGAGTTAATGCCTGTTGTCCCATACTCTATCCTTTCTTTCATAACGTTATAACGAAAGGTTTACATACTTAAAGTCTTGAAGTAAGCGTTTTGTTAATCCATAAAGATAACAAGCATCTACAGATCCCCCGCGATCGAAGCATCCTTCTTTGTCAGCTTCAGATAGATCATATACACAATCCCAATGCCCATCCAAATGAACCCGAACTGTTTGGAAGCAGCGTCAAGACTGTACCAGACGTAGCCGATAATTACGAGTCCGATGAGCGGATAGAGCAGATGATTCAAGTAATCCCTGCTCTTCAGCTTCCGAAGGAAATAGTTGATTACCGACAGATGAAGAAACAGGAAGGCTGTCAATGCTCCGAAATTGACGAGCGAGGACAGACTGGCGATATGCGATGAAAAGCTGAGCGTGACGATCAGCGAAATTGCCGCGACGATCAGGACGCTCACATAAGGCGTTTGATACTTAGAGTGGACTTTGGCCAGGATCCCCGGGAGCTTCTTGTCGCGCGCCATGCTGTACAGGATGCGGGAAATGGCCGCTTGGGCCACCAACGAGTTGGCAATCCCCCACGCGAGTGCCGTGGCGATAATGGTTGTCCACTTCAGCCAAGGTCCGCCTGCGAGCTCGGCGATTTGATAGAAGGCGACATCAGCGTTCTCGAAAGTCGTGTAATCCGGCCACAGAAGCGCCGCAACCCAGGTTTGGACGATAAACATGATGCCGATAACCAGCAGAGAGAAGACGATGGAACGACCGACGGCCTTTTTGCCGCCGTTTGTCTCTTCTGCAAGCGTTGATACTGCATCGAAGCCAAGGAAGCTTAGCACCGCAATGGATACCGCCCCCATGATCGTGCCGATGTTGAAATGAGCTTGGTCATATAGGGGCTTAAATGTAAAGGTGGCGCCGTTAACCCCTTTCGCAACAGCAATAACCGCCGCAGTAATGAACACAGCAAGAATGAGCAGTTGCAGCGTGACTATGATTTTGTTTGCTTTTGCCGTAATCTCGATGCCGAAAATATTGATAACGGTATTGATGCCAATAAAGATCAGCAGCCAAACATAGGATGGGATCTCGGGAATTATTGCTCCTAGGGCTGAGGCGCTGATCAAATACAAAAGCGAAGGAATAAGTATGTAGTCGAGCAGAATCACCCACCCGGCAAAGAAACCGACATGTTCATTGATGCCGCGTTGGGCGTAGGAATAGACGGATCCAGCAATCGGAAACGCTTCCGACATTCGCGCGTAACTCAGCGCCGTGAACACCATGCCGACCATGCCGATCAAATAAGCGAGAGATACCATCCCGAACGAGCCCTGCGCCACGTAGCCGTAAATGCCGAATGGAGCGATTGGGACCATGAATATAAGCCCGTAAATCAATAAATCCCAGAACGATAAGGAACGCTTGAGCTCTTGTTTGTACCCGAACTGTTCCAAATTAGCCAGACGCTCCGGCTGTGACGTAACGTTAGTCTTCAGACTTATCCCTCATCTCTCCCGGAAATTGTTGACTGTTCGAATAATTTGACATGATAAGCATCCAGCGCGCTATTCGGCATGAAGAATCTTGCTGTCATGAGCGGATCGACAATTTGCGAGATTTGCGATTGGCCGATGGCACTGCACAGCATCGTCAGCTCGCCCAAGGACAGCTCCATGTGGGGAAGCAGCGCATCGATCATGACTTCTACAGCCTTACGTGCCGCTTCATCGAGCGTAGGCTTGGATACGATCGAAGCTATCCCTTCTTGATTTTTCACAAAAGGATACGGGATGCTTGTCCCCTTGATGACTTCGAGCGTTACCGTTACACGAGCGGAAACTTCGATGCCGGAGACGCCGACTTCACCGTCCCCCATCGCTGCATGCAAATCGCCGAGGCCAAACAGCGCCCCTTCATGGAAAACGGGAAGATAGAGCGTCGCTCCGGTGGTGATCAGCTTCGTGTCCATATTGCCGCCATGCGTCCCGGGAGTGCCGCAGGAAATAGGCTCACCAGCCGGGGCAACGCCGATCACTCCGATCATAGGGGTCAAAGGAATGTGCAGCTTGTCATTAAATAGCGCCTTGCCGTTTTCTATGGGGATGATTTTGATTTGAAAGGCATCGATACGGTGCCCCATGACGCCAAGTCCGGGCCCTACAGCCATAACGCCTTGCTTGCCCAATTCAATTTCGTTGATATGTACTTTGAGGATATCGCCAGGCATAGCGCCTTCGACATAGATCGCTCCCGAGGCCGGATTGATCTGATTCCAGTCGATGGATTGGAACGTAGCTTGTTCCGATTGAATCTGATCCTTAAAACAATCGAAGGTATGGATGACAACACGGGAATTGGATGGAACGCGCAAAGCTTGCGAATTATCTTTGCTAAATGAGTAGAAAAATTGCTCGTTGGATACAGTAAACACTATGTACAAGCCTCCTTCAAGTTTTGCTTTCATAAAGTTTGTCAAATAAGCGGAAGCTTCAGCTTATTTCTATCGTATAACGGAAAACGATAGGGAGCAGTTTGCAGCCGTTGTCGAAAATAGAATGCCTCCGTCCAGCTTCATACCTCACGGTTTCTTTTGAGCCCACACGTTGAATAATGGCAAACCGCTGGCCGCAAATATTCACCTCTCTTTCTATGGTTAATTATAGCAAGTTTCTACTCAAATAGAAGAAATCACACTAAAAATAGGATGTAGAAGGACACAACACAAGGAGGAGTCACATCTATATTAAAGGTGTTAAGGCAGACACTGTATCAAGCTGTCCGGAATATCCTGAAGATGTGTATACATCCGCCTGATTGCCTGCTTTGGCAGCCCCTACAATTTTCCCTGCCATTAGAATATGTTCTCTAAGAAGATCAGCCAGCTTATTACCAAGGCTTCTCCATAATAGAGCTTGAATACATCGCCTATGTCCTGTTGGTTCCGCATGAGCCGATCCAGTACATCCTTTTGATCTGCACGATCAGAAATGGCGCTGACCATATAGGTTCTCGTCCATATCGTATGGTCGATCCAAACCTTCTGCATATCGACTTATGCGATCAAGACGCAGCGAATTTTATGGCTTTACACTTGATTAACAACATAACGAGACCGAGGAATGCTTCCTCGGTCTTCTTTGTTTCGGAATTGTGGAGACTACTTTCAGGAATTCCTGCACGGCGCTGAAGAATTACAATATTTCGATATACCCTTCTGTTCCATGCACACGAATTCGTTGTCCATCTTTGATCAGCTTGGTAGCATCCTCCACTCCTACAACTGCAGGCAAGCCATATTCACGCGCGATAACGGCTCCGTGGGTCATTAGTCCGCCAACTTCGGTGACGAGGCCTTTGATAGATACAAACAATGGTGTCCAGCTAGGATCCGTAAAGGCGGTGACTAATATATCTCCATCTTCGAGTTCAGCATCCTCCATGTTCAAGATGACACGTGCACGTCCCTCTATAACTCCGGCAGACACGGGCAGACCTACAATAGCATTCGTGGGGAGATTATCTCGTTTGTACTTCCCTACAATGATTTCGCCATCAGACGTGATAACACGTGGTGGGGTTAGTTTTTCATAGTGGTTGTACTCGTCTTTTCGTTTGCTGATGATGTGATAATCCAGTTTATTGGTGCGTACGACTTCGTGGAGTTCTTCAAGAGCGAGATAGAAGATATCTTCCTTTTCATGAATAATGCCCGCTTTTACGAGTTGTTCAGCTTCTTTCAGTAAAGCCTGCTTATACACGAAGTAGCGATTAATCAAGCTGTACTTTGGATATTCTCGAAACCCGCTGAAATTCCGGATGAGATTGATCATTCTTTTTGTTTCTTTGGCTTTTTGTTCGCCATCCGGCAATTGCTTTAATCGCTCTAATAACTCTTCTTCTTTCTTCAAAGCTTCTTGTTGTCCTTGCTCAAACTTCTGCTTGCTCGCATTAGGCTCAAAGTTTTTGATGTTGCCGAGAATCATGGGGACAAGCGTAGTTGGTTTCTCACTCCAACGCGTTCTCGTCATATCGATTTCTCCGGCACAGCGCATTCCATATTTGGCGAGATAAGCATCGATAGCGTGTCGGGTTTCCTGCCCGCCTTCTAACTTAAGCAGTTCATCCAAGAAGTGATCCTCTTTTACATGTTCTAAATAATCTATGACTTTTGGATAAGGACGGATCACATCTGCGACATCCAATAGCGCCAGACCCATTTCCGAAGTAATATTGCCCGGTACAGATTGAGAAAGTGTATCTGCAGCGTGTTTTTCACCTAACCACTCGTTCATGTTTTCATTGATCCATGCTGCAGCATCCATTGCAACCAGAATCACATCTATAATTTGCGCATCAAATACAATCTTCTTTAATTGCTCGAGATCTTCGCAAATAAAATCCAACAAATCCGATCCTGATTTCGTTTGGATATTTTGTCTCAACGCTTCGAGCGATTCTTGATTACGCTTAATTGAATCAGGAACGATTGACGGATTGTTTTCAATTTCACGCATTTTATCTGCGGTGCTTTTATACGGATTTGGTGCTGTGGTATCAACTGGCAACGTCTTTATAAAATCTCGCTCTATTACGGTCATCAATGCGTCTTTGATTAGCGGATCGTTTCGTCCCAGGTAATGTAATGTATTGTCTCTGCTCGCCAGCATTGGGGTCACATCAACAAACAACCTGCCACCGGCTTTACGCATGGGTGCTGGATTTGTAAACTGGAAAAACGACAATCCCAGCGGTTTCATAGGATCGGTCATCATTTGTTGGTGACCGACAGATACATAAACGCGATTTTCCTGATCATTCGCTTCCGGAATCGGATATAACGTCGTGATTGGCCGACTCTGAACTATGTAAAAGGTATCCTCAACCAGACACCATTCGATATCTTGTGGGCAACCAAAATAGGCTTCGATCTGCCTTCCGATGCGTGCTAGTTGTAAAATTTGTTTCTCAGTCAGGGTTTGAGTCTCTTGCAGCTTAGGATCGATCTGTTGTGTCTCTGTTCCGCCTTCTTTTCGTCCATAGACCGCCAATTTTTTGGCCGCGATCCTCTTATCGATGATCTCCCCTTCCTTTACTTGATAACAATCGGCA
>Ga0209258_100869_pt1 | contig 16009 bp, 16 predicted proteins | sample Araplaol_mTSA_r2_FD_184281 | JGI IMG/M metagenome (GOLD analysis project Ga0209258, IMG submission 184281) | Arabidopsis root microbial communities from North Carolina, USA - plate scrape CL_Col_mTSA_r2 (SPAdes) (version 2) | ecosystem: Host-associated > Plants > Roots > Endosphere | place: USA...
GCCGTCCTACACGACGACGCTGCCAGCGCCGACGGTGCCCCGGGGGTCGCGTCGCTATCGTTCCGTCACCAACAAGGAACGACCATGACGACCGCCACCCCCGCCCCCCAGATCGCCCCGTCGCTGCAGGAAGGGCTGCTCGCCGCCGTCGACGCCCTCGGCCGCCGCCGCGCCTGCGACATTCCCGAACCGACGATCGACCGCCTCGTGCTGCTGGGGTGGATGCGCTGGAACGCCGGCTCGCTGCGGCTGACCGAAGCCGGCGAGGCCATGGTGGTGAAGCTGCAGGCCGCGCTGCTGGCCGACGAGCGACTGGCCGCCTGAGCGGTCCCCCGGCGCGCCCGGGTCCGCCACGGCGACCGCCGCCGGCCAGGGGCCATTCGACCGCGCAGGCGCCGGATCGGCGCGCCGGCCACGGCGGGCGCCGCTAGCGCGTGTCCGGCAGTCCGCCGAACGCGCTGTCGTCGATGATCTCCACGAACCCGGATGCGGAGAATCGTGTCACGTCGGGCGGCTGCCGGGCTTCGAGGACGTGGGTCCAGGCGGCCCGGGCGTTCTCGGACAGTTCCTCGACCGTCACCAGGCCCTTGGCCAGGAGCACCTGGAGCACCTCCTCGAAGACCGGGAGCAGCTGGAGCCCGGCCGCGGCCGGCGCGGGCGCACCGAACTCCTCCTGCAGGAAGCGCTTGAGCTCGGGGTCGGCGGCATCGAGGTATTCGACGGCGTCTGCGGCCGACGTGCGGTGCACGCTCTCGATGCGGCCCATGAGGTCGCGGCGAACGTAGGGCATGGCGGTCTCCCTGACCGGATTGTTCTGGCGCCAAGTCTCTCACTCGACCGTGCGGCTGGCCACTGACAGGTCTTACAGTCGAAGAGGCGAAAGGTCGCGGCGCCCGCGTCCTGGGCAACGACCCTCCGCCGCTTTCACGGCTCGCGAAAGCTCGCTTGGCAAGTCCTGCCTTCCGCCGCCCCCGGCGCATGACCACAATCCGTCCAACGGAACCGGAGACAGTCGTCCATGCAGGTGCTCGAAGGAATCAAGGTCGTCGAACTGGGCCAGCTCGTCGCCGGGCCGTTCGCGGCGAAGACGCTGGCCGACTTCGGCGCGCGCGTCATCAAGGTGGAACCGCCGAAGACGGGCGACGCGCTGCGCAAGTGGCGCAAGCTTCGCGAGGGCACGTCGGTATGGTGGGACGCGCAGTCGCGCAACAAGGAGTCGGTGGGCATCGACCTGCGCGTGCCCGAGGGCCAGGCGCTCGTGCGCGAGCTGCTGCGGGACGCCGACGTGCTGATCGAGAACTTCCGCCCCGGGGCGCTGGACGCCTGGGGCCTGGGCTGGGACGCGCTGCACGCGCTCAACCCCCGGCTGATCATGCTGAGCCTGTCGGGCTTCGGGCAGACCGGCCCGCGTGCGGCCGAACCGGGCTTCGCCGCGGTGGCGGAGGCCTTCAGCGGCCTGCGCTACCTCAACGCCGAACCGGGCCGCACGCCGGTGCGCAGCGGCGTGTCGCTGGGCGACACCGTGGCCGGCGTGCACGGCGCGCTCGGCGTGATGCTGGCCCTGTACGCGCGAGACACGCGCGGCGGGCGGGGCCAGCGCATCGACCTGGCACTGTATGAGGCGATGTTCAACCTGTCCGAGAGCCTGCTGCCCGAATACGACGCGTTCGGCGAGATCCGCCGCCCCGCCGGCGGCGCGCTGCCGGGCATCACGCCGTCCAACGCCTATGCCTGCGCCGATGGCCAGGCTGTCCTGATCGCCGGCAACGGCGACAGCATCTTCAGGCGCCTGATGCTGATGATCGGCCGCCAGGATCTGGCCGACGACCCGGCGCTCGCCGCCAACGACGGCCGCTCGGCGCGGGCCGCCGAGCTCGACGCCGCGATCGGTGCATGGACGCTGCAGCGGCCGCTGGACGAGGTCCTCGCGCGCATGCACGAGGCGGGCGTGCCCGCGAGCCGCGTCTACACGATCGCCGAGATCGCCGCCGACGCGCACTACGCCGCGCGCGGCAACATCGAGCGCATCCCCGCGATGAACGGCGGCACGATCGCCGTGCCGGGCATCGTGCCCAAGCTGTCGGACACGCCCGGCGCCGTGCGCCACGCCGCGCCAAGGCTGGGTCAGCACACCGACGAGGTGCTCGCGCAGGCGGGCCTGTCGGCCGAGCGCATCGCCGAACTGCGCCGCCGCGGGGTGATCGAATGATCCGCGTCTTCGTCGAGCGGCGTGCGCGCCGCGGCTGACGAAGCCGCCGCCCGTGGCCGGCACGCCGGCGCAGCGACCGCGTCGACGCGGTCGCGCAGTGGCCACGGCGCGCGTTCGCGCCGCGCGGTGGTCAGACGATCAGCGTCGTCCAGGCAACGGTGGCCGTGCTCTCGTACGTGCCGTCGCCGTTGGCGTCCAGTTCCACCCTGACCTGGGTGTTGTCCAGCACCGTGGCGCGCACCGCGCTGCCCGTGGCACCGGTCACGATCACCTGGCCGGCACTCGGGTAGTTGTCGGTGGACAGCTGGACCAGCGCCTGCGGCGTCGAGATCGTGACGCTGCCGCCGAGCGATTGCGCGCTCATCGTGCCGGACATCGATACCGAGGTGCTGGCGCCGGAGGTCGCCTCGTCGGTCTGGATCAGGAAGCCCGCGGCGAACGACACCGAGTCGTTGTAGGCGGACGAGGCGGTAGAGGCGGTCAGGCCGCTGCTGCCGACGCTCAGCGTCGTCTCCGTGTCGAGGGCGGCGTCGTTCTCCGTGACGGTGACGTTGCCGGCGATCGTGGACGTCACGCCATCCTCGACCACCGCGACGTTCTGGAAGTTCGCGTTGGCCGTGAACTGCGTGGCGGTGGGCGTGCCGGTGAGCGTGATCGAGATCGCGCCGTTGATCGAGGACGACGTGCTGTCCTGGCACTGCGCGAAGTTCACCGAGACGACGTCGCCGCCGCTGAGGGCGTTGTTGCCGTCGTGGTCGTCCACCGCGACGGTGAGCGTGCCGCTGACGCCGCAAGGCATGGTGTCGCTGGTCGAGACCGCCGGATGCGCCGTGGCGCTGGCGACGCCCTTGCGCGAACCCTGCGCCGCGGTCATCGCGCGCTGCAGCACGGCGCCCAGCGCATGCGTGCGGTCCGCGACGCTCGCCGGCGACGCGCCGCCGGCGCGGCCCTGGGCCATCGACACCGAAAGGCCCGCGTTGACGCTGGCGCGCACGACCTGGTTCTGGTTCGCGGACGTGATCGTGACCTTGTTTCCGGCCGGATTCGACGACGAATCCCCGCCCCCGCCACCGCAGGCCGCCAGGGCGGCCAGCATGGTGGAGGAGACGAGGATGGAAAGACTGGACTTCATGAAGAAACACTCCCTGTAGCGGACTCGTTGGATCGCCGGCTTGGCCGGTCGCACCCGAGACACTACCACTGTCGAGCCGCGCGCCCATCACCCGGGCGGGTGGACCGCGCAAGTCGACACCGCCGGCACCGGCGGTATCGCACGATGCGCCTCAAAGCTTCTCGCTCTCGCCGGCCTGCGGCTGCCACTTCATCAGGGACTTCTCGGCGCGCCCGACCAGCGCGTCCAGCACCAGGGCGAACACGGTCAGCACCAGGATGCCGGCCATCACGGTGTCGATGTCGAAGCTGCCCTCGGCCTGCAGGATGAGGTAGCCCACGCCCTGCGCGGAGCCGAGGTACTCGCCCACCACCGCGCCGACGAAGGCCAGGCCGACCGACGTGTGCAGCGAGCTGAACACCCAGCTGGTGGCGCTCGGGAGGTAGACGTGGCGCAGCAGCTGGCGCCGGCCCGCGCCCAGCATGCGCGCGTTGGCCAGGATCACGGGGCTCACTTCCTTGACGCCCTGGTAGACGTTGAAGAACACGATGAAGAAGACCAGCGTGACGCCGAGCGCCACCTTGCTCGCGACGCCGAGCCCGAACCACACGGCGAAGATGGGCGCCAGGATCACCCGCGGCATCGCGTTCAGCGCCTTGATGTACGGGTCGAGGATGGCCGCGGCGAGCGGGCTCAGCGCGAGCCAAAGCCCGATGCCCAGGCCCAGCACGGTGCCGAAGGCGAAGGCCAGGATCGTCTCCCACAGCGTGACGGCGAGATGCTTGTAGATGTCGGCGTCGATGAAGAACCAGTGGGCGATGCGGTCGAAGATCTTCAGCGGCTGGCCGAAGAAGAACGCCGCCTGGTTGTCGTCGGAGAACAGGAAATGCGGCAGCAGGCCCGGCACGGTCAGCAGGTGCCAGGCGAGGAACAGCAGGGCCAGGAGCACGAGCTGCCATGCGCGCAGGTTGCGGCGACTGGGCTTGATGAAGCGCCACATCGGCGTCAGGCCCTGGCGAGTTGCTGCTGGTACCCAGCCAGCACCTCTTGCCGCAGCACATCCCAGATCGCCTTGTGCAGCTCGACGAAGCGCGGGTCGGCGCGCACCTCGGCGACGTCGCGCGGGCGCGCGAGGTCGATGCGGAACTCGCCGACGACGCGCGAGCCCGGGCCGGCGGAAAGGATGACGACGCGGTCGCTCATCGAGATGGCCTCGTCCAGATCGTGCGTGATGAACAGCACCGCCTTCCGATCCTTCGCCGCCCGGCTCGCTTCGCTCTCCGCACGCGAGGGGCTCGCGGGGGCGCGCTCCGGAGCGGCCGAGCGCGCGCCGGAGGGCGCGCCCCACAGGTCGAGGAGCTCGTTCTCCATCAGCTGCCGCGTCTGGATGTCGAGCGCCGAGAACGGCTCGTCCATCAGGATGATGTCGGGGTCGAGCACGAGCGTCTGCGCGAGGCTCACGCGCTTGCGCATGCCCCCGGACAACTGGTGCGGATAGCGGTCGCCGAATGCCGCCAGGCCTACCCGTTGCAGCCAGCGGGTGGCGAGCGCGCGGGCGTCCGTCTCGCTCACCCCGCGGAACGACAGCCCCGCCATCACGTTGCCGAGCGCGGTGCGCCAGGGCATCAGGCTCTCGGCCTGGAACATGTAGCCCGCGCGCCGGTTCAGGCCGGCGAGCGGCTCGCCGAACACGCGCACGCGGCCGCTGCTGGGTTCGACGAGGCCGGCGGCCATGTTCAGCAGCGTGCTCTTGCCGCAGCCCGTGGGGCCCACGACGGAGACGAACTCGCCGGGCGCGACGGCCAGCGTCACGTCGCTCACGGCAGTGAACGCCGGCGCTCCCTCGCGCGCGGCGAAGGTGCAGCTGACGCCTTCCAGGCTGAGCGCCGGCGAGCTCATGGCTTCCTGGCGTTCGCCTTCCTGACGAAGTCGTTCGTCCATGCGGCGGCGAGGTCGACGTGGGCCGTCTTCATCGACTCGTCGACGCTCTGCAGCGCGCGCAGCGCCGTGGCCGCGCCCTCGGCCGGGAACAGGCCATCGGGCGACAGCGCGCCCTTGCTGGCCAGGAAGGCGTCGATGTACACGGCGCGGTCGCCCAGCAGGTAGCTCTCGGGCACCGCCTTGACGATGTCGGCCGGGCCGGCGCCCTGGATCCACTTGTCGGCGCGCACGATGGCGTTGGCGATGGCCTGCACGGTGGCCGGGTTCCTGTCGATGAAGGCCTGCGGCGCGTACATGCAGCCCGCGGGCATCGGGCCGCCGAAGGCCTTGTCGGCCTCGGCCACGATGCGCGTGTCGGACACGATCCTCAGATCGCCGCTGCGTTGCAGCAGGGTGATCACCGGGTCGAGGTTGCTGATCGCGTCGATCTGCCCGGCCCGCATCGCGGCCACGGCGCCGGATCCCGCGCCCACGCCGATGATGGACACGTCGCCCGGCCTGAGCCCGGCCTTGGCCAGCACGAAATTGGCCAGCACGTTCGTCGACGATCCCGGCGCCGTCACGCCGATCTTCCGGCCCTTGAGATCGGCCACCGACTTGTAGCCCGGCATGGTCTTCGGATTGACGCCCAGCACGATCTGCGGCGCCCGGCCCTGCAGCGCGAACGCGCGCAGCCTGATGCCCTTGGGCTGCATCAGCAGCGTGTGCTCGAAGGCCCCCGACACGACGTCCGCGCTGCCGCCCACCACGGCCTGCAGCGCCTTGGAGCCGCCGGCGAAGTCGACGATGGTGACGTCCAGGCCCTCGGCCTTGAAGTAGCCCTGGCTCTCCGCGATGGACAGCGGCAGGTAGTACAGCAGGTTCCTGCCGCCGACGGCGATCGTCAGCCTGGGCTTCTCCAGCGACTGCGCGCGCAGCAGCGCGGGCGCGGCCAGCGCACCGGCGCCGAGAAGGACTACCGAACGTCGTTGCATGAGGGTCTCCGTCAAAGCGTCCGACCCATTGTGGCGATGCGCGACGCCGCCGCGCAGCGGGCAAGCCCGAGGCCCCGTGCCGCAGTCGGGTTCGCGCGCGTCACGCCCACGCGGGCGCGACGATCAGGCGTTGGCGACGGTGGTGGAACGCACGACGGCCAGCGACGGCCCGAAGCGGCGCCGCACCGATTGCTCGATGCCTTCGGCGTCGAGGCCGCAGTCGTGCATCAGGCGCACCGGGTCACCGTGCTCGACGAAGCGGTCGGGCAGGCCCAGCTGCAGCACCGGCACCTGCAGGCCGGCGGCGGCCAGCGCCTCCAGCACCGCGCTGCCGGCGCCGCCCATGATGCTGCCTTCCTCGAGCGTGACGAGCGCCTCGTGCGTGCGCGCGAGCTCGAGCACCATGTCGACGTCCAGCGGCTTGACGAAGCGCATGTTGACGACCGTGGCGTCGAGCTTGCCGGCGGCCTCCAGCGCGGGGTACAGCAGCGGGCCGAAGGCCAGCAGCGCGATGCGGCGGCCCTCGCGGCGCTTCTCGGACTTGCCCCACTCGAGGACGTCGAGGTCGGCCTCGGGCTTGACGCCGGCGCCGGCGCCGCGGGGATAGCGCACGCCCACCGGGTGGTCCTGCGCGAACGCGGTGCTGAGGGCGCGGCGCGTCTCGCGCTCGTCGGCCGGCGTGAGCAGGCTCATGCCGGGCACGCAGCGGATGAAGGCGATGTCGTACGCGCCGCAATGTGTCGGGCCGTCGGCGCCGACGATACCGGCGCGATCGAGCGCGAACACCACCGGCAGGTTCTGCAGCGCCACGTCGTGGATCAGCTGGTCGTAGCCGCGCTGCAGGAACGTGGAGTAGATCGCGACGACCGGTTTCAGGCCTTCGCAGGCCAGGCCGGCGGCGAAGGTGACGGCGTGCTGCTCGGCGATGCCCACGTCGTGGAAGCGCTCGGGGTAGCGGCGCTCGAACTCGGTCATGCCCGACCCGCCGCACATTGCCGGCGTGATGCCGATGAGGCGCTTGTCGGCGGCAGCCATGTCGCACAGCCAGTGGCCGAACACGTCGGCGAATGTCTGCTTGGCAGGGGTGGCGGGCTTCTGCAGGCCGACGGCGACATCGAACTTGCCGGGCCCGTGGTAGTTGACGGGGTCGGCCTCGGCCAGCTTGTAGCCCATGCCCTTCTTCGTGACCACGTGCAGGAACTGCGGGCCCTTGGCGTCGCGCAGGTTCTCCAGCGTCGGGATCAGGGAATCGAGGTCGTGGCCGTCGATCGGGCCGACGTAGTTCAGGCCGAACTCCTCGAAGATCGTGCCGGGCACGACCATGCCCTTGGTGTGCTCCTCGAAGCGGCGCGCGAACTCGTACAGCGGCGTGTTCTTGAGCATCGACTTGGCACCTTCGCGGGCCCGCGCGTAGAACTTGCCGCTCATCAGGCGCGCGAAGTAGCGGTTCAGCGCGCCCACGGGCGGGCTGATCGACATGTCGTTGTCGTTGAGGATGACCAGCATGTCGGCCATCGACACGCCGGCGTTGTTCATCGCCTCGAAGGCCATGCCGCCGGTCATCGCGCCGTCGCCGATGATGGCCACGGCCTTGCGGTTCTCGCCCTTGAGCTTGGCGGCGTGGGCCATGCCCAGCACGGCGGAGATCGACGTCGAGGAGTGCGCGGTGCCGAACGCGTCGTACTCGCTCTCGTCGCGCTTGGGAAAGCCCGCGAGGCCGCCGTACATGCGCAGCGTGCTCATCTGCTCGCGGCGGCCCGTGAGCACCTTGTGCGGGTACGTCTGGTGGCCGACGTCCCACACGAGGCGGTCGTACGGCGTGTTGAAGACGTAGTGCAGCGCCACCGTGAGCTCCACGGTGCCGAGGTTGCTCGACAGATGCCCGCCCGTCTTGCTCACGCTGTGCAGGATGTACTGCCGCAGCTCGTCGCACAGGGCGCGCAACTCGGACCGCGACAGGCGTCGCAGGTCGGCGGGGCTGGCAATGGTCGCGAGGAGGTTGTTGCTCATGTGGCGTTCGAGGTCGGGAGCACGCCGCGCTCCGCAGGCGTCTGCGGGGAGCGGTCGTGCATCAATTGTCGCGCTCGACGATCTTGTCCGCGAGGCAGGCGAGGTAGGCAGCCTGCCCTAATCCGCTGCGCGCCAGCGCCGCGTGCGCCTGGTCGCGGAGTTCGTACGCGTACTTCTGCGCGGCCTCCAGGCCCAGCAGCGACACGAACGTGGGCTTGTTCTGGTCGACATCCTTGCCGGCCGTCTTGCCCAGCACGTGAGACTCCTGGGTGACGTCGAGCACGTCGTCCACGACCTGGAACGCGAGACCCACCGCCGCGCCGTACTCGCTCAGGCCGGCGAGCGCGGTGGCGTCGGCCGGACCGCAGGCGGCGCCCATCATCACGCTGGCCTGCAGCAGCACGCCGGTCTTGCGGCGGTGCATGTCGCGCAGCGACGCCTCGTCGAGCTGGCGCCCGACGCTGGCGAGGTCGATCGCCTGGCCGCCGGCCATGCCCGCATGGCCCGACGCGCGCGCCAGCAGGCGCACCAGCGTGGACATCAGCTGCGGCGACATGCCCGAGTCGGGCGTCAGCACCTCGAAGGCCAGCGCCTGCATCGCGTCGCCGGCCAGCATGGCCTGCGCCTCGCCGAACTTCACATGCACGGTGGGCTTGCCACGCCGCAGGACGTCGTTGTCCATGCAGGGCATGTCGTCGTGCACCAGCGAATAGGCGTGGATCAGCTCCACCGCGACGGCGGCGCGCAGCGCGCTCGCCCGGTCCCCCGAGACCGCATCGGAAGCGGCCAGCACGAGCAACGGGCGCAGGCGCTTGCCGCCGTCGAGGACGGCGTATCGCATGGCCGTGCCGAGGCCAGCCGGGGACTCGTCGGAGACCCAGCTTTCGAGGGCGCGCTCGACGTCCTCCTGGCGCTCGCGCACCCAGCGCGAGAATTCATCGATCTTCATGGTCGAGTCCAGGGCTTCAACTGGCCCTCCTCCAGGACTTTCACTTGTTCTTCTACGGCGTCCAACCTGGAGCGACAGAATTCCAGGAGCTGCGCGCCTCTCCGGTAGGCGCTCAGCAGGCCGTCCAGCGGCATCTGGCCCGTCTCCATGGCTCGCACCAGATCATCGAGTTCCGCCTGCGCCGCCTCGAAACTCTCGGGCGCCTCGGCGGGGGTCGGTGATGCGTTGCGATCCATGGGACAGGCTCGGGCAAATGGGGATTGTAGTCATCTCGACACGCCCCTTCCGCGCCGTTTGCAACGGTGTGCACCAAACGACCTTCCGGGGAGGACGAAAAAGGGCCATGAATGGAATCCGAAAAGGGCTTTGGGTAAAATGGCAGGTTCTGCACGCCGCACTCGAAGGCGTGTACGACGATTCGTACAGATCCACCCGCGGGGCCACCGGGTGGGGGGTTGTGACAGTTTTTTGGGATCCTGGGGATCATGTCGGACCTGAGCATCACGCTAGAAGCTCTGGAGCGCGCGCGCTCTCAACTTTCCGTTTCTTCCTACTTCGACGAGGACCTGTTCCGCCGCGAACAGGAACTCATCTTCCAGCACGGACCGCGCTATCTGGCGCACGAGCTGGCGATACCCGAAATCGGTGATTACTACGCCCTGCCGCAGGAAGGCGAGGGCCGCGTGCTCGTGCGCGCGGCCGACGGCGGCGTGGAGCTGCTGTCCAACGTGTGCCGGCACCGGCAGGCGGTCATGCTCAGGGGCCGCGGCCAGACGGCGTCCAACATCGTGTGCCCGCTGCACCGCTGGACGTACGGTCTCGACGGCCAGCTGCTGGGCGCGCCGCACTTCGCGCAGGACCCCTGCCTGCACCTGAACCGCTACCGCACGCGCAGCTGGAACGGCCTCGTGTTCGAGGACAACGGCCGTGACGTCGCCGCCGACCTGGCCCGCCTGGGCCCGCGCGCCGAGCTCGACTTCGCCGGCTACGTGCTCGACAAGGTGCACGTGCATCAATGCGACTACAACTGGAAGACCTTCATCGAGGTCTACCTCGAGGACTACCACGTCGGCCCGTTCCATCCGGGCCTGGGCAGCTTCGTCACCTGCGACGACCTGCAGTGGGAGTTCGGCGCCAGCTACTCGGTGCAGACGGTGGGCGTGTCCAACGGCCTCGCCCGGCCGGGCAGCGCCACGTACCGCAAGTGGCACGACGCGCTGCTGCGCTTCAACGAGGGCCGGCCGCCGCGCCACGGCGCCATCTGGCTCACCTACTTCCCCAACATCATGGTGGAGTGGTACCCGCACGTGCTGGTGGTCTCCACGCTCTACCCGAAGGGGCCGCAGCAGACGACCAACGTGGTCGAGTTCTACTACCCCGAGGAGATCGCGGCCTTCGAGCGCGAGCTGGTCGAGGCCGAGCAGGCCGCCTACCTCGAGACCTGCGTCGAGGACGACGAGATCGCGCTGCGCATGGACGCCGGCCGCAAGGCGCTGTTCGAGCGCGGCGACGACGAGGCCGGCCCGTACCAGAGCCCGATGGAGGACGGCATGCGCCACTTCCACGAGTGGTACCGCCAGGCCCTGACACGCGCGCGCTGAGCGCGCCGCGAGTATCCCTGGCCCGGCGGGGCGAGCGGCGGCCGGGGACAATGCCCCGATGTCCGCTCCCCTGCTGATGATCTGCTCCACGTTCCTGTTCGCGACGATGGGCGTGTGCGTGAAGCTCGCCTCCGACACCTACGGGCCGGGGGAGATCGTGATGTACCGGGGGCTGGTGGGCATGATCGCCCTGGCCCTGCTCGCGCGGTCGCGCGGGGTCTCGCTCAAGACCCGCGTGCCCATGATGCACGCCTGGCGCAGCATCGTGGGGGTCACCGCCCTGACGCTGTGGTTCTACGCCATCGGCCACATGCCGCTGGCCACCGCGGTGACGCTCAACTACATGTCGTCCGTCTGGATGGCGCTGTTCCTGATCGGCGGCGCCGTCGTGGTGGGCGCGCAGCGCGTCGACCCGCGTCTGGTGGCCACGGTGCTGGTGGGCTTCGTGGGCGTGGCGATGGTGCTGCAGCCATCGGTCGACCGCGACCAGGCCGTGCCGGGCCTGGTGGGCCTGGCCTCGGGCATGCTGTCCGCGCTCGCCTACCTTCAGGTGACGACGCTGGGACGCGTCGGCGAACCCGAGCTGCGCGTGGTGTTCTATTTCTCCATCGGCGGCTTCCTCACCGGTCTCGTGATGTCGCTGCTGCAAGGCTGGCACGGGCATCACGGCTTGAGAGGCTTCGTGCTGCTGCTGGCCACCGGCGTCACCGCGACCACCGCGCAGGTGGCGATGACGCGTGCGTACGCCATCGGCCGGCCGCTGTCCAACGCCAGCCTGCAGTACCTGGGCATCGCGTTCTCGTTCGTCTACGGCATCGTGCTGTTCCACGACCCGCTCACGTGGGCGGCCGTCGGTGGCATGGTGCTGATCGTGGGCGCCGGCCTCGCGGCCTCGCGGCTGCGCGCGACCACGCTCGCCGTCACCGCCCCCGACACCATCCAACCGCCCTCGGACACCTGACATGACGACTACCGCCCTGCCCACGCCCCTGGTTTCGCCCGAGACGTTGATCGCCGCGATCGCCGCCGGCGCCGCGCCCCTGGTGATCGACTGCAGCTTCGACCTGGCCGACGTCGCCGCCGGCGAGCGGGCGTATGCGCAGGAACACCTGCCGGGTGCGATCCACGCGCACCTGGACCGCGACCTGTCCACCGCGAAGACGGGCCGCAACGGGCGCCATCCGCTGCCCGCGCGCGCGGACTGGGCCGCGACGCTCGCGCGCCTGGGCGTCACGCCCGCGCGCGCGGTGGTCGTCTACGACGCCCAGGGCGGCATGTATGCGGCGCGCGCCTGGTGGATGCTGCTGTGGGCTGGCCATCGCGACGTGCGGGTGCTCGATGGAGGCCTGCAGGCGTGGAAGGCCGCCGGCGGTGCGGTCGAAGCCGGCGTCGTGTCGCCCGTGGCCGCACCGGCCCCGTACCCGCTGGGCGACAGCCTCGTGGCCAGCGTCGACGCGGACACGCTGCAGAGGTCGCTGGGCCGCGTGACGGTGCTCGACGCCCGCGCAGGCGAGCGCTATCGCGGCGAGGTCGAGCCGCTGGACGCCCGTGCCGGCCACATCCCCGGCGCGCGCAATCGCTTCTTCAAGGACAACCTCGATGCGAGCGGCCGCTTCCGGCCGGCCGCCGAACTGCGCGCCGCGTTCGAGTCGTTCGGCGTGGCGCCGGCCGCCGTCGTCCACCAGTGCGGCTCGGGCGTGACGGCCTGCCACAACCTGCTGGCGATGGAGGCCGCCGGCCTGCCGGGGTCGGTGCTCTACCCGGGCTCGTGGAGCGAGTGGTCGTCGGATCCGTCGCGCCCCGTCGCCGTGGGTTGAGCGCGGTCAATCCCCGGGGGAGGCCGGGGCTGCGGGCGGGACGCGAAAGGCGCACACTGTCCCGGTCGCCACTGCAGGAGACCGCCATGTACCGCAGCATCCTCATTCCGACCGACGGCACCGACATCACGGCCAAGGCCGTCGACGCAGCCGTCGCCCTCGCCAAGGCGCTCGGCGCCCGGCTCAGCACGATCAGCGTGAAGGAGCCGTTCCCCTACAGCGCGATCTCCGAGATGCAGCCCATCCCGCCGCAGGAGTTCTACGACGCGCAGGAGCGGATCGCGCTCAACCGGGTCAACGAGGTGGTGGCGTCGGCGCAGGCCGCCGGCCTGGACTGCCAGGCGTTCACCGTCGAGGCGACGCACCCCTGGGAGGCGATCGTCGACCACGCCAAGGCGCAGTCCTGCGACCTGATCGTGATGGCTTCGCATGGCCGCCGCGGTGTCAGCGCGCTGCTGCTGGGCAGCGAGACGACGCGGGTGCTGGTGCACTGCGACCTGCCCGTGCTGGTCGTGAAGTAGCGCCCGCGCGCGGATCGCATTAAACTGACTGGGTCAGCAATCTAGCGGACTCAGTCAGATGACCGGTGCCAGCCCTTCGCACGTCGCCACGGTGCGCGAGTTCTCGCGCTTCTACACGCGCCGCCTCGGCACGCTCGACGAGGGCCTGCTCGAGACGCCGTGGACGCTCACCGAGGCGCGCGTCGTCTTCGAGCTGGCGCAGGCCGCGACCACCGACATGGCCGCGCTGCGCACGACGCTGGCGATCGACTCGGGCTACCTCAGCCGCCTGCTGGCCAAGTTCGACGCGGCGGGCCTGATAAAGCGGACGGCGTCGGCCACGGATGCGCGGCGCCAGTCGCTGTCGCTGACGGCCGCCGGCCGCAAGCTGTTCCGCACGCTCGACGAGCGCGCCAATCGGCAGGTGACACGGCTGCTGGCGCCGCTGGCGGGGCCGGCGCGCGACTCGCTGGCAGGCGCGATGCGCGCGGTCATGCGCGGACTCGACGAGCGTCCGCCTCCCGCGGTCGTCGAGTTGCGCGGCCTGCGTCCCGGCGATCTCGGCTGGGTCGTGCAGCGCCATGGCGAGATCTACGCCCGCGAGTACGGCTGGACGATGGCGTTCGAGGCACTGGTGGCGCGCATCATGGCCGACTACCTCGAGCAGCACCGGCCCGGTCGCGAGAACGCCTGGGTCGCCGAAGTGGACGGCCAGCGCGCCGGCTGCGTGCTGTGCGTGCACAAGGACGACGAGACGGCCCAGCTGCGCGTCCTGCTCGTCGAGGGCTGGGCACGCGGCCACGGGCTGGGCGCGCGGCTGGTCGATGAATGCATCCGTTTCGCGCGCGAGTGCGGCTACCGCAAGCTGGTGCTGTGGACGAACGACGTGCTCGCGTCGGCCCGCCGGATCTACCAGGCGGCCGGCTTCGAGCTGGTCGGCGAGGAGCGCCATCACAGCTTCGGCAAGGATCTCGTCGGCCAATACTGGGAGTTGCGACTGTAGGCTTCTCGCCGGGTGACATCTGCTCGTCGGCACGGGGAAGGCACAATCGCGCGCATGTCTGTCATCTCTCCCGCGGCTGTCGGGCCGCTCGCCGCCATCGACCTGGGCTCCAACAGCTTCCGCCTGGAGATCGGACAGGTGCAGGACGGCCGCTATCGCCGCCACCTCTACCTGAAGGAGACGGTGCGGCTGGGCGCCGGGCTCGACGTCGACGGCATGCTCACCGAGGAGGCCACCGAGCGCGGCCTGAAGTGCCTGGCGACCTTCGCGCAAACGCTCAAGAGCGCGGCGCCGATGCAGGTGCGCGCGGTCGCCACGCAGACGCTGCGCGAAGCGCGCAACCGCGACAAGTTCCTCGTGCGCGCCGAGGAGGCGCTCGGGCATCCGATCGAGGTGATCTCCGGCCGCGAGGAGGCGCGCCTGATCTATGCCGGCGTCGCGTTCCTGCAGCCCTCGACGAGGCCGCGCCTGGTGATCGACATCGGCGGGCGCTCCACGGAGATGATCCTGGGCGATGGCCGCGCGCCGCGCGTGGCCGAATCGTTCCAGGTGGGCTGCGTGAGCCTGTCGATGCGCTACTTTCCCGACGGCCGCTACACGCGCGCCGCATTCCGTGCCGCCCAGGTGGCTGCAGGCGCCGAGCTCGAGGAAGCGCTGGTGCCGTTCGCGCGCCGCCATTGGCGCGAGGCACTGGGCTCGTCCGGCACGGCAGGCGCCGTCGCCGACGTCCTCAAGGCAAGCGGCAAGACCGACGGCCGCATCACCGCGGATGGCCTGCGCTGGCTGATCGAACGCTGCATCGAGCTGGGTCACATCGACAAGCTCGACATCCCGGGCATGAAGCCAGAGCGGCGCGCGGTGATCGCTGGGGGCCTGGCCATCCTGTACACGATCTGCGCGCAGTTCGGCATCGACGAACTGGCGCCCGCCAAGGGCGCGCTGCGCCAGGGGGTCATCGTCGACCTGTCCGAGCGCCTGGCTGCCGGCGCGCAGGCCAGCGGGCACGACCTGCGCGACACCACGGTCGCCGACCTCCAGCGCCGCTTCCACGTCGATGTCGGCCAGGCCGAACGCGTGGCGAGGACGGCGCAAGGCTTCTTCGACAGCACCTGCCCGCGCACCGACGCCGAAATGCGCAAGGAACTGCGCTGGGCGGCGGCCCTGCACGAGGTCGGCCTGATGGTGTCGCACCACGACCACCACCGCCACAGCGCCTACATCGTCTCGCACGTCGACGCGCCGGGCTTCTCGCAGAGCCAGCAGCGCCGCCTCGGCGAGCTGGTGCTCGGCCAACGCGGCGGCTTGCGCAAGATCGAGGCTGGACTGACGCGCGAGCTGACGGCATGGCAGGTGCTGTGTCTGCGGCTCGCGGTGATCGAGTGCCACGCGCGCGGCGAGGTGGACGCGAGCGGCCTGAAGCTCACGCGCGCGAGCGCCGGCGCGCGCCTGACGTTCTCGCCGCAGTGGGCGGAGGAGCATCCGCGCACGGCCTACTTGCTGCGCGAGGAGGCGGATCTGTGGGCGCGCCAGGGCGCGCTGCTCCTGGCCCTCAATTGAGCCGGCCCATCGCGCCATGAACGACGCCCGGCATGCCGGGCGCTTTCCTCGGTGCGATGACAGTCCTGCCCGGTCGGACGTCAGCGGCGGCAGAAGCCCTGGCCATGCCGGCCGCCGGCATCTTCGAGCGCACGCCCGCTGCACGAGCTGCCGCCCGGCGCGGATTCCCCATTGCCGATCCCTGCCGAGAATCGCGCTCGCACAAAGCAAAACGCCCGAGCGGGATGAACCAGCTCGGGCGGATGCTTAGATATTAGCCTGACAATGTCCTACTTTCACACGGGAACCCGCACTATCATCGGCGCAGAGGCGTTTCACTGTCCTGTTCGGGATGGGA
>Ga0209258_100870_pt1 | contig 15963 bp, 14 predicted proteins | sample Araplaol_mTSA_r2_FD_184281 | JGI IMG/M metagenome (GOLD analysis project Ga0209258, IMG submission 184281) | Arabidopsis root microbial communities from North Carolina, USA - plate scrape CL_Col_mTSA_r2 (SPAdes) (version 2) | ecosystem: Host-associated > Plants > Roots > Endosphere | place: USA...
CTCCCAATCGAGTTCGCTGAAGTCGGGATCGAACGCGTGCCTGAGCGGCGCGACGGCGTAGAACGACTCGACGGCCAGGTCGCCGTCGACGCCCGAGCGCGGCGCATCGCTGAAGCGGATGCGCGCCGCGTACGTGCCCCGCAGGTACTTGCGCTGGTGGCACAGCTGCGCCTGCACGGTGCCCGGGCCGGTGCCGTCGGTGCGCGCAGTCATGCGCAGCACGCGGTTGCCGGCCTGCAGCGGATCGTCCTGCAGCGAGATGGCGTCGGCCGAGAAGCGTCCCCCGGGCAGGCCCGGGTGGCCCGTGCCGTCACGCAGCTGCCAGCCGGCGGCGGTCATGTCGGCGGGGGCGACGTACGAGAAGTCGTCGAAGAAGACCTGGCCGGATGCGGGGGCGCGGGGTGCATCGACGGCGCAGCCTGCCAGGATCGCGGCCAGCGAGAGGGCGCCGAGGGCGCGGGCGCTGCGCATCTCAGGCGTCGGACGCGGAGTTGTGTTCCACCGGCGTCAGCGGCACGAAGCGCAGCAGCACGAGCACGGGCACGGCGCACAGCAAGCCCCAGATGAAGAAGCTGCGGTAGCCGAGCGCCGTCTCGATGTCACCGCTGATCCAGCGGAAGAAGCTCATGCCCAGGCCCATCACGCCGGAGCCGATGGCGTAGTGAGCCGTCCGGAACTTGCCGGGCGCGACGACCTGCATCAGGTACAGGATGACGCCGACGAAGCCGAAGCCGTAGCCGAACATCTCCAGGCTCAGCGCCGACGAGATCACGACGAAGTTGGTCGGCATCGCGATGCTGAGGAACACGAACGCCACGCTGGGCAGGTTCATGCCGACGATCAGCCACAGCATCGCGCGGCGCAGGCCCAGCCAGGCCGCGAAGTAGCCGCCGACCATGGTGCCCGCGATGAACGCGATCGTGCCGGCGGTGCCGTAAGCCCAGCCCACGGCGTCGGTGGTCAGGCCCAGGCCGCCGGCCTCGCGCGGAGCGCGCAGGAAGATCGGGCCGATGGTCTGGATCTGGCCCTCGCTGGCGCGGAACAGCAGGATGAACAGGATCGCGAGCCAGACGCCGGGTTTGCGCAGGAATTCCAGCAGCACGTGCCACAGGCGCAGCGCGACGTCGTGCGCGGCGGGCTTGACGGCCTCGTTGCGCTTCGAGCCGGGCAGCGCCCAGACATGGTAGAGGCCCAGCGCCAGCAGCGTGGCGCTGCAAATGCCGAAGATGGTGCTCCACGCGCTGGCGAAGCCCGAGCTCTTCTCCAGGTTGCCCGCCAGGATCAGCAGGCCGCCCGCCGATGCGAAGCGTGCGACGTTGAAGAACGCGCCCTGCCAGCCCGCGTATTCGGCCTGCCCGCGGTTGTCCAGCTGCGCCATGTACAGGCCGTCGGACGAGATGTCGTGTGTCGCCGAGAACAGCGACACGGCGATCAGGCCCGCCACGGCGAGCATGAAGAACGACGGCTGGAACATTGCGAACGCGACCGCGGCCAGCGCGATCGCGCCCAGCCACTGGAACACGACGACCACGCCCTTCTGGCTCGGTGCCAGTTCCAGGAACGGGCTCCAGATCCACTTGAAGCCCCAGGCCAGGCTCAGCACGCCCATCCAGTGCGTGATCTGGTCGTTCGGGATCTTGCCACTGACGAACATCTGCTGCGCGATCAGGTTCACCGCAAAGAACGGCAGGCCCTGCGCGAAGTAGAGCGACGGCACCCAGGTGAGCGGATTGCGCCGGGCCGGCGCGGTGGTCGTCGGCGCGGGGGCCGCGGAAGTCAGCACGGCGGAATCACTGGTCACGTTGGGTCTCTTTCCTGGCGGGGAGGGTGCTCGGTTGGACACAGTCTGCCCGCGATCAGATCGGCCGGGGAGAGAGCTTCACCGGAGACGTCGCGGTCGCCCGCGCGCGGCCTTCGAGCCAGGCGCGCACGGCCTCGAGCGCGCCGTCGCAGTAGCCCCAGGTGACCAGCGACGGCGCCGCGACGTCGAACAGCTGGAACGGATTCCACAGCGCGATGTGCAGGTCGGGTCGCGCAGCGCCGGCCGCGGCGCCGAAGCGCGTGCGGTGGTTGGACACGAGGATGTTGAAACGGCCGTCGCGCGGGAAGCTGGCGGCGTCGACCGTGCGCAGGTCGGGCACCTTCACCAGCTGCACGTCGGCGAAGCCGGCGAACATCTCCATCACGCGGTCGGCGGGCAGGCCGGCCTCGGAGACGCCGTCGCATTCGACCGCGTCCTGCGTGAGCACGCGCAGCGGCGTGCCGGTCGCGGGCGGCTGCGCCTTCCTGCCGGCGCCGTCGAACGCCGTCAGGCCGCGCGCCCAGGCGGCCCGCATGGCGGCGTCGTCGGCCGCGCGCTGCTTCGCGTCGTAGGCCTTCGGCGCGACGGGATAGGCCTGCGCGAGCGCGACCAGGCGCGCCTCGGACTTCTTCACGTCGGCCGGCAGCAGGTGGCCCTCGGCCAGCGCCTGCTCGATCGCCTGCACCGTGGCGGCCTGCTCGGCGAGCGTGCCCTGCGCGAGCGGCATGTCGGCGCCGGCCTGCAGCGCCATGACGGCACCCACCGCATGGCCATACTTGTCGTGCACGGCCTTCATCATCAGCGCATCGGTGATGACGACGCCGTCGTAGCCGAGGTTCTCGCGCAGCAGGCCGGTGAGCACCGGACGCGACAGCGTGGCCGGATGCTCGGGGTCGATCTGCGGATAGACGATGTGCGCGGTCATCACGGACGGCGCGGCCGGCGTGGCGCCGCGCGCGTGCGCCAGCGCGCGGAACGGCTTGAGCTCCAGCGCCTCGAGCTGCGCGACCGACTTGTCGACGACGGGCAGCGCGTGGTGCGAATCGGTGGCGGTGTCGCCATGGCCGGGGAAGTGCTTCACGCAGCAGGCCACGCCCTCGCGCAGCGAACCGCGCATCCAGGCCGCGGCCAGGCGCGCGACCGCGTCCGGATCCTCGCCGAAGCTGCGCTCCGCGATCACCGGGTTGCCGGGATTGTTGTTGACGTCGAGGACGGGCGCGAAGTTCCAGTTGATGCCCAGGCTGCGCAACCCGCGCGCGACGACGGCGCCGACCTCCTCGCACAGCGCCTCGTCGCCGATGGCGCCGAGCGCCATCGCGGCGGGCGCCTGCGGCAGGAACGTCGCGCGGATCGTCGAGCCGCCTTCCTGGTCGATGCCGATCAGCGAATTCGGGCCCATCACCTCGCGCAGGTCGGCCGTGAGCTGGCGGATCTCGTCCTCGCTGCCGAGGTTGCGGCGGAACAGGCAGATCGCGCGCACCTGGTGGCGTCGCAGGAACGCCGCGGTCTCCGCGTCGAGCGATGTGCCCGGGATGTCGACCATCACCAGATGGCCGGGGTGGAAGGAGGTGGTCATGGAGCCGCGGGTCAGCGAAGGAGAGAGGCGGCGAGCGCGCGGCCGCTCCGGAGCGAGCCGCCCAGCCCCCTCGGGGGGCGATGAGCGGAGCGAATCGGGGTCGTCATGGCCTCAATGGGTCAGCGTGACCTTGTTCAGGTGGCGCGGCTTGTCCGGATCGAGGCCGCGTGCACGCGCGAGCGCCTCGACGGCGAGGTAGTAGCTCTGGATCGCGGAGACCGGGTCGAGGTCCTCGTGGCCCGCGACCACCAGCGGCAGCTCGGCGCCCGGCGTGCCCACCGGCGCGGCGACGAGCACGCGCGCGCCGCGGCGGCGCATGTCGTCGGCCAGCTGCAGCAGGCCGGCCTGGGCCGGGCCGCGCGGCGCGAACACGAGCAGCGGGTAGCCTTCCTCGATCAGCGCCATCGGACCGTGCTTGACCTCCGCGCCCGAGAACGCCTCGGCCTGGATGCCGCAGACCTCCTTGAACTTCAGCGCCGCCTCCATCGCGATGGCCAGGCTGGTGCCGCGGCCGATCACGAACAGCTTGTCGGCATCCACCAGCGCCTCCACCAGCGGCGACCAGTCGGCGTACGCGGCGCGTTCCAGCACCTCGGGCAGCGTCTCGAGCGCCGCCAGCAGGGCGTGGTCGTTCTGCCAGTGCGCGACGATGCGCGCCCCCGCCACGAGCTGCGCGATGTAGCTCTTGGTGGCGGCCACGCTCGTCTCGGCGCCGGCATGCAGCGGCAGCACCCATTGCGCGGCCTCGGCCAGCGGCGAGCCGGCGTCGTTGACCACCGCGACCGTGCGCGCGCCGCCTTCGCGGAAGAAGCGCGTCGGCGCGATCAGGTCGGGGCTCTGGCCCGACTGCGAGAAGCCCCACGACACCAGCCCGTCGCAATCGAGCTGCGACTGGTACAGCGTGACCAGCGACATCGGCAGCGACGTGACGAGCCGCCCCAGGCGCGCCATCACGAGATACGCCATGTAGTGCGCCGCGTGGTCGGAGCTGCCGCGCGCGACCGTCAGGGCGGACCGCGGCGGATCGGCACGGAGTTGCTCGCCGAGCGAGGTATAGGCGCCGAGGTCGGCCGCCATCAGACGAGCCACGGCCGCAGGGGCCTCGCGGGCTTCGTCAAACATCCGTGAGCTCAATGGAATCTCCTTCTACGAACACGTGGGTCAGTTGCAGGCCGGCGTCGAGCACGACCAGGTCGGCGCGCGCGCCGACGAGCAGGCGGCCGCGATCGGCCAGCCCGAGGAAGTCGGCCGCGTTGGTGGACACGCGGCGCGACGCGTCGTCCAGGCTCAGGCCCATGCCGACGAGGTTGCGCAGCGCCTGGTCCATCGTCAGCGTGCTGCCGGCCAGCGTGCCGTCGGCCAGGCGCACGCCGCCCAGGCACTTGGTGACGCGGTGGCTGCCAAGGTTGTAGTCGCCGTCGGGCATGCCGGCGGCGGCCGTCGAATCGGTGACGCAGTACAGGCACGGGATCGCGCGCAGCGCGGCGCGGATGGCGCCCGGGTGCACGTGCAGCAGGTCGGGGATGATCTCCGCGAACTCCGCGTGCGCCAGCGCCGCGCCAGCGATGCCGGGCTCGCGGTGGTGGAACTTGCTCATCGCGTTGAACAGGTGCGTGAAGCCGGTGGCGCCGCGCTGCAGGGCGGCCACGCCGTCCTCGTAGGTGCCTGCCGAGTGGCCGATCTGCACATGGAAGCCGGCCGCGCGCAGCGGCGCGATCAGGTCGAGGTTGCCCGGCAGCTCGGGCGCCATCGTGATCAGGCGGATCGGCGCGATGGCGTGCAGGGCCTTGATCTCGTCGACCGACGCGGGCCGCGCGTAGTCGGGCTGCGCGCCGAGCGCGCCCGGGTTGATGTACGGACCCTCGAGGTGCACGCCCAGCACGTGGGCGCCGCCGCGGCGGTGCGTGCGGCAGGCGTCGGCCAGCGCGGCCATCGCCTGCGTGATGTCGGACATCGGCGCCGTCATCGTCGTGGCGAGCATCGACGTGGTGCCGTGGCGGGCGTGGATGCGCGCGATCTGGGCGACGGCGTTGCCGCCTTCCATCGTGTCGAAGCCGCCCCCGCCGTGCACGTGCAGGTCGATGAAGCCCGGCAGGATCAGCGGCTCGGCCGACAGCCGGGCCTGGCCCTCGCTGATCGGCGTGCCCTCGATGCCGGCGATGCGGCCGTCGACGATGCGCAGGGTGCCGCGGACGAAGCCCTGGGGCGTCAGGACGTGGCCGCTGAGCTGCTGGCGAGAAACGGTCATTGGAGCCCCTCCCGCGCCGGGGACGTCGCATCGCCCGATGAGACGGCGGGCCTGCCCGGGTCGGCCCGGGGCTCGTCCCGCAAACGGGTTGACACCGGACTCTTCATGCCACCGCTTCCTTCAACTGCTGGCGCACCAGCCGGTGCGCGCCGTCGACGGCGTCGCCGGCGGCCTCGACGATGCGCGCGCGCAGCGCCGGCGCCAGGGTCGGGGCCATGCGCAGGCCGATGCTGCCCAACAGCACGATGGGCAGCTGCAGCCCGGGGTCGAGCGCAAGCGCCATGTCCTCGATCTCCTGTCCGATTTCCTGCACCAGCGAGTGTGCCGCGGCGTCGGTGCCCGCGCACTCGAACACGAGCGGCGCGAGCTGGGCGTATTCGTGCTGGCCGGCGCCGGAGCACCATTCCAGCAGCATGTCGCGGCGGTCGCTCACCTGCCGCCAGACGGCCTGGGCCAGCGTGCCGGCCGGGGCGCGGCCGTCGAGTGCACGGTGCGCGATCTGCATGGCGCGCAGGCCCAGCCATGCGCCGGAGCCTTCGTCGCCCACCGGGAAGCCCCAGCCGCTGACCGCCACGCGGCGGCCGTCGGCATGCAGGGCCTCGCCCACGGCGCCGGTCCCGACCGCGATGATCGCGCCCGGCCGGCCGGCGTGGGCGCCCATCAATGCGGTCCGCGAATCGGTTTCCAGGACGATGAGCGCGTATTCGGGCGCCGCGCGGAAGAACGCGGCAGCCAGGTGCGGCGCCACCGCGCCCGCCAGCCCCAGGCCCAGCACGCAATGGCTGGGCGCGGGCAGGGCCAGCCCGGCGGAGGCAAAGGCCCGCTCGACGGCCTGGCCGATGTGGCGCCAGGCCTGGTCGATCCCCTGCGCGAGCGCCGAGGGGCCCGATTCGCCATGGCCGATCAGGGCGCCGGCGTTCGTCCAGACCCGGACACGGGTGCCCGTCCCGCCACCGTCCACGCCGAGCGCGTAGCGGATGTCGGCCTGTTCGAAGGCGGGGTGATAGCAGGTATGGCTCATAGGTGTGATACCACTATAGTACCATGACAGACCGCTGTCAACGAAAGCTCGTCCATGGGAGGCGCAGTCCCGTCGCAGCCATTTCACTCGTGAAATCTAGGTATTGACCCGTAGGATGTTGGACCACGGGGCATCGAAATGGATAAACCAGTCGTAATACCAAGTCGTAATACCAATTACGTCCAAACGTGGCGCACTGGTGCGCAATCGGCCGCTCCGGCTCAGTGCCCGTCGGGCGGCGAGGGCTCGCGCAGGGCGAACATGCCCCAGCCCTGCATCGTCATGACATCCTCGCCGTCCTGGTTGAACACGCGCCAGCGTGACAGCACGAGGCCCACATGCGGCTTGCTCTTCATGACGCGCGACTCCAGCACCGTCATCTCCGCGGAAATGATGTCTCCCGGATAGACCGGCCTGAGCCAGCGAAGTTCGTCGATGCCCGGCGACCCGAGGCCGGCCGAGTCGTTGAGGTAGCCGTCGCACATCAGGCGCATCGTCATGGCGCAGGTGTGCCAGCCGCTGGCCGACAGGCGCTTGAACAGCGAGGCCTCGGCCGCGGCGTCGTCCAGGTGGAAGGGCTGTGGGTCGAACTGCGCGGCAAAGGCGAGCGTCTCGTCACGGGTGACCGTCTTGCTGCCCAGCAGGATCACCCGGCCGGCGGGGAAGTCCTCCCAGTGGTAGCGCTTGGCAGGGGCGGTCGGGGTGTGCATGGCGAGGCGGCAAGTCCGTTCAGTCCGATCGGACGAGGATAGCGCTCGTGCGGCACGGCACCCAGCCGCGCGGCCATGACCCTGCTCGAGCCTGACGCCGCCGGCGCCTCAGGGCGACGATGTGGCCGTCGGCGGCCGCTCCCAGGCCGGGTGGATCAGGCCGGCCAGCAGCTCGAAGCGCGTATAGGGCCGCGCGCGGCCGGACAGCTTCAGCGAGATCGAGACCACCAGGCCGTGCGTGCGCGATGGCGGCGCCTTGGTGGGCAGCACCGCGAGCCACCCGACGATCAGCAGCGGCAGCCACCAGGGCGCACGCACGGCCCCGGGGTGGGCGAGGTAGTCGGCCAGCGTCCAGCCCGACGCCGCCACGCCCAGCGCCATCCCGGTGATCGCCTCGCTCCAGGAATGCGCGCCGAGGTCGACGCGCGAATAGGTGATCAGCAACGCCAGCGCGACTCCCACCGGGACGCCGCGCCGCCCCGCGACGATGGCGCCGAGCACCGGAAGGATGGACCACGCGTACATCGAATGGCCCGAGAAACCCGTGAAGTCGATGGCGGCGATGCCGTAGCCGAAGCCGAGGAAGGCGATCTTGCTCGCGGTGGTGACGGCGGTGGTGGCCGTGATGCCGCCCACCCAGCGCAGCGCCGAGCGGCGGGCAGGGTGGTCGTGCGCGTGCGGGTTGCCTTGCGCGAGCCGCCCGCGCGCGCCCGCGGGACGCGCGAACGCCAGCCACAGCGCGCCCGCGAGGAAGGCCGGCAACAGGATCTGGGCCTCGCCCAGCCGGGTCACGGCGAGCCAGAACAGCGAATGGATAGCGGGGCCGCCCGTCATGGGTTGTCTGGTCGATGCGATCGGAAGCGAAAGACGGCGATGCTAGCCGCAGTCGGTGTGGCCAATGTGAGGGGCGGGACTGACGGGTACGTCGGCCGGAAGCATTCCCGCTGGGCGCACGTCCCGTGTCATCCTGCGCGCAGGATGACAGGTGGTTGGCGCTGGCGCGGGAATTCCGCCACGAAGCCGGCCGCGCCTTCTGGCGCCGCCATGGGCTCGCCTATCTCGCCGGGCGCGAGGCCCGTCGCCGCGACGAGGCTTCGATGAGGCCGCCGTCAGATCGCAGCGGCCAGCCGCGTGCCCTGGTCGATGGCGCGCTTGGCATCGAGCTCCGACGCCTCGTCCGCGCCGCCGATCAGGTGCACCGGGATGCCTGCCGCCGCCAGCGGCGCGGCCAGCTCGCGCAGCGGCTCCTGGCCCGAGCACAGGACGATGGTGTCGGCCTGCACGAGCGTGCCGTCCTTGCGCTCCGGCCCGAAGGTGACGAACAGGCCGTCGTCGGTCACGCGCTCGTAGTTCACGCCGCCCAGCATCTGCACGTTCTTCATCTTCAGCACCGCGCGATGCACCCAGCCCGAGGTCTTGCCCAGGCCCGCGCCGTGCTTGCCGGCCTTGCGCTGCAACAGCGTCACCTGGCGCGCCGGCGCCGACGGCTGCGGCCGCTCGAGGCCGCCGGCAGTCCTCGCCGGATCGCCGACGCCCCACTCGCGCTTCCACTCGTCCAGGTGCAGCGTCGGCGAGGGCTCGCCGCGGTCGGCGCCCGTCACGAGGTATTCGGCGACGTCGAAGCCGATGCCGCCGGCACCGACGATGGCCACGCGCTCGCCCACCGGCTTGCGGTGCAGCAGCACGTCGATGTAGCTCAGCACCTTCGGATGTTCCTGACCCGGGATGCGCGGATCGCGCGGCACCACGCCGGTGGCCAGGACCACCTCGTCGAAGCCGCCAGCCTGCAGCGCCGCGGCGTCGACACGCGTGTTCAGCCGCAGCTCCAGAGTCGGCAGCAGCTCGATGCGGCGGCCGAAGTAGCGCAGCGTCTCGCTGAACTCCTCCTTGCCGGGAATGCGCCTGGCCATGTTGAACTGGCCGCCGATGCGCTCGGCGCCGTCGAACAGCACGACGCGATGACCGCGCTCGGCCAGCGTCGTGGCGGCCGCGAGCCCGGCGGGGCCGGCGCCGACCACGGCCACGCGCTTGGGCGTGGCGGCGGGCGCGAGCGCGAGCTCGGTCTCGAAGCCCGCGCGCGGATTCACCAGGCAGGTCGCCTGCTTGTTGCGGAAGGTGTGGTCCAGGCAGGCCTGGTTGCAGGCGATGCAGGTGTTGATCTCGTCGGCGCGGCCCGCGGCCGCCTTCGCGACGAAGGCCGCGTCGGCCAGGAACGGACGCGCCATGGACACCAGGTCCGCCTGGCCGAACTCGTCGACGCCCGCGGCCAGCAGGCCTTCGGCCACTTCCGGGGTGTTGATGCGGTTGCTGGTGACCAGCGGGATTCTCACGCCCGCGGCGCGCAGCTCCGCGCGCATCTTGCCGGTGACCCAGCCGAAGGCCGCGCGCGGCACGCTGGTGACGATCGTCGGGATGCGCGCCTCGTGCCAGCCGATGCCGGTGTTCAGCAGGGTGGCGCCGGCGGCGGCCACCGCCTTGGCCAGCTGCACCACCTCGTCCCAGCTGCTGCCGTCGGGGATCAGGTCGATCATCGAGATGCGGTAGATCAGGATGAAGTCCGGCCCGACCGCCTCGCGGATGCGGCGCACGATCTCCACGGCGAGCCGCATCCGGTTCTCGTAGGCGCCGCCCCAGTCGTCGGTGCGCTTGTTGGTGTGGCGCACCAGGAACTCGTTGATGAAGTAGCCCTCGCTGCCCATCACCTCGACGCCGTCGTAACCGGCCTCGCGCGCCAGCACGGCGCAACGCACGAAGGCCTTGATCTGGCGCTCGATGCCGCGCGGCGACAGCGCGCGCGGCGTGAACGGCGAGATCGGGCTCTGGATGCGGCTGGGCGCGACGCACAGCGGCGAGTAGCCGTAGCGGCCGGCGTGCAGGATCTGCAGCGCGATCTTGCCGCCCTCGGCGTGCACGGCGTCGGTCACCTGCCGGTGGCGGCGCGCGCCGCCGCGCGTCCACAGCGTGCCGGCGAAGGGCTTGACCCAGCCTTCGAAGTTCGGCGCGAAGCCGCCCGTCACGATCAGCCCGCAGCCGTGGCGGGCGCGTTCCGCATAGAACGCCGCCATGCGCGGGAAGTCCTTCGCGGCGTCCTCCAGGCCGGTGTGCATGCTGCCCATGATCGTGCGGTTGCGCAGCGTGGTGAACCCGAGATCGAGCGGGGCGAGCAGCTTCGGATAGGGCGAGGTCATCGTGTCGTTCGGGCGGGCCGGTGGCGGGCGGAGGTGCCGCATGGTAGAGCGCGGCGGCCTGCCAGAATCGGGGCGGCGCCCTAATCCGCGCGCCGCGTGCGCGAACCGTTCGGGCCGCTTCCCGCGCGACGTTCCGGCGCGACCGCGCCGCCGCCGCGTTGCGGGCAACAGACCGGCAACACGGCATGCCTCATAATGTTGGATTCAGATGACAGGCGTCCGCCTGGAAAAGTGGAGTGTTTCGATGAACAAACGTGAGTTCCTGGCAGTGGGCGGCGCCGTGCCCTTGATGTTGGCCGGCTGCGGCGGCAGCGGGACGGGAAGCGCCCCGGTTCGGCTGGTGAACGCGAGCGTCGGATACCCCAACCTCGGATTCATGGTCGAGTCCACCCAGGCAACGACGACGGACATCGCCTACGGGCACGCCAGCGCGTACGAGAACGTGCAGGCGGGCGCCGTCGGCATCACGCTGACGGTCGGCAACAACGCCGCCACCTCGGCACAGACCCGCACCATCAACAAGGACCAGCGCTACTCGCTGATCGCCTACGGCTACCTCAACGAGCTCAAGCCGCTGCTGATCGCCGAAAGCAACACCACGCCCGACACCGGCAAGGCCAACATCAACGTGCTGAACACGTCGGTGGACATGGGTGCCGTCGACGTCTATCTGTCGACCAACGCCGACCTGAGCGTCGCCACGCAGATCGGCACGTCCGTGGCCGGCGTCTCGCAAAGCGCCTTCACCGGCGTCCTGGCCGGTTCGTACTTCATCACCGTCGTCGGCGCCGGCTCCGTGCAGCAGGGCATCAGCGACGTCCGCTTCCAGTCGCCGCAGGCCGTCGCCCTGACCGCGCTGAAGACGTACACCGTCATCCTCACGCCGGGCGCCAGCGGCGTCCTGGCCAACGCGATCGTCCTGACGCAAGGCACGGCCGACGCCGCCACGCCCACGGCGCAGTACGACAACACGACGGCCCGCGTGCGCGCCGTCACCGCCGTCCCCGGCATGGCCACCTCCGTCGTCGGCGCGACCGCCGCCGGCGCGTCCGTCACGGTGCTGGCGACCAGCACCACGCAGAAATACTCGAAGTACTTCGTTGTCCGCACCGGCGACGCGCCCACCGTCGTCGTCAACGGGCAGGCCATCCAGGTCAACATGGATTCGACCGACGCGTCGGGCAATCCGACCCTGGTCAAGGCCGCGCTGGCAGCCGGTGGCGACTACACGCTCATGGTCTACCTCAATGGCTCGGGCGCCCCGGTCGCCAAGCTGATCGAGGACAACAACACCGCCGCCGTCACGTCGGCCGGCGTGAAGTTCCGACTGATCAACCTGGCCTCCGACAACCAGGGCCTCGAGCTGTCGATGTCGCTGAACGGCGTGGGCATCGCCTCGAACGTGCCGTACGGCACCGCGTCCGACTACCACGAGGTGCAGAACGTGCCGCAGGGCACGCAGTCGCAGCTGGCCGTCGAGAACGGCGCCACCAGCATCATCACGAAGAACCTGGTCGTGCCGCTGGGCAACGTCTTCACCGAGATCGTCGTCAGCGTCCCGGCCACCGGCGCGCCGCTCGACTTCTTCGGCTCGGCCAGCGGCAACTGATCGCCGTCGACCCAGCACGAAAGGCGCCCGCGGGCGCCTTTTTTCATGGTCCGCGCGCGCTCAGCGCCCCGGCGGGGTGCCGAACTTGCCGGCGCGGAAATCCTCCACGGCCTGGAAGATCTCGGCCTGCTTGTTCATCACGAACGGACCGTACTGCGCGATGGGCTCGTTCAGCGGCTTGCCGGCGATCAGCAGCGCCCGCGCGCCGTCCGGGCCCGCCTGCACGCGCACGCCGTCGCTGTCGGCACCGTGCGCGAGGACGGCCATGCGTTCCCTCGGCACGGCGGTGCGCGCCAAGCCGGCGTCGATCTCCAGCGCGCCGCGGTACACGTAGACGAACGCGTTGTGGCCCGCCGCCAGCGGCTGCTCGAATGTCGCGCCCGGCTCCAGGTGCAGGTCAAGGTAGAGCGGTTCGGTGTGCGCCTTCTGCACGGCGCCGGCCACGCCGTGGCTGTCGCCGGCGATCACGCGCGCCGTGACCCCGGGCAGGCGCAGCTCGGGGATCTCGCCGGTGGGGATGTCGCGGTAGCCGGGCGTGGTCATCTTGTCGGCCGCGGGCAGGTTCAGCCACAGCTGGAAGCCTTCCATGCGGCCTTGCTCCTGCTCGGGCAGCTCGCTGTGGACGATGCCGCGGCCCGCGGTCATCCACTGCACGCCGCCGTTCTCCAGCAGGCCTTCGTTGCCCGCCGAATCGCGATGCCGCATGCGGCCGGCGATCATGTACGTGATCGTCTCGAAGCCGCGGTGCGGATGGTCGGGGAAGCCGCCGATGTAGTCGCCGGCGTCATCCGAGCCGAACGCGTCGAGCATCAGGAACGGGTCGAGCCGGCGCTGCAGCGGCTGCGTGAGGACACGCGTCAACTTGACGCCGTCGCCGTCGCTGGTGGCCTGGCCCGCGACCAGGCGCTCCACCGCGCGCGGCTTGTGCACGCGGACTTGCGGCGTCGCGGCGAGGGCGGTCGGGGTCGTGGTCATGGCAGGGTGCTCCTTGGATGCGGCCCGGGGGCCGCGGGTGGAATGATTCCGGGTTCAGGCAGCGACGGCCGCGCCGTCGGCGATGCGCGCGATGTGCTCGCGCGCCGACGCGATGCCCTTGTCCGCGGCGTCCGGGCCCATGTTCAGGCCTTCGGCGTAGATGAACTCGATGTCCTTGATGCCCAGGAAGCCGAGCGCCTGGCGCAGGTAGGGCACCTGGGTGTCGTGCGGCTGGTCGCGGTAGACGCCGCCGCGCGTGAGCACGGCATAGACCTTCTTGCCCTCGATCAGGCCGACCGGGCCGGTGGCGGTGTACTTGAACGTCACGCCGGCCTTGGCGATCGCGTCGATCCAGTTCTTCAGCTGGCTGCTGATGCCGAAGTTGATCATCGGCACGCCGATCACGATGACGTCGGCCGCGTTGACCTCGTCGATCAGTGCCTGGTCGAGCGACACCCGGGCGTGCTGCTCGGGCGTGCGCGCGTCGGCGGGCGTGAACAACGCACCCAGCGTCGCTTCGTCGAGCGCAGGGTGGGGATTGGCGGCGAGATCGCGCAGCGTCAGCGTCGCGTCGGCGGCACCGGCACGCAACGTCTCGACCAGTTCGTTGGCGAGGCGGGTGGACTGCGAGCCCTGGCCGTTGGCGAAGGCACGGGCGCTGGAGTTGATCTGGAGGATGTTCATGGTGCTGGCTCCTGGGCGGGTGGTGCGGTCAGCCAGGATGGTTGGCCGTTGGAATGAACTGTATTGATTCATCCGCGCGCCGAGAAGGCTTCGATTCGGAGTTCATCGTTCCATGAATGGGACAATCCCCGAGCTGCCTCTCGCCGGGACGTCGCGTTCACAATGCCTTCATGAAGGATCTGAGCGCCAGCCAGTCCGAGGGATCGACCCGCGACCAGCGGGCCGCCCTGCTCTGCCTGCTGGCGCTCGTCGCGCTTTCCGTGGCCGCGTTGCTGTGGAACAGCCTGGGCATGAACCAGAGGTTGGTCATCGACGGCCGCTCGCGCTATCCGGTGCGTGCCGTCGACGATCGCGACCCGAGCAACCACGGCGACAGCGTCGCGACCGTCGAGCGCCACGGGCGACGACTGGCGCTGCAATGCGAGGTGGGCCTGGCCGCGCCGTACCCGTTCTGCTCGATGCGCTTCACCCTCGCGCCGGAGCCGCTCGGCATCGACCTGAGCGAGTTCTCCGTCATGCGGATCTGGCTGGACGCCACCGGCCCGGAACCGCGCCAGGAAGTGCGCGTCGCGCTCGGCAACTTCAACCCCGCGTACTCCCGTCCGAACGACTACGAGACGCTGAAGAACCACGAGCTGGTCTACATCCAGCAGGCGGCCCACGGCGTGATCGAGGTGCCGATGGACCGCATGAGCGTCGCCTCGTGGTGGATCGAGGAGCACAACGTCCCGCTGCAGTACGCCGCGACGGAACTGCAGCACGTGGTGGCGCTCGACATCGTGACCGGCGCGAACCTGCGCGCCGGACCGCATCGCATCGTCGTCGACCGCATCGAGCTCGAGCGCAAGCTCGTCTCGCCGGCGGCGTTCCGCCTCGGCCTGCTGCTGGTGTGGCTGGCCGCGGTGAGCCTGTACGTGCTGGTGCAGTTGGTGAACTCCAAGCGCCAGCTGCTCGAGAGCCGGCGCCAGCAGCAGGTCCTGGCCCAGACGATCACCTCGCTCAACGCGCGCTCGGAATCGCTCGAGACGCTCGCGCGTTCCGACCCCGCCACCGGGCTGCTCAATCGCGCGGGACTCAAGCTGGGGCTCGAGCAGCGCCTGCTCCAGCACGGGCTCGCACAGTTCCCGATGGCGGTGATCTTCGTGGACATCGATCACTTCAAGGGCATCAACGACAGCCTCGGCCATGCGGCGGGCGATGCGGTGATCGCGCAGGTGGCGCGCCATCTGCGCGACCACGTGCCGCACGACGACCTGGTCGCGCGCTGGGGTGGCGAGGAGTTCCTGCTGCTGTGCGCCGGCACCGGCGGCGAGGAAGCGCGGCGGATCGCGGAGCGCTTGCGGCAGGACATCGAAAGGCAGGCATGGCCGACCGGCGGCCCGGTGACCTGCAGCTTCGGCATCACGGTGCTGGCAGCGGGCCAGGACTGGCTCCAGGCCATCGAACGTGCCGACGCCGCGATGTACGAGGCCAAGCAGGCGGGTCGCAACCGCGTGGTGCTGGCACCATCCACCGGCGCGGCGCGCTCATCCGCCTCGTGACCCGCGATCGCGCGCGCCTCACGCACGGAGGGCGACGCTGCGCGCGGCCCATCTCCGGTCCGCCGCAATCCCTGATGCGCTGGACAGCAACATGGCAGCAGACAAGAAGCGCCGCGAGCCGGCGGACGTGGAACCGGTGCGGCACGGCGGCCTGCGCTACGAGGCACCTTTCTTCGGCCGGGCCTTCGGGTTCGGTCAGGACGGCGGATTCGTCACCGCGCGCGACGACGCCACGGGGGATCTCGTCTGGACGCAGCGCGTCCAGGTCGTCGACGATCGCGGCGACATCGAAGGCGACAAGCAGGACGTCTTCATCAAGGCCCTCGCGCTGACGGACGACCGACGCGGCCTGCTGGTGGTCGACGAGCGCGGCGAACGCTACCGCCTGGGCCTGGTCGAGCGCTCGATCGAGCGTCTCGGTCCCGCCGGATGACGCCGCGCGCCATCCCGCGACGCGTAGCCATCGCGTTGTTCGCGACGCTGGCCGTGCACGCGGCCGAGGCCGGCGACACGAACAGGAAGCGGCGCGAACCCCCGGACGGGCCGCCGCTGGTCGTGGGTGCGCTGCAATACGAGGCGCCGCGGGCGGGGCGCCCGTTCGGCTTCGCGC
>Ga0209258_100871_pt1 | contig 15949 bp, 11 predicted proteins | sample Araplaol_mTSA_r2_FD_184281 | JGI IMG/M metagenome (GOLD analysis project Ga0209258, IMG submission 184281) | Arabidopsis root microbial communities from North Carolina, USA - plate scrape CL_Col_mTSA_r2 (SPAdes) (version 2) | ecosystem: Host-associated > Plants > Roots > Endosphere | place: USA...
ACGCGAGCTGGACGTCATCATCAAGATGGGCTTCCCCGGCTACTTCCTGATCGTGGCGGACTTCATCAACTGGGGTAAGCAGAACGGCATTCCCGTCGGCCCGGGCCGCGGTTCGGGCGCGGGTTCGCTGGTGGCGTGGGTACTCAAGATCACCGACCTGGACCCGATCCAGTTCGACCTGCTGTTCGAGCGATTCCTCAATCCCGAACGCGTGTCGATGCCCGACTTCGACATCGACTTCTGCATGGATCGCCGCGACGAGGTGATCGACTACGTCGCGCGCAAGTACGGCCGCGACCACGTCAGCCAGATCATCACCTACGGTTCGATGGCGGCGAAGGCCGTGCTGCGCGACTCCGGCCGCGTGCTCGGCATGGGCTACAACGCCGTCGACCGCATCGCCAAGCTCATTCCCGCGCGCCCGCTCGACCTCACGCTGCAATGCGCGCTGGGCCGTTCGGAGAAGGCGAAGAAAGAACCCGACCGCATCGTCAAGGACTTCTGCGACCTGTACGAGCAGGACGAGGAAGCGCGCACGCTGATCGACCTGGCGCTCAGCCTGGAAAGCATCACGCGCGGCGTCGGCAAGCACGCCGGTGGCGTGGTGATCGGCCCCAAGCCGCTCACCGAGTTCGCCCCGCTGTATTGCGAACCGGGCGGCGGGGGTGTCGTCACGCAGTACGACAAGGACGACGTGGAAGCCGTCGGCCTGGTGAAGTTCGACTTCCTCGGCCTGCGCACGCTCACCATCATCGACTGGGCGGTGAAGGCCATCAACGCGCGTCGCGCGGCGACCGGCGAGGAGCCGCTGGACATCGCGACGATCGCCACCGACGACGTGGCCACCTACGAGCTGCTGAAGAGGGCGCAGACGGTCGCCGTGTTCCAGCTCGAATCCTCGGGCATGCAGCGCATGCTCAAGGACGCCAAGCCCGACCGCTTCGAGGACATCATCGCGCTGGTGGCGCTGTATCGCCCCGGCCCGATGGACCTGATTCCCAGCTTCGTCGCCCGTAAGCACGGCCGCGAGGAAGTGGTGTACCCCGACCCGCGCGTCGAACCGATCCTGAAAGAGACCTACGGCATCATGGTCTATCAGGAGCAGGTGATGCAGATGGCGCAGATCGTCGGCGGTTACTCGCTCGGCGGCGCCGACCTGCTGCGTCGCGCGATGGGCAAGAAGAAGCTCGAGGAAATGGCGAAGGAGCGCGCCAAGTTCCGCGAGGGCGCCGCCAAGGACGGACTCACCGGCGAAAAGGCCGATGAGATCTTCGACTTGATGGAGAAGTTCGCAGGCTACGGCTTCAACAAGTCGCACGCCGCTGCTTACGCGCTCGTCTCGTACCACACGGCCTGGCTGAAGGCGCACTACCCCGCCGAATTCATGGCCGCGACGATTTCGTCGGACATGGACAACACCGACAAGGCGGTGACCTTCATCGACGAGTCGAAGGCGATCGGCCTGAAGGTGTTGCCGCCAGACGTGAACGCCTCGGAGTTCATGTTCGTCGCGGTGGAACCCAAGGTGATCCGCTACGGCCTCGGCGCCATCAAGGGCGTGGGCCAGGGCGCGTGCGAGGCGATCGCCGACGAGCGCCGCCGCGGCGGCGCGTATACCGACCTCGCCGATTTCTGCCGTCGCGTCGATTCGACCAAGCTCAATCGCCGCGTGCTCGAGGCGCTGATCCTGTCGGGCGCGCTCGACGCGCTGGCACCCAATCGCGCCAGCCTGATGGCGCAGCTGCCGAACGCCATGAAAGCGGCGGAACAGCACCTGCGCAACAAGCAGTCCGGCCAGAACGACATGTTCGGGGCCATGATGGGCGCGATGGTGCCGACGGTCGACGTCGACCTGCCGGTCGTCGCGGACTGGCCGCTTGAGCAGATATTGCAGGGTGAGCGCGACACGCTCGGCCATTACCTTTCCGGTCATCCCACCGACCCGTGGAAGGAAGAATTCGCCCAGCTCTCGACCTGCCCGCTCGGCGAGATCGCCGACCGTTACCAGCCGCCCAAGCCGCGCAAGAACGACGGCGACGACAACCGTTTCCGCCGCGGTCCGGATACGCCGTGGACGGTGGCCGGCATGGTCACCGCCGTGCGCAAGCGCGGCGACAGCGATGCCTTCGTTCGACTGGAAGACGGCACCGGCATCGTCGAGGTGAGCTTCTTCGGCGAGCTGTACCAACAGGTCGCCCCATTGCTGGTGCGCGACGAGCTGTTGGTGGTCGAAGGCGGCCTGCGTATCGACGATTTCTCGGGTGGCGGCTTCGCCTTGCGTGCGCGCAGCGCGCTCAGCCTGGGTGACGCCTGCCGCCGCTACGCCCGCTTGCTGCGTTTAAAACTGAACGGCGTGGGCCCTGGCTTCGTCGACGACCTGCGCCGCACCCTTGCCGGCTACCGCGGCGGACGCGCGAGCGTGATCCTGCACGGCTACCACAACAAGACAGCGCAGGCCGACCTGGAGTTGGGCGAGGAGTGGCGCGTGGACGCCATCCCCGAGCTGCTGCGCGCTATCCGCGCGGTGCCCGGCGTCGAAGCGGCCAAGCTGCGCATCGTCAAGACGGACGACAGGCCGCGCGGCGACTGAGGGCCTGACCAGCACATTCCCGTGACCTCGGCGCAGGGGTCACCAGCCCCGTGCCGCGTGAGGCGCCCTTCACTGTTTCATCACCCCATACGCCCCCGTTTCCGCGATTTTTTCCAGATCGGTATACTGGCGCGCTTCCGTGTTCTGAACTGCACCGAATGAATCCCAACTTCCTCGATTTCGAACAACCCATCGCCGAACTGGACGCGAAGATTGAAGAGCTTCGCCATGCCAGCCATGGCCAGGCGTTCAACATCGACGAAGAAGTCGCCCGCCTGCGCGAGAAGCTGAAGCTCAAGACCAACGAGATCTTCCGCAACCTTACGCCGTGGCAGGTGACGCAGCTGTCGCGCCATCCGGCGCGTCCGTACACGCTCGATTACATCAGCGTGATATGCGACGAGTTCCACGAGCTGGCCGGCGACCGCGCCTATGCGGATGATGCCGCCATCGTGGGTGGCCTGGGCCGCATCAACGGCCGCTCGGTGATGATCATCGGTCACCAGAAGGCGCGCGATACCAAGGGCAAGGTGCGCCGCAACTTCGGCATGCCCCGTCCCGAGGGTTACCGCAAGGCGCTGCGCCTGATGAAGATGGCCGAGCGCTTCGGCCTGCCGCTGTTCACCCTGATCGACACCCCAGGCGCCTACCCGGGCGTCGGTGCCGAGGAGCGCGGCCAGTCCGAAGCCATCGCGCGCAACCTGCTGGAAATGGCCGATCTCAAGACGCCCATCATCTGCACCGTGATCGGTGAAGGCGGCTCGGGCGGCGCGCTCGCCATCGGCGTGGGCGACCGCACGGTCATGCTGCAGTACTCGACGTATTCGGTGATTTCGCCGGAAGGCTGCGCCTCCATCCTGTGGAAGAGCGCCGACAAGGCCAAGGATGCTGCCGAAGCATTGGGCCTCACCGCACCGCGCTTGCTCGAGCTCGGCCTGATCGACAAGGTCGTACGCGAGCCGCTGGGCGGCGCGCATCGCAATCCGCACTCGATGGCCGTGCGCCTGAAGGCGGTGCTGATGAACCAGCTCGACGAACTGGAAGCAATGCCAACCAAGGATCTGCTCGAGCGGCGCTACAAGCGCCTGCGCGGCTACGGCGCATTCATCGAATAACCTGTGGGGGCGCACCCTGTGCGCGACAAGCCTACGGAGCGGTGATCCCGCTGCTCCGCGGTCGCCCACAGAGTGGGCTCCTACAAAAGAAAGCAGCGCCAGCTTCCCCTGTAGGAGCGCACCCAGTGTGCGACAAGCCTACGGAGCATTATCCCCACAACCGCAATTACCGGGGCGATTCTTCGCCAGACAAGGCCCAGTCTCACCGTCCAGTCACGCCTCCGCGTTACCATTCCACGGCATCTCCGTCAGGAAAACGCGACATGGCCACCGACAGCACCAAGCTCGCCGTTCTCATCGATGCGGACAATGCGCAACCAGGCATTGCCGAAGCATTGCTCGCCGAAGTGGCCAAATACGGCACGGCGCATGTGAAACGCGCCTACGGTGATTGGACGTCCAATCACCTGAAGAGCTGGAAGGAGCAACTGCTCACCCAGTCGATCCAGCCGATGCAGCAGTTCGGCTACACCAGCGGCAAGAACGCTACCGACTCGGCGATGATCATTGATGCGATGGACCTGCTGTACTCGGGTCGCTTCGATGGCTTCTGCATCGTGTCCAGCGACAGTGATTTCACGCGGCTCGCCGCGCGCATCCGCGAATCGGGCCTGATCGTGTATGGCTTCGGCGAGCGCAAGACGCCCGACCCCTTCGTCGCCGCATGCGACAAGTTCATCTATACCGACATTCTCGGTGCCAAACCGGACGAAGAGCAGCCGCTCAAGCCACGCACGGCCGCGCAACTGAAACAGGATTCCAGCCTGGTGAACCTGCTGCGCAACGCGGTCGACGCAGCCTCGGACGACGATGGCTGGGCCGCCCTCGGCGGCGTGGGCTCGATCGTCACCAAGCAGCGCCCCAACTTCGATGCGCGCACCTATGGCTACAACAAGCTCAGCGAGTTGATCACCGCCACCACGCTGTTCGAGATCGATCGACGCAGCCCGGGCGAAGGCCGACCCAAGGTGATCTACGTGCGCAACAAGACGAAGAAAGCCGCGCCCCGTGAGTGAGCTCGCATGCGTTCTTCGCAATGCCCTGCGCAAGGAGCCGCAGGGAGCGTTGTGCGTGGCGTACAGCGGCGGCCCTGACTCCACCGCGCTGCTGCATGCGCTCGCGCAATTGCCCGAGGCGCAGGAGCGTGGGTTGCGCGCACTGCACGTCGATCACGGCTTGCACGCCGACAGCCACGCCTGGGCCACGCATTGCCGCGAACGCGCGCAGGCATGGCAGGTGCCCTGCCTCGTGCTGCGCGTGGACGTGAACCACGCCAGCGGTTATGGCCTGGAAGCCGCCGCGCGCGACGCGCGTTATCGCGCCTTCGCGCTCTCGCTGCATGACGGCGAGCGCATCGTGCTTGGCCACCACCGGGACGACCAGGCGGAAACCGTGTTGCTGAAACTGTTGCGCGGCGCCGGGCCCGAGGGCCTGGGTGGCATGCGTGGCCTGCGTCCGCTTGGGCGCGGCCTGCTGTGGCGGCCGCTGCTGGACGTATCGCGCGAAGCATTGCGGCGTTACGTCGACACGCATGGCCTGCCCTGCATCGCCGATCCGTCGAACGCCGACCATCGACTGACCCGCAACTTCCTCCGTCACGAGATCCTGCCGCGACTCACTGACCATTGGCCGCAGGCAGTCGAATCGATCGTGCATAGCGCACGCCACAGCCGGGAAGCTGCCGAAGTCCTATCGCGGCAATGGCGTGCTGCGCGCGACGCATTGCTCGACCCCGCGACGGGAAGTCTCGATGCCGGCGGCTGGCTCACGCTGCCGCCGGCCTTGCGGCATCCCTTGCTGGACGACTGGCTACACACGCGCGGCCTGCCGGCCCCCACCACCGCGCAGCGTGCACAGATCGAGCGCCAGTGCCTGGCGCGTGATGGCCAGCTGCCATGCATCCGGTGGCCGGGCGCCGAGATCCACGTGTGGAAGGGCCGCCTGTGGGCGCTGCCGCCGCAGCGTGCGATCGACCCGCAATGGCGTGCCGACTGGTCCGGTGCGCCGCTGGCCTTGCCCGATGGCGGGAGCCTGCAGCTGGAACCGGCGGGCCGGCTCGCCGAACCCGTCAGCGTGCGCCTGCGCCAGGGCGGCGAACAGTTGCGCCCCGCCGGCAATCCTCACACCCGCGAGCTGCGGGATCTCATGCAACAGAACGGCATGCCGCCGTGGCGTCGCCTGGCGTGCCCGCTGCTGTACGCGGGCGGCGAACTGGTGGGCGTGGGCGATCGCTGGCTGACCGAACGAGGCGTGCAGCTGTTCGGTGCGCATAGGCCCCTCTGGCATCCGGCCTTCTGAAGACTGCTCCATCCCGCCGCAAAAGCCGCTACAGCGCCGCGTTTGGCCCTTCGCAGATTGATTCCGCACGCCCCCTGCGTTAGCTTTGCGGGCCATGGCCAAGTCTGCATCCGCCCCCGCTAATCCCGCTCCCGCCGCCGATTTCGAGCACTCGCTGGACGAACTCGAGCAGCTGGTCGCGCGCATGGAAGGCGGCGAGCTGAGCCTGGACGAATCCCTCGCCTCTTTCGAGCGCGGCATCGGCCTTTATCGCCATTGCCAGCAGGCACTGGAAAGTGCCGAACTGCGCGTGCGACTCCTGCTTGATCCCGATGCTCCCGACAACGCCGAACCGTTTGAACCCGAACTTTAAGAGTCTGTCTTCACCATCCAAATGCGCCGCGTTGTCCTGCAGCGGCTGTCAGGTGGTAGACCGCGGCGCAACCCATGCTGGCTGCATGGGTAAGTCGCGGGCTGGCGCATGACGGCCGCTGCAGGGCAACCCGTCGGGCCGGGTCTGTTTGCCCACGTGGCTGCGTCATCACTCGGTCATGTATCGACATACATTCCCTCGCTCTTCCTTGCCCCGCAGGCAAACAGCTCCCGGCGCGGCGTATTTGGATGATGAAGACAGACTCTAAGCTTGGCGCAGATCTCAAGTCGCTGATCGTGCGCGCCGACGAGGCGCTGGCCCGTTCGCTGCCGTCGGAAGACACCGCTCCCTTCGAATTGCACCGCGCCATGCGCTACGCCGTCCTCGGCGGTGGCAAGCGCCTGCGCCCGCTGCTGGTTTACGCCGCTGGCCATGCCTTCGGCGAGCGCGGCTCGCGACTCGACGCGCCGGCCTGCGCGGTGGAACTGATCCACGCCTATTCGCTGGTGCACGACGACCTGCCGGCCATGGACGACGATTCGCTACGCCGCGGCCGTCCCACCTGCCACATCGTGTTCGGCGAGGCGATGGCGATCCTTGCCGGCGATGCGCTGCAGGCGCTCGCATTTGAGTTGCTGGCACACGACATCGAGCTGGGCGTGGCTCCCGCGCGCTGCGTGGAAATGCTGCGCGTGCTGGGTCGTGCCTGCGGTGCCGAGGGCATGGCCGGTGGTCAGGCGCTGGACCTAGCCGCCGTCGGTCGCAAGCTGACGCTGGCCGAACTGGAACACATGCATGCCTGCAAGACCGGCGCGCTGATCCGCGCCTCGGTGCGCCTTGGCGCCCTCGCGGCCGGCGCGTCCGATGATGCGCTGGCCGCGCTCGATCGCTACGCCCATGCGGTAGGCCTGGCCTTCCAGGTGCGCGATGACATCCTCGATGTGGAAGGTGAGGCTGCCGTGATCGGTAAGACCGCCGGCAAGGATGCCGCCGCCGACAAGCCGACGTTCCCCTCCATCATCGGCATGGATGCGTCGCGCGAGCATCTCGCCCGCCTCACCCGCGACGCCCTGGGAGCCATTGCGCCGCTGGGCGAAAAAGCCGCCCTGCTGGAAGAACTGGCGCGCTACGCCGCCGCCCGCCTGCACTGACCTGCTGAGAGCCCGTTGTAGGAGCGCACCCAGTGCGCGACCACAGCATCCAGGCGTCCCGCAGTCAACACCGTCAGCACACAGACGTTCCCCTAGGAACCTCCGCTGACGTCCCCTCGATGACCGCCACACCTTCCCCGGCCCCGCGCCTGCTGGGCTCGATCCTCCTCGCCGCGGTATTCGCGCTGCCCGCCTACGCAGCGCCCAGCCAGAAACCCGACTTCACCGGCGCCTGGCGGCTCGACGACCGGAACAGCGACACCATCGACACGCTTACCGCAGCCATGCGCCAGGAAGCTCGCAACGAACAGCAGGCCGCGCTTCCACAGAACTCAGCCACCGGTGGCACCGGCATGCCCGCCAGCGGTGTCGGCAACGGTAGCGGCCACCACGGCGGTGGCATGGGTGGCCATGGCGGTGGCATGGGCAATGCCGGCGGAATGGGCGCTGGTGGCATGGGTGGCCGCGACGGAGGACACGGTCGCCATGGCAGTGGTGACACCAGCGCCGGCAAAAAGCCCGGCAGCGACAAGGACCCCATCGCCACGGCCACCTATCCGATGCCGCCGATGCTGAAAGTGGATTCGGTGCTGCTCGTGCAGCAGGACGACAAGACCTTCCAGGTGCGCCTGAACGATGGCAGCCAGCTCACCGGCAAGCTCGACGGGCAACCGCGCCAGTCGCTCAGTGGCAACGCCATGGTGCGTGGCCATATGGAGAACGGGCAGCTCAACGTTTCCGTGCAGTACGCCGACGGGATGCAACTGGAGCAGACCTGGGCGATGTCTCTGGACGGTCAGCAGATGATCGTTACCGGCGCCTGGAAAGTACCCACGCTGGAGCAGCCCGTCACCTTCAAACGCACCTACGTCGGACTTCACTAGACATGAAAAAAAGCGGCCCAAAGGCCGCCTTTTTCGTCATTCGACTAAGGGATTACTTGATCAACCGCAGCGTGAACGGGTAGCGATAACGCACGCCTTCGTTGGCACGGATCGCAGCGAGGATGGTGAACACCAGCCAGGCGATGCCGACCACCACACCAATGGGAATGGCCAGCAACACACCCAAACCGAAGGTGATGGCGGTGAGCACCAGCAAAGCCACGCCGATGATGGCGATGGTGATGTTGAAGTTCAGCGCTTCCTTGGCCTGATCGTCCACGAAGGGCATGGTGTCCTTCTTGACCAGCCAGATGATCAGCGGGCCGAGAAAGCAGCCCCAGCCGAACCAGGCGCCGGTGACGATGCACCCCAGCAGCGCGGACAAATGGGCGAAGAGCGCCCACTGACGCTCATCGGCGGAGGGCGTGTCGGACGGCCCTGCGGGGCTCGCTGACGGCGGCGGTACGACGGACTCGGGCGGAACGCTCATGCGTGCTTCTCCTGTCGTGAACCTGTGTTTTCAGGGCCGGTCCCCAGCGCCGGCAAGTGCGATCCTAGCAAGGTCGCGCAGGTTTTTCCGATGCCGGAAGTCCTATTTGTCTCACGCCGAAAAGGGCTATTCGCCGGCTATCGTCATCTGCTCCAGCAGGATTGAGCCGGTAAGGATGTGCGAGCGCGGATCCACGTCCGCACCGACGGCCACGATGTTTGCGTACATGTCCCGCAGGTTGGCGGCGATGGTGATTTCTTCCACCGGGTAGGCAATCTGCCCGTTTTCCACCCAGAAGCCGGCCGCGCCACGTGAATAGTCGCCCGTCACGGTGGATACGCCCTGCCCCATCACCTCGGTCACCAACAAGCCCGTGCCCATGCGCTTGAGCATCGCGGCAAAGTCGTCCTGTCCAGTTTCGACGATCAGGTTGTGGATGCCGCCTGCGTTGCCGGTCGACGCCAGGCCCAGCTTGCGGGCCGAATAGCTGCCCAGCACGTAGCGCGCCAGCACGCCGTTCTCGATCAACGAACTATCGCGCGTGGCCACGCCCTCGGCGTCGAAGACGCTGGACCCCTGGCCGCGCATGAGAAACGGGCGTTCCACGATGTTGAGCCACGACGGCATGATCTGCTTGCCGGCATGGTCGAGCAGGAAGGACGCGCGCCGGTACAGCGCACCTCCGCTTACCGCGCCGATCAGGTGGCCGATGAGGCCGCGCGCGACTTCCGGCGCAAACATCACCGGCGACTGGCGCGTGGAAAGGCTGCGCGCGCCCATCCGGGACAACGTGCGCTGCGCGGCCTTGTCCCCCAGCGATGCCGCGCTCATGAAATCGTCGGCGGAGCGCACGCTGTCGTACCAGTAGTCGCGCTGCATGCCTTCTTCGTCGCCGGCGATCAGCGAGAGCGACAGCGAATGGCGGGTGCCGCGCTCGCGCCCCAGGAAGCCATGCGAGTTGGCATAGACCGCGACGGCCTCGCCCATCTGTACGCTGGCGCCGTCCGAGTTGGTGATGCCGGCATGACTGCGGCCGGCGTCTTCGATCTGCTTGCCCAGCTCAATGGCGCCCTCGGTGTCGATGCGCCACGGGTGCCACAGGTCCAGATCCGGGAACTGGGTGGCCATGCGCTCCGCATCGGCCAGGCCGGCCGCTTCGTCTTCCTCGGTATAGCGGGCGATCGCGCAGGCCTGGTCCAGCGTGGCCTGGATCGAATCGGGGTTGAGGTCGGCCGTGCTCGCCGAGCCCTTGCGCTTGCCGAAGTACACGGTAAGGCCGAAACCGCGGTCGCGGGTGTGCTCCACCGTCTCCACCTCGCCCAGGCGCACGTTCACGTTCAGCCCGGTGTCGATGCTGGCCGCCACCTCCGCCTGGCTGGCACCGGCGGCGCGGGCGCGACGGATCACGTCCTCGGCCAGCTGGGCCAGTCGGTCGAGTTCTTCGAGGCTGCGGTCCTGGGTCGGGCTGAGTTCGGTCACGCGTGAAATTCCTGCAGGCAATCGGGTACGGGTAGAATACGCGGTCCAACCCGCGCAGCTTCCCGAAATGGGGATGGTGCGGCCGAATGCAAAGAGCGTCCCGCGGAGATAAGCCCATGTCACCGGCAGCCGGCATCTACCGCCACTACAAAGGCCAGCGTTATCGCGTCCTGGGCACGGCCCGGCACAGCGAGACGATGGAGGAGGTAGTGGTCTACCAGGCGCTCTATGGCGACTACGGGCTGTGGGTGCGCCCTGCCGTCATGTTCTGCGAAACCGTGGAACTGGACGGCGAACCGATCCCTCGCTTTGCGCTGGAACAGGCCGAGCCCAATCCGTTCGATCACGCCGGCGCCGCACGCTGAGTGCCGCGCTGGCCCGCTGGAAGTTTTCCGTGAAACGCACCTATACCCACGACCCCGACCACGATTACGGCCCCACCCGCACGCAGCAGCGCCGCGACGCGCTGGCCGTGCTGGCGCTGGCCCAGCAGCTGATGGAGATGCCGCCATCGAAGCTGGCGAAGCTGGAGCTGCCCGAGGACGTGGAACGCGAAATCGCCAACACGCGTCGCATCACCGCGCATATCGCGCGCAAGCGGCAGCTGCAATTCCTCGCCAAGGTCATGCGTCGCCACGAATCGGAAGTGTTCGACGGTGTGCGCGCCGCGCTCGGTGAAAACAAGGAACGCCAGCGACAGGAAACCGCCGCCATGCATCGCATGGAAGCCCTGCGCGAACGGTTGCTGGAAAACACCGACGAAGCGATGAGCCTGCTCATCGCCGAGTACCCGAACGTGGACCGCCAGCACCTGCGCTCGCTGGTGCGCCAGGCCAAGGCCGAGAAGGATGCGAACAAACCGCCGCGTGCGTATCGCGAGATCTATCAGCTGTTGAAGCAGCTGGCGACGGGTGGCGACGAAGCCACCGATGAAGCCGCGGACGAACTGCCGGGTAACGCTGAAGACTGAGGCGAATTAGTCGCGCACAGGGTACGCTCCCACAAGGTCCTCGCAACACTGTGGGAGCGCACCCTGTGCGCGACTGCCAGTACCTCAGTTATTCGTCGCACGAAACCTCGAACAACTATCCTCCGGCGACACCCACGCATCGTACAGTTCGCACAACGCACTCGCCGCGATGCTCGCGCCATATGCCGTACCGAACGACACCACGCCCGGCAAACGCCGCTCGATCTCGCACGGATCGTCGCAGCGAGAGCGGCAGTGCTCGCAACACGCCTGGCGACGATCGGCGAGCCCGCTCATCCGCCCAGGCCGTTCCAATGACCGGCAAACACATGCACCGACCGCCCCTCGACGGAGGTGGTGCGGACATCCAGACGTCCATACGACCTTGCATGGCGGCAAGGCCCTAACACGCACTGTCCGGCGCGATGAGCGGAAAGCGAAATGAGCTTTGGTTCTATCGATATGCAGGAACGAGACACCCTGCAGGCGCCGCTAACAAAAAAAGGGGCGCAGACGCCCCTTTTTTTGCAAAGCCGAAAAAGGCGCCTCAGGACGCCGTCCCGCCCACCGTCATCGCATCCACCTTGAGCGTCGGCTGGCCCACGCCCACGGGCACGCTCTGGCCATCCTTGCCGCACACACCCACGCCTTCGTCGAGGGCCAGGTCGTTGCCGATCATGGAGACACGGGTGAGCACTTCGGGACCGGCACCGATCAAGGTGGCGCCCTTCACCGGGCGGGTGATCTTGCCGTCTTCGATCAGGTAGGCCTCGCTGGCGGAGAACACGAACTTGCCGTTGGTGATGTCCACCTGGCCGCCGCCGAAGTTCACTGCGTACAGGCCCTTCTTCACCGAGCGAATGATCTCCTGCGGGTCATGCTGGCCGGCGAGCATGTAGGTGTTGGTCATGCGCGGCATCGGCAACTGCGCGAACGATTCGCGGCGACCGTTGCCGGTGGGCGCCACGCCCATCAGGCGCGCGTTGAGCTTGTCCTGCATGTAGCCCTTGAGGATGCCGTCCTCGATCAGCGTGGTGCATTCGGTCGGCGTGCCTTCATCGTCCACGCTGAGCGAGCCGCGGCGACCCGCCAGCGTGCCGTCGTCCACCACGGTGACACCGGGAGCGGCCACGCGCTGGCCGATGCGGCCGGCGAAGGCGGAGCTGCCCTTGCGGTTGAAATCGCCTTCCAGGCCATGGCCGATCGCCTCGTGCAACAGCACACCCGGCCAACCGGGGCCGAGCACGACCGGCATGCTGCCAGCGGGTGCGTCCACCGCGTCGAGGTTCACCAGTGCCTGGCGCACCGCCTCGTCGGCAAAGGCCATGGCGCGGCCGTTGTCGATCAGCTCCCGATAGCCGTAGCGTCCGCCGCCGCCCGCGCTGCCTTGCTCGCGGCGGCCGTTCTGCTCGGCGATCACCTGCACGTTGAGGCGCACCAGCGGGCGTACATCGGCGGCCAACGTGCCGTCGGAAGCGGCCACCAGCACGGTGTCCATGGTCGCGGCGAGGCTCACGATGACCTGCTTCACGCGCGGATCGCGCGAACGCGCATAGGCGTCCACCTCGCGCAGCAAGGCGATCTTGTCGGGATTGGGCAGGCTTTCTACCGGGTCGATGGCCGGATAGAGCTGGCGCGCGCCGTTCAGCGCCAGCGGCTTGCCGGCGCCGTTGCCGCCCTGCGCGATGGCGCGTGCGGCCTTGGAGGCTTCCAGCAGCTGCGGCAGTACGATCTCGTCGGAATAAGCAAAGCCGGTCTTCTCGCCGCTGATGGCGCGCACGCCCACGCCCTGTTCGATGGAATGGCTGCCGTCCTTGACGATGCCCTCTTCCAGCAGCCACGACTCGCTGCGCGAATGCTGGAAATAGAGGTCGGCAGCATCGATGGACGGGCCCATCAGCTGATTGAAGACGCGTTCGAGATCGGTGGCGGCCAGGCCGCCCGGCGCGAGCAGCCGGCGTTCGGCCTGCGCGATCAGGGAATCCATGAAATCGTAGCCATGCGTAAAAAAGGGACTTTACCAAGGTGGGGCCGCCGACCGGGGTTTAAACCCTGCGCCGAAGCCCCTGTGGGAGCGCATTCTTTGCGCGAAAAAGCCTGCGGAGCAAGGGACGCAGGCACTGCGGTCGCGCACTGGTTGCACCCCTACTGCTGAGGCTCCTTCACGGTCGGCGGCTCACCGGTCAGCGGCGGCGTGACGGGCGTGACCGTCACGTCCTTCTTCTCGATCAGGGTGATCACCGGCTTGTCCCAGCTGCCGGTGATCTTGTAGCGCGCGCTGGCGGCGTGGTTGATCCCCTTGCCGAGGATCCCCTGCGCCACGAAGCCGGCGGCCACGCCGATGGGGCCGCCTACGACGGCGCCGACGATCGGCAGGCTGTTGCCCGCGTGCGGAATGGCCTGCACCTGCAGGTCGTAATCCTTGGCGCGCACGCCGGTGCGGCCCTTCACCGAGATTTCCGCGGCGGGGCTGCGGATCTGCAAGTTGTCGGTGTTGGCGTTGCCGTCGCCCAGCTTGAAGTCACCGGTGATGGCGTCGAAGGCCAGGCCCTTGCCGAACACGTCGCCGAAATCGAACGACAGGCGTCGGGGCAGTTCCAGTACGGACACCAGGCCGAACAGTCGTGCCACGCCGGGCGCCACCTCGGGCATGCGGCCATCGGTAATGTTGATGCTGAGCTTGCCATCCATGTTGCCCATCTCCATCGCGGAGGGGGCCCCGGGCCAGGTGGCGTCGAGCTGGGCGCGCACCTTGCCGCCAGCGACCAGTGCGTCATAGCCGAACGCGCCCAGCATCTCGCCGAGGTTTTCCGCCGAGAAATCGATGCGCATATGCGAGTGGCTATTGCCGGCGGTGCCCTCCCAATCGCCCGTACCATTGATCTGCACGCCGCGCGACAGCGTGCGCAGCTGCTCGACGTGCATGCCGCGATCGGTGGGCCAGGTTTCGAGTCGCGCATCGCCCAGCTTGGAGTCGCCGAAACGCAGGTCGCTCACCCACAGGTGGAACGGCGGCAGCGCCGATGGCGTGATGCCGGTGGCCGCAGGATTGGGTGCAGGCGTTGCCGCGGCCCCTGGCGCCATGGAAGACGCTTCAGCCTGCGTCGCGCCAGCGGGCGTCGCCTCGGAGCCGGTTCTCTTCGGCGGCACGACGTCCTTGGGCCAGTACAACCGCTGCAGGCGCGCGGTCACGCCACGGCGGCTGAGGTCGGCCAGCGGGATCGAGAAGCGACCCGCCAGACCGGTGCTGTCCACATCCACCGTCAGACCGTCCGCCTGCGACGTCGCCGTCAGGCGCATGTCGGGAAAGGTGTGGCCGAACACCATGGCCTGGTCGGCATTCACCTCGATGCTTTCCAGGCCCGGGCCGCCACTGCTGCTGCCGGAGGCGGCGTATTGCACCCAGCCGGTGACATCGAGCTTCGCCGGACGACCGCGGATGCGGATGCCCTTGTCGGGCACGGTGTCAGGCGCCTTCGTGCCGAAGGCGAATGTCGCGGCGAGCTGCTGGTTGTCGGTCTGCGGCAAGCGCAGCCGCGCGCGAACGACCTGGCCCACACTCAGCTGCACGTCGCTGCCCTGCATCGGCAGGTTCATCTCCACATGCAACGGCAGCGTGGCATCGGCGGATTTCTTCAGCGGCAGGGGGAAATCCAGCGCCATGCCGTTCAACGCCGAATCCACGCTCAGGCGCTGCGTGGTCGCGGCAGAGCCATTCGCGTGCGCGATATCGAAGCCGATGGTGAAATCGCTGCGCCCGTCTGCCACCTGGTTCAACCAGTCGAGCTGCTTGTAACCCTGCGTCAGCTCGCCCATGGCATAGCGGCCGGTGAGCTTGGCGGCCAGCACCTTGTCGGGCTGGCCGGTGGCACCGGCAATGGCGAGGTCGAGCTGCGACGGCTGCCCGCGAAAACTGGTTTCCAGCGGGCCGGCGTGGAAGCCGGCCTTGTCGAAGGTAGCGGGGCCGGTGAGCTTGTCGAGTTTGAGATTCCATTCGGGCGCGTCGAAATCCACGCCCTTGAGCTGCGCACGTCCATCGAGCACGAGGTCGCTGGCCTGCGCCACCGGCAGCGACAGATGGAAGTCGAAGGCGCCGTTGCCGCCGAGCTTCAGCTTGGACAACACGTCGGCCTGGTTGCGACCGATCGGGCTGCGCCGCACGAAGTCGAGCATGCTGGCGCCGGTGCCCGAACCGCTCACGTTGAGATCGAGCACGGTATTGCCGAACTCGGGAATCAACGCCACGGCGCGATCGACCTTGTTGCCCAGCGACTGCGCCGCGCTTGCCTCCACCATCATGCCGCTGTTGATGAAGTTGGCCACGGCGTTGACGCCTTCGGCGCGCGGCCAGTCCTTGCCGTACTCGAGCACAAGGCCGCTCAATTCCGCGCGTGCTTCGAAACGACCTTCGTTGTGATGGAACGGCCAATCCTTCAGATCGCCGCGCACCACGACGTCGCCATGGTCGACCTTGCCATCCACCAGCGCCTGGTCCAGCCATTGCACGGCAGCCGGCGACATCGAATCGATCGGCCAGAACAGCTTGGCCGCCGCCACTTCGGCGTGATCCACCGCTGCATACAGATCCATGAAGGGACGCCCGCCGGCATCCGGCAGCGC
>Ga0209258_100874_pt1 | contig 15887 bp, 18 predicted proteins | sample Araplaol_mTSA_r2_FD_184281 | JGI IMG/M metagenome (GOLD analysis project Ga0209258, IMG submission 184281) | Arabidopsis root microbial communities from North Carolina, USA - plate scrape CL_Col_mTSA_r2 (SPAdes) (version 2) | ecosystem: Host-associated > Plants > Roots > Endosphere | place: USA...
GAACCGTTTGCGGCGAAGCTGTATAACGGTTTTTTTGTACCGCAGGACAGGAGGTGAAGGCTTGCGAAGCAGCGAGATTCGACAGGGGGTGCTGAGTCGGGTGCGGGAACGTTACCCAGACATCCCGGTGTTGGAGTCAGAAGAACGAACGAATGAGTTGGCGCCCTGCTTGGTCGTGAAGCTCGTTCGAGGGGAACGGACTCGTGCAGGCGAAGGCCGCTATCAGGCGCGAGCAGCCATCGAGGTCGAGTATTATCCCGATGCAAAGGCTGCTTCCGTTCATGATGTTGCGGATGCGCTGTATGATGTGCTGGAACTGATTGAAGCAGGCGGCAGCTTATGCAGGGGGACAGGCTGGAAGCATGAGATCGTGGAACGCAAGCTGCGATTCCAAGTGCAGTATGAGTACATGCTGACTCGTTCCCGTGAGGAAATGAGCAAGATGAATGCCATGAAGCAGGAGGGACGCATTCGAGATGTCTAATGCAAACAAGCAGGACAAGCGTAATGTGGAACATGCCGAGGCTGCGGGCGAATTCGCTTTTGCGAAGGAGCAGTGGCTGGAAGCGAAATGCTGGAGTGCATGCGAGCGAGACATGCTGCATGCGCTTCTGGCGGGCAATGAGCAGTACACGAAGGCGCAGATCGATGCGCTGCTACACCAATTTCAAATTCAGGAGGTAAAGTAATGGCTGGAGGAACATGGACGACACAGAACAAGGTAAGACCAGGCGTATATGTGAATGTAGTAAGTGAAGGGAAATCGGTTGGAACCCTGGGTGAGCGTGGGATTGTTACTTTTCCCTTGGCTATGAGCTGGGGCCCATCTAAAAAAGTAATTGAGATTTCTGCTGGTGATAATGTTCGAGATTTACTTGGTTATGATATTACAGCACCAGAACTTCAGCTTGTTAAAGAGGCAATGAAACGAGCCCACAAAATACTTCTCTATCGCTTAAATACTGGTGTTGCCTCGAAGGCTACGGTGGGATCATTAACGGCAACAGCAAGATATAATGGTAGCCGTGGTAACGACATTAAGGTTGTTATCCAAAAAAACATTGATGATGATAAGAAGTTCGATGTCATTACCGTGTTTGCTGGCACACCCGTTTATACGGAAACAGTTCATAAAATCGAAGAGCTCGTAGGCAACGCGTATGTCGGTTTTAGTGGGAATGGAGAGTTGGAAGCGACAGCGGGTCTTCCTCTTACCGGAGGAAGTAATGGGACAGTAACCAATCAAGATCATATGGATTATTTGGAAGCAATTGAGGTTTACGATTTTAATGCCATGGCACTGCCTAATGATGAACAGTCGCTTAAATCTGTTTATACTTCCTTCGTAAAACGGCTTCGAGAAAAGGAAGGTAAAAAAGTACAAATTGTAATGCCTAATTATCCAGCAGCTAATTCCGAAGGCGTGATCAGCGTGAAAAACGGTGTTGTTTTATCGGATGGCACTGTTCTAGATGAAGTAAAAGCAACTGCATGGGTAGCAGCAGCAACCGCGGCAGCTGGTGTGAATGAATCTCTCACCTACACCGCTTATGACGATGCGGTGGATGTAGATAAAAAATATACGAACTCCAAAATAGAAGAAGCACTAAAAAATGGTGAATTGTTGTTCGTTCAAAATAATGGACGAGCTGTAGTGGAACAAGATATCAATACGTTTATTGCGTATACACCGGGAAAAGGGCGTCAGTTCGCCAAAAATAGAGTCATTCGAGTGTTAGACGCCATTGGAAATGATATAAAATCGCTCTTCGAGAAATCATACATTGGCAAAGTTAATAATAACGATGACGGCAGAAATCTATTTAAAAATGAATGTATTTCCTACTTGAATAGCTTGCAGGGAGCCTCGGCAATCCAAAACTTCGATAGTCAAACGGATGTCGTCATCTTACCTGGAGATGAAGTAGACGCTATCTATTGTGAACTGCATATCCAGCCAGTGGATTCTGTAGAAAAAATTTATCTAAAAGCAACATTACAATAGGAGGGATTGTTCATGGGTTATTTAAAAGCGAGAGATACAATATCGGGACAAGAGGGTCGTGCATTTGCGACTATTAATGGACGAAACGTAGAAATGTTTTATGTTAAAACACTAGAAGCAAAGATCGAAAAAAATAAAGTTGAAGTAAACTCGCTGGGAAGACGCGGAACACAGCATAAAGCTGCAGGTTGGAAAGGGACTGGCAGCATGACAATATACTACGTAACAACTGAGTTCCGACAATTGATGTATAACTATGTAGCGAACGGAAGAGACACCTATTTTGACATTATGATTACGAATGAAGATCCTACCTCTTCAATTGGCAAACAGACTGTAACTTTAAAAGACGTGAACCTGAATAGTGTCGTCATTGCAAAATTGGATACAGGGAGTCAAGTATTAGAAGAAGAAGTCGAATTTACGTTTGAAGATGTAGTTTTGCAGGATTCATTTAAAGCACCGATTCTTGGTTAGTTGAGGAGGAGAAAAAATGAGTTTCAAAGCTTTTTTACGCGAAAATGTGGCAGTTAGGAAAGAAAAAGAAGTTATTATTTCTGAACGATTCAAAGATGATGCTGGAAAGGCAGTCCCGTGGAAGATTCGAACAATTACAGCAGAAGAGAATGCGGAGTTGCAGCAGCAAGCAACAGTACGAAAAAAAGGGGAAACCGAATTCGATGGAACCCTTTATATTGCAAAGCTTACTGCGGCATGTGTAGTATTTCCTGATTTAAAATCGGCGGAGCTTCAAAAAAGTTACGGCGTAATGGGAGACGATGTTCTTCTAAAATCAATGCTTACGGCCGGGGAATATTCTAAACTGTCTTCGGTAGTACAAGCACTGAATGGCATGGATGAAGATATTAGTGAATTGATTGAGCAAGTAAAAAACTAATCGATGGCGGCGACCCCATGGCGAATTATGCTTATTATGCACTCCACGAACTAGGAGTAATGCCGTGGGATTTCATGGGGTGGTCTCCACGTAAACAGGCAACGGTAATCGCCATGATCGATATTCGGATTAAAGCGGAAAAGAAGATACGGAAGAGTACTTGATAAATCTCCCTGATGTTATGGTACAATTTAACTATAACAATCAGGGGGAGAAAGATGAGAAAATATTTTGTCTTTTCTATAGTTATTCTAGTGCTTATACTTACCGGATGTACAACGAGTATTTATGATGAGCCTTATACAAATGAAATTATCGATAGGATATCTGGCCCTCAATCAGAGGTAACTAGTTCAGATCTCCTGAGCCTCTCAATGGCAGAGGTTTATGAAAGAGAAGGAAGAATGACGATTGCAGGAAAGACAGTAGGGCAGGTCATAAAAGAATCAACTCGCATTACCATGAAAAAAATAGAACAAGGTAAACAAGCAAATGAAGAGAGAGAAAAGCAAGTTGCTCTCAGCAAGGAACGAACAAAAAGAATTAAAATAGAGCTGGTTAAAAAAGAGAATTACCCTTTTAGTGTCCAAAAGGGAATCTATAATGATGTTATTCGAATTGACTATCGAATGACGAATAACTCAGGTAAGCCTATTTCGGCGTTTAAAGCTAGCTTCACTCTTCTTGATGCGTTCGGTGAGTCCATATTTACTTCAGGCATAACCTATGACGAGGGGCTCCAAAAAGGTGAAAAGGTAACCCAAGCATATCAAGTCGAGGTGTCGCCTTTTACTGAGGGGTCAAAGGATTTATGGAGAGCAAGTAAAGTTAAGTTGGTCTATACGATAAAAGAAATCATTTATGCCGATGGCACGAAAGAATAAATGAACCACCCTCATTCGAGGGTGGTTTTTCATTTTAAGAAAGAAGGGAGGATGCAAATGAATGGTATAGCAGAAATGAATCAGGTCATAATGGTGGCTGAGCGAGTTTATAAGCAGCTCAATGTGCGCGCGAAAGTAGTAAATACATTGTCATCTGCGCAAGAAAGGTTAATAACGCTTGAGGCTGAAGCGGTAACCACAAGACAAAAATTTTATATGCAACAGAGCAAGGTGAATGCGGAAATTCGCCAGGGGACAAAGAATCAGACCAATTTCAATAATGCGATTAAGCAAGGAGCCGAAGAACAAAAACAATTAATTGATGAAATAAGGAAGCTCAATAAGAATGATTATTGGAAAGTCGGATTAAAAGCGGGGAAGAGGATTTATAGTTCAGCGGTTGGAGATGCGATGTCGTTGAATAAAATGGAGCAGCTCGTTATGGCGAGATCTGGTTCTCCAGAGTTAGGCAAGTATTATATTCAAGACTGGAAAAAGACTGCGCGACAAACGGGAACCAATTTCAATGATCAAATGAAGTTAGGAATGTCTTTTATGCCGCAGGTTAAAAATCCCCGGCAGGTAAATGATCTAATGAAATTATCCCAGCAGATTGCCGCATTCGACGTAAGTGGAAAAGGCTCTGCTGGAGCAGCAGAGGCAATAAAAAGTCTTATGGGCGGGGATTCATCACCATTATCAAAACAAATGGATATTCCTAAAAGTGTAATTGAGAAAAAATTTGGAATTGTGGATGCTGCGAAATCAGGAGATTTAGACAAGTTTATTCAGAAATTTAAAGAAATGCTAGAATACATGTCCATGGGTGAAAAGCAATACAAAATGTTAATGGACACTCCTGCGATGAAAGCGGAAGCAGCCGTAAATGGGTTTAAGAATTCATTGGCCGAAGCCGGCATGACAGCCATGCAATTGTTGGCACCTCAACTCGAAAGAGTCAATCAATGGCTTCAGTCTACGCAAGGACAAACCTTCTTTATGAGTTTAGGTACCACGATTGCGACTGTAACAACTAAATTTATTGAGTTTATTCAATGGCTAAATGAGGGGGGCAGAGCGGTTAATTTCCTTACCCAGCTCATATCGCCTCGATTATTAAGTATTGCATCCATTTTAGGATTAGTTGCCTTATCAAGTAAAATAATCGTTCCGGTTCTAGGAGCAGCGAGTCAAGGATTAGCGATTCTTAGTGGGTGGATAACACGGGCTTCTGTCAGTACAACTGCTTTAACTGTTGGCCAATCTACTCAAATTATCCAATCCCAAATGTGTGTGGGGAGTGCGATGCAACAAGCCACAGCTACAGGGGTGATGGCCACTGCTACTAATATAGCAAATAGAGCAGTAAATGGATTATCGTGGGCGGTTCGAGGTTTGAGCATAGCGCTTAAGGCTGCTAGTGTAGTTGGTTTAGTAATGGTATTAGCCGACATAGCCGGTATAGCTTTGTCTTCAGGAAATGCATCTATAGATGCTGCCAATATGTGGAATGGGAGCATGCTGGCGATGGATGCAACGACAGTTATGGCCTGTCAAAATATTGAGAAAAATCTTCGTAACATGGCTAAAAGTGCAATAGAGAAAGCGAGAACAGTGAATGCTGCTACGGGAACTGCAAAAATCCCTAATGAAGTGACACTTAACCCTGAAGGCGGCGGAACCGTCGTATATGATGATGTAAAATATATCAAAGATAAAACAGGGAAGTTATGGGAAGAAAGCATTGTTGAAAGGGATGTTCCGCTTACCAGAGATGAAATTGTTTCAAATAATCTTATTCCAAGTTCTGCACCAAAGCTTGAGAATTTTGCAACGGCTTTAAAAGGGCTAAAGTGGAGCTATCTTTGGGACAGCCCTGTAAAAGGAGAAGATCTATTACCATCTACGACAAAAAAGGAAAAAACACTAGTTCGTCATACAAATATAAATCCTGCTGATAAGATGTCTGCTTTAAATCATTTAAATACCAAGTTTGAGGAGGAAAAGAGACAAAAGAAGCTTGATGAACTCTCAAAGAACATTGATAAGATAAATTATGAACCAATAACTCCTACAAAAATGGATAATATAGGAAAAGTTGATTCTGTCGGCAAAATAGAAGAACCAGTTGAAATTGGCAGCGAAGATATTAAAGTCATGCGTGAGCTTGCTGAAATGCGGCATGTTCAAAATTTTGTGACTCTAACGCCAACTGTTCAGGTCACGACGGGAGATATTAACCATTCTACGGATATCAATACGATCATCAATCAAATTGAGAATAAGCTGGAGGAGCAATTTATTGGAGCAGCGCAAGGGGTGTATGGATATTGAAAAAGCTTTATCATGTACTTTCCTATTTTTCCAAACAACAAAAGAAGGATGCGCTGGGATATGGAATTTGGCTTGGATTCAATAATCAGAAAGAGGGATTTCAAATTCCTGTGAATCCACCAAGAATTGAAGTGAATAGTGGGAACGAGAACAAGACTTATGAGATTGCGAAATTTGGAGAAATTGCTGTAATCAAATCACCAAGATTAAGAAAATATAGTTTTGAGAGTGAGTTTCCAACTTCACTTTCTAACCCAAATCATTGGGTGAGCAACTTGATGCTTGAACCAGAGTATTATATCGATACTATTACGAAATGGATGAAAACGCAGCACCCAATTCGATTTGTTTATACTGGAGAGTTTGATATTAATGTAGCCGCCACGGTAGAATCATTTGACTATTGGGAAGAAGTAACGGGGTGTGTCCAGTACAAGCTAAGTTTGAAAGAATATCGCTTTTACTCGGCTAAGAAAGCAACGATTGTTAAAGATCCTAAAAAGCCTGAAACCAATAAAATAGTAAAAAAAGAAAAGCAGCGGCCTGACCAAAAAAAAGCTCCCAAAACGTATAAGTTGAAGAAAGGCGATACTCTATCCTCAGTGGCGAAGTCTCAATTAGGAAATGCTAATCGTTGGCGTGAAATTAAAGAACTTAACCATATTTCTGATGCACAAGTAAAGAAGTTGCAGATTGGTCAAGTATTGAAGCTGCCAGCAAAGTAATGAAGGAGGATAGGTCATGTTACAAATTCTCCTTGAGAACAAGGACGGGTCTATTTGGGATATTTCTGAAATTGTTACGAGTGTAAACTGGAGAACAGTCCGCGTAGGTAAGGCAGGTACATTGACTTTTACAGTGATCCGCGATGGACTTTATCAAGCAAAAGAATTCAAGATAGAGCCTGGATCAGTCGTATCAGTCAAATACAAATCTTCTCCTATGTTTTACGGGTATGTGTTTGAACTGAGGTACGATATGGATGATGCCGTTCAGATTACGGCATATGATCAAATTCGATATCTTGATGCTTCTGATTCTCGGGTTTTTAAGGGCGTTACGGCAGGTCATATCATTAAGCAGATCGCAGCAGATTTCGGACTCAAATCGGGCATGATCGCGGATACAAAGTACAAGCTGCCCAAAACGCTTCATGAATCCAAAAAATTACTCGATATGATTTATGATGTGCTGGAGCAAACGACGATGGCCGGGTACGGTGTATATGTATTTTATGATGATTTTGGTTCATTAACGCTCAAACACATAAAGGACATGACCGTAATGAAAGCAATCGGCGACGAGAGCCTGATGACGGATTTCTCATACGGAATATCGATCGATAAGGATACCTTTAATCAGGTTGTTCTCGTACAAGATAAGAAAGAGCTGAAAAAGAGTGAAGCATACGTTGCTCAAGATTCCAGCAATATTAGTAAATGGGGCTTGCTTAAGTACTATAAGAAGGTTGATGAAGGCTTAAACCCGGCGCAAATTAATCAGATTCTGGATGCTACCATTAAGGCGAAGAATCGCCCGACTCGAACGCTAAGAATTGATGCGATTGGGGATCTAAATGTCCGCTCTGGGTGCTATATTCATATTGAAATACAAGCGGTCGGATTACGGCAATTGATGCTTGTAGATGAATGCACTCACAAATTTGATGGCTCTGACCATACGATGACGATTGAGTTGAAGGTGATATGATGCGAATGCTAAATATGATTAAGCGTGCAGCAATGGATGCTAACGAAGCTTCTGTTCCCGTAGGGATAACATTTGGGACAGTAGTAAACGACAATCCTCTCGAGGTAACTGTGGATCAACGGTTCATACTCGACGAGGATTTTTTAATTATTCCAGAGAGCTTGACTAAGTATGAGATTGATTTGAAGCATAGTCACAACATAGTTGGAGCAGGAGGTACAGCAACCGCATTGGGCGATAAAGTTATCATAAGAACGGGATTGGAAAAAGGTGATAAGGTGATACTTCTTCGCGTCCAAGGCGGTCAGCAATATCTAGTTTTGGACAAGGTGGTGGGGGCATGATACCGACAGGTTCGAGCTTGCAGGCGGATACATCAGATTTAATTGATAGTGAGATGCCTTCTTTAACGTATCGTTTCGATTTCGAGAATGGCCGCATCATTGGGAAAGTGGATGGAACTGAGGCTATACGTCAAGCAATTCAAAAAATACTGTCGACCGAACGATATGAGCATCTCATTTACAGTTTTAATTATGGTTTTGAACAAGAGGGATTAGTAGGCAGTGATGCTTCCTTTGTTCGCTCCGAGTTAAAACGTCGTATTCAGGAGGCTTTGCTCCAAGATGATCGCATAATGTCGTTAGAAAATTTTGACATAACGACAGATGGAGAAGCAGCCACGGTAAGTTTTGTTGTAGTAAGTACTTTTGGTGAAATCTCTATGGAAAGTGAGGTGAGCAGGGATGGGGGATCATTCGTTTGAGACTATATTGGACCGCATGCTATCGCGTGTCTCGGATGAGGTAGATAAACGTGAAGGCAGCATCATATACGATGCGCTTGCTCCTGCAGCTTGGGAAATGGCACAAATGTACATCGACATGGAGATCGAACGGAATTTGTTATTTGCTGATACGGCAACTGGAGAATATTTGACCCGTCGTGCTGCTGAATTCGGAGTGAGTAGAAAGCTTTCGACAGCAGCTAAACGAAAAGCAGTGTTCTTTGACGATGCGAATATACCATTAGATGTGCCAATAGGCTCACGTTATAGTGGCGGTTCAGTAAATTACATTGTTACCAAAAGGCTAGGAGCAGGCGTATTTGAAATCAAGGCTGAAACGAATGGGGACATTGGAAATGAGTATTACGGACAGTTGTTGCCAATCGATTACGTTAGCAAACTCGCTCGTGCACAAATCTCAGATATTATTGCTCCAGGTGAAGATGTAGAAGATGACGAGGTCCTTAGAAAACGATATTTTGCTGCAATGAATGAACAACCCTTCGGAGGGAATCTATCAGACTATCGCCATAAAATAACCTCCCTCGCAGGCGTTGGCGGCGTGAAAATATTTCCGGTATGGAAAGGTGGGGGCACGGTAAAGTGCACCATCATTTCGAGCAGCTTCGAATCTCCGTCTGCTGAGCTGGTGAAGGATGTGCAGACGATCATCGATCCAGAGGTGAATCAAGGCAAGGGGATGGGCTTCGCGCCGATCGGCCATACCGTCACCATTAAGGGGGCAGTGTCCGTAAGCATTCATGTATCGACCACACTTACACTTGAAGCGGGAATATCCGTGTCGCAGGTGAAGGCGGATGTTGAAAAAGTGATCGCCGATTACCTGCGGACGCTGCGAACGAGCTGGAAAGAGGAAGACCGTACCGTCGTGCGTGTGAGTCAGCTGGAAGCCCGTATCCTGAATGTGAAGGGTATCGCGGATATTGCGGATACGAAGCTGAATGGCAAGGGGGCCAATGTAGAGCTGGACACGGAAGAGCTGTCGGTCATGGGGACGGTGACCTTGAATGGCTGAGCCGTTACTCAAGCGTTTACCAGACTTTTACCATGACGTTAAGGAAATGGTTCTGCTTATGGAGACGCAGGATGGGGAAAAGGAGAAGCTGCTGGCCGCCATGCAAAGGCTGTTCGACGATCAGTTCGTCATGACAGCAAGCGAGGATGCGATTGCAAGGCGGGAACGGATGCTGAATATTCTCCCGGATCGCGATGCGGAATCGATCGATTTCCGGCGCAGACGGATTATCAACCGCTACACGACGAAGCCGCCGTTTACGATCCGGTATTTGCAGGAGAAGCTGGACTTTTTGCTCGGCAAGGACAAGGCTCGGGCTGTTATAGATGCGGACGCTTTCCTGCTGCGCATCGTTGCCAACATTACGGATGCCGCCGTATTCAAGGAGGTCGGGCACACGGTATACACGGTGAAGCCTGCCAACTTGGTCTATCAACAGGAGACGGCACTGCTATCCAATGTAGGAGTAAATGAGAATATATACCGCTCGGATTTGAAGCGGACGACAAGGCTTTCGACGACGTGGAAGCTGGGGCGTTCGCCATTTGCCGAGCGCGGGCCGGAGGTGCAGATAAAATGATCGAATCAACGCTGCTGAAAGAACTGGCGAACCATGTCAACACACGAATTGCCAAGGTCGTACTGAATAAAACGTATGAGATTACAGAGTTTACGGTGAAGCAAGTATCGAAGAGCGTCGTCAATCTGGAATATATGATTCCGCTGGGATCTGTGGACAGCGTATCGCTGATCGAACTTCGGGCTGCTGACGGCACGGTGCTGACGTCGAATGACGTCTACATCCCGCTCACGTCCGATACGATCATCAAGCAGCCGATTACAGTGAAGGAGGTGGCCTAATGCCATACGAGGCGAAGACAAACTGGAAGTACGACGACACCGTCACGGAAAAGGATCTAAACCGCATCGAGCAAGGCCTCAAGGACGCCCATGTGGCGGAGTATAAGGATATTACGTTAAAGCCAGGCGTGCAGATCGTGGATGTCCCTGAGGATACCCCTTTCCGCATGGGGGAGATTCGCGGGCGGACGTTGATAAATTTGCTTGGACGAGCTGGTAGATGTGACGATACGAAACTATGGGGTATGTGGCAGGCGTCACTTGACAGAGGTAGTGCATTCAAAGGGATATGCGTTGACGTAATGGATGGTTTCAACGACGGCGCGGCATTTTTTCTCATTAACAACGTAAAGCATGGACGATCCTTCATTATTGTTGGAAATGCCGAGCATAACGAAAACGCACAAGGCGCAAGATTTGGAGCTACGTTTTACACGGGAGATGAGGTAGTTGACAACACAGTCGTGTCAAAAAAAACATCTGAAACATCTGTCCGTCAGCCGATTCATCTAGTGTTTACGATTCCTTCAGGAGTAGATAGTTTCACCGTAAACATGGGTGTAGTTGCGAATGAAGCCAAAGCACAAGGGTGTTTTGATTCTGTTCGAGTTTACGAAATTCCTTCGTCAGAAGTGGTGAGGCTGACCAGCATGAAATCCGAAGATGTCGCAGGACTGTATCCATATACGGAATCGATCACAAACGTCACGAATCCGTATGCTATCACGACGAACGGAAACTTATTACCACCGTTTACGGAGTGGGGAGAATCTGCGCAACTTGCTATGCCTGTTTCTAGTCCGTATGAGATTAGATTGAGTAAGACTTCTTCTAATGAATTTGCAACAAAAACTATCTCATTATCGCTACCTCCAAACACTGCGTTCACATTCAGTACAGAGGTTGAAGCGGACTTCTTAGCATCAGGCACATATGGAGCTTATTTAAATGTTTTCTCAGTAGATAGTACTGAAACAGTGACGAGCATTGAATTAAAGACAACAGCGTATAGGAATACTTCAGGGACATTCTCTATTTTTAGCGATTTTACTGTCCCAAGTAATAGTCATAAAATCCGTATGCTTGTAGGTGTAGACGCACAATCTACAGGCAATTTTATATTTAAAAACCCAATGCTCATTCCTGGAGATAAGCCACAGCCATTTACGCCTGAATCATGTTCTATGTGGGCAGCCGAATGCCAGCTAGCCTCGAATCCAGCGGACGGTAGCAATGCGGACGTATTGTTCGCTGGTGAAGATGGATTGCCTTACGTATTGGAGAAGTGGAATAAGGTAGTGTTGGATGGATCGTTAAAGTGGGAACATGACAATGCAGCTACGTATAAGGGATTCAAAAGAATAAGAGTTCCTGTAGCAAGTGGAGTACCGTATAGTCAGTACGTAGTTAAATTTGATGGGAAAATCTTACCCAATATCAACGAAGGTGTGAACTGGGAAACTGCTGATCTATCTCAGCTGTATAAGAATGAGCATCTTTATCTGTCTATATCTAACGAAGACAGCGGATGGAGCGACAGCTACACGCCGACAGCCGACGAAATCAAGGCGTACTTCTTGGGCTGGAAGATGTACGATGGAGTTAATGGAAAAAATCCATATACGTCCGGGACTCGCGCATGGTGTTACCGAGAATCCGTTGATAGCTATACGGGTGGAACCAATACGCTGCCTACGACAACGGCGCCGAACTGGACGCCATATCGACTCCAATACATCAAGTCGAAGCCAACCATCGAACACGTTCGCAATTACGAAACTGGCCTGGCGCTCTCAAAAGCCTGGAACATGGTCGAAGTCGGCAGCGGTATTGTGATTCGGGAGTCAACGAAGCCTACGCATTATCTGGCAAATGGAAATTACTATATCAACAATACAGCAGTAAATGGAAGCCTACTAAAGAATAAGGTGTCTCATATACTAAGGGTTTACCGCAATGGATCGGCTGCTAATACCGCAAAGATCGAAAATGATGCTAATGCATATGGCAAGCAGCACATTAGATTTTTACCGTCAGACTTCGACACAACCGCAGTTTACCATGTCTCATACACGATTCTAGACCCAACGCTTGCGGCTCCCATCATCGGCAGCATAGCGACGAATCTGCGGGGCACGGTAACGGATATGGTATCGTGGGTAAGCGATGCAGAGCGAAGGTTGAGTGTTGTGGAGACAAAGAAGGCAGAGAATGACACAAAACTACATTTTATTAAACCAACACTCTTAAATGACTGGAAGCTGTTCGGGGAATCAGGTAGACCAGAGGCAGGTTATTGTAAGGATCAAGATGGTTTTGTATATCTCACAGGGGTTATCACGGGCGGAATGGTCGGGGTAACTGGTAAACCTGCTTTTGTCTTGCCAGTTGGGTACCGACCAAAGAGATTGCTTTCAAAAATTGCCATAACCACCTCTTCATCCAATGCAGCAGTAGATATTGCAGTTGATGGAGGCATTTATATTATTACAGGAGACAATTATTTTATTGCATTAGATACAATTTCTCCATTTTTAGCCGAACAATAAGGAGGCCTTGCATTGAAAGAAGCAATCATAACCGACCTGAACGGTCGATACATCGAACCGACGCTCGTTGCGGACTCCGTGACGGGCGTTTTTGATAGAATGGAGCCGGTTCAGACTGGCGCCGATGATGCAGAATTAATAGCTTCACAGCAGACTAACACTAATCTACCAACTGAAGCCAAACCCCAAACTATCCTAGTCGGATATACAGTAGCCATTCCCTTACCTGACGGACTCTATGAGCCAACCTTCGACGTACACGGCTATCGCAAAGCAAAAGCCGATTACGATCTCGCATACGTCGAATATCTCGGTGCTCTTGCGAAGCATGATTCGGCGAGCGGGAATCCTGCACCGCAGCGTCCTACACCAGTAGACTCTTCATCTTATTGGAGCAACGGCCTAACGGAGGAAGAAATCGAAGCCTTGCAGCCAAAGCCAGTTCCTACTGAGCTGGATCAGCTCCGGATTGAAAATGCGAAGCTGCTGCTTCATGTAGCCGAATTGGAAGCGAAGAGTGATAAGCACACAGAAGCTACGAATGAGCTGCAATCTCATAACGCAGCGCTTACGCAGGATCATGCAACACTACTATTACAATTAGCCGAAAAAGGAGTGATCTAAGATGGATTGGTATACAACCGTGAAGCGTTACTATGATATGGGGATATATAAGAAAGATTCAAATGACCCGTTATACGTAGGTAAGTTTTGTGAGTTCGGCAAAATTACGCCTGAACAGTTCAAAGAAATTACGGGTGAGACTTATTCCACGTAATATCCACTACGCAGCCTATTCCTCGCACTCAAATGAAAAGGGCCAACATTTTGTCGGCCCTTTCACACACTTCTTGTTTTTTTCTATTTCATCGTAAAGGATAACGGGATAACTACTTACAGAGTTATTATTCTGCTCCGACTAACTTCAAAGGTTGAAGGATATCGAGTAATCCTTGAACTCAGGCTACCTACTTAATTCCCCGTAGTTACCTTATTAACTCTACAACGCCTGCAGCACAAAGTGCAGAACGAACAGCAGTGAGATCCCATAGAACAGCGGCTTCACTTCGCGACCCTTGCCAACGGCAAGATGGAACAATGCGTAACTGATGAACCCGACTGCAATGCCATCAACGATGCTGTGCATGAGCGGAATGAACGCGATAATGAAGAACGCGGGAAGACCCTTGTGCATCGCATCGAATTCGATCTTCTTCACGCTTGGCATCATCAAGCCGCCGATAAAGATCAATATCGGAGCTACGGCCTGATCAGGAACCAATGTCAGTACCGGTAATGCAACCAATGTACATGCAAACAGGATTCCTGTCACAATAGATGTAAGTCCCGTGCGACCACCAGCAGAAATGCCCGCAGCCGTTTCAACCGTCGCGACATTCGGGCTTGTGCCGAACAATCCGCATGTAATTACGGAGATCGCATTGGCCTGCAAGGATCGATTGAACCGTTCCGGATTCCCGCTCATTTGCAGGTGTGCATTTACAAGTCCTACATTTTCGAACACAATAACGAGCGTCAGCGAGAACGTTGCTACTGCAAGCGTAGCAGCCGACACGCCTTGAAACGTGAACTGACCGAATACATCACCATATGCAGCCCATGAAAAAGCCCCGCCTGTTGCTGCGCCAGCGTTAGGCACTGCGCCAACTAGATAAGCGAGAGCCGTTCCTGCAATAATGGCGATAAGCAAGTTGCCGGGAACATTGCGCATGAACAGAATGCATGTAAGCGCCAATGTAGCGAGCGTAACAAGTACTCCTGGATCAGCAAATGACTGCAGTGCAATCATCGTAGATTGATCGGGGACGATTACGCCGCCCTTCTGAAGACCGATCAAGACGAGCATAAGCCCGATCCCTACAGAAATGGCTTCCTGCAATGATTCTGGAATTGCTGCCCGCAGCTGCCCCGCGAGTGACGTGAAGCTAATTACCGTAAAGCAAACGCCGGACAATACAACGACGCCCAGCGCTTGCTGCCATGTCATGCCCATGCCATGAACGAGCGTGTAGGTAAACATCGCATTGATGCCCATGCCGGGCACAAGAATAATGGGGGACTTGCCCCATATCCCCATTAACAAGCAGCCAACAGACGAAGCAAGCACAGTTGCGATAATGCCAGCTTCTTGTGGTATGCCTGCATCTGCGAGTATCGAAGAATTAACGATTACAATATAGACGATAGCGAAGAAGGACACGACTCCGGCTAGCAGTTCCTGCCGCCACTGAATTCGTGCAGTTGCAGAAGCGTCATCTAAGGACGGTGCTTCTGTCTTCGATTGTATATGTTTCTTTTGGCGGACCAATTGAATACCTGCTTTCCATCGTAGCCCCTCACCCAACCCTTTGCATAAATAGAGGAAATTCAAAAAGTCTGTATTCGATCACGAAGACCGACACAAAGTAGGTTGTGCTGAAAACCGATCTTTTTGAATATGCACTCATAAAACCTATGTCCCGAATTCATATCCGAGCATAAGTAGCAGTTATTATATCACAGGATCTCTCTAAATAATCAAACGATGTTCACCCATCCTGTATTTTGTACCCTGATCCACCTTGCATCAACCCGCGAAATTACATATAATAAATAACTAATTGATTGTTCATAACTATCATTAACACATGCTTAGATGGAGACAAGTACACAGTACCACTTGCCAGGGAGGCGGCGCCGCAGATTGAGAGCGCTGCTGAAGAAGGGGCTGTCGAAATTCACTCCGGAGCAGGTACCTTGAACAAGCACTTCACACACAGTGAGGCTGCTACAGTAGAGGTTCCCGGATTTGCGGCACGTTAT
>Ga0209258_100875_pt1 | contig 15886 bp, 15 predicted proteins | sample Araplaol_mTSA_r2_FD_184281 | JGI IMG/M metagenome (GOLD analysis project Ga0209258, IMG submission 184281) | Arabidopsis root microbial communities from North Carolina, USA - plate scrape CL_Col_mTSA_r2 (SPAdes) (version 2) | ecosystem: Host-associated > Plants > Roots > Endosphere | place: USA...
TACTGTCTTTACTCGCGTCGCCCTCCAGATGCACATACTCGATACTCGATATTTCAAATATTTCTGAGGTTTTTGATGAGAAGACCTCGCCTTCAAACTTTTTCCACCCATTGTCGCCTTTTTGCCCACCATGCCCATTTTTATCTGTAGCGCCAAGATAAAACGAAAATTTACCAGATTCGGAAGGGGTCCCACTGAGCTTACCAGTGACCACATCGAACTTCAGTCCCTTGGGTATCAGACCAGATTCTACATATTTCTTATATGTATATGGTGCGGTGCCTCCATGGGCAGTAATATAAACATCCTGGATGGGGACGCCGACCTTTAGTTCTGTAGGAAGAGCTGGTGACGCTGAAATAATAATAGCTGGCTCAGTCATTGAAATACTCCAATTGTAATTGCTCGTTAACTATTAAATAAACCATTTTGGATTTTGAAAACGATAAAGTCTTCAAATATCGCAATCTTTGCTGCGTTGTTGAATTAATCGACGCCAGGCCAAAACGTCCCCCGTTGCCGTCCGTTTTTAGATGTTTACCGAGACCGGCATGACCGAAGCGGGTCATCCCGTTGAGTGCGCACGCACGGATCCACGCCGCCGTTTTCTGTCGCGCCAGAGCACGTGCCTTCATCGTGTTGCCTGCATCCGGTGTCGTCAGTTCGCACGCCAGGACCGGATGAGGTGCGTCGATCGCCAGGTGCCGCTTGCGCCCGGTGGGCCGGGCGGCCACGTCCTGTTTTTCCGGGTGCCCTTCGTCTTTCCCGTATCCCCCGGTGGCGTCGACCATGACGACGCGGCCAGGGGCCCTGGCTGTGCTCAAGGCCTGGCCTGGCCAGCCGACGCGCCGCGCGGACACGCCGTTGACATCAGCAATGCTGAGCGCGACTGTCAGGGCACGGGCCAGTGAGTTCATGAAGCCTTGGGTGTGTCGCCAGGCCAGATGAAAACCCTGATGCATGCACCGCACGGTCTCGATTGCCGCCTGGGCGTATGGCCTTGCTCGGCCGCGCGCCTCGGTCTTGGCGGGGCACCACTCGGCCATCGCCTGGGTACACCCCCTCGTAAAGTCGCCACGCCGCGTGAGCGCGGCCTTGTACGCAGGCGCGTTCGTCAGCGTGTAACGTGGTGTCTCGAACGGGTGGCGCCGGTCTTCGCTGTGTGTGTGCGGCACGTGGCTACCTGGCAGAAAATGCTACGGGAATGGACACGCCTGTGGCGCCCCTGCGATGTATTCAACCACGCCATTGTTGTTGAGGCGGTGTGACGATAGTCGCTAATCTGAAACCTGCAAATATCCGCCCTGTCCGAGCGATGACAGGGCTCAATGTGACATTAGTCTCTGCCGTGAGGTTGTCAAGGGCGGGGCGTCATTACGGTGCCGTTTTAAGCTCAATAACCAATACCGTGAGAGGGCTATCGCCGAGGACTTCATCGGTGTGCATGTCCTTGCCTTCGTTGTAATCCAGATAAATCGGCTTATCCTTTTCCAACTTAAAATCACGCGGATTGTCTTGGCCCAGGGGCTTATCGGCATACGTTACGCGTAATGTTCCGTTATCGTGGGGGATTAATACGCGCGGGTGGGCGTGGGTGTGCTTGGCGACGGGGCGATGCGGACAAATAACGGTCGACCATATGTTGTAATTGGCGTTGTCCACCAATGAGTTTCTGTGCGTGCTGCAGTTGTCCGCAGCAAACGCAACCAGGGGCAATGTGCAGGTAAAAAATAACGTGGCGCTGAGGGTTTTATTCATGTGATGATCTCACCGGTTATGAATTTAATAACGTTGGAGGGCGGCTTATTAAATATTTATAAAAAATAAAGTGCGTCGACACGTTTCTGCAAGCTGTGAAAGGCTGGCCTGTGGACCGCGTATGGTTAGGCTTATCGCTCACGCGTTGACTTATAAACGCAGCATGCGCCGACCCTGAGCACGCTCAGCCCGCCTCAGCGTGGCCTCAGGCTACGGGGCTGGTGAATACTTTTTCAGGCGCGTTTCAAGGTCACTTTTATGGGCCGTGACGCCCTAAGCGTGGCACGCCTTATTCTGCGCCAAGAGCGCGACGCTTATGGCTGCTCGGCTTGTCGGTCAGGTTTGCTTTTGGGGTCAGGCATGAGATAACGGTCTGCCTGTTTTTCGCATCATAACCGGGTGGGGTGACTAAATAACCCTGTACTTACAGGCATGTAAGCACTGCCTTATAGGTGGGGTGAGGTTGCGTTTTGGCGGGTCAGGTTGGCATCCACCGACGCGGGGCCCCTCTGAGACCGCGCAAGAGCTTCAGGCCGTGCAAGGGCTGCTTCGCTCCTTCGCGGCGCTGGCTACGCCCTGCGCGCTTTGCTTGCGGGTTAAATCAGTGCGAGGGGTATTCCTGTCTGGCGTGCACGACGCTCACAACCTCGATGCAGGTTGATGTGACGCGGTAGAACACCAAGTAATTGGGGTGAGCCACAATCTCGCGCAGTCCGGGGACACGCTCGCTAATGGCATAGAGATACGGATGTTCCGAAAGTGGGAGTACACAGCTGCGCAATCGGTGCCATAGACGCTCTGCGGCGGCGATGTCGTGCAGGCCTATGTATTCCGTGATCACCGCTAAATCATCGTCTGCCGATTCCAGCCAGAAAACTGGAAGCATCAAGAGGCCCGACGCTTGCGCAATTGCGCAAGCCGTTCGGCCATTCGTCGCTCTATCTCATCATGAGGGATCGCCGGACGAGGATCGGCCAAACTGGCAGAGACCTTGGCGCGCAGCCAAACTGTATAACTTGTTTCCTGTTCCTCAGTTTCGAACTCGGAAACAATGGGGGAAAGATTGGTCATTTGGCGCCCTCCGTTCAATATCAGGCACAGTTTACACCGAGCTTACTCTCCGTTGACATCCTCCCCGGCCTAAACGCCTGGGATTCCTACAGCTAGATGGCCAGCTCGAAGACTATGCCCGCATGATGTACGTCCACTATGCCCGACACAACGTGCCGACCTGGATTATGGGGTCCGGGGATCAGTGGAACCGTCAACCGACTTAAGGTGGTGGCAACTCGGTTTTCTTCAGAATTTGCGCCGCTGTACCTGTCCGAAAGAGGATCGTTCAACGGACATCTGACACCGACGCAACTGGCCTAGAAAAGTAAAGGCCGATCACGTCTCATTTAGATGGTACGATTAATCTATCAATCATCCCCCCTTAAGCGTACAAATTTCTGCATGACAACGACACTTATCGGCTACGCTCGCTGCTCGACTGACAAACAGGACCTCAGCGCACAACAGGCTGCGCTCATCGCACTGGGCGTTGCGTCTGATCGAATTTATACGGATCACGGATTGACCGGCACCAATCGCTCTAGACCAGGGCTCGATCAGGCTCTTGCTGCTGTTCGGTGTATGTATAGGAAATTCAAAGTTGTAGACCTTCCGGTGTCGATCTCCGTTTCGCACATTTCCGTCGGGAGGAGCAGCTTTTGCGTCAGAAGGGTTGGCAGATAAGATGGCGTTTTTGCCGATAAGCGACCGAATTGCCGTGTTTTTCGAATCGCAGGCGCACCTTCCCCACATTCAGGGGCGCACAAACCTCAACAACCCAATGTCACGGGCATTGATCAGCAACTGATGCACCGCCAGGCCCGACAGGGCACGGCTGTAGACCATCTTTGCCCCGCACAGCACGCAACTGAATGGATCACGGTTGAGAAACGCTTTGCTCATCGCCGCAAAATACAATTTCGGCGCTTTTTCCGGTATGGCCATCTGCAACGCCTGATAGACGATAGGCAGCTTGCGCCCGCAGACGCGATTGGCCAGAAAGCCAAAATAACGAATCATTCGAAAGTGTTTTTCCGGTATGCTGGATCACCCGGCGCAGCATATCGGTCTGGGTGAGTGATTCACGCTGGTAGGTCTGAGTCCTGTGATCCAGGTAGGTAAACTCCAGCGTTGGACTGGCGGTGTAGTGGGCCAGGCGCGAACCTGAGATCGGCGGTTTTTTCAAGTAGCGACCCAGGTAATTGACGGTCTTACGGCCATTTTGGGTTTTCTTCGACAGGTAGACATGCCAGTGAGCACCACCGGCATTGAGTACCAGGTCGCGCCAGGCACTTTCGCTGTTGATCTGGGCCCACTCGGGCGGCAGGCTGATCTGAGGCCATTGGCTGATCAGGTACTGGCGCAGGTTCCACATCCAACGCTGACGCAAGGCTGTTTTATAGAAGGCGATGTTTTTCCAGACCCCCTGCTCATCAATCCCCCCGCCAGTGACGGAGACATGCACATGGGGATGCCAGTTAAGACGCCGGCCGTAAGTGTGGATGGCGCAGAAGATGCCCACTTCAAGTCCACGCTTTCGTGCCGCGTAGAGCAGGTTATCGACGGCCAAGCGGCAGACGTCATTGAGTAAATGACGGTTGTGAAAGAAGAGCGGCCAGAGGGTGTCGGGCAGGGTGAACACCAGGTGTTACCAGGGGCAATCGGGCAGGCGGCTATATTGGTTAGCGATCCACTGATCGGTGGCCTTTTTGCCGCAGGAAGGGCAAGCTCGGCAGTGGCAGGTGTTGCACAAGTATTTGGCGTGGTGGCAGTTATCGTTGCTGCACGTATACTGCTTAACGCCCAGAATAGAGGTGCCGCAGGCGAGCATTTTGGTCACCGCTTCAACTTCGATATCGCGCAGGCCTCCGGCATCGAGCAGGTCAGGCCAGCACTGGTTGGCGGTGAACAGGTTTTTCAGTGGTCGCGGTTTGTAGGCAGGCAACATGTGCAGTCACCGGTTGAGGGGGCATACGCCTCATCATGATCGATTATCGCGGTCATGACAAAGCAACCCTCCCTCTCCTCTACGGACAATGCTACGGAGGAGGCGTCCAAGAACATATCGCTCAGGTCCATGGGCTCAAAACCGATGTCATCGTAGCTGACGCGGTTGGCTGCAGCCCGCTGAATTCGGGTGTGTTTGGCTTTGACTTTGGCACGCTGGGCGCGTCTTTGCTGCTTATTGAGTGAGGCCATCGGGACAGCTCCTTGCGCTGGTAGGGCTCATGGGGTTTTCCTGATGCTACCCGATTTTGAACTCGCATGATTTGCAGCCGTAGGCTGCCCTGTTCATGTATAGGAAATTCCTTAAACTTGAATCAGTTTAAGGTAAAATTATACTGTAAATATAAAGTACTAGAGCGCCCTTTGTGCGCCCCAAAGGGCACACGGCGCTCTAATAACAAAATTGGTTCGAATGAAGCAATAGCCCAAAAAACAGGTAAAAGGCCTTGCCAAGCCGGCCCTTTACCTCCAAGAACACCTGCTTCTGATGCTGTCAGGCAACCCTAAACACAATAGAGACCGGCGTTACGTCACTGAAAGCACTACGGAGAACATCTTTAAAGGAAACTGTAAGCTTGTAATCTCCGGATGGGGTACTCTTCTTGATCTTCAACGGGAATGTAATTGAATAGCTCGTGTTTTTTGCTTGAGCCGAGAGCGAAAGTAGCTGCGTATCAGATTCATCGCCCCAATTTTCGATGAGACCTTTATTGACCGAATCAATATTTGCTGGGGCGATTAAGTGTTTATTATCTTGTAGTAATAGTTTGGCATTTTCACTGTAGTCATTCAGCACTGCAGAGACGTTCACTCTGTTCAGACCCACCTGTAGCTTAATTGGCAAGACAAGCTCAAATTTAAAGTCATCGCCGGAAACTTTATTTCCCGCCACGTTAAAAACAACGCTGTGCGAAGGGGCTGATGAGTCGACTGGGAGGCCGCTCACTGTTGGTGTAACATCGATCATGCCATAGGCATATTGAGAATATAAGTGTTGATCAATCACCGTCCCCGACACTGTTTTCATCAGCAGCTTAGGTTGCAGGATACCATGAATGTCGCCACGCTGAGCGGTCACTTCATAACTAATTGTTGGGTTCCCAGCATCAGCAGAAGCCACTGGAACCCATTTGTCTGCTGGTATTTTGCCTTCTTCTTCACCAGCCCAAGCCATTGCATAATGAGTGATATGATTAGACGTCTGTGCGGTCTGACGTATTGTACCGCTCGCTTTAAATGTGGCCTTCATGGCATCGAAGGTCACGGAACCACGGATAACTGCCGGCAAATTGTCATCAACAGTTATGGCGGCTGACACCTTTTGTATGCTTGTCAGGCCATCAATATTATTGTGCCTGTATCGAGCCCGAATACTCGGTTGGTAATGGGTCTTGTTCTTAAAAATGCTCTCGGGCAAATGCAGCGTGAAATAAGAATCAGTCACTTTTACTTGTGCTGAAGGCAAAGCAGTATAAGCCTTGTCGTCATTTGAATATTCGAAAACAAGGTCTTCAGGCTTGCTCGGGACCTGGTTAAACCTGCCGCTAAGCACAACATGGTCGCTATTAAAAGCGCCCCCTATGTTATCGAGAGTGAATTCCGGTTTTTCGGGAATATAATAAAATGGTGAGTTGAGCGGAGCCGAAATGTGGTTAGGTGTATACACTCCCAACGTTCCGGTCAACTCGACTGTCGGCGCAGGGATACCCGTCCATATTTTACTGGGGGCATTCAGTGTCAAATGTTCGGTGATGCTAAGGGAAAGTTTAGTGGGGTTAGGAGGTGTTTGGATTTCTGCGCCGTGCGCCAGTTCTGTAGCCCAAGTCAAATTGACCTGAGCTGGAGGCAGCTTAATGGCTGGGTTCTTTGGTACAACCCAAACCCAAAACGCTGCTCCTAGACCTAGTTGGCCATATGAAATGTTGTCCCCTGCAGTCACCGCTCCGACGAGTGCCGAGTCTATAGCCGCCCACGGTTGCTCAGAGACAAGCCCCGTTTTGTCCGTTGCCTTAAGCTTAATCCCTTTTGAGAAATCCCCTGGTTCAAGCGGCAGTGGAACATTGAAAGCTTGCGCCGGCTTTGTATTGTTATACGCAAACTTCGCCCAGCCGCTTCCATCAGTAAAGTACTCAACAGAGTCCAGATCCGGCCCTGTAGATTGGACGGTCGGCGTGAGTCGCAGTTTATCCGCAACTCCATTTGTCAGTATTGCGGAAATCGTAGGCTTTTGGGTATGATGTGTGACATTAATAGTAGATTGAGAGGATTCACCCTGGGTATATTTTGTAGGGTCTGGCGTCTGGGAAAATTTGATCTTTACGGCGTGTGCCGTGTTCTCTGGAAGCGTGAGGTTACTCAGAGGAGAGTTAAGTGTAAAAGTCGTGTCTATGACAGTCGTATTTCTCCATGCGCTCCAGTTAGTGCCATTATCAATACTAAACTGAACCGCGAGGAATTGTGTGCCTGTTGAAACCGACCCGGTAAGCTTGGTGTCGGTAAGCTCCCGTACCCAGTATGTAGTCGAACTCTTAACAACATTCGGGGACTTCGAGTTGTTCGCGAGCGCAAGTGACGATACAACTGGTGCCACCTGAAATAGGCTAAAAGTTGGGGGGTTTTTGGCATTTATAGTTTCACGCTCATGTGTCTCATCCCCCTTGGTCACAAGCCATGCTGTAATTGTGTGGTCGAGTGTTGTGCTCCGTTGGCCTTTTACTTGGAAATCCCATTTAAAGACTGCATCATTCGTGTTATCTGCTTCGCCGACGATTACCTTCGGAATCTTCGCAAATAACACATCTCCCTCCTCGTCAAATGCTGGAGTGTTGTGCTTCCTTGTACTTCCTTTAAAGGTCTTTTCTGGGGAAATTTTGTAGGCGGAGTTGGCAGAGGGTTTCGGTCCTGCCGTGAGGACGAGGTCCTGCGGCAATTGCACGAAAATATGCATATCGTCACGCCTGGAATTGGTCAGAGACAATGCAAGCGTAAATTTCCCTTCATTTATTTCGTCAGTGGCCACACCGACGTGCAGCACGCTTGAGTTACGTCCCTGGAACGCAAGTCTAATTTCTGATGGGTCTGGCATCTTAATCTCCCTTAGGTTAACACAACAGCTTATCTGGAAAACAGTGTGATATTGTTTGTGCGCACGTCGCTACTCCTGGCAGCGTATCGTTCACAGTCAGCAGCGTCGACCTTGGAACAATCATTGACTGTTTTGCCGAGAGCATTTTAAGATTAATCGGAATCGCTCGAATTGCAAGAGCTCGTTGTTTTTTACGTGCGTCTTATTCCGTGAATCACTTTTCCGGAGGAGCTCTAACGGCTTGATGGCAGGCCGTTAGGCACGATTGGTTCATAAAAACAGCTGGCTAATTATTGCGCCATGTTAAACGTTGCCCGGTAGATGCCTTCGTTTGATGGCGATGAATCCGTATGACCCGGGGCGTTACCCTCTGATACCCTCACCTCAAATTCATGGACCTTCTGTCCTGCTACAAAGGCAAGCCCGAAGGTCAGCGTATAACGCTGAGGCGCGCCTGCCGCAGACGACACTTCGTTTGCAACTAAAAGGTGAGCATGTTCGTTACCGTTCCAGCGGCTTAACGCATGCTGATCCAGCGCAGCGCCGCCGGTGACCACAGGCGCAGATTTCTTTAGTAGCTTGGTATCATGATGGCCTTTTGGGCCAAGAAAGCCGTCGAGGTGATAGCTGGAAAGATGGTATTGCGGCGTGACGGTGACTTCCAGTGTGTGTTCTCCGGCTTTGACATTTGACGCTGCATTCTGGGCCATTGGGGTTCCGTCCAGCTTAAATTGCACGTCAAAAACCTCGTGATACTGTTCAATTCGCGCCGCTGTCGCGCCGCTGGGTACGCCGGCTTTATTCACAACCTCTACTTTGATATGACGCAGATCGTTGTCCGGGATCGGAATGTCAATGGTATGGTCACCGCTTGAATTAGGCGGATTATGCGACTCCCAATTCTCTGGACGGTTGGCTGCTGCATCACCCTCCTTATGAATATGCACATTCACAACAGGATTGGTGGCATCGCCATTATGCACGGTCACTCTCGCAACCAGGTGTCCCCGCGTATCTTTAACAATAACGACTGACTTAATAACGGGCGTGTCGTCTTTAATGGCCACGTTGATAGGAACATTGGGGTCGCCAAAATCCTCTTCATGTGTCGATGGACCGCCAGTTTTAGCGCGCAGCTTCAACCCTGTAATCTTGCCGTCCCTGATCAATCGCTCAGGAAGGCTGACACGGAACGTTCCATCTGTATTCTTATGCACATCGGCCGAAGGGATATCTTTCCACTGCTTACCATCCTGATACTGGATATGTACCGTTTTGTTTGCAGGGGGGGGCGTTAATGTAACATCCACAAAAGGCTTAGTCGAGTTGGTCACCGGGGAGTGATCAGGGACTGTGATGGCTAGTTTATCTTTATCCGAAGTAACACCAGGCTTAAATTGTCCTGGGGCCGCTGGATCGACAATCACAACTGACGCGGTGAAATGCGCACTCTTTAATTCAAGCTTAGCCTTTCCGATTGAGGCGCCAGCAGGGCCGGAAACGGCGACCGTCTCGTGATGAGAAAACGTCGCTGCGTTTAGCTCAGCAGGGCCGAAATCAAACGTTTGCTTTCCATTAAGCGTCATTCCAAGGGGCAACGTCACAGTGGCCTGTTCAATTGGCAGAATGAGAGTGTTCTTCGCCGTAACCGTAACGTTGAATGGTAACGGGCTATCAACCTTGGCATTCTGATAAGTGGGCCATGTCACGCTATAAATGTCTGTCGCATTAATTTTAGCATTAATTACAGCGGATTCTTGTTTGAGGTTGCTTTTCGCCCTGACCTGAATGCCGTGAGGAAAATGCTTCCCAGCATCGAAAGCTGTGCCAGGCTTAAAATCATCCCAACGCGCTCCGGCGTTAACGGAGTATTCTAATGTCATCACGCCAGAGGAAGTGGCGGGGCTCTTCTCGTGAACCTCCAGTTGCAGTTTTCCCTGGGTATCAAACCTCGCTGACGCAGCCTCTAATAACCACGTGGCAGCCTCCTTATGGATCGACAAATTGGCTGGGGACATCGGCCCAGTTGCCGTTGAAGAATCGGCCCTCAAGCCGATGTTCAATTGAAGTGGCTTGTCGCTCCTGATGAGGGCCTCTAAAGTAGAGTCCACGCTTAAATCAAATGTAACTATTTTCGTGTTCCTTGAATCGATCTGGCCCATGTGTGAAAGGGCATGCCATTGTGTATCACTACCCTGCCAGTGCAGAAAAACTGATCCCGTCAGGTCGGAGTGTGCCTCAACCGTGAGCATTGTTCCCGGTGTGCCTTTTTTTACCCACCAGACATTAGGGGCAGCAGCATTCTTATACCCCGGGGCGAGGTTGACCACAGATTTGATTTTCAGCTCCGCAGCAGACTTTTGCTCAATCGCCAGCTCTTGATGCTTTGTTTTGACCGGATCAAAATCACTATGCGCCTCATCCAGAACCCAAGCCTTAATTTTTGCATTCCGGGCAACATGAGTCAGATTAACCGAAACTTTCACAGCCACTTTGAACTGATTGCCCCCTTCATTAGAAAGCACCTCCGAAACCAAAAGGACAGGATCAGTTCCAGACACAACCCAGTGTGGAGTATATGGCTCGGCTGTCGGATGACCAGAAAATGCTCCTGAGAGGCGAGCTCCGGAGGTATCCTTAGGCGAAAGGCTAGGCGGACTTGCGGGATTGACGTTGACCCCCTGAGGAAACTGTAAAAACAGTTGAGCCTTGGATTTATAAGTTCCTGGAAAATTGAAAAGGATTTCGAATTCCCCCCCCCCAGCCGTATCTACGAGTAACTTACCTTTGGGCGTAAATACTATTACTATAGACTCATAATCTGATACATCAGCCATAATTCATCCTAATATATAAATTCGCATTTTTTTGCGTTGTTGAATTAATCGACGCCAGGCCAAAACGTCCCCCGTTGTCGTCCGTTGTTAGAGTGTTACCGACCCCGGCCTGCCGAAGCGGGTCATCCTGTTGCGTGGGCAGGCACGGATCCACGCCGCCGTTTTCTGTTGCGCCAGAGCCCGTGCCTTCAGGGTGTTGCCGAAGATCGGCGTGTCGCGCGGCATCGCCCGCTCGACATAACGGCGGCCATGGTCGCCGGTTATCCGCTGCCAGGTAGCGCGCCCTTTCTGGGCGCTGGTTTCAATCGGCGGGTCCGGCCAGGTTGTCCAGGTTGTGCCGATCGCGCCAAGCACAGCGCGCTGATGCGGTGCCATGATCACGTGCGCCGCGGGCTGCTTCGTCAGCCCCGCCTGCGCGACCGGCTTGCCGTGGTCGGCGCCCTCGCCCCTGAGCGGTTCAAACGGTGGGGTGAGTTGCTCGAGCCGAGCCGGCCCGGCCGTCGTGTCGCCGGCCTCCGGCGGCGTCAGTTTGCCCGCCAGCACCGGTTGAGGTTCGTCGATCGCCAGGTGCCGCTTGCGCCCGCTGGGCCGGGCGGCCACGTCCTGTTGTTCCGGGGGCCCTGGGGCTGTCCCGTCTACCTTGAGCCCGGTGGCGTCGAGCAGGACGACGTTGCCTGGGGCCATGGCGTTGCTCAAGGCCTGGCCTGGCCAGCCGATGCTCGGCTTGGACACGCCGCTGACATCAGCAATGCTGAGCGCGACTGTCAGGGCACGGGCCAGGGAGTTCATGAAGCCTTGGGTGTGTCGCCAGGCCAGATGAAGACCCTGAGGCATGCACCGCACGGTCTCGCTTGCCGCCTGGGCGTAGGGCCTTGGTCGGCCGCGCGCCCCGGTCTTGGCGGGGCACCGCTCGGCCATCGCCTGGGTAAACCCCCTCGTAAAGTCGCCACGTCGCGTGAGCGCGGCCTTGTACGCCGGCGCGTAACGTGGCTGGAACGGGGGGCGCTGGTTTTCGCTGTGTGTGTACGGCACGTGTCTACCTGGCAGAAAATGCTACGGGAATGTACACGCCTGTGGCGCCCCTGCGATGTATTCAACCACGCCATTGTTGTTGAGGCGGTGTGACGATAGATCGCTAATCGTAAACCTGCCAATAGCCGCCCTGTCCGAGCGATGGCAGGGTTCAATGTGAACACTAGTCTCTGCCGTGAGGTTGTCAAGGGCGGGGCGTCATTACGGTGCCGTTTTAAGCTCCACCACCAAGACCGTGAGAGGGCTATCGCCGAGGACTTCATCGGTGTGCATGTCCTTGCCTTCGTTGTAATCCAGATAAATAGGCTTATCTTTTTCCAACTTAAAATCACGCGGATTGTCTTGGCCCAGGGGCTTATCGGCATACGTTACGCGTAATGTTCCGTTATCGTGGGGGATTAATACGCGCGGGTGGGCGTGCGTGTGCTTGGCGACGGGGCGATGCGGGCAGATAACGGTCGACCATATGTTGTAATCGGCGTTGTCCACCAATGAGTGTCGGTGCGTGCTGCAGTTATCCGCAGCAAACGCAACCATGGGCAATGTGCAGGTCAAAAACAACGTGGCGCTGAGGGTTTTATTCATGTGATGATCTCACCGAGGATGCATTTAATAACGGTGGCGGGCGGCTTGTGACGCGTGATACCCATAAAGGGGGTTGGCCCTGTTCTGCACGATGTGAAAGGCGGGTCTGTGGACCGCGTATGGTTAGGCTTATCGCTTCACGCGTTGCCTTATAAAAGCCCCCTGCGCCGACCCTGAGCACGGTCAGCCCGCCTCACCGTGGCCTCAGGCTACGGGGCTGGTGAATACTTGTTCAGGCGCGTTCAATGTCACTTTGGTGGGCCGTGACGCGCTTAGCGTGGCACGTCTTATTCTGCGCCAAGAGCGCGACGCTTAATGCTGCTCGGCGTGTCTGTCAGGTTGGCTTTTGGGGTAAAGCATGAGATACGGTCTGCCTGTTTTTTCGCATCATAACCGGATGGGGTGACTAAATAACCCTGTACTTACAGGCATGTAAGCACTGCCTTATAGGGGGGAGGTTGCGTTCTGGCGGGTCAGGTTGGCATCCACCGACGCGGTAGCGCCCCGTAAACGCCCCTGGAGATAAACACCATGCTCAACACCGCTCACATCAGACAACAGCTGCAGGAGATGGGTGAGCTCGTCCAGGAGATGGGCAACCTGCTCGAGGACGATGCCGACGACGCGCCCTTGGCTTTTTTTGAAGCCTGTGAGGATGTGCAGCTGCAGGTCACGCAGCTGATGCGCGCCACCTTCCTGGGCGTGCAGCAAAAGCCGGTGCTTGGGCTTTAGTACTTTACCTTGTAGGTGGGTGAGTCCTCTGGCCGCTGGCCGCGTCGGTCATACAAGCGGGTGGTGCTGATATTGGCGTGCCCCAGCCAGACCTGCACCTTGGCGATATCGGCGTCATGCTCCAGGGCATTCGTCGCGGCCGTGGCGCGCAAGCCGTGCACGCCCAGCCCGTCGACGTGGATGCCCGCCGCCTTGGCCCACTGCGCGACCACCTTATAGAGGCCATCGGCGCCTATTCTGGAACCGGTGGTGCGGCCGCGGAGGGAGCGAAACAGCGGGCCATTGCCGGCTTCGCGTGGGGTGTCGCGCTCCAGGTACGCATGGATCTTCTCCGCCGCGACCGGGTGCAACGGTAAATAGCGGGTTTTACCGCCCTTCCCTCTCACCTGCAGATGTTTGATCCCGCGCCGGTCCTGTAGATCGCCCGTCATCAGCTGGGCGGCTTCCTCACGGCGCAGGCCGTGGTAGAGCAACACGGCTAAAATGGCGCGGTCGCGCAGGCCCTTTAACGTCCCGCCGTCGGGTGCCGTCAGCAACGCTTTAGCCTGGTCATCGCCGAGGGCTGGGGTCTTGCCTTCGTTGGAGTCGACCCGCGGCCGTTTGACACCGTGCACGGGGTTGCCCCCCCCGACGGCATTGTTCTCCAGGAGGTGATCGAACAGGCTGGCCAGCGCCGCCAGTTTGCGGCGGATGGTGGCCCCGGCCAGGCCGCGCTGTTCCAGCTGGGCGCGCCAGGCGAGGACGTGGGCACGGGTGACGGCGCGAAATTCCTCGGCGCCGGTGAGGCCTACAAAGCTGCAGAAGTCTTCCAGGTCGTTTTGATAGGCGCGGCGGGTGCGGGGGTTGTCGAGATTGGCGAACCATTCCACCGCTGCCGGCACAGCGGCCAGTTGCTGGAACTCGGCTGAGGACAGGCGCCGTTCGCCGGCGCCGGTGGTGATCAGTTCGTTCATCGCATGCCCGGCCCTGCCGGCCCTGCGGCGGCGTGTTCAGCGGCCACCCATTCCGAGTATTTGCGCTGGGCGCGTTCGTGCGCCGGTTCCGGTACCCGGTGCTGCCAGCGTTGCTGTTCCAGGTCGCGTTGCTCATCGCCACGCAGCTCAGCGCCGCGCACGGCGCCGGCCGCTGCCAGGCGGCGACGTGCCCGGTACCAGAAGCCGTCCGAGGAGGTGCGTTGATCGAGCGGCACCATCGGCACGTGGTGCGCGCACCACAACTGCCACAGCCCCCCCAGGCCGAGACCCTGCCGCTGATGTGTAGGGTTGATTTCCAGCCTGTTGATGTACAGCCGATCGCCCAGCGGATTGATGCCGTAATCGACATGGCCCACTTGTTGGCCATGGACCTCGATGTCGTCCAGGTAGTCGGTACCGGGAAAGACGAAACTGCCCCGAGGGGATTCTTGGTGGCGATTGACCAGGTGCACGCGCCCTGCCCGCTCATTCAGATTTTTTGCGGCGCGTCTATGAAAAAAGTCCCGCATCGGCTCAAAAATCGACATACGGCGAACCTTGTTGAAAAGTCGTGATAACGTATTTTATCACGACTTATGAGGCGTGCGAGCGGAGCGGCGGGTTTACGTCCATTAATGACCGAATCTGGCTTTATATTCGCGGTAAGAGCAAAATCTGGCTAGTCAGTACTGGAGGCGTTTTTACGGCCGGTGATGGGTCAGATCGATCAGCGGAGACCGACCAGGTGAGGGAGTATTGCGAGGGGTCGCCTCGGCCGGAGTGACCGAGGCAATTTTCAACCGTCAGGCGCTAGCTCGAATTACAAGTGTCGTTGTGTATCCATTGATTGATGCAAGATCCGAACAATCGCAACGCCATAGGGTTCTACGGTTAAGTATACGGTGTGTCTCGCAACGTTGAATCGACAGTACCTTTTTCGGATTTCATCACAGGGCCGAGCCTTTGTAGGGCGAGCCGCTAAATCACTAAAAGCGCTCGTTAACAAATCTGTGTAGTCGTTAGCCTTCTGCACGTTCCACTCCTTAGCGGAGTAGCGCCAGATGCCTTCCATGTCATCTTCAGCCGCCGGCGTAAGTCGATACTCAGCCATGCGTGTTCAACATACGCTGCTTAAACCTTTGCACGTCGAATGGCCGTGGTTCGCCGCTCAATTCACCAGCGATCAGCGCTGTGCGGACCTCTTCCATAGCCCGTTGCTCTTGTACACGGCGAATGAGGTCGCGGATACATTCGCTGTCGTTCGTGTACAGGCCCGAATCAATTTGAGCCTTGATCCAGTTATCCTGAGCGTCGGTCACAGTGATCGTTTTACGGACTGTAGCCATGATAAATTCCCATAATCGTTAGCTTTGAAGCTTATTTTATCATACAAATGGTGCATTTCCTCTAAAGGAGGTGTTTTTGAGGCCGGCGTCATCCAGATCGATCAGCGGAGGTCGACCAGGTGACAGGGGCACGCGGCCTCGGCCGGTTCGACCGAGGCAGATTTTAGGCGGGGGGTGATCGAGGCGCAGCGGCGAATCATGCCGGGTGTGAGGACGGGCGATCATGTCGACACCCCAGGGCGGTCATCACAGCCACCAAGGTTTTCAGTGTGGGGTTACCCTTCGCACTGAACGAGCGGTAAAGATTTTCGCGGTAACCCCGAGTTATGGTGTTTTCTGGTGTATGAGGGAGAGATAGAGGGGGTGGCGTATCCTGCTGATTGATTCGAGTTATGGTGATTTCTGGTGTATGAGGGAGAGATAGAGGGGGTGGCGTATCCTGCTGATTGATTCTTGCAAGAATCTCAATCAACAGAGGTGATACGCCATGAACAATTC
>Ga0209258_100876_pt1 | contig 15885 bp, 12 predicted proteins | sample Araplaol_mTSA_r2_FD_184281 | JGI IMG/M metagenome (GOLD analysis project Ga0209258, IMG submission 184281) | Arabidopsis root microbial communities from North Carolina, USA - plate scrape CL_Col_mTSA_r2 (SPAdes) (version 2) | ecosystem: Host-associated > Plants > Roots > Endosphere | place: USA...
TTCGAATACGACGAAAGCCCCGTTCCAGAACGAGTCATCCATTCCACCCGGCCGATTGTCTGCCCTTCTACAGACGAATTGATGACGCTTGCTGACTACTTAAACAAAGGCAAGAGGATCACCTTGCTGTGCGGTGCCGGCTGCGCGGGAGCTCATGCTTCGCTCATGAAGCTGTGCGAGAAGCTGCAATCCCCGATGGTCATAGCGCTGCGAGGAAAAGAATATCTGGAATACGACAACCCGTATTCCGTTGGATTAACCGGCCTCATTGGTTATTCTTCCGGCTACCATGCCATAATGGAATGCGATGTCTTACTCATGCTGGGTACCGATTTTCCATACCGGCAATTTTATCCGCAAGAAGCGACCATCCTTCAGGTTGATTTGGATTCCTCCCGACTAGGCCGGCGAACGACACTCGCATACGGGGTGTGCGGAGACGTAAAGACGACGGTCGAAATGCTGTTACCCCTGTTAGAGGAACCGCACTCCCCTGATCATCTGCAGCACTTTGCGGCAGATTATGCCAAAGTCCGCGAGGAACTGGACAAACTTGCATATCCCGGCCGAGCTCCTATTCATCCGCAATTCCTCATGAAGGTAATCAGTGATCTCGCAGATGAGGATGCCATTTTGACTTGCGATGTTGGGACGCCGACTGTGTGGGCAGCCCGATACTTGAACATGAATGGAAAAAGAAGGCTTATTGGCTCGTTTAACCATGGGACAATGGCGAACGCCATGCCTCAGGCGATTGGGGCGCAGGTTGCACAGCCGGGACGCCAGGTCGTATCACTGTCGGGGGACGGGGGACTCACCATGCTGCTCGGAGATCTATTGACCCTTCGTCAGCATAAGCTCCCGATCAAGATCGTTGTCTTTAATAATGGTGCGCTTGGATTCGTGGAATTGGAAATGAAAGCAGCCGGCTTTTTAGAATTCGGAACGGAACTCGACAACCCAAACTTTGCGGTAATGGCTCAAGCTATGGGAATCGAAGGAATCCGGGTTGAGGATCCGAACGACTTGGAAAGCGCCGTTCGTCGAGCGTTCGAACACAACGGTCCGGTAGTGCTGGACGTCGTCGTCAATCGTCAGGAGCTGGCTATGCCGCCGAAGATCAACTTCGAGCAGGCACGCGGATTTACGATGTGGATGCTGAAAGCTGTTTTGAACGGGCAAGGCAACGAAATCATCGAACTGGCGAAAACCAATCTCCTTCGGTAATAAATAGGAGCATTTTGAAGTGGTGACTGCACACATTATCTTGGTCGTATGGCTAAGTAATCATCATTGTTGATTATTATCAAAATGAAGATCGCCTTTGCAACTATTTAAAACCACATTACTAACTATTGTCGGGTGAGAAGAACATATATTGTTTTACGTAAATGAAGACGGTTTTCAATTTCACATTTTCGCTTGAGACAAAACTGGACCTTATGGTAATAACTTTAGGTGGACAGGGAACTATGCCTTAAAAAAATGATGCAGACTGAGTAATGGGGTTAAGCAAAAGGGTAGTATAATTCAACGCGTCTTTAATCTATAAAAAGCGAGCCTATCCCATTATGTGTTCAGTTTATATGATGTAGAAAAATGCAGACCCAGCCTAAGATACGAGCTATCTTAGGCTGGGTCTTTTCGTATAAGAAATGGCCTCAAAATCTAGAAATAATAAATGCAAAGAACCTTAAATAATAATATAAGAAATCGTACATCTTCCAGACAAAGGAGGTCGAGTAGAGTGCGCGATTATCGTTACTATAAAGAAGTATGCACGGGGCTTCCGATGCCCTTTGCCTTCGTTGATCTGGATCTGTTGCAGCAGAATATTCAGAGCGTTCTCCACCTTGCGAATGGAAAAAAGGTCCGCATTGCGAGTAAATCGATCCGCTCTGTTGATGTGCTTCGGCGCATTCTACAGACAAACGCACAGTTTCAAGGGATCATGTGCTTCACGGTACCCGAAGCACTCTATCTCGCGCAGCAAGGATTCACAGACTTGCTGCTAGGATACCCTGCGGCGGACGCACGACTGCTGGAGTCCGTCGCCATGCATCAGCGTGAAGGGCACAGCATCACGCTGATGGTCGACTGCGAGACGCATGTCGAGCAGGCGGAAGCGGCAGCCGCCAAATATGGCGTGAGGCTGCCGCTCTGTGTGGACATCGATATGTCGATCGATGTCTCTGGGCTGCACATCGGCGTATGGCGCTCGCCAATACGCTCTACAGCTGCGGCGCTCAGCCTCATCGAGCGCATCGCGCAGTCGAAGCACGTCGTGCTCGACGGGCTCATGGGCTATGAAGCGCAGGTCGCAGGCTTAGGCGACCGCGTGCCTGGGCAGGCGCTGAAGAACGCGATCGTGCGGCTGCTCAAGCGCCGCTCAATCCGTGAAGCCGCTGCCAGGCGGGCCGAACTGGTCGCGGCGATCGAGCGCATGGGCATTCCACCGCTGCGGTTCGTGAATGCAGGCGGCACGGGCAGCCTGCATACAAGCAGCGTTGAGCCGGCCGTCACCGAGGTTACAGCTGGCTCGGGGTTCTATTCGCCCGGTCTGTTCGATCACTACCGGGACTTCACCTTCCTTCCCGCCGCAGGGTATGCGATCGAGATCGTGCGGCAGCCGCGCGGCGATCTCTACACTTGCTTGGGCGGCGGATACACGGCTTCGGGCGCTGCAGGCAGCGACAAACTGCCGCGTCCATACCTGCCGCAAGGTACGGCACTTCTTACGATGGAAGGGGCAGGCGAAGTGCAGACACCGATCCGCTACAACGGGCCAGAAGAGCTGAAACTCGGCGATCCGATCTTCATGCGTCATAGCAAAGCAGGAGAGTTATGTGAGCGATTCGCACATCTCTACTACATTTCGAACGGCAGTATCGTTGGCAAGACAACGACATATCGGGGGGACGGACTATGCTTTCTGTGAATTTGAAGGAGCGCAATACGAAAGTATGGCGCAATTGGTCAGGACTCGTACGCGGATTGCCGAGAAGCATTGTATATCCGGCCAGCATAGAAGAGGTGGTCGGGATTGTTAAGGAATGTGCCGCCGAAGGACGGAAGCTGCGTGTCGTCGGATCCGGACATTCATTTACCCGACTCGTCCAGACCGATGATGTATTGGTCTCCTTGGATCAATTACAGGGTGTAATTGCTGTTGATTCGGAGAAGGGGATAGCCGAGGTGTGGGGTGGAACTAAATTGGATCGACTTGGGAAAGAATTGCATGCCTATGGGGTCGCGCAAGAGAATCTGGGCGATATTAATGCGCAATCTATTGCAGGAGCGATCAGTACAGGAACACATGGGACTGGGGAGCGGCTCGGGAGCCTCGCAACGCAAGTGGTAGGTTTGACGGTAGTGACAGCGGCAGGGGAAATCCTCGAATGTTCAGCCCAGCAGGATGAAGAACTTTTTCGGGCGATGCAGGTGTCGCTAGGGATGTTCGGGATAATCGTTAAGGTGAAGCTTCGTGTTGTACATTCGTACGCTCTCCGCTATGCAAGCAGCAAAATGCCATTCTCCCAATGCCTTGAACAGCTTGATCTATTCAAAAAGGAAAACCGTCATTTCGAATTTTTTTGGTTTCCTTATACGGATATCGCTCAAGTAAAACTGACCAATATGACGGATGAGGTTCCCGGAACGCCAAGCCGCTGGAGTTACTGGAAAGTCATGCTGCTGGAGAATGCGCTATTCTGGTTATTGTCGGAGTGCTGTCGTTTCATTCCGCGCCTTTGCAAGCCAATAAGCCGATTATCAGCAACAAGCGTACCGGATGTGCAGGAAGTGGGGCATAGTCACCTTATTTTCGCGACGCCGCGGCTGGTTCGATTTAATGAAATGGAGTACAGCGTCCCCGCAGACCGCATGCGAACTGTGCTTGAGGAAATACGCGATGCAGTAGATCGGCACCAATTTGCTGTTCATTTTCCAATCGAATGCCGTTATGTTCAGGGAGACGATATATGGCTCAGTCCGGCGAATGGACGTGATTCTGGCTATATCGCTGTACATATGTACCGTGGGATGGAGTATGCCGACTATTTTGCCAAAGTAGAGGAGATCTGCAGACGGAATGGCGGGAGACCGCACTGGGGCAAAATGCACACGATGCGTGCAGAGCAGCTGCGTTCGATATATCCGAAGTGGGATGCATTTCTTCGCCTTCGTCAAGAGCTTGATCCTTCGAGCGTATTCTTGAACCCTTACTTGACAGAAATGCTGCAACAGAGCGAGCAGGCTCAATAGCTGACAGTAATGTAACGAGTCCTTGATGATTCACACAAACAAAGCCCCGAACCCGGTAAGGATTCGAGGCTTGGAACATGATTCATGAGCAAATCACACCCGCAACGACTAAGCGCATCGCGTCCGACCACGTTGTGGCGTTCAAAAGGTCTCTTTAATTTAGGCTTTTAAAGGACATTCTCTTAGCTTCATCAAAATTTGTTTTCTGGCACTATCTATAAATTTACGACTAATTGGTATTTCAACAGTTTGCTTATCATTTAAATTGGAGACAACACAATTATTTCTAATTTGTTTTACATATCTAACATTAACAATAAACGAGGTGTGGATTTGCACAAAATTATGATTAACTTTGGATAAAAGGGCTCTTGTTTGAAGAAGCGTTTCATATGTATCAGAGGGAGTGTGAATAAGTACGCTCCTTTTATTTTTTTCAAAGTAAATAATTTCACTAAAAGAAAGACTGTAAAAAACTTTATTAAATGTAAACATAAATTTTGAATCATCTAAATCTAAATATTTTATAGCGCGATTCAAGGCAGGATATAGTTTGTCTTTCGTTGCTGGTTTTAAAATGTAATCAAAAGTGTTAACCTTAAAAGCCTTTTCCATATATTCTTTGAAACGTGTAATAAAGATAATTGGACAAGTATAATTATTCTTTCTAATGATCTCGGCAATCTCTATTCCTGATACATTAGGAAACTCAATATCTAAAATAAACAAATCATATCTATTTCTTTTAAGTAATTCAATTAAACGAAACGGATTATAAAATATATCAATTTCAAATAAAGAGGAGTCATATTCTAACATTAAATCTTCGATATCTTTTGCAAAAACAGGGACATCATCGCAAATAGCAACTTTTATTGCCATCGTTTCACTCCTTTGATAATGGTAAGTGTAGCTATGATGCACCATCATGTCATAAATAACAATTTGAGCGAACAGCGTCAACGTTACTATAAAAAATGTAAAAAAGAGACTGGGAAGTATGTACAGGCAAGTCGAAATTCACTCACTGATATTGCTAAGGAGCTTAACATTCCTATTGGTACTTTTTAAAAATGGTAGGGCAATGCCGGCAATTTAAAGATGAGGCTTTTGTTGGTAGCGGTAACTTACGACCTCAGAATCAAACACAAAAGGAATTGAAAAAAGGATAAAAGATCCTTTTCTCTATAACCAATTATTATACTAGAATTGAAATGATGTCAATTATTACATTTAAATTGCAGTTTATTACACAAAAGAAAAATTGAGTTGAAAATAGATTACTATCTAAAACAAATAGGATATTAATTTCTATTTGGAATGTAATGTGGGTGATGTGAGCATATAGGTAAAGGGGGTGGAATTCAATGACAAACGTTGTTTACTCTAAACCAACAATTGAGAAAGTTGCTAGTTTTAAAGAGTCTACTAAAGGGATTTGGTTTGGTAGATACAGAGATGTTCTTGGTGGTCGTGCTTTAACTAGAATATAATCGACAATTAATTAAGAGAGAAAAGTGGTCATTGGACAATTTTGAGATGTCCAGTGGCCACTTTTTGTGAAAAATTGATTGTTTTAGAGGCTCGTATGATAAATTTTGTTCAAAATATTAGGGATTGCGAGAGGGGAGACTGTTATTAGCATTCAGTTAAAAGAAAAGTTAACAAAATTAAGTTCTGATAAAGTACCATTCCAAGTACTTATAAAAACAGCTTCGGCAAGCATTTTGCTTATTTCTCAACATAAGTATGTTAAGCATTCTATAGGTGACCTAGAGATATATTGCATACCATGTGAATATCCAAAAGTTTCAGACCAGATACAGGGAACTATGAATTTTGAGATTACAAAATTAGCGGGAACTTTTCAAAAGATTGTTTCTAAAGGGATCTTTGTTCTAGTTGATAATCACGAAGTTATTGTAGGAGGAGCATTATTTGATGTTTCTCTATCATGGAAAATGTTAAATGATATTTTAATTATTAGTGATTCGGCTAGTGATATTGCGCGATATTGTGATTTACATATATCCAAATCAGCAGTTGCATTGAACTTGATAAGTAGTCTACCCTATTATCCTTTTCAAAATATGCCTTTATGGGAAGGTGTGAATAAAATCCACCCATTTTGCGTTTTGAGATATGGGAAAAAGAAACTATTTGAAGAATTCAAAGTTTGGATGCCGCCAGAACTAAGTAATGATGTAGAATTGACGCTGCAAAATATAAGAGAGCGGTTTTGTGAATTACTAAGGAATCATACTAGCAGCTATGCTAATATATCTGCTGACCTCTCTGGAGGTGTTGATTCAGCCGCAATTGCATATACTTTAAAAGCTCAAAGTGCAGACATTAAGCTATATCATGCAAAAACAGATAGTAAATGGAATAGTGATTCTAAGTACGCCGCTATGTTTGCAAATGATATGAATGAACCGCTACATTCATTGCCATCAATCGGTGTGTCTGGTCGGAGATATGAAACAGACATGCCATACTCAGGATTAACTCTTCCGGATTTCCCAGTATTTTGGGCAGATACAGAGGGCTATATTGAAAAAATAGTTAATTTAAATGAGAACTATGGAGATTCAGTTCATTTCATAGGTGTGGGTGGTGATGAATTGTTTACACCTATGCCAGCATATGCGTGGTCCATTGTAAGGCAGAACAGAATGCGTGGTTTATCGTCTGGCTTCCAATATTGTTTACTTACGAGAACATCATTCCTAAAAAATGTATCCAATCTTATGAACAATACATCATTTAAAGAAGCACTGAAAACGGAAATAGATATTGGATTTGGCTACGCTAAATCCCGAAGGAAAGAGTCTGATGTGGATTGGTCTGGGAAAATTGCGATTCCTGCATGGCTTGCAAAAGAATATCATGCTCCGTGTTATCAGATTGCTATGAAAACTGTAAATGAAATTTCTGGAGGTCTTGATTCTGACCGTTCTAAACATCAAGCACTAGAGTCATTGCTGTTTCAAAGGCGGGTACTAAGCCAACTTAATGCTATTTATGGAAATAGATTCACTTGGCTAGCTCCGTTTTTAGATCCAAAAATTATTGAGTCTGCATTATCTATACCAATGCGGTATCACATAAAATCTGGGATGACTAAACCCATGTTGTATCAAGCTACAAAAGGAATTGTTCCCCGTGAAGTATTTACTCGAGGCTTTAAAGGAGATTATTCAACATTTTTATACCAAGGATATAAGGAATCTGTAAAAAAAAATATTCATGCAGTTAGAGATTTCAAAGTTGTTGAGCTAGGAATTGTTGACCCTGACATACTAGTCTCTGAATTGTCTATGCCAACTGCTTTACACAATCGAATAGAAGCCTTTGAAAGACTATCTGCTGTTGAGCGATGGCTTCATAATGCAATGAGTTGTCCGTCATAATGTGGAAATATTATTTCAGAATGGGGAAATTTTATGAAAAAGATAAAAAGAGAACTTAAAATAATTGAACAAGATACTGGGGCAATGATATTTGACAAAAGTAGAGGAATTTATTTTCAAGTAAATCACGTTGGAAAACTTTTAATTCAAGGATTAGATGAAGGAAAAACTAGGAATGAATTAGTGGCTGAATTAGAAAAGACTTTTGGTTTAGAGAGTGCTATTGCAGAAAATGATGTTAATGAATTTCTTTCAATGCTTAGAGAGGTGGGACTAGCATAATGGATATACCGCTTTTTCCAGAACAGCCAGGACAAGTATCAAATGGGGCAAGATGGCATGCTAGGCTAGCTATACTTCTATCAGCACCTCTGAATTGGCTCCCTCCAAGTATGATAGAAAAGATATTATCTCGTCTAACGAGAAGTTATCCATCGGCTTCTAAGGAACAAGTTCAGGTTATTCGTGATGCAGTATGTACCGTAAGTAAGAGATGTCGAAGTCAAGAGGGTTGTCTGAGACGTTCACTTGCGGTTGTAGTAGCAACGTGGTTAAAACGAAGATCTGTTAGTTGGTGTACTGGATACGCCCTAGAGCCATTTAGGGCACATGCATGGGTTGAATTAAACGGTATTCCAGTTGGAGAGCCGGAAGAAATAAGTTTATATTCCAAAGTTATAAGTGTACCTAATTTTGGTGAGGAAATTGCAGAAAAATATGGAGAATAATAATCCCAAACCTAAAGAACTTGAACAAGATGAGCGATATGAACCGATTCCAAGAGCTAGTTTACGACAATTGTTTGCTTTAACTACAGGACATAAATTAGAATTCTTCTTGGTATTAATGCTTGGTATTTCAAGTGCAATTTTAACACTTATTCAACCAAACTTAGTGGCAGATTTAGTAAAGCAATCAAGCTCAGGATTTACAGTCAATAGTACTTTAATACTTCTTATTTTGGTTTTATCCGTTTCTATGATTTTAACTACTATACAATATTATTTGTTACAGAAAATAGGCGAAGGTGTTGTTTTTGAAGCACGAAGCAATCTGATTAGCCATTTGTTAAGACTCCCAATTTTTGAGTATGACAAAAGAAGTGTAGGGGATTTGCTTAGTAGAGTGAGCGGTGATTCTTCGAGACTAAGAATGGCTCTTATTCAAGGGACAGTTGCATTAACTAGTGGATCTTTTATTGTAGTTGGTGCAGCAATAGGTCTAGCTTTAAAAGATATCCTTTTATTCTTAACAGCTTTAGTAACCGTTTGTCTGGCATTTATCGGAATCGTTTTTATGAGTAATATTATACAAAAGGCAAGTTTTCGTGTTCAACAAGAACTCGGAAAACTTAGTGGACTTGTTGAACGTGATTTACATGCGATTAGAACCATTCGTTCTACAAATTCTACTTCAATAGAGGAAGATAAAGCTAAGCTACAGGCAGAGCATTTACGAAAGTTAGGAATACGTTTAGCAAAAATACAGTCATTTATGATGCCAATTTCAAATATGAGTTTACAAGTATGTGGTCTGATTGTCCTTGGTTTTGGCGGGTATCGTGTTTCTATGGGATATATGACGATTGCAGATTTAATTGCTTTTGCTTTACTACTATTTATTATGATTGGACCAGTGGGGCAAATTTTTGGTGCTTTTTCTGGAATAGGAGAATCACTTGGAGCTTTTGCAAGAATTAAAGAATTATTAGATCTTGCTTTAGAAACTGATAATGATACAAATCCTGCAATAATATTTTCACTCAATTCTTCTGCACAAAAAGGGATGGTACTTTTTGAAAAAGTTAGTTTTGGATATAACAAATTAGAGTTTAGAGCTGATATTGCTCAAAAAGAAGAGGAAATGATACTTAAAGAAGTTACTTTACGTGCAGAATATGGGAAGCGCACAGCTATTGTCGGGCCTTCTGGTGCAGGGAAAAGTACTATTTTACAATTAATAGAAAGATTTTATGATCCTATCAGCGGGCATATTTATGTAGACGGAAAGGATTATCGAAACTATTCTCGTGAAGAGCTTCGGAAACGTATCACTTATGTTGAACAAAATGCACCTGTTGTAGCCGGGACTTTACGAGATAATCTACTTTTAGGAAATTCTAATGTATCTGATCAAGAATGTTACGATGTTTTAAAAGAGGTAAACCTTAGCTATTTGATAGAACGTTCTTCTGAAAAACTAGACATGAAAATTGGAGAATCTGGTACTACTTTATCTGGTGGAGAACGCCAGCGGTTAGCTATGGCTCGATCTCTTTTATCAAAGGCAAAGATTGTTCTTCTTGATGAATTGACATCCAATTTAGATAGTTTAAATGAAATTGGGTTGAAAAAAGCTATTGACAAGATGAGAGAGTCTAAAACGGTCATTGTTGTAGCACATCGTCTCTCGACAATAGTTGATTCAGATATAATCTATGTTCTTGAACATGGAAGAATTGTTGGTTCAGGTAATCATAACGAGTTACTGGATAAAGTACCATTATATAGAGAATTAGCTAAAGAACAATTTCTTGACAAGGCCATTTAAATAAATATGGTAAACCGGAGAGTTTTAATTCATGAAAGCATTGAAGCCGCTCACATGAACAACGCATAGGGCAAAGCTGCTTATCACATAATACTACTTGAGGAGACAGTGGTTTTCTCAAACCGTTCAGATAATTGCCGATTCTCACGACATGAGGAGGTGTAATGTGATGAACAAGAAGAATAATGCGAAGCACAGCTCCAAGCAAGTAAAAAAGAAATTAGGTGTTCCAAATCTTGATGCGGAATTTGGGGCAGAAACAGGCGCTGATGCAGCTTCTAAAGGAGCGTCCCAAAAGGCGAAGCAATAGACTGTTGAAATTATGCTTGCCTTGATGCAACGAGATTTCGGAACCGCCTGTCCGGACTGGTGAGAATCCGGAAGGATCTTCGGAGTACGAGCTGCGACTTATCAAGGAGCTGCCGCGTCCGTGGAACCGCCCGTCCGGACTGGTGAATATTTGGAAAGACCTCCGAAATACGCTTTAGTTAGAACCAGGTGAGGCAGCGGCTACCGAACTGAAGGACAATCTATTAGATGCTTCAGACAATAATGAGTCTTTGTGGTATCCGAATGATATATTTGAAATGAGTGATAATAGACTCTCCAATGCATGGGTTCCCGCGGAATCATCATCAACGTCGATTCATAACTAGGGTAGATTATTAAAAAAGATCGAATTTCCGATTAACGAGCTGACAGCGTCCTTGCGTTCATAATGAATGCAAGGGCGCTGTTGTTTTTTGTGAAGAAAGGATTTGTTGAAAAAGGTTCATTAAAAGTAAGGAGAACTAACCGTTTTATGGTATACTATGGAACAAATGTTCTATAGCGAAAGTCAGCGGGTGAAGCGATGAAGGATCAAGTGAAAATTGCGGTGAGGCCTTTGGTTGAGTACGTGTACCGCAGCGGGGATTTGGATAGCGGTTTCAGGACGGGAACGGCCCTGACGGAGGGAACCAAAGCGCATCAGCAGGTGCAGCGAACTTACGGTGAGGCGGATCAGAAAGAAGTATATTTATCGGCAGAGATTCCTTGCGGAGATCTGTTGTTTGTCATAGAGGGGCGTTGCGACGGGTTGTTGGCAGAAGAAGATGGATCTGTAATCATTGATGAGATTAAGTCGACTTCTGGCGAGATCCCACAGACAGTGGAGGATACCTATCCGGTTCATTGGGCTCAAGCTAAATGCTATGCCTATATGTACGTCAGAGAGCATGGAGCTGCTCGAATGAAAATCCAATTGACCTACGTACAAGTCGCAACAGGCGAACAAAGACGGTTTCAGCAGGAGGCAGTTTTTGCGGAATTGGAGTTATTTGTACGGGACGTGGTGGAGAATTACGCTCCTTATGCGCGGATGCTTCGCGATCACCGGATTACGCGAGACAGAAGCATCAGCGGGCTGGAATTCCCTTTCACTTCTTATCGGGCTGGACAGCGTAAATTGGCAGGAGCGGTCTATAAAGTGATCGAAGAGGGAGTAAAATGTTTTGCCAAAGCTCCTACAGGGATCGGAAAGACGATCTCGACTACGTTTCCCGCCATTAAGGCAATGGGGACGGGACATCTTGAGCAGATGTTCTATTTGACCGCCAAGACGACTACCCGTACAGCAGCGGAGGAGACGTTCGCACTGATGCAGTCGCAAGGATTGCAGATGCATACCGTAACCATCACGGCCAAGGAGAAAATTTGTTTTCAGGATCAGGTGAGCTGCCGCAAGGAAGATTGTCCATTCGCGGATGGTTACTATGATCGGATTAATGAGGCGGTACTTGATATATTGACTAATGAGTTGCTTATTACCCGGCAAATCATTGAGCAATATGCACGCAAGCACCGAGTTTGTCCGTTTGAATTTTCGCTTGATCTCGCTTATGCGGCGGATGCGGTTATTTGCGACTATAATTATATTTTCGACCCTAGAATTTCTTTGAAAAGAATGTTCGCCGAGCGGAAGAGCCGGACGGCGCTTCTGATTGACGAGGCGCATAATCTGGTGGATCGGGCACGAGAGATGTATTCGGCCACATTGAATAAAGGGGATTTTCTCAGCTTGCAGCGGGAATATAAAGAGCTTAACGCTGAGGTGCACAAGGCGGCCAAGGCAGTGAACGCCTTCTTTATACAACTGCGCAAAGAATCGGACGCAAACGCACAAATTACGCAGGAAGTTCCTGTACAACTGGTTGAGCGGGCCGCGGCATTTATCCTCGCAGCAGAAGAGGAGCTTGGCTCCCGTCAGGATACTGAGCAGTCGCAATCGTTGCTGCAGGCTTATTTTGCGACGCAGAATTTTGTGAGGATCAGCAAGCTGTACGACGAAAGATATGTAACCTATGCCGAGATTTCTTCGAGAGAAGTATCCATGAAGCTGTTCTGTCTCGATCCTTCTCATCTGCTACGGGAAATGGGCAAGGGTTTCCGCTCGCATATTTTCTTCTCGGCTACCCTTACGCCAATGTCCTATTTTCGGGACATGTTGGGGGCAAGTCCGGAGGAGGATTATACATTATCGCTGCCGTCTCCTTTCTTCCGCGAGCAGCTCGCGGTTCAGATCGAGCCGTTGTCGACGCGTTATCACGATCGCGAGGGAACCAAGCTTGGGCTGGTGAGACGCTTGGGGCAGATGATTACCGACCGTCCCGGAAACTATTTATTCTTTTTTCCTTCCTATGCTTATATGAATCTCGTCTATGAAGCTTTTGCTGCTGCTCATGCAGAAGATGCAAACTTGCGGCTGTTGCTACAGCGGGGGGATATGGCGGAGGAGGAGCGGGAAAGTTTCCTGTCAGCCTTCGATGCTGGAAATGAAGGGACATTGATCGGTTTTGCGGTAATGGGCGGAGTTTTCTCCGAGGGGATCGATCTAGTGGGAGATCGCTTGACCGGTGTTGCCATCGTTGGTGTAGGACTGCCGCAGATCTGCCTGGAGCGTGATATCATCCGCGACTACTTCAACTCGCAGGGCAAGAACGGTTTTGACTATGCCTACGTATATCCGGGTATGAACAAGGTACTACAGGCCGGCGGGCGGCTGATCCGTACAGAGACGGATCAGGGACAATTACTGCTGATCGATGACCGTTATCTGCACCCGCATTATGCGGCATTGATGCCGGATGAGTGGAAGTGAGCGTTAACGGGGGAACTTTCACATATATATGGATTTGACCAAAAAGGTTTTTGCCCGCAAGTGTGGTCATGAAAAAAGCGCCCCATCCGTGATGGAAAGAACGCCTTAGGAACTTTGTAATGTTCATAAATAATAGTTGGTCATCGCCTGATCGCTGGCCAGAACGGCCTCACTGTCAAGCTTCTTCTTCAGGTAAGCCTTGTCCGATGAAATGAAGATGCTCATGATCAAATCGACGACGAACAGGAACGTGATGTGGTTGGACATCAGCGCGCTGTTATTGACCGATATCTTATCCGGCACGATGATGTTCAAGTCCGCATTCTCCGTAATGGGTGACGAATCGTAACAGGTGATCGCAACCGTCTTAACCTGGTGCACCTGTGCGATCGCAACCGTCTCTACGATTTCTTTCGTCGAGCCGGAGCGGGAGAATGCCACAACAGCGTCCTCTTTGCTGCATTGTGCGGCGGCGATTTTCATGGCGCGGCTGTCATTGATTGCTTCGGCCATGATGCCGATAATGGACAAGCGATTCTTCAAGGCGATAGCGGCCAGATAAGAATCGAACATGCCGATAATATAGATGCGCCGTGCTCCCTTCAGAATGTCTACCACTTGGCGGAGCTGTTCCTCGGTGACAAGCGCTGATGTATTGACAATCAGTTCATTATAATCGAGTGCAAGCGCATCGATCGGATTGATTTCTCGTCTCTCTTTTTTCTTAGCCTGCATATCTCGATAGAAGGCGTCTTGGGCGAAGGCGATTTTGAAATCGTTGAAGCCCTTGAATCCGACCTTTTTACAGAAGCGGTTGATACTTGTCTCCGATACGCCGATTTCATTGGCAATGGCCGTAATCGTGTTGCGCGTAATAAAATCCGGATTGTGTATGACGAAATTGGCGATCTGATTCTCACCATATGTTAATTTTTGCGATTGGGATACGATTTTGGCGATGACGGCCGGAACTTGTGAAGACATGATACCTCCTCCTGATCTAACGCTGGAAATGACTACTCCGGCGTGTCGGCAATAGCTTTTCCCATTATATCATACTGAGTGAGGTATTGAGAGTTTGCTCTATCCATAATTTGCAAGTTTCGATCTGTTCCATAAAATCTCCCTTCGCAAGCTGTTGCTCCCCGATCAAATAGGCATAGTCCAGTAAATTGGGGAGGAAGGGAAGTCCCAGCAGCTCTTTGCAGAAGGCATGCGCAGCAATCTCACAGCACTGCACTACGCTTGATTTCCTCGTATATGACCCTAACTTAAAAACTTCAATCCGCTCAAGCTTTTCATTCGTAAAAATCTGCTCCCGATACTCCAGCCAGTGATAGAACTCATGAGCCAGATGAATATCGACTAGAAGGTCGAGATTCGCTGCGCTGCCACATAACCTTTCGCCTAGGATCTCTTGGCATACCGTCCGCATTCCCTTGAGTGAGGAGGCGTACAGAATAATTTCCGGCGTTGTCTTGGAGAAATCGATCTGTGCGCGGAAGGAGACGTTATGAAATTTGCCAGAAGCCTCTGTGATCTCATAACGAAGTCCGGCGTCCCTGCACATGCCGCGAATGCAGAGGCCTTTGTATGTCGTAGCCGCCAAGCGTCCGGCTTGAAGCGACTCATGAACGTAATACGGAATTTTCTCTAGCGGTATTTTATGAAACAATGGATCCTGGCACAGCTCCATGCAACCTAAGATTTCATCGGTCAGACCGGACAGTGAGTTCGGCAAAAGGGGTTGAACCGGCATTCGGACGCCTCCTTAACGCTCTGCAGTTTCATTAGAAATACAAGACGGGTTCCTATTACTGATAAGCCACAACCAGCAATTCATCCTCTGTTGCGAGCATCTCGGTTTCAATTTCAAGGATGGACAGCAGCTGCTCTTTGGTCTGCATGCCGGTTAAGTCCAGCATCTTCTCCTTATAAAAGACGAACACCTTCGGTATCGTGGCATTGGCATCGGAATAAATGGTGTTATCGTCCAAGAATGAGCTTAGTGCTTCCGGCGCGGATTTCCTCAGCTTTGTATAGTGCACATTGCTCTTCTTGAAGCGGACGACGCCTTCGCGGTCGAGTACGCTGACAGAGTTGGATTTCTTTTTGAACAAGCCAAAAAAAGATTTCTTCACGTTCTCGCTGACGAATAGGCTCCATCGCCCGGTCTGTGCTACGAGTGTCGTCGACTCTAGCGGCTGGTCGATGGAGCTGGCAGCAACGGCCCTCATATCTTCCACTGACATTGCCTCCTGTGTCAGATCCTTGGAGCGCAGCTCGGTGGAGCCAGTCGCAATGGCACGGAGAATATTCTTCAGGCTGTCGATCTCGATGCTGACTTCGACCGTCTCCTCAGAAGCACCGGACTGTACGATACGCTCGATGATGTCGGCGCGAATGCGCTTGATATCCTCTTCGGTCGGATTGACGACCGTCCGTTCTAGTTGTTCTTTGACCATGGCCAGCGCTACACCGATCGTGGAGACATAAGGTGCGTTGTTGGCGATTTGCGAC
>Ga0209258_100877_pt1 | contig 15856 bp, 15 predicted proteins | sample Araplaol_mTSA_r2_FD_184281 | JGI IMG/M metagenome (GOLD analysis project Ga0209258, IMG submission 184281) | Arabidopsis root microbial communities from North Carolina, USA - plate scrape CL_Col_mTSA_r2 (SPAdes) (version 2) | ecosystem: Host-associated > Plants > Roots > Endosphere | place: USA...
TGGGGGCCAGCGAAAAAGGTGCTGGAATTGAACGCAGGGGAGCCGGTATTCGAGCAGCTAGGCTACGAGTTGACGGATGAGGCACTGCTGTTGGTGCGCGAGGCGTTCAAGCGCGCGAAGAAGGTGCTGTTGTATCGATTGAATGAAGGTGCGAAGGCGGCTGCAACTCACAAACAATTGAAGGTGAAAGCACGTTTTGGCGGTGTTCGCGGAAATGATATTCAGCTCGTCGTACAGACCAATGTGAATGACAATACCAAGGTAGATGTAATTACGAAGGTTGGCGGACGTACCGTGGACAACCAGACGGTGAATCTGGCTGAACAGCTGATTGCAAATGCGTGGGTTGAATTTGAAGGTACAGGGGCGATTGAAGCAAATGCTGGTCTGCCGCTTACTGGTGGAGATGACGGCAATGTGGTGAATGCGGATCATGTATCTTTCCACGAAGCAATTGCCGTTCATGATTTCCATACGGTTGCGCTTCCTTCCACTGATGCAGCGCTATGCTCCGTTTATGCGATGTTCGTGAAGCGTATGCGTGAAGAAGAAGGCAAGAAGATTCAGGCTGTTATGGCTCAATATCCAACTGCGAATAACGAAGGCATCATTAGCGTCAAAAATGGCGTGAAGCTGGCAGACGGCACAGTGTTGAATGCTGCTCAAGCAACAGTATGGGTAGCTGCGGCAACAGCATCGGCAGCGATGAATGAGTCATTGACGTACTCCGCTTATGAAGATGCGGTCGATGCTGATGTTCGTATGACGAATACGCAGGTTGAAGAAGCTCTGCGCAAGGGTGAATTCGTATTCGTGCATCATCTTGGCCATGCCGTGGTGGAGCAGGATATCAATACATTGACGGCCTATACGCCGGACAAGGGGCAGCCGTTCTCCAAAAACCGCGTTATTCGCGTGCTGGACGGCATCGCCAACGATATGAAGCGTATTTTCGAAACGACGTATGTCGGCAAAACGAACAACAATGAAGAGGGACGTCAATTGTTCCGTGCAGAGTGTATCGCGTATTTGGATCAGCTTGAGCGCTTGAATGCAATTCAGCCGTTCGATGCCCAGACGGATGTGCTTGTTGCGAAGGGTGAGGCTTCGGACAGTATCCTCATTCAATTGAATGTGCAGCCGGTCGATGCAGTAGAGAAAATTTACATGAAAGTGAAGGTGAAGTAAGATGGGTTTCTTACAAGCGAAGGATACGATTTCGGGACGTGAAGGCACAGCTTTTGCACAAATTAATGGTCAAAATGAAGAGATGTTCTATATTAAAACGCTGGAAGCGAAAATAGAAAAACAAAAAGCAGAAATTAAAACACTTGGCAGCCGTGCCACACAGCACAAAACCTCCGGTTGGTCGGGAACAGGCAGCATGACGATTTACTATATGACGCCATTATTCCGTAAGATGATGCTTGATTATATTAAGACCGGCAAGGATACGAACTTTACGATTAATGTAACAAACTCAGATCCTACTTCTTCGGTGGGCACGCAGACGATCATGTTGAAGAACGTGAACCTGAACAGTGTCGTTATGGCGAAGCTGGATACAGAGAGCGACGTTTTGGAGGAAGAATTGGAGTTTACGTTTGACGATGTTGATATTTTAAGCAACTTTAATGCGCCTATAGTGTAATTTAAAATAACATAACTACTATAACTACCATTCAAGATGAGGAGAGCGATTGAAAATGACTACATTAAGCTATTTCTTTGCCCAAAATGCGGAACCAAATACGGAGATGCCATTCATTGTGTCCCCGCGCTTCAAGGATGACAAGGGGGAGGCGGTTGCATGGACGCTGCGCAGTATGAGTGAAGTGGAGAATGAGCAGTGCCGCAAATCGGCAACGAAGCAGGTGAAGGGCAAGGGCGGAGTTGTTACGCCGGAAATCGACTTCAATGAATATACTGCGAAGCTGATTGTGGCAAGCGTTGTGTATCCAGACTTGAAAAATGCAGAGCTTCAGCAGTCTTACGGTGTCATGGGCGCGGAGGCGCTCCTGCGCAAGATGCTTCTGCCTGGCGAATATACGGGGCTGCTGCAGCAGGTTCAGACGCTGAACGGCTTCAATCAGGACATGAACGAGCTTGTCAATGACGTAAAAAACTAATTCACGAGGGCGATGGCGAAGCGAACTATGCCTATTACGCCCTCCACAAGCTTCGCATTCTGCCGCATGAGCTGCTTGCGCTCCCGGTTCGCGAGCGCGCCGCCGTCTACGCGATGATCGACATCCGTGTAGAGGAGGAGCGCAAGGCCCAGCGCAGCATGCGCAAGAAGCGGTAGGATAGGCTTTGAAACAACCGCGAACATTAGAGCAGCGATTTCACAGTCGGCATGGCAATGGCAGCTCCGCTGGGGCAGTTTAGGTGCAGATGGGGAATCGCTCTCTTCATCTTGCGGACAGGAGGAGGGAAGAGAAGTATGACTACGATGGCATTGCAGAGGCAGTTGCAGTTTCAAATGCCTCAGTTAACGATGGAGCCACTCGTGAGGGTATTTGAACAAGTCAAGTCGAAAGTCCAGAAAGACATGGAAGATGCTATGAACTTGGCCGGCAGCATGTGGCGGAAGACGACTGAGACGGTAGGGCTTGCCAGCAATGCATGGCGCAAATCAACAGATGCTATGAACCGATTCATAACGGGCATCTATTTGCGTACCATGAAAGCTGAAGCTTCGACGCTTAAGTTTCCATTTCAGTTCAACTGGAAAGGGATTCCGCTCCTGTCGAAAGTATTCGATTCTTTACGGAACAGATTAGTCGAAACCGTTAAAGGGATTGGCGAGAAGATAAAAACAAGTTATGGCACTCTCAGTTCAAAATTGTTCGAAGTCGGAAAGTCAATTGGAATGACGGCGATAAAGGGAGCTGCGGAATCGGAAGACATGCGAGCCAAGTATGGCGTTAAGTACGGGGGAGCTCAGAAAAGCGCCGAAGTATTCGGGGCATTGCGAGGACAAGCGCTTCGAAATGGAACGGATGTCTCCAAATCACTGCAGTCTGGCCTTGAGCTATCCTCCATTTCTAAAAATACGGGTGATATCCTGAAAATGAATGAAATGGTGCAGCGCTTATCCGCCTTTCAAGAAAATGGAGGAAATCCGGCAGAAACTGCTGGACTCATGAAGGATGCCTATTTTGGCGATAGCGCAGGCTTGCTTAAACAGTTAAACATGCCAGTAAGTGCTCCTGAGCAAGAAAAACTGGAGTCGTTCTCGAAAACTGGGGATTTAAGTGGGTTTATGCAAGCTTTTGATTCTCTAATGACCAAGGCGAACATGAGCCAAGCATCATTGGGAATGCTCATGGACAGTCCGATTCAGAAATGGGAAGCGGCAGTCAATCGCTTCAATGGAATGCTGGCAGCTGCAGGAGAATCTGCACTGCAAATTTTTGCTCCGGTTCTGGATTTACTGAATCAAGCCTTTGTAGAGGGGAAGTTTGATCCTTTTTTTGCAAGTATCCAAACAGGGATGATGTTGCTGGCTGAAGCAGCGTCTGGCGTAGCGAATTTCCTCGTCGAAAATTGGGATCTCGTACAAAACGCATTGATTGTTCTCGGCGTAATTGCGGCTATCACAGCGGCAGCTTGGCTTATTCAATGGATTATCGCGGCGTGGCCATTATTTGCAATTGTTGGCGTTATTGTCCTTATATTAACTGCGCTCAATCAATTAGGGGTATCGACGGAAACGATAGTCGGCACGGTAATAGGGCTGTTCTCTTCATTATTCACATTTATTCGCAACGCAGTAGCTACAATTTGGAATTTGATGGTTTCTTTCGCTGAATTTTTCGTCAATCTCTTTATTGATCCTTTCTATGCCATTGAGAAGCTCATTTACGACATTGCAAAGAGTGTCATCGATTTTGTCGGAAGCACAGTCAACTCATTAGTGGATGGAATCAATTGGCTTATTGGTAAAGTCAATAGTCTCACAGGCTCGAAATTCGAGATGGTCAACAAATGGAGCTACGACAAGATCATGGAGGGTAGGGAGCCGAAGAGCGATAAGGATGTCGTGAATTTAGATCATTTGCGAATCAAGCCAGAGGATATGACGGCTGCTTTTGACAAGGGAAAAGAAACGTATGAGAAAACTAAAGACTTTACGAAGAACTTCATGCCTGATACATCCAAATTCAAGCCAGGAGGAAAAACGGATCCGTGGAGTGGAAATGGTGGAACTGTGCCCGGTGCCGGTTCAGGGACAATGCCTCCAATGAACATCCCGAAAGTAGGCGAGGTAGGTAAAGTCGGAGCCATCGACAATAAAGTTGAAATTACGGATGAAAACATAGAGATGATGCGCGACTTGGCGGAAATGGACGCCATCCAGAACTTCGTATCTTTGACGCCGACGGTTCAGGTAAACACCGGTGATATTCATCAGGGCTTCGATATGGACACGTTAATCAATCGCATCGAGAAGAAGCTGGAGGAAGAATTCGTGTCAACGGCGGAAGGGGTGTACGGATGAGTGGATACCATATCTATTTGAGCTTCAACAATCAAGAGAAGGTCATTGAGCTGCCTGTAAATCCGTCTCAACTGGAAATCAGTGAAGCGGGGAACTTGCAGTCCTTCGATATTGTCGGTATCGGGGAAGTCGTGAGCATCCATACGCCGAAGCTGGCCGATATTCAATTCAGCAGCCTATTTCCGCTCCATTATGGGCCATATGTGCATATTCCGCCTGAGAAGCTGCTGCCACCTAGTGATTATATCATTCAACTACGTGAATGGATGGAGACCAAGCGTCCGATACGCTTCGTGCTTACGACGCCGACCTACCATATGAATCTCGCTATGGCCATTGATAAATTCACTTGGCGTGAAGTTGCCGGCAGTGTCGGAGATTTGGAATACGACATTTCTTTGAAGTTGTATAAATTTTATGCGGCCAAAAAAGTAAAGCTGGACGGGAAGCTGACAAGCGCAACCAATGTGCCAAAACCGTCGCAGCCGCGTCCGGATGAGCGCAAGGGTACAAGCGAGTACATGACGCAGCCAGGGGATAAGCTGAGTTTACTTGCCCAAAAGTTTTTTAACGACACTAGAAAGGCAATCGACATTCAAAGACTGAACGGCATTTCAGCAGCTGAGGCTCTGCATGAACTGGAACCGAATCGTGTTCTGCGGCTTCCTCGAAAGAAATGAGCTACAGCGACGTAGGAGGTGAATGTGTGAAATGAATAGGCTGGAAGTGTTGGTCGATAATCGCAATGGCAACGCGTGGGACATGTCGCAGCTGATCTCGAACATGACGTGGTCGACCTCCCGTGTTGGCAAGCCTGCCAGCATATCGATTTCCTTTAGCAAGGGAGCCATATTTCAGGATCGCGGCTTTACCATCAATAATGGTGATATTATCCGCGTGCAAGAAGATGGGGTGCCTGTGTTTTACGGCTATGTGTTCAGCATGGAAACGGACGAGAACGATACAGTGAAGCTGACCGCTTATGATCAGATGCGTTATTTGATGGTGAACGACTGGTGTATGCTCAAAAATGTGACCGCTACTGAAGTAATTCGGTATATAGCCAAAAAATTCAATATCAAGCTTGGAGAGTTAGTAGATACGAAGTATAAGATCCCAACTTTTATGGAGGACAACAAGAAGCTCTTGGATATCATGTTCCGTGCGCTTGATTTCACCCTAAACTCTACCAAAATCATCTATGTGCTATATGACGACTTCGGCAAACTTACGCTTCGGGAAGCGACAAAATGGACGTCGGATTACGCGATTGGTGAAGAGAGTCAGATGACGAGCATGTCCTATAAGGTCAGTATAGATGATGGAACGTATAACTACATCAAAATGTATCGGGACAATCCGGAAAAAGGTGTGCGTGAAACTTTTATATCAAAAGATAGTAACAATATGGCGAAATGGGGACATCTGCAGCTGTACAAAAAGATAGATGATAAGATGAATCAGGCTCAAATCCAACAGCTTGGGGATAACTTGCTGAAGCTCCATAACCACGAGAAAAAAACATTAAAAGTGAACGCTGTAGGGGATGTGCGCATTCGAGCCGGAATGTACATCCCTTTTATTGTGCCTGGACAGGAGAAAGAGCAGTTCAGGCTCATTGAGGAGTGCTCCCAGGAGTGGAGCGGTTCAGGGCATACGATGTCATTAACGTTGAGGGAGATTTAGCAATGAGGATGATGCTGGACATTATTAAAAAAGCGGGTGTAGGAGCGGTGGAGGCATCTAGCCCAGTTGCTCTGCTATATGGTGTGGTAATCAGCGTATCACCTTTGGAGGTGCAGGTAGAGCAGCGCTTCACCTTGCCGGAGTCCGCTCTCGTCATTACAGAACAGCTGACAGAGCGCAAAGTGCGTGTCGGTGGGGAAGAGATTACGATTCGCGAGGGATTGTACGTAGGAGATAAGCTGTTGTTAATCCGTATGCAGGGTGGACAAAGCTACGTTGCCCTCGATAGGGTGGTGGGAGCATGATCCCGAAGTCGAGGTTCGAATCGGAGATTGAAGATGCTCCCACAAAGCTTGAGTATACGGAGCAGCCTACGCGTACCTATCGGCTGGATATGGAGGCAGGGCGCATTCTGGGAATGACAGATGGCTTGGAAGCAATGCGTCAAGCCGTGCTTAAGATATTGTTGACCGAACGATTTGAATATTTGATATACAGTCCAGATTATGGTTCTGAGCTTCGCGCGCAGATTGGTTACAGTTTGGGCTTCGTGAAGTCAGAATTGGAGCGTACGATATCCGAAGCGCTGCTTCAGGATGATCGCATTTTGCGCGTAGGTGGGTTTGCCTTTGAGCAAACGGGAGACGCCTTGCACGTCCATTTTACAGTAGAGACGGTTCTAGGGCAGTTAGCAATGACGAAGGAGGTGAAGTTGGATGGCTGAATGGGAACAAGGTGCTTGGAACGTGCCTCGTTTGGAGGACATTATGGAGCGGATGCTGGAACGCGTCCCGAATGATGTGGACAAGCGGGAAGGCAGTATGATTTACGATGCGCTTGCCCCGATTGCTCTGGAATTGGTACAGGCTTATTCGGACTTGCATTTTCAAAATGAGCTGTCGTATGCGGATACATCAAGCGGCGAATATTTGGAGCGGCGCACGGCTGAATATGGCGTAAAGCGCAAGCCGGCTACAACAGCCAAACGCAAGGGGTTGTTTTATGATGCGGCAGGCAAGCCATTCGATGTGCCATTGCGGTCTCGCTTTTCAACGATCGAGCTTCATTATGTAGTCGTCGAACGTTTATCGGCAGGTGTGTTCGTGCTCGAATGTGAGGAGAAGGGCGCCAAAGGAAATGAATACTACGGCTCCTTGATGCCGGTGGATTACGTGGATGGTCTTGCCCGAGCCGAATTAGCGGAGGTGATTGCGCCAGGCGCGGATGCGGAATCGGATGAATCGCTGCGTCGTCGGTTCTTCGAGGCTGTGAATGAACAGCCATTCGGGGGCAATGCAGCCGACTATAAGAAGAAGGTTACCTCGCTTGCAGGCGTTGGCGGCGTGAAAATATTCCCGGTATGGAAAGGCGGGGGCACGGTAAAGTGCACCATCATTTCGAGCAGCTTCGAATCTCCATCTGCTGAGCTGGTGAAGGATGTGCAGACGATCATCGATCCAGAGGTGAATCAAGGCAAGGGAATGGGCTTCGCGCCGATCGGCCATACCGTCACCATTAAGGGGGCAGTGTCCGTAAGCATTCATGTATCGACGACGCTTACGCTTGAAGCGGGAATATCCGTGTCGCAGGTGAAGGCGGATGTTGAAAAAGTGATCGCCGATTACCTGCGGTCACTGCGAACGAGCTGGAAAGAGGAAGACCGTACTGTCGTGCGTGTAAGTCAGCTGGAAGCCCGTATCCTGAATGTAAAGGGTATCGCGGATATTGCAGACACGAAGCTGAATGGCAAGGGAGCCAATGTGGAGCTGGACACGGAAGAGCTTCCGATTATGGGGACGGTGACATTGAATGGCTGAGCCGTTACTCAAGCGTTTGCCTGACTTTTACCATGACGTGAAGGAAATGGTTCTGCTTATGGAGACGCAGGATGGAGAGAAGGAGAAGCTGCTGGCCGCTATGCAAAGGCTGTTCGACGATCAATTCGTCATGACAGCAAGCGAGGATGCGATTGCTAGGCGCGAGCGGATGCTGAATATTCTCCCGGATCGCGATGCGGAATCGATCGATTTCCGGCGCAGACGGATTATCAACCGCTACACGACGAAGCCGCCGTTTACAATCCGGTATTTGCAGGAGAAGCTGGATTTTTTGCTCGGCAAGGACAAGGCGCGGGCTGTTATAGATGCGGACGCCTTCCTGCTGCGCATCGTTGCAAACATTACGGATGCCGCCGTATTCAAGGAGGTTGGGCACACGGTATACGCAGTGAAGCCTGCCAACTTGGTCTATCAACAGGAGACGGCACTGCTCTCCAATGTGGGAGTGAATGAGAATATATACCGCTCGGATTTGAAGCGAACGACAAGGCTTTCGACGACGTGGAAGCTGGGGCGTTCGCCATTTGCCGAGCGTGGGCCGGAGGTGCAGATCAAATGATCGAATCAACGTTGCTGGCAGAACTGGCGACCCATGTCAACACGCGAATTGCCAAGGTTGTGCTGAATAAAAAGTATGAGATTACTGAGTTTACGGTGAAGCAGGTATCAAAGAGTGTCGTCAATCTGGAGTATATGATTCCGCTCGGATCTGTGGACAGCGTATCGCTGATTGAGCTTCGGGCTGCTGACGGCATGGTACTGACGTCGAATGACGTATACATCCCGCTCACGTCCGATACGATCATCAAGCAGCCGATTACAGTGAAGGAGGTGGCCTAATGCCATACGAGGCGAAGACAAACTGGAAGTACGACGACACCGTCACGGAAAAGGACCTGAACCGCATCGAGCAAGGCCTGAAGGACGCCCATGTGGCGGAGTATAAGGATATTTCGTTGCAGCCGGGCGTGCAGATCGTGGATGTCCCTGAAGATACGCCTTTCCGAATGGGGGGGATTCGCGGGCGGACGTTGATTAATCTTTTAGGGAGAATGGGAAAAGGGGATTCTTCAAAAAGTTGGCGTGGAATAGGTGTAGATGTAATTTCAGATAATGGCTGGTTAAAAATAAATGCCCTATCCGGTTCAGAACATAGGGAGCACTTCCTAGAACATGAAGACCTTCTGCCAGCAAAAGCAGGTGCCTTTTATGTTGTTATCGGTCTTGTATATGCTGAAAGCGGAGGAAGTGCATTTATTAGGCCTATCGAATTTTCAAGCGATGTTGTAACTTCAGATTATGTGTCAATGGTTCCAACAGTGAAGGTTGGGAAAAAAGAATATACTTTTTTTACTTTTCAAACTAAACAAGACACTAATAGTCTAATAGTTCGTTTACAAACGAGTCCAGGTAGTACTGCACGATTTGGTTATGTTTCCCTATACGAAATTACAGAAACTGAATACAATGCTATAGGGCGGATGAATATTGAACAGGTAATAGAAGCTTACCCATATGTTGATGGAATATCCAATGTTACAAATCCCTTTGCGATGGCAACGTCACGAAACTTATTACCACCATTTACAGAATGGAATGCTGGATTTAGCGGTGTTGCAACAGAACCTTACACCCAATGGGTTACGACTGCAGGGAACAGAGTAAACAGTGCGACTCAGACTAAAGCATTAGAAGGTTTAACGTATAGTTTGTACATTGAACGTATTGGAGACGGTGAAATAGGATTAGATTTTAGAGACGCCCAAAATAATGTTATACAAACTTCAGGCTTCGTAAAGCAGAATTCTATTACGGCCACGGCTCCACAAGGTACAGTATCTGTCAATGCTTGGACTTCTGCACCTACAGCAACACCTAAAGGATACGCATTTCGTAATCCTATGCTTACAATTGGTTCTGTTCCTAAACCATTTGAACCTCAAGTACGAAATATGCTGGCAATAGAATCACAACTCGCAGCTCATCCAGTAGATGGTAGTAATGCTGATGTTTTGTATATTGGTGACGATGGTCTCCCATATATCTTGGAAAAATGGGCGAAAGTTACGTTGGACGGCTCGTTACCGTGGGAGGCGGTGGTTGAGGGAACAAAGAGCGGTTTTAAAATCCTCTTTGCGGCAAATGCTGCTCCAAACAATGCTTCCCCCGGTGATTGGGATGATACGGGAAAGGTATTCTCGTTTAAATATGATGGGAAGTCGTTGTCAGTAGATGACAGCGGTGTTGTTGATTGGAAAAGTAGTGACCTAGTTCGACTATTCACATCTAACGTATATATTTCCGTATCCAACACTGACAGCGGATGGGGCGACAGCTACACGCCGACAGCCGACGAAATCAAGGCGTATTTCTTGGGTTGGCGTATGGGATCGCCTAACGATTGGTCAAAACCGTATAATGGTTCCGGTGAAAAAGCTTGGGGACGTATAGATGGGAAAGGGGCCCTTATATCGGGAACGGGAACAACGTCAACTCCAACCGAATTGAATGCGCAAGGAGATTACACACCATACCGTCTCCAATATCTCAAAGCAAAGCCTACCTCTGAACTTATCAGCAACTACGAAACTGGCCTGACGTTCTCGAAAGGCTGGAACATGGTCGAGGTCGGTAGCGGTGTAGTGATACGGGAGAAGGCTAATGTTGGTCCGGACATATACGGGAATTTTTACATTAACCACTTAAACGTTGAAGGAACAAATTTAGCTCATAAGACAAACAAAATAATGCGCGCATATCAGGGAATGTTTGAATCATCGATGTGGCGAGTTTATGCAGATAGTAGGCCGAATGGTAAGGAGTATTTATATACGATAAAAGAAAACTTCGATCCTGACGCAGTCTACTACGTCACTTACACAATGCTTGATTCTGGGCTTGCGGCGCCAGTCGGCGGTAGCATTGCGGAGAATCTGTGTGGAACTGTTAAGGATGTAGTGCAGTGGGCAAGTGATGTAGAACGAAGGCTATCAGTGGTTGAGACAAAGAAGGCAGAAAAGGGCACGCCCAGTCTTGTTCAATTAACTCCTCTAAATAGTTACACCGGCTCCACGAGATACCCAGACTATTTGCAGGGTTTATTTGTTAGAAAAGATTCTGCCGGCTATGTATGGCTATATGGATTACTTTCTGGAGGTGCTCCTGGGAAAGCAATCTCAATTTTACCCAAAGGATTCAGACCTAAGCATTCGCTTACTTTTGCGGTTCCATTTTATTCTGAACGAAATACTGATGGTTCAGGAGGAGAAGCCACAACACGTATAAAAATTGCACCAAACGGAGGGGTTTTTTCAAATACCCCTATTAAACTATCAGCAGAAAAAGGTGAGTGGATCAGCTTACACTTACCACCGTTCCTAGCAGAACAATAAGGAGGTCATACATTGAAAGAAGCAATCATAACTGACCTTTACGGTCGATACATTGAACCAACGCTCGTTGCGGAGTCCGTGACGGGCGTTTTTGATAGAATGGAGCCGGTTCAGACTGGCGTCAATGATGCAGAATTAACAGCATCGCAGCAAACCGATGCTAACCTATCAAATGAACCTAAAACGAAACTAGTCGGATACACAGTAGCTATTCCCTTACCAGACGGTCTTTACGAACCTACCTTTAACGTACCCGGCTATCGCAAAGCAAAAGCCGACTACGATCTCGCATACGTCGAATATCTCGGGGCTCTTGCGAAGCATGATCCGGCAAGCGGAAAGCCTGCGCCGAAGCGTCCTACACCAGTAGACTCTTCATCCTATTGGAGCAACGGTCTGACGGAGGAAGAAATCGAAGCCTTGCAACCGAAGCCAGTTCCTACTGAACTGGATCAGCTACGGATTGAAAATGCGAAGCTGCTGCTTCATGTAGCTGAATTGGAAGCGAAGAGTGATAAGCACCTAGAAACTACGAATGAGCTGCAAACACATAACGCAGCGCTTACGCAAGACCATGCAACACTACTATTACAATTAGCTGAAAAAGGAGTGATCTAAGATGGATTGGTATACTACGGTGAAACGTTACTATGATATGGGGATATATAAGAAAGATTTAAATGACCCGTTATACGTAGGTAAGTTTTGTGAGTTCGGCAAAATTACGCCTGAACAGTTCAAAGAAATTACGGGTGAGACTTATTCCACGTAATATCCACTACGCAACCTATTCCTCGCACTCAAATGAAAAGGGCCGACATTTTGTCGACCCTTTCATACTCCTCTTGTCATTCCTATTTCATCGTAAAGGATAACTGGATAACTATTTACAGAGTTATTATTCTGCTCCGACTAACTTCAAAGGTTGAAGGATGTCGAGTAATCCCTGAACTCAGGTACCTACTTAATTCCCCTTAGTTACCTTATTTGCTCTACAACGTCTGCAGCACAAAGTGCAGAACGAACAACAGCGAAATCCCGTAGAACAACGGCTTCACTTCGCGTCCCTTGCCAACGGCAAGATGGAACAATGCGTAACTAATGAACCCGACTGCAATCCCGTCGACGATACTGTGCATGAGCGGGATGAACGCGATAATGAAGAACGCGGGAAGTCCCTTGTGCATCGCATCGAATTCGATCTTCTTCACGCTTGGCATCATCAAGCCACCGATAAAGATCAATATCGGAGCAACGGCCTGATCAGGAACCAATGTAAGTACCGGTAATGCTACCAATGTACATGCAAACAGGATACCTGTCACGATAGATGTGAGTCCCGTGCGACCACCAGCAGAAATGCCAGCAGCCGTTTCAACCGTCGAGACATTCGGGCTAGTGCCGAACAATCCGCATGTAATTACGGAAATCGCATTGGCCTGCAAGGATCGGTTGAATCGTTCCGGGTTCCCGCTCATTTGCAGATGTGCATTTACAAGTCCTACATTTTCGAACACAATAACGAGCGTCAGCGAGAACGTTGCTACAGCAAGCGTAACGGCTGACACGCCTTGAAACGTGAACTGACCGAATACATCACCATATGCAGCCCATGAAAAAGCTCCGCCTGGTGCCGCGCCAGTGTTAGGCACTGCGCCAACTAGATAAGCAAGAGCGGTTCCTGCAATAATGGCGATAAGCAAGTTGCCGGGAACGTTGTGCATGAACAGAATGCATGTAAGCGCCAATGTAGCGAGCGTAACAAGTACTCCCGGATCAGCAAATGACTGCAGTGCAATCATCGTAGATTGACTGGGGACGATTACGCCGCCCTTCTGGAGACCGATTAAGACGAGCATAAGCCCGATCCCTACAGAAATGGCTTCCTGCAATGATTCTGGAATTGCTGCCCGCAGCTGCCCCGCGAGTGAAGTGAAGCTAATTACCGTGAAGCAAACGCCGGATAATACAACGACGCCCAGTGCTTGCTGCCATGTCATGCCCATGCCGTGAACGAGCGTGTAGGTAAACATCGCATTGATGCCCATGCCGGGCACAAGAATAATGGGGGACTTGCCCCATATTCCCATTAACAAGCAGCCAACAGACGAAGCAAGTACAGTTGCGATAATGCCAGCTTCTTGCGGTATGCCTGCATCTGCGAGTATTGAAGAATTGACAATTACAATATAGACGATAGCGAAGAAGGACACGACTCCGGCCAGCAGTTCCTGCCGCCACTGAATTCGTGCAGTTGCAGAAGCGTCATCTAAGGACGGTGCTTCTGTCTTCGAATGTATATGTTTCTTTTGGCGGACCAATTGAATACCTGCTTTCCATCGTAGCCCCTCACCCAACCCTTTGCATAAATAGAGGAAATTCAACCCCTAATAAAATCATGCCCGGAACTGAATCCGAGCATGAGTAGCTGTTATTATATCACATGATCTCTTTAAATAATCAAGTGATGTCGCCCATCCTGTATTTTGTACCCTGATCCACCTTGCATCAACCTGCGAAATTACATATAATAAATAACTAATTGATTGTTCATAATTATGGTCAACACATGCTTAGATGGAGACAAGTACACAGTACCACTTGCCAGGGAGGCGGCGCCGTAGATTGAGAGCGCTGCTGAAGAAGGGGCTGTCGAAATTCACTCCGGAGCAGGTACCTTGAACAAGCACTTCACACACAGTGAGGCTGCTACAGTAGAGGTTCCCGGATTTGCGGCACGTTATCGCTGCAACAAGTGAGATACGGCTTGGTTCGCAGCCTCTTAGCAGGAGAGCGTTCCAATCGGATCTAATTAGGGTGGTACCACGGTCTTCTCGTCCCTTGTGACGAGAGGGCCTTTTTTTATTTCGAGTGGAAATGAAGGGGGCTTACACAATGAAGGAGCGTTTACAGGCACTGCGCGCCGAAGCGCTGGAGAAGCTGCAGCAAGTAAAGGATGCAGGTCATCTAAATGATCTGCGTGTTAAATTCCTCGGTAAAAAAGGTGAGCTGACAGAGGTGCTGCGCGGCATGGGCGGCTTGTCGGCAGAGGAGCGTCCGCTCATTGGTCAAGTGGCGAATGAAGTACGCGGAGCCATTGAGACATTCATCGAGGAGAAGCAGGCGGCATTTCTCCGTGAAGAGACGGAGCGTCGTCTTCAGGAAGAGACAATTGACGTAACACTTCCAGGCCGTCCGATGACGGTAGGTGCGGTTCACCCGCTGAACAAGGTTATTGAACAAATCGAAGATATTTTCATCGGCATGGGATATACGGTAGCGGAAGGTCCAGAAGTAGAGCAGGACTACTATAACTTCGAAGCACTGAACCTGCCGAAGGATCACCCTGCACGCGATATGCAGGATTCATTCTACATTACAGAAGATATCCTGATGCGTACGCAAACATCGCCAGTACAAGTACGTACCATGGAAGCGATGAAAGGGAAAGGCCCTGTTAAGGTAATCTGCCCAGGTCGCGTATATCGCCGCGATGATGATGACGCAACACATTCCTTCATGTTCCATCAGATTGAAGGACTTGTTATCGATAAGAACATCCGCATGAGTGACTTGAAGGGAACCCTTCTTCAATTCGCACAAGAAATGTTCGGTTCCAAAACACAAATTCGCTTGCGCCCAAGCTTCTTCCCATTCACAGAGCCAAGCGTTGAGGTTGACCTGACTTGCATGAAGTGCGGCGGCAGCGGCTGCCGTATCTGCAAGCAAACAGGCTGGATTGAGATTCTTGGTGCGGGTATGGTTCATCCGCGCGTACTTGAAATGGGCGGCTATGATCCGAAGGAGTACTCTGGATTCGCATTCGGTATGGGTGTAGAGCGTATTGCCATGTTGAAATATGGCGTAGACGATATTCGCCATTTCTATACGAACGATATGAAATTCGTGCAGCAGTTCGCACGGATGTAATGAAAATAAAAGTTCAAAAAGTTCGGTTTTCAGCACCAAGAAGGTTGCGGGAACTTGAAGCGTATGCTTCCGATGCGAGTTTTGCTTCGCAAAACTTGTAAGGAGTAGCGGAGTGTAGGCGAGACTACATGAGCAACTAAAATGTTTCCAAAGGAAACATACTTCGAAAGCATTTGCTGTTCAAGGCTGAATGCAAGTTTCGATGTCGAGTTACCTTCTAATGCTGCTTCGTGATCAAAAGCGGACTTTTTGAACCACCTTTAAAAGAAGAAAGGAAGAGAGCGAGAAATGAACGTATCCTACCAATGGCTATCGCAATATATCGACTTGACCGGCGTATCCGCTGAAGAAATCGCGGAACGCATGACGCGTGCCGGTATCGAGATCGACTCGGTGGAGAACCGCAATCAAGGACTTGACCACATCGTAGTGGGCTATGTCGTATCGAAGGAGAAGCATCCGGATGCGGATAAGCTGAATGTCTGCCAAGTAGACGTAGGCGTAGA
>Ga0209258_100878_pt1 | contig 15831 bp, 11 predicted proteins | sample Araplaol_mTSA_r2_FD_184281 | JGI IMG/M metagenome (GOLD analysis project Ga0209258, IMG submission 184281) | Arabidopsis root microbial communities from North Carolina, USA - plate scrape CL_Col_mTSA_r2 (SPAdes) (version 2) | ecosystem: Host-associated > Plants > Roots > Endosphere | place: USA...
AAATTGGTTCAACAAACATCGCATCCATGGAACCTTAGGCTATATGAGTCCAGTAGATTACAGAAGATTATCCCTTAAAAAAGCTGTCTGATTTAGTGTTGACAATCCATTGCATATGTTATAAGAATGGGCGACATAGTTACATCACCCTCACCCCCTTTAAACTTTATAATTCTATTCTTCAAGCCACAGTAAATCATACTTCTTCAGAAGCTTATACAATTCATTGTGAAAATTTTCTTTATCTTCATCCCACACCATAAATCCTGTAACACCCATGAAATACATCATGGAGCGTAATGCTTCAATCCGCCTGTCGTGCTTACTCTCCCATTGTAGTTTCTCCTCAACATTTAAATTATCTGATACAGATTCATTTAATACATTTGAAGTTCTTTCAAGTATCTCGTATGCTGTATTGTCTTTGTCAACATCATATAAAACACCTTGAAGCCGAAGAATTGTCTTTTCGATTTTCAATTCATCATAAATCATTCGTTTCTCTTGTTCATAAGGGTCGATTAATCTTGTATACTCATGCTCAGTTCCATCTGCTTCCGTAAAATAGTCAGGTATTTCAAATGAATCCCGTCTCGAAATTCGATTAAGGTAGTCCAATCGCAGTTCGATTTCCTCAATTTTCGTTAATTCTTTTTGGAAATATTCAGTTTCCAACTTGAATAGTTTAGACAGAGCTTCAAGTTTAGCTTTGGGTATGGGTCGACGCTTACTCAACCAATCTGTGACTGTTGAAGGCGTGATCTCCAGCTTCTCAGCTAATTTCTTATATGTTCCGTTATATAGCTTTACTATGTATTCAAGTCCGATCATAGTTATCACTCCATTCACGATGACGTATCGATACGTCAACAAGGTTTAACATTAATGTTAAAAAAGAAAACCACATGAGTTGTTACACTCGCATGTGGTTTCATATAATTAAACTGTTACTCTTCTATTCAGCTTCATTTGCTTCTGCCCACTTGATAAATCCTTCATTCCAATTATCTTTATCTATCTCATGCTTACCAATATGGAACCCCTCTAAATAATCCCTAAACCCTGGAAGTTTTTTGTATTTTTCCACTACTTGCTCTGCCTTTTCTCTTGTTGAATACACCCCAATGAACTTTATTTCATCATATGCGCCATCTTCACCAACTTCATAGCTATGCTCTACCAAGTAAACAAATTTCACTTTAACACCCCCATCAGTTAAATCATTGGAACGACCTGTCACCCCATTTTTTTATTTTGTTAAAATCACTTTTAGGTCCTGTATCATAATTACCCTTACCCAACCGCTCATTTAATAATCTTTCAGCAAATTCCTTCCCATTCTCCCCAACAAATGGTTTATTTCCCTTAGCCCAACTCGGAACATCTTTTGCTCCTTCTTTTCCACTGATTCCTGCCTTGGGTTTTTTGAATTGAACAACTTTATATCCTTGAGCTAATAATCGTCCCTTCTTCTCTCCTGTCAGTAGATCAAACTGTTCCTTCAGTATTACCTTCGGATACGTTTGCTGGCTGACATTAGGAGCAGTATTCACCTTAGGTTTCGCTGGAACTTGAGGCTTTTGCTGGACTACTGGTGGCTGTTGAAGTTTAGTCGGACCTTGTTTCACTTTTGGCTGTTGAATTACGTCTGCCTTAGACATTTCGTCGTCAAGCCATAATACTGCTATTACACCCACAATAAAAGTTCCAGCCTCAACCGCACCAATACCTTCAGCAATACATAAATCCCAAACACAATGACCACTTGGATCATTATATATAAGAGGATTATTATGCACATACGTATATAAATTCTGACTCAACGGGTTATCTAGCTTACCTTCATACGTATCCTCATTAATAAACCGCCCTACACTTGGATCATACCATCTTGCGCGCAAATATTGCAGATTCGTTGCTGCGTCCCAATATTCGCCCGAGTAGCGGAAAATGTTTGGAACCTGTTCCTCCTGTACCACTGGATTGCCCCAGATATCGTACGTATAGCGGTTTAGTACATTTCCTTGCGCATCCCGAATTTCGGTAATGTCGCCGTGTCCGTTGGATACGTAGTATTGCATGCCTTGTCCCGGAATCTGACGAGCCAGCAGTTTGCCGTAGTCGTCATGGACATAGGATGCGGTAATCGTGACGCTGCCATTCGCTTCTACCTTGCCTTCTGCTACAATCTTTGCCCGATCATCATAGTAATAGCGGGTCGTTACGCCCCCTTCGGTTCGTTCTACCATAAGGTTATCCCCATTATAGCGGTAGCTGACGGCTTTGCTGTCCTCCGTCGTTACTTGGGTCAGGCGGTTACGGCTGTCGTATGCGTAGCTTGCTCCCTTGATGTTCGGTGCCTGATCGCTTTGCAAAGTGCTGCGGTTATCTCGTTGATCGTACGTATAGGCCTCATTGAATTGGCTTGAGGTCTTGATTCGATTCAGTTGATCGTAGCTGAACTGGAAGAACGCCCCGTTATCATTCTTCGCTATGATGTTGCGATTGTTATCATAGGTATAGCCGTAATTCGCAAATGACGCTTCGCCTTGCTTCTGCTGGATGCCCGTCATGTTCATTCCATCATAGGCATAGACTTCATTCAATCCGCTCGTAGATTTTAGATCGGTCATTCGCAAGGAATCATCGTACAAATAGTCGAATCGAACCAGCTCTCCTCCAGCACTGTCCACTACGCGCATGTTTTTTGGAGTGGAAACAGGGGAGTATCGCTCTGTCTGGCTTGTCAGGCGGTAGGCCCCCGATGTAATGGCTTGCTCCTTGCGCAATCCTCGATTCTCATAATCGAATGTCAACACCGTCTTATCCGGATAGGTGATGGATGCGAGTTCGCCCGATTGATAATACGCATAGCTTGTCGTCCCCGTCTGATCCGTCATTGTCGTACGTTTTCCTGTTGCGTCATAGCTATACGAAATTCTCTCGTCCGGCGCAACAATGGCCGTTAGGAGGCCCCGGCTATTGTATACGAACTGTTGAATCTGTCCTTTCCGGTCGATGCTTTTGATTACATTGCCATTACCGTCATAATAGAAGCGTTTGCTTTGCTTGTTCGGATCGGTTTGCTTCAGCAGGCGGCCGATGCCGTCATGATGCTTCTCAACCGTATTTCCGTCCGCATACTTAACTTCGACCATATCGCCCGACAGATTATACCGATACCGTGTCGTTTTCCCTTCAGCATCCGTAACGGCGATCAAGCGTCCCAGTACATCATACTCGTATTTCGTATCATTATAGTTTCCGTCGTAAGCTAACTTAACGTTCCCCGCATAGTCATAATCATAACGAGCCAACAAGACTTCTTGGCCGGACGGCTTGATCTCTTCCTTCTTGATAACTCTCCCCATGATGTCGTACGTTTCACGAAGGCCGTTATTCGCTCCGTCGAAGGTTGTTTTCGTGTTGGCCGCATCGTTATAGACAATGCGATTCGTGCCGCGACCGAAGTTTTCCTTAATGACCCGATCCCAGGCGTCATACTCGTATAGAATCTCGGATCCGTTAAAGTCTCCTTTGCTAATCAGCCGACCGTTCTCGTCATACGCATGCCGAGCTGTGCCTCGCCCGTTCGTTTCGGCAATCAGATTGCCGAGCGGATCGAAATGCTTTTCGACTTGCAACCCGTTCGGATCGGTAATGAACATCTTATTGTTCTGATCATCATATACGACGGTCGTCCTCGTCCCGTCGGGATGAATCTCGGCGGTAATTCGTCCCAGCTTGTCATACGTATAGGAGGTCTCGTTTCCGTTACCGTCTGTATATTTCGTCGGAAGCCCGGTCTCCGGAATATACTCCATCTGACTTTTGACGAGTTCATTCTTGCCCTCTACGTTCTTTACCTCTACGGCTTGTCCGCTTAGATACATGCTCTTGAATTTAGGGCTGAAGTCTTGATAAATGGTTGTTTCCCCGACATCTCCCTTAATCCGAATCTTAATCGGGTTGCCGGAATAGTCATACTCATAGTTCAATTGTTGGACAATTTCGCCTCTGTCATTTTTGGAGACGGCCTGCTTTAATCCTCCGCGATACGGGTCGTATTCATATTCAGAACGCAGCGTAATTCCCTGATCAATCGGCACACTACTACTCTTCATGCGGAACAGCTTGTTCTCTATTACGTCTCTATACTCATAACGACTTGTTATGCCAAGTGGATTCGTTTCCGAGGTCAGTTGTCCCCAGTAATCATACTCTCGTTTTGTTACGCGAGGCGCAGACGCATATCCCCCTTGATAACGCGTTTCTTCAATCCGGGTTGGGTTCGGATTTCTTCGGAATCTATCATGCGCATAATTGAACACCTGACGGTTTTTGGTCTGCTCATCACGAACTTCCGTTTTTGTGTTATAGATTGCCGAAGGCGCATCGTACGCAATAAATTGCTTTTCATACGTATAGGTCGTCGTTTTGAATCTATCGTACACATCCACAGAAAACCTAAAATCCTGCTCGATGTACTTTCCTCCATCACCAATCCCCGCTCTATCTTTCACGTTACTATGATCCATTGTATATCTAAGACTCAATTCATTCTTTTTTGTATATTTGGACGAACTATAATAATTGCGGCGAGATTTATATCGCACCACATTTTCCTCTGCGAAATCTCCGGTTTTCCGTTTAATCGCGCCGTCAAATCCGAATACCGTAATGGCCATGGTCGGGTGTTCGATGACGCCAAGTGCGATAACCTCGTTCTCTCCCCAGTGTACCCTGTATGATTCAGATCCTTCAGGTATTTCTGAATACGAGCTGACTAAATTAAAAAACAAGGGCTTCCATACGCCATAATCATACTTAGTCGAGCGGCCCATTGGATCGATCACTTCTGTTAAAATATCCTGCTCCCGGTACAGATAATCGTTCTTTATTTTTTTGACTCTTTCTTTCTTATAGATCACCCTTCGATCTCCGCTTTGAATAGTAACTGTATGATTTCCGTTGTAGGAAATATTCATTTCATTCTTGCCTTGATAGTCTCTGGTCGAGCTTTTGATCTGATGCAGAACCCACCCTATGTCCGGCTGATACTTATATGAGAATTGAATGTAGTTTCCATCTGTGTCTTCGATGAAGATGAGATTGCCTATATGATTAAAATATTGGCTGACTCCCGTCGTCTTATTGAGGAGCTCATAAGAGGCTCGCTCATCGGACTGCAATAACTTATTTGACTCCATAAAGACCAAATCGCCGAGCGGATACCCTACCAAACGGTCACCTTCCAGCCCATATGTACCGACGCCCGAAATATAAATGTAGCCATAATTGTTAACCCACTTTAGATACGAGATATCCCAAATCCACCCCTTACCGAGATGAAAAATTTCTTCCTCCTTGGTCTCCCGCGTTCTGTTTCTACCGTTTTCATTCACATAGATATCGTCTTTCGCCAAGGAACTGTCGTAAATTCTCCGCAGCGCAAAATCCATGCCGTTCGGTCCCGGCATAACCATATCCGTTACTTCCACACGCAAAGAGCCGTCTACAGGCGAGATATGGTCGCTAACGGATCCGACGGAGTAAGGTGCTTGATCCAGCCGGATTGGTCGATTGCGGAGCGCTTTCTCATCGTATAGATTATTGCTAAGGAAGGCTAACGATCGCTTCTCACGTAATCCATACACTTGATCCGTCACCGACGGGCTCTCTTTCCCATAGACCTGTTCCGTTACGCTGGCTTGGTATACAGCCTCTGATACACTCTTCATTTGTTCTTGATGCTCGATTATCGGATCTGGAGCAGGCTTCGGATAGGTGCTGGTCATGAATTGCTCGTAGTCTTTTCCCTGCTGCTTTGCTTTTAACCCTTGATAGATTTGATGAAGCTCATAGCCCTTGAACAGTTCCTCTGTCACCAAATCCCTAGTCACGCCAAAGGTTTCAGTTAAGGAGGTAATCGTAATAAGCTCGTTTGGGTTTAAATCCGTGAATGTTGCGTGCGGATCATATACGCTATCATACACACTTGTAGTTACCGATGGATGATTTTCCTTGTTTGGAATATCAATCGATAACCTATCTTCTGCCGATATCAATGGTATGCTGGTGAACAATAAAGCAAATGCGAGAATAATTGACAACCATTTTTTCAAAATGTATCTCTCCTTATCAATTCTAAAATGGACTCGTACAATTGCGGCTTCTTCTGGCGGATTAAATTGTCCATGCAATCTAGTCCAGTCTATAGATTTATTAACATAGGCAGGTGTATTCGCCCCAATTAATCTATAATTTTGATCAAATAATGAATAGCTACGTAGAAGCCCGCGTTGTTCATTCGCTCGATTAACAATCTACCACTCACACTATATTTTTGGTTCGGGACAACTCGAACATCTTGATAAATATTCATAGAATCAAGTGAAATTTTCTGAGCATCGATTTTTTGAGCGTATTGTCCTGAAGATACCGAACTCTGCGTTACACGATAAGTTCCAACGGCTCCTTCCGACCTCCAATACTACCAACCAGATGCAACTTCCCCATTTCCGGCTGCCTCAAAGTCCCCGTTCCCAAATAAATTTGGATCTACAATTCTTCTGACAACGTCTCCATTCTTATCATAGATATACTTCACACGCATACCGCCAGAATCATTTACTGAATCTAACTGATTAGAAGTGTTAAACGTATATTGCTGTGAGGATAAAGCTTGGGCATTATGCGCAAATATCAGCAAGCACATACCTAGCGCATAAAAAAGTGAGGCTACGATTTTATTGTTCATCCATTCACCCCCTTATCTAATTTTGTTAATACACATAGATTAAATTGGAGCCGATGGCTGGCGTTTTGTACATTTCACTTTCAATTTCGATTGGATTTAATGCCCGATTCCAGACTTTCAACTCTGCTATATTTCCGTGAAATTGATATTGGGTATCATTATTCCAACCAGAGAAGTAAGCACTATCTGCAACATTTCTATTAGAGGCAGTCCCTATCTTCGCAAGAGTCTGTCTAACGCCATTGATGTACAACTCATTTTTGTATATATCTCCATTCGTGAATATTGCAGATACGTGAACCCACTTATTTACTAGCGGATCAGATGAGGTTCCATACAAGTCTCCATTGCCTGTATTGAAGCCAAATAATCGATCATTAAAGTACAAATCGTAAGAACTATTCGCCCAGCTAAAAGGCATTTCGATTTGGTTCCCATCCCACTTCATCCAAAATTGAACAGTTGTCTGGACATCAGGATTCGAATCCGCTTGAATGCCCGATAATTTCATTTGTTGAGATCCATTGAATTTCAATGATTGAACTGGTTCATCTCTTAGCTTCCACTCTCCAACCAAATCAGCTAATGCTACAGGATTTTTCGAAAACACACTGCTAGAAATTTCGGTTTGAGTTAGCTCCCGTTTCCAGATTTTAAGATCTGAGATTTGGCCTTTGAAGCGGTAATCTTCACTCTTTGCCCAACCTGAAATATTCGCAGTTTCCGACACGGATCTCACCAGTGGTTGGCCGTATTGTTGTAAAGATTGCTTTGCTCCATCTACATAGATTTCACTTTTTGTAATGTCCCCGTTATTAAATATGGCTGTAATTTGAACCCATTTGTTCGCGATATTCTCGGCTGGAAATCCAAATAAGTCCCCATTCTCCGTATTGAAACCAAACACATTGCTGTTAAGCCAAAGTGTATACCCAGAATGCCAGCTAAATGGCATCAAATTGTCTTGACCTGTCCAGTACATCCAAAATTGAACGGTTGTCTTCGCATTATTAGCACTGCTAACTCCCTTGGCATTGATTGCAACTTTTTCTTTTCCTGTAAACGTCTTTTTCTCGGTGGGAATATAGCCACTTTCTGCAACATTTACAGCAGATTTTCGAATCAAGTTCCCATTTGCGTCATATTCATAAATGACATTGTTCCCTGCATAACTCGTACCCGCTGACAGCATTGTTACAAGAAATATTAGTAGTGATGATAGTATCTTTTTCATATGATTCCTTCCTCATCCAAATCTCATTGTTTAGTACTGCGTATACGATTACCGTTTTGATCGAAATCATATATAAAAATACTTATGAGTACTCAATCTATTACCTGAACATGCACCCATGCTACAGCCATCATATTCCCGTATTGATCAACCGTGTAGACATGCGTTATGTATGTACCTGATTCATTATTATGCTTGCCGAAAGGAATTCGGATTTTCCATACACCCGGTTTTACTTTTTCTCCTTTAATCCATGGACTTTCAAGATCATCTTGTCCATTGTGATCCGTCCATGTTGGAAATCTGACGTCATTAATGCTATTAGGGATTCCTTCTACTAAAATTTCATATGCACCGTCGCTTTTCTTTACTTCTTGTGGGGCCTTTAATTGAACGTTATTACCGCGAACCGTAACGATAAAACCATCTACAAACTTCCCATCCGCATAGACATGGGTAATATAGCTTCCCGCCTCCTGATTATGCTCACTATAGAGTACTGTTGCTTTCCATACTCCATTCGCTACTTCACTTCCCTCAATCCACTTCAAATCATCCTGACCGTTGTGATCAGTCCACGTTGGGAATTGAACCTTCGAAGTATTATGATCCAAACCATAGATGGTGATATCGTAGGACACACTTGATAGATTCGTCTCGATCGGATACTGAGTTCCACCCGTCACATCTACCAATGCTCCACCAAGCATCATGTTGTTTCCATATTTGTCGAAGCTATAGATATGTGTGATATACTTTCCTGTCTCATAATTATGCTTTTTGAACGGTATCGTTATTTTCCATGTACCGTTGCCTTGATTGACTCCTCTAATCCAAGGTTGCTCCAGATCGTCTTGGCCATTTGCCTCTGTCCAAGTTGGAAACCTAACTTCACTTACATTTTCGCCTATGCCATCTATGTAAATATCGTATGACTCGTCCTTCAATGATGCTTTTTGTGGACTGCGCACTTTCACGTTCATGCCCACATTAACGATTGTCGCTGCAACCATACGATCCCCATCATAAATATGAGTAATATAAGAGCCTGTTTCCATACCGTGATTTTTGAAAAATACAGTCGCCTTCCATACTCCGTCTGACACCTTCGTTCCCTTGATCCACTCCGTATCATCCTGGCCATTATGCTCTGTCCATGTAGGGAAATAGATCTGTTCAGCGTTACTTCGTATCCCTCTTATATAGATCTCATAGGAATGAGCCGATAAATTAATTGTCGGTTGTATCGACAGGTTTACTTTTTTCCGATTCGTTTGGTTTCCGTTAGAATCATAAATGTAAGACATATAAGTTCCGTCTGATAGAAAAGCAGCGATCAATTTTCCGTCAGAATCATATATGTAATCGTTCTTCTTCGCATCAGTCGACAAATTAATAAACACAAGCTGTGATTCCTGTTTCCCTTCTTGCGCAAGCGCTTTCTCACCTCTAAAAATGTTTGCCCCAACCATAAGAACAAACATTATGGTTATGCAGAAGAGTAGTTTCTTGGCATCCTTCACATATACCCCTACCTTATCTTTGATATATTCTATATTTACTATATCTACTGACCTACACAATTTTACAGACATTAATTTACATAATTATTAATTAGCGGGTATTATTTTGGAGTATTTTGCAACATCGTGTTTCTTTTTATCACCACTTGGAAGCGTTTCTATGTATACTATGCTCATATATTCATCATTGGAGGTTCAAAGTGAATGAAAAAACTGTTTTGCATATTACTTTTGCTATTTGGATGGGCTCCTGCAACAATTACTTCAGCCTTTGCTTCAGAGATAACAGAATTTGAATATGATGCCAATAACAAATTAGTGAAAACGATTTCTAACGAAACCCAAACAAAATATGAGTACGATAAGAACGGAAATATGATTGGCAAGAAAATAATTAAAAATGCAGTAACGATTCCTAAGAATCTAGTACGCAACCCTTATTTCAAGGAAACGATGGAAAACGGCGAGGCGAAAGATTGGAGAACAGAAACTTGGGGTGCAGCAAGCAGCAGCTTCTCTATTGTAAAGTTCGAAAATACAAATTTACAAAAAATAACTGGTGAGGGTATCGTCAACAACGGTATTGTTGCCGTTAGTCAGATCATCGATGTCGCCGCAGACAAAGAATTCGTTACAAATACTACATTAACAATAGAACAGTTAAATCATGCAAAGGTTCAATTGTACATAGACTTCATTGGAGCGGATGGATCCTATGTTGGAGCCAACGTCACGGAGTGGGATAAGCTTACAAATGGTGGATTCATCACTCTAACAAATCATGGCCGAGTTCCTGCTTCGGCCAAGAAAGCAATCGTGTACGCCTTGCTGCGTGCAACAAATGATGAGGGTTCAGGAATCATCAATGTAGATTAGATTCCATCCGTTTTGCATATAGCTCTGATCACAATCTAGTATCTAATCCCTCATTCCAATCTGAGGTTGGTTCTGAATTAGCAGATGATTGGAGAAAGATATGGAGTACCGGCAAATCAATCTTCGAAACCGCTCGATTTGAGAACAACCCTGTCCAGAAAATTTCTGCATCAGAAATGGGAGTCAATGACATGGTTGCTGTTAGTCAAACGATAAAAGTGGAGAAAAATCGTGACTTTACGATTAGCGGATTATTTCAAGTTGAGCAATTGAAAGGCAGCAAGGTTCAATTATATTTGGACTTTAAAGATGATAAAGACCAATTTATAGGCGCCAATATTACAGAGTATGAATATCCAACACATGGACAATTTATCGTTCTTTCCAATTCAGGGACAACCCCTGCAAATGCAGAGAAGTTAGTCGTTTATGCAATCATACGAAGTTTGACAAATCAGTCATCCGGCAGCATGTATGTCGACTCCATTCACTTCCAATACTCAAGTGAACGAAATTTATTATCTAATCCTGAATTTATGATTTATCCCGATCAAGATGAAGTCGGCGATGCTTGGAATAAGGGCGGTTGGTTGCATGAGCAAAGTAATTATCAAATCAAACGTAGCAATCAACAGCATATGCAAAGTATTTCGGGATCTGGAATTCAAACAAATGGTGCACTAACCATCTTTCAAAATGTAAAGGTCAATCCAGCGAGGAGTTTTGAAGTAAGTGGAGCTATTCATGTAAAACAATCGGAACGCGCTAAAGTTCAATTATATATCGATTTTATGGATGTTAATAACCAATTTATCGGGGCAAACATTACGGAACAATCTCAACCGACTACAGATTTTGTAACGTTGCGAAATAACGGGCAAGTCCCTCAAGGTGCTGTACGTGCTCTTGTATACGTAATTATAAGAGGAACCGATAATCAGGCTTCTGGCAGTATAGACATTAAAAAGCTAGTATTCAAATACAACTAGCTATATTCTTTATTTAAATAAGAGAAGTCCAGCCTAAATGGTCGGACTTCTCTTTTGAATTTACTCCATCCACTTCCTAATTAGATTCCCGTTCTTATCATACTGAAAATGCAATTGCTTACCATCCACAAGTGTTAATCGTTGCAGTTTACCAGAAGAATCATACTGATATTGAACATTGCCTCTCCACTTTTGAAAAGCACCAAATCGGTCGCCCCTCGAGAGTGACACCCACCATTCTCCGTTGTCGAAGTACACAATGGAATCGGCTTTTCCATCTCCGTTCACATCTCCTACAAATTGCTGGCTTGATCCTTCTCCATAACCTGCTATCCATCTTGTATAGGCATCAAAACCACTTCCATTTGAGAGTGACACCCACCATTCTCCGTTGTCGAAATACACAATAGTATCGGCTTTGCCATCTCCGTTCACATCCCCTACCAACTGTTGGCTTGATCCTTCTCCATGGCCTTCTATCCATCTTGTGTAGGCTTCAAATCCACTTCCGTTTGAGAGTGACACCCACCATTCTCCGTTGTCGAAGTACACAATGGAATCGGCTTTGCCATCTCCGTTCGCATCTCCTACCAACTGTTGGCTTGATCCTACTCCATGGCCTTCTATCCATCTTGTGTAGGCTCCAAATCCACTCCCATTTGAGAGTGCCACCCACCATTCCCCGTTGTCGAAGTACACAATGGAATCGGCTTTGCCATCTCCGTTCACATCTCCTACCAGCTGTTTAGTAGAACCAATTCCATGGCCTTCTATCCAGTTCGAATAAGCTTCGAACTTATTCCCGGTTGACAGCGACACTATCCACTCCCCGTTGCCATTATAAACGATAGAGTCCTCCTTTTTGTCCCCATTCACATCAGCAAAAAAAGACATACCGAGAGATGCATCTCTACTCCCTATGGGCATTCCGTATGCTACGGGATAAAATGCACTGTTATACAAAATACTTATAAAAATAAATAATTCAGGTAACCGTGTCACTCGCATTTTAACTGATCTCCTTTATGTTCTCGAACAACCAGATTATTTTTTGGATATTTTCACATCATCTATTGAAATCTCTCCACCATGCCGAATCCCCCAAATTAAATAATAATCACTATGGGAGCCTGTAGTAAACGTAATGGTCTTGGTTCTGACATTACCAGATTCTTCGTTCCATGTCGTAAATGCCTTGTCATCTGTAAAAGACTTGTACGCAGCCCTCGCCAGAAAATAAAAATACCCATCCTTATTGTCAATCTTATTTATTATCTTGTATGAGAATGAAATTGAGTAGGTCGTATTAGGTTGAAACGCTATTTTGTTTAAATCTGTATGTAAGTACTCGTTCCACTCTTCATTTGGTGAGGAAATGCCTAGCGCTGAATATTTTCCTGTTATTACTTTAGATGGATCGTTGGTTATTCTCCCAATATTTCTATATCCAGCAACAAAATCAGAAGCTAAAAAAGTCCCGCTTTCAAAAGAGTTGTTAAGCTTAGTTATTGTGATATCATCAATCGCAATGGCTCCACCGAAGCGTTGTCCCCATATCAGATAATATTGTTCGAAAGGCCCTGTAGTAAAGGTGATTGTTGTTTCTTCCACATCTCCTACTTGTCCTTTCCATGTGGTAAAAGATTTATCATTCGCATAATCTTGACCGAAGGCTCGAGCTAAAAAATAAAAATATCCTTCCTTATCCGGCAAATCAATAATTTTATATTTGAATGTAACGGAATAGGTCGTATTCGGCTCAAAATATGCTTTTTTAAAATCTGAATGCAAGAATTCATTCCACTCTTCGCTTCTAGGGGCTCTGCCGAGAATCGATTTACCACCTGATATCACTTGATTAGGATCTGTTGTTACTGTTGCTCCTAGAGGTCCTCCAGTTTTATAAGTTGTATCTTCTAGTTTATCTCCTTCGAATGATTCTGTTTCTTTTTTAATTCTTATATTATCTATCGTTATTGCCCCACCGAATCTTTGACCCCATATTAAATAGTAGTCATCAACAGAGGCAGTAGTAAACGTAATTGTTGTCGTATTGATGGTTCCGTTATCATAATCTTGCAGTTTGGTGAACGCCTTATCATTGATATAGTCCATATTGGCGCTTCTCACTAGAAAATAAAAAATATCCATCCTTCTCAGGCTTAGATAATATTATGAAAGTAACATTATCTCCATAATGAGTACGATACATTTTTTCCCCATTGATACCTCTCCTCAAATACAATTGTTGATTTTCTAGTAGATGTGTTATTACGACTCGATTAGTAATAATCCTAATCTATTAGGCTGTTCAGTAATAAGTTCCCCTTTCAAACAAGAAAAAAAGGCATAACATCAGGTACAATGCATGCCTTAACGTTCAGTTGGACGCGGTTGTGCTATATCCATTATTTTCATGTTCATTATAGATTACATTTTTCCTTAACGTAAGTACCATTGTTTTTTATTAATAAACCTGTCGATAATTACACCAGCTCCCTCAGCCAATAAGACAAGAACTCCCGAATACGTTCATCCCTCTCAGATTGCAGCACTCGCCGGAACATCCAGCGTACCCGTTCTCTTACCGTCCGATCCCGCTTCGCACACAATCCTAGAAGATCGATACAATGCAGCCGCTCAGCCGCGCGCCCATTCTCAAGTAAGTGGGCATATACAGCAGTGCCGCGGGCAACTTCCCTCATGCAGGCATCTGCCAGACGCGGATTTCCGTACTCCAACTCAAGATCTGCCGGCTCGCCGGACGCTATGAGAACAAGCAGCTCCAGCATGTAAGGACGTGCCGTATCCGTCGTATTCTGAATCATGCTTAGCAAGCAAATGGATGTCGGTACAGCCACTTCATACAAGGCGCCCTGCACAACCACAATTGCTTCTATTGATACACTGGCCAGCTCCGCTTCTGCTGTTGTCGATGCATCCTTCAACTGAAGGAGAGCCTCAGGCAGCCGTTCCACTGCTTCTGCCCCCCGATATGTCGTCCAAGGTATGCGAATGATATCCCATGTCATCGTTCAGCCCTCCTTCTAGGATGCCATCTCATCTATGATTAACATATTAGAGATGCCTCAGAATCAGAAGCATATCTGCGTAATCGAAGGATTCCCTTAAGCGATAATAGATGCCATATTGCACTTTTCACTTTCCATCGCGCATGAGAATTCGATACTCCCGTGAGTAAACCATCATTATATCTGGGCGCAAGTGCAAGTTGCCGCCGGCTCTCGAATATATTTAGTTGCATAAACACGAATCGATTCATGCGCATCGATCAATCACACATGGAGGCGAAGGCCATGAACGTCATGAGAGCTTTAGGGTATGAGGAAACCGATCGTCTGCTCATCATTAATGCCGACGACTTCGGTATGTGTCATGCAACGAACATGGGGATTATGCAGCTGCTTGAGGAGGGATCGATTTGTTCCACCTCCATCATGATGCCATGCGGCTGGGCCAAGGAAGCAGCGAAGTGGAGTGCCACTCATCCGGAGCTGGACATCGGAGTACACCTCACCTTCACGAGCGAGTGGGAAGGGTATAAATGGTCGGCGATGAACCGATCACGAGACATCTCCACCCTGCTCACCGAGGAGGGCTACTTCCCTGAGGATTGCCTGACCGTCGAGCATCTCGCCGATCCTGAGCAAATTCGCTGTGAAATGATTAGTCAAATTGAAGCGGCAAGACGCATCGGCATCAATATTACGCATGCGGATAACCACATGGGCAGCTTATACGGACTCGCGTCGGGACGGGATTTCCTTGACGTAGTATTTGATGTATGTGCAGCGTATGGACTGCCGTTCCGCATGCCAAGACGTATTGGCGGCATGAAGCTGAATCCAGAACTCGAGAAGATGGCGAAGAGGCGGATCGATCTGGCAGATGCCAAAGGGGTTGTCATACTTGATTCACTGCTCGGGCTCCCTTATGAACGGATTCCGGGAGAGACATATGCTCAGGTCAAAGCCAAGGCGGAAGCACTACTACGCGGTCTTCTTCCCGGTATTACCGAGATGTACCTCCACCCCTCCATCGTATCTGATGAATTAAAGGCCATTACTCCACATTGGGAGAAGCGCGGCATGGAATGGAGATTATTCCGCGATTCAGACATCAGGCGTGTCATTGCAGAAGAAGGTATTCAACTCATTCGCTGGCGGGATTTGCGGGATGTACAGCGCGGCCAGCTCCCACCGCTTATGTAGGAACAAGGAGGAGGGTCATACAATGAGCATTGCGATATCCCCTGCACGCAAAGCTGCCTTCGCTTCAGGAAATATATCTGCCAACTTATTAGCCCAAATGTTCGCAGCCTATATTGTCTATTATTACGTTGACATCCTTGGCGTCCGTCCAGGACTCATCGGCATTGCGATGGTGATCCACGGACTCGTCGGCGCCTTTCTCAATCCATTGTTCGGC
>Ga0209258_100880_pt1 | contig 15817 bp, 13 predicted proteins | sample Araplaol_mTSA_r2_FD_184281 | JGI IMG/M metagenome (GOLD analysis project Ga0209258, IMG submission 184281) | Arabidopsis root microbial communities from North Carolina, USA - plate scrape CL_Col_mTSA_r2 (SPAdes) (version 2) | ecosystem: Host-associated > Plants > Roots > Endosphere | place: USA...
CGGCCAGAAGCGGACAATCGGCGACGACCGCTTTCCGCGGTGAGGGAGTGGTATGCGAACGATGCGCACCAACTGCAACGTGCGATTGATCGGCTTGTCGGTGGCCATCCTGTCACTGCTGTGCGGGTGCGGATGGGACTTGCCTGGGACCTTCCGGGTCGGCTCGGTGGAGGTGCTTGATCACGCTGATCTTGGGGCAATCCTGCCGTGGTATGCGCAAGCCCCCTCAAATTCGGGTGCCGTCGGACTACTTCGCGTTGAGGTTCTGAGTCCCGTCGATCTGGTGCTGTTTACCCCATGCTGGGCGTTCACGCCATCGCCAACGGAGACAGCCTGCCGCAATCGGTTCCGGAAAGTGCTCGGGGCCCCGACGGGCTGATACGCTACGCGCTTTTCGTGCCGCTGAACGAACGGCCATTCAGCGATGTGTATGGCGCACTGTCAAAGAAGAGCAACATAGCCAAGCCGCTCTACGACCACCGAGCCAATATGGAGGATCTCTGCTTCGAGATCGGCGGGCGACATGCTTGGTCGTGGCTACGCGTCACCGCCAATCGTCGCCAAGTACCGCGAGATTCTCGACGCGGTCGCTCATAGGGGCTAGCAACAGCCTGCCGGCCGCTAGCCGATTTGATCATGCTGCAGTCAGCGCGATGGCTGCTTTCTACACGCTGATTCGCAACTGCCAATATCGCCGATGACTCGATAGCCGGCGTCGGACCTTCCCGAAAGCAGTCGCCAGATGGCCTGGCCAGCTCGCAGTCACCTCGAACGTCCGCTTCCCTGCGCTGCATCGGCGGGGATGACCGCAGAGCCCTGCAAAGCCGAAGGAACGGAGCCGAGCCCCATGTAGGGATCAGCACCGTGCCTGCCCTCGCAATCGGCACTCCCGCCTACGGCCGGTTGCCGCCGCAGGCGATGATGGTGGACACGGGGGACCTCGTCGTATCCCTGGTGCCGTATCCGTAGGCCGTGAAGCTGGTGCGCTGGGTGTCGCTGCAGACGCCGTTGGCACCAAAGATGTAGTAGTCAGCCACGCCCAGGCTGTTCGATTGCATGGGAGGCGAGGTCTCCGGCGCCTGGTTCGCGTCGCCCAGGCGAGAGGTGACGACGAAGCGAATGGCGTCGTTGCGGGCGAAGCCGGTGCCGTGAACATGGAGCCCGCCGGTGCTGAGCGCGTTCTTGGGGTCGCTCTCAATGGTGAGCGTCACGACCGGGTGGATCGTGGCGGTACTGCCTGACGTGCTCGGGACGGTTGCCGCGGCGGAGGACTGCAGTCCGGCGACACAGCGCGAGGACCCAGCTTGCACGCGCACTGCGACCGTCTTGTCGTTGGCCGATCCCATGTAAGGCATATTCGCGGTGATTTCGCCGATCAGCGGCGAATACTGGGCAGTGGCGTAGAGGCAGACTCGCGTGCCGGGGGCGACCAGCACGCTCGAGATGCCCTGACCGCCCAGCCCGCCGGCGTTGGGCGACTCGCCCAGGCCCAAGACGACGCAAGGGCCGATGAAGTCCGCGTGCATGAAGAACGCGGCGCGTTGCGCGCCCAGCGAGCATTCGAGGACGCCGCGGTGAACCACCTTGGCCGATGAGATCTGGTCGTTGAAGCGTCGTGAGCCCGTGTTGGACAGCAAGGGCGTGTTGCCGGTGAGCCGGATGCAGTCGAATCGGTAGTTGCTGTCGGTGCAGACGATCGCTTCTGCGTTCCTGCCGACCAACGCAGAGGACATGGTGTCGTTGGCGATGCCCAGGTCGGACGGATCGGGATAGTTGCCGTAGCCCCGGACTGCGCACCGACCCTGGAAGTCGGCGTGCTCGAAGAACGCGACTTGGTCGTCGTTGGGTGCGCAGGCCTGTGCGTTCGCTGGCTGTACCTGGAGCGACGAGATCGTGTCGTTACCGACGCGCTTGCCGCCGAGCAGCGGCGTGTCGTTCGTGATGGCAATGCAGTCGCCCTTGAAGTCGTTGTCCCGGCAGATCGACACGCGCGCGTTCGGCCCCAATCGGATGGACGAGATCGAATCGTTGGGCAGTCCGATGGCCCCGCTGTTCGGATAGTCGCCGCGCCCGCGAACGACGCAGGCGCCTCGGTACTGCGAATCGACGTAGAAGGCCGCCTGCCCGGGGCCTGGGTCGCAGGAAGCGAGCGCGACGGTCGGCTCCATGGCGAACATGAGTATTCCGGCAAGCAGGCGCAGCCAGCCAGATGCAGTCAGGCCGACAGCGGACGAACGAACGTGGTCGGATACCATGGCAAATCCCTGTATGAGTGGCGCTTCCTTCCTTGAACGTTCAGGCGCGCTTGAACCGGACATCGATCGACGTCAAGACGCGCTGATTGGGATCACCCGGCGGCGCGGCCGTTGACGTGGCCGCGCCATGGCCCCCGCGCCGTTCTGGCAATTACCGCAGCTCGCGCATCACAGACAGGCTTGTCTGCGAGCCACGGCGCTCGATGACATCGCTCGATGAGCCTTCCACTGCGCACCATTCGCGTGTAGAAGAATTCAATGCGATGCGCCAAGCGCTGGCGGCACTTCAGGCGAGCGCCGCCAGGAGCCACGACCGCTTGGCCGCTACCGGGTGAAGGCGCCCCGTCACCGGGACGCGACCAAACGCACAACGATCCGTTGTGCTGGCAAGGCCCCGCGCCTCTGCATGTTTGGTCTCGTTCCGGGCACTACATGATGATGCAGCAGCGGCCCTTGTTCTCGTTCTCCGCGGCGGGCTGCTGCTGTTCGTCGTAGTCAGACTTGGGTTGATAGACACCGGCGTTCGTGAGGACGCTGCTGCCTGCAGTGGTGGCCGTGTATGTTCTGATCGGGCAATTCCTCCGGCCGCATTCGGCCTCCAGATCCGACAGCTTCGAATTGTCCCCACTCAGCATCTCGTTGGAGAGCCCGTACACGATGACCGTCAGCTGAGGCGCAGCGATGCCGGCGAAAAGCGCGCCGACCTGCAGGGCGCCGAGGCCGCCCGAGCAGTGTTGCGCCCGGCCGTGGCCATAAAGCGAGCCATGCTGGTCCCAGAACACGGCGACCAGGGCGCAATAGCCCATCGGCTTTGTCCAGAAGCCCAGTGCGTTGGTTTCCATGTCGTAGAGCGCCGATCGGGACTCGACAACTTCGGTGAGGTGCGCCATGAGGCTCTCCTTCAGATGAGGCAAGCTCCTCCGGGGGAGCGGGTGTCAGTCCGGCTCGACGACCACCGTGGCGGGCGGCCCGTCCAGCATCCATCGGCCGTCGAACAGCGGCGCGCGCGGGGTGAAGGTGCGCAGGTCGTAGCTCACGCGCGACCAGCCCCCCGGCCGGATGCTGCCAGGCTCGCCGCGCGTGCCCGTAGAGATCACCTTGCCGCCCACGGCCACCAGTTGCGCCGCCTCGGCGGCTTGCGGCATCCCGGCCATCCAGGACCTGCCGTCGCGCGACATGACGGGCAGGCAGCGATGTTCGCCCTTCTGCTGGATGTAGACCGCCAGCCGGTCCAGCCAGTACACCGCGGACGGCTCGCCGACGATGTGGAACTCCTCCCCACGCTCGCTCCTGACGAGTTCGTCGGCCGACCACTGATTGCCATTGAGGTGGCACGCCCACAGTCGGTCGTCGTCCACGCCGCCCGCGTTCAGGCCCCGATGCAGGCAGTACATGCTGTCGCCCAGCAGCGCCAGCGTGGGAGACGAGTAGGCCTGGTGCGAGTTCCACTCGCCGATCGCCCCGTGGGACTCCCAGGTGCTGCCGTCGCGCGTCGAGGCCCACCACAGGTTCTGGTCTTCGAAGCCGCGGTACACGAGGTACAGCCGGTTGCGGTACACGCACAGCGCGGGACGAGCCTCCGACGAGCACGGCAACCGCTGCGGGGCCGTCCAGGCGCCCGGCTCGCCCGTCGGCGAGGAGGTATGCATGAGGATCATCTGCCCGTCCTGGATGACGCCGAACACCGCATGGACGAGTCCGTGGAACACGGCGGCGGCCGGCCTGTAGCCGCCCACGCCGCCAGGGAACATGGCCTCTCCGGGTGACCAGTGTTCGCCGTCGGGCGATCGGCACACCTCGAGGACGGGCGCGGATTTCCCGGGATCGCGGATCACGGCGCAGAGGCTCACGTAGCGCATGCGGGTCGAGCGCATCCAGGCGCGGACGAACGACGACGTGGCAGCCACGCCGGTTGCCAGCGCGTGCAGCGCCGGCTCCCGTGCATGTTCCCGCCAGGGGCCGAACGGCCAATACTTCTCGGCGGCCAGCAACGCCTTCATGCCGCCGCGCGACCGCCACGCCAGTCCCACGAGGTGGTGCTCGGGATACGGCTCGTCGTCCTGCGGCGCCGTCGTGGGCATGGGCGTCTGCTCTTGCACCTGCATCGCGTACGACTCCACCGCGCTGTGGAAGCCGGCCGGCAACGAGCTGAAGAACGTGTAGTTGCTCGCGTGCATCGGCTGGCTGAGGTCGGTGAAGTAATGCAATGCCAGCCCCAAGTGGAAGCCCGCGTCCTTCGTCCGTCCCTGAACGTGCGCATCGCGCGCCATCGCGAAGAACTTCGCACCCCGCGTGAGCGCCGTCGGGTAGGACTGCTCGCGGTAGTTCTTTCCCGTGGAAGGGTCGTAGAAGTGGCTGACCCAGGTCTTGTCGTCGTTGTACCGCCTGCCGAAGTCGGCCTCGTAGATGCCGCGGCACAGCTGGTCATGGAAGTCCTGGTGGATCTCTCCGTCCACCGGCGGGAACAACTGCGCGAATGCGGCGCCCTCGGGCGTCGAGGACGCCAGCCGGGTGGCGCGGATCACCATCCACAGGTGCGTGTTCTTCGTCTCGTCGAATATCGCGCCTTCCTCGATGTCCCAGAAGATGGAGCCGTGGAGGTTTCTCCCGGCCTCTCCTGCATCCTGCCTGCCGTCCTCCTCGAGAATCTCCTGCGACATGCCGTTCTCCCTGTTGGCGTTAAGGCGCCGACCATGCCGTGACTGGCCGGCGCCACTTGATGGTCCGATCCAATGCTGTTGTAGAGATGAAAACGCCGTGATGCAATACCCCGCCACCTATATCCATCGCGTCAACGTGGCGTCTCCCGGTGGCGCCTGCCCTTGCTCGCCGCGTCGAGGTTCTCCTGAGCAGTGTCGACGAGGACGGCGGCGCGTCCGAGGCCGCAGAGAGCCACCTGGCGGAGCTCGAGGGCATCGGACGTCTCCAGATGAATGGTTTGACCGGCCTCACGATGGGAATGCTCTGGGCTGACCTGCTGGGCGTGCCATGGGACATGAACAGGCACATGCCCCACACGCCGGCCTACTCCGACCCTGGCGCTGACGGCGATCGGGTGCTTGATCGACTGGAGCCGCCGCTGCTCGACGCCGTCCCGGCAGTGGAACCCGAGCGCGCCGACGCGAGAGTTCTTCGTCGACCTGCAAGGACTGGCGCGCTCCGCGCGCGCGCGTGCGATCCGAGTTTCGGCAGCGCGGCTTTACCATGTCGGCCGCGCGTCCATCCCCAGGATCGCTCGCCGCAGCTTTGCACAATCGTCGCCATCGTCGGCAGTGCCGACCTGAGCAGGAGAGAAGTTTGGCAAAGAAGATCAATGGCGAGACGGTGGAAATGGAGCCGCGCTCGCGCGAAGGCCAAGTCTGGATCACCGCCAATTGGGTCTACAAGACCTGCGGCAGCCGGAACGCGCACGATGTCGTCGAGTCCTATCAGCAGGCGCGGGCCGCTGGCGTACCGGTACCAGACGTCTGCGTGACGCGCATAGACGTGGAGGACGGTGCCGCAAGCGCGTCGCACTCGGTAATCCGCATGACGCGACTGTCGGGCCGCTTTTTCCAGTTCAGCAAGGGTGGCGGCGAGCGTGTGCTGGAAACCGAGCTGGCCGCGGTGGACAACAGCCTGCTGGCGCAATCCGCGCTCGCCGGCCTCGAGGCGGCCTGCGCCTTGGGCGTCACCGATCCGCAGGGCTTCGTCAACCGCAGCTCGAACCCGCCCGTGATGTTCATCGACCTGCACTTCACCGGCGCGCCGCGGCCCGTGGCCTTCGAGAGCGTGATCGGCGCTGCCCGCGTGCAACTCGCACGCTTGCGGGAACGCTTCAAGGAAACGAGCTAGTTCGACAGTGCTTGTCGCTGCTGCCAGTCCATCGGTTCGACGAGTTCGCCCTTCGAAACGCGATGGACTTGATAAGGGATTGCGATCTATCGACGGCGCATCCCACCGACCGGATCACCTTAGCCAAGTGATCCTTGTCCATTCAGCGCAGCCCAAAGCCGACATGGATCAAACGGCTGGAACCGGCCGGCAGTCGAACTACAACCCGCCAAAACAAGGGGCCTGCGCGACCGGTTGCACCCGGCGCTGCGGGGGCGCTTGGAGCCGGCAGACAAACGCTTCGGCAACCAGGCGGGAAGGACGACGATCGAGCAGCTTGCCAAGGACGCGGGCCTGATCAGCGCCGTTCTTCGTCGACCGTCTCTCGCGTTGTTCAGGCGAGCGCCTTGGCCAGGATGGGCAGGCTGATGTCCATCCGATAGTCGACGGCGGTATGGTCGTCGTCGAATTCCTCGTAGACATGCGCCACCTGTAGGTCGACGAGCCGCTTGTGTATGCGACGAGCCCCATAGACGAGGTTGTACTGGTCGACGTCGCCGCAATCGATGTACAGGGCCTTCAGCGCCGCCAATCCACGTCCGTGCGCTTCGACGAGCGTCAACGGATCCCAGGCCATCCAGTTCGCCCAGCGCTCGGGAATCAGCTCGCAAGTATCGAGCGTGACCGGCAGGCGAATGCCATAGCGCGCCGAAGGATCCGGGTCGAAGCTTGCGGCCTGGGCCAGGATCATGAGGATGTGTACGTCGCTGTCCTTGGTCTTCCTGGCCTGCCAGAACGTATCGACCCAGCCGCCGATATCGGGTGCCTTGGCCAGTGCCCGCAGCACGGGGACGAATTCGTGCCGATAGAGCAGCTCGAAGCCCATGTCGCCGGAATGCACGGCGGCCGCGCTCCAGAAGTCAGGGTGCAGCAGCGCATGGACCATGGCGCCATATCCGCCGCTCGATTTGCCGAAGAGGCCTCGCCGGCCATGGCCGCCGCAGCCGAAGCGAGCTTCAACGAAGGGCACGGCTTCGGTCCGCAGGAAGTCGTCCCAGCGGCCCATGGCGACCGAGTTCACGTATTGGTTTCCGCCGAGCCTGGTGAAGCAGTCGGGGAAGGCCACAACGACCGGGGGCATCTCACCGGCTGCGATCAACCGGTCGAGTCGCTCGGGAACGTTCTCGCCGAAGTTCTTCCAGTTGGTGTGCACGGGCCCGCCGGCGGTGAAGCCAACGATATCGACCAACAGCGGAAGGCCGCGGCCGTCGTGTCCAGCTGGAACGTAGACGTCGACCATGCGCAGTGTGGGGTCACCAAGCAGATTGCCCGCGAGGACCTGGCTGTCCATGACCAGGCGATGGACGGTGCCAACGGGCGTGCTTGGGCTCTTGCGCATCTCGATTCTTCCTGTCCTGTGTAGTGGAAAGCAATCGCTCGGTGGCCGCATCGAGGTGCGCCGATCCAGCATCATCGCCCGCCAGTCGCCAGCCTAACCCAAAAGCGGAGGCCGACCATCGTCAGCTCATGCCGCGCGCCGCTCCATGGCGGCCAGAGCAATCGTAACGCTGGCGACCCGTTCGGAATCGACTTGTTGCCAGCGCACCGCTTCGTTGACGCCGGTGTCGATTTGCATAAGGCACGATCGTCCGTCGATCTTGGCCGTCGCAACCAGAGCCAGATGACCGTTGCGTCCGTGTGGGACGTCACCGTTCAACCAAAGCAGAGGCGCCGTACATTGGGGCTTGCGCCATGGTCGGAATGCGACTGGGCCGGCGCCGGCCACGGCGGCCAGCCACGACCCCGAAAGAACGGCCTGGAACCGTCGTTCAGAGGTCGCCTCGTTGAGCCGCTTATCGGGCCGCTAAACAGGCAACCAGCAGATTCGTCAAATTCCAGCGAAGCCGCTGCCTCATCGCCAGCCAGCTTGGCTGTCTCGCCCCTCGTGCACTCGAGGCCGTCCCCGCACACTCGGACTGATGACGGCGTCTCCTTCTTCCTGTCCTGGGCGTCCTCCTCTGCCATGCACCTCTCCGCGTCCGCGCGCATCGCCGCCAGCGCGGACCGACGGGCGAGCGCGGCGTCCGAGGCGAGCGCGCGCTTGACCAACGACATGGACCATTGCGCGCAGCATACCGACGCCCGGTGAGCCGGCGACACTTCAACTCCACGCATTGGCAAGAAAGCCCATCGGCATCCATGACAGTGGACTGAAAATCTTGGGGTTGCATCGCACATTGCTCCCTTCTAGGATCGCTCGCTGCAGCTCGAGGATCCCGACCGAAGCGCCCTGTCGGCTTGGCTGCTGACCATCAACTTCCGAGAGAATCGAATGCCCGATCCGGTTGCCACTCCCTACATCGATCAATCCTTGGAGCAGCACGGCTTGCGCAAGTCGGGCTTGCTTGGTCGAGGCGGAGGCATGGGCAATGCGCTCTTCGCGATCGACTACGATTCACTACCTCCTCAGGCCCGAACGACGATCGCTTTGATCGTGGCAGGCGGCCCGTTTCCGTTCACGCAAGACGGAAGCAATTTCGGCAATCGATTCGGGGACTTGCCTCAGGGAAGGTACCTTGAATTTACCGTGCGCACGCCTGGCGTCAACAATCGCGGAAAGCGACGCATCGTCGCGCGAAAGAAGACGGCCCAGCTCTTCTTCACCGCTTGTCACTATGAACGCGTCCAGGTCAGTGGGCCAGGTTCGCCCGAGGACAAGGCGGCAGCGCGGCTGGCCGCAACAGCCGCGGTGGATCCGGAGTGGCAGAACGGCTTCTACATCATTACCGGGATGATGCCCGATCTGAAGCGGCAGGTGGAGGCGGCCATCAAGGCGATACCGGACTGAGGCCGACGGCGGCAGCTGGTCGCGTGCCGACGATATGCCGACCTCGATCCCTCCGTGGGGCGGGCAGACGCTCTTGCGCCAGAAGTCGAGGCGATGCGATCCGAATCAGAGCGATCGACTTGAACACAGTCCAAGCATATGAGGTTCGGCCAACCGGATTCTCGATACTCGGCTGGGTATGCACCGTCCTTTTCCCAAGCCTTGGGGTCTCCTGCTCGTCGGTAACGTTACAAGCCCGGTCTCTGCACCCGCAAGATCAGCGCTGGACGTCTCGGCGATCATCTTTTGGTTCGTCGTCCAGAGGCGCCAGCGATTCGAGGCCGTCTTAGCCAAAAGTCGACTCGAAGCATGCATTGGTCGTGGCGGCGTCCTTGACTTTCGGTCAGCGCGCGCCTCTCAGTCGTCACAGCAATCCGGCCGCGGCGGTACCTCATCCCAGAGGAACGCTGGCCCCCCGGCGCGTCGATGCATCGTGGCGGAAGAATGGCCGAAGGGACGGTCGCTCCCGTTCGGCGACAACGAGATGTGCTCTTCTGCCAGGACGCGCAATTTGCTCCGATGCAAAGTGGAGTCGACCATCCACATCCGGGATTGCATGGACCCGCGCCCCCGGTAGGCGCGAACGATTGCCACATGGGCTGGCGTCCTCACGAACGCGCGCAGCGCGCCTTCATCCGTCCAGACCGAGAGCGAACCGCAGCGCTTTTGCCAGGGCGCGGCCCAAAGCCACATGCCGACCGCACCCTGCATTTCCGGCCACGCAGTGCGCAGCGCGAAGCCGGCGCGCACGGCACCAGGCAGGTCAAGGAATCCGTTTGCCTTGAAGTCCGTGAAACTCACGAGCAGGCGCCCGGACACTCCGGCTTGCGGGCCGGCCTTCCATTTGCTCCAAAGCATTCATCGCTCCATGTCTGCTGATCCGTTGCGGCCGACTTGGCCACGCAGTGCAGTCTAGGAAGCACTACCGCGGCGAAAGGAGCCACCTTCGCGCGCGTGACAGGTGCCACGCACCCTCCGCTTGGCCTGAACCATCTTGCCGTTCGCCAGTGGCACCCATGAACCGCAGGTCGCTGGCTCCTTGCCGCGCCTGGGGCGCGCCTACGCTCGAACCCGGCACGAACAGCGTGCAGGCTCACAGGAGATCTCGAATGCCGACCAAGGAAACCCTCCATCGCTTCATCTCGCGCGTCGAATCGAACGAGCACGTGCAGGCCGTCCAGGAGTTCTATGCCGCAGACTGCGCGCTTCGCGAGAACCAGTCCGAACCGAGGCGCGGACGTGACCTGCAGGCCGACCGAGAGCGCGCGCTGCTGGGGCGCGCGCTGGCCGTCCGGTCTCATTGCATCCTACCGGTCTTCCATGCGGGCGACGACGTCGCGATCCGCTGGCTCTTCGAATTCGATTGGCCGGACGGCACAATGACGCGCATGGAGGAGATCGCGCTGCAGCGCTGGGAGGGCGAGCAGATCGTCGACGAGACCTTCTTCTACGATCCGCAGCAGCAGATCCCGAAGGCCACGGGCGCCAGGGAGGCCTTGCTCGCGTAGCGGCGGCTCAGCGCGAGTCGTGCAGGCACTCGCCGAGGATCTTCGTCGCCGCATCGATCTGGCGCGGGGACAGGCTCGCGAACCCCAGCAGCAAGCCGGGATGCGGTGGCGGCGCCTGGTAGTAGGGCAGGATCGAATGCAGGCCGAGACCGCGGCGCCGCGCCGACTCGATCAGGCGCGCCAGGGCCGGCGCGTCCAGGCCCGGCAGCCATCCGACGACGTGCATCCCGAGCTGCGAATCGCGCGCCTGCACCTGGCCCTTTGCGTACTGCGCCAGTCCGGCGAACAGCGCGGCCCGTCGCCGCCGCAATTCCACAACGGACGCCTTCAGGTGACGATCCAGCGCGCCGCGCTCGAGCAGGGTGTGCATGGCGGCCTGCTCGATGGCCGGGCAGCCCAGGTCGTCAAGGGCCTTCGCGCGCACAAGGTCGCCACGCAAGCCCTTCGGGCAGACGACGTAGCCCAGGCGCAGCGAAGGGAACATCGCCTTGGAGAAGCTGCCGACGTAGATCACCCGGTCGCGCATGTCCAGCGAACGCAGCGCCGGGACAGGCTTCGCGGCGTAGCTCAGTTCGCCGTCGTAGTCGTCCTCGAGGATCCAGCTGGAATTCGCCGCGGCGAAGTCCAGCAACCGGCGGCGGCGGCTCAACGACATCGTCGTGCCCGAGGGGAACTGGTGCGACGGCGTCACGTGCACGAGCCGCGCGTTCGCGGGCACTTCGTCGACGACCAGGCCTTCGACATCCGTGCGCACGCCCACGACGCGTGCGCCGTGCGCGCGCAGGCCGTGCAGGGCCAGTTGGTAGTGCGGATCCTCGATGGCGGCCGTCGCCCCGTCGTCGAGCACGATGCGCGCCACCAGCGACAGCGCTTGCTGTGCCCCGCTGACGATGACGACATCCTGCGGGCTCGCGATCACGCCGCGCCACATGGCCAGGAATCGACAGATCGACTCGCGCAGCTCGAGCAGTCCCTGCGGGTGCGCATAGCTCGTGTTGGTGCGCTCGGCCGCCGCCGACAGCGCGGCACGCCAAGCGCCGATCACCTTCGCGTCGACGAAGGGGGCGCCGTACTGAAGGTCGTAGCGCAGGTCCGTCGCGCCGCCGGCGAGGGTCAATGGCGGCAGGTCGCGCAAGCGCGCGGCATAGGCCGATTGCGCCTCGATGGACGCCGCGATGACAGCCGGTTCATGCCGCCTCCTGACGTCGCCGACGTAGGTGCCCGCCCCGTCACGCACGACGCCGAGCCCCTCGACCCGCAACTGCTCGTACGCACGGAGGACCGTGTTGCGCGCAAGCGCGAGGTCCTCGGCCAGCGAGCGCGTCGAGGGCAGCTTGCTCCCCGGCCGTATCCGCCCGTCCAGGATCGCGCGCTTCAGTGCGCGCGCGAGCTGACCGTGCTTGGTGCCGTTGCCATCGAGTTGGAGGTGCATGGGTAGGAATGAGAGCGCAAGCAGTGTAAGGGGACGCATCGTCGCGCACGCCTCGCCTACTCGATGACTCGGTTCGTCTGGCCACGACGGCCGGAATGCAGCCCGCAGAAGCGCTCGGCCCCGGTGGTCTCGACTCGCGCGCGGAGCATTCAGTGACGAACTCTCCGAAGTGTCCCGCGATGTGGTACCTGCAATTCGCGGCCCACCGGATCCCTCCACCGGCCGAGCCCGGGCTTAAGCTGCTTCCATGAATCGATCGAGGCTTGCCGCCGGCAGCCGGCGAAGAGGATCCACGCTCGAATTGCGCGCTCCCTCCTGGTGCCGATGGCTCTTTCCGTCAAGTTGCAAGTCCGTGGTGCGTGGCGTTTGAGCGGAGCGAGCGCAAGATCGCCGCGCCCTCGACGACGCGCTTCATCGCACGCAGTCGCGTGTTGTCGCATGGCCTTTGACCTGCCCGCGCGCCGGTCGACAGAAACAATCGCCTTCAACCCTTCTTTTTCCATGTGCCCACACCGCTCGCTCCATTGCAATGGACGGCTTGTCGCTGCGGCCGTTCTCGGCTTGGCACTGAGGCTGCGCACGCCGCTGGGCGTGAGGTCACACGGCGTCTGGTACGACCGCGACCGCCTCGCGCGGCTGCTGGCGGGTGCCGCGCAGGACGACCGCGACGCCGCCGCGGCAGGACCAGTCGGTCCCGACTGAAATTGCATCTCGCCTGTCACAACGTCGCGCGTCGAACGTCTATCCGTGCGGCTGGCTGGCTTGCCGCCGGCGAGCCTGCATGCAACCAACTTCTCGTGTGCCCCGGCAGGAGGGGGCCTGGACTATGGATCAAGGTACAACGACGCGGGCTGGACGAACCGCATCCAAATCGAGCCATGGCATCGTGATCGTGGGCGCTGGCCTGTCGGGCCTCGCGGCGGGGCTGGCGCTGGTTCGGCGCGGCCACCGTGTGCGGCTCCTCGAGGCCAATGCGCAGGCAGGTGGATGCTGCTCGACCGAGGACGTCGACGGCTATCGATTCAACAACGGCGCCATGTACGTCGCGGTGCCGCGGCTGCTTGACCACGCCTTCGAGCGCCTGGGCCTGGACCGAGCACGCGTGCTGCCCCTGCGGCCGATTCGCGTTCCACAGGCGTCGGTCTTCGAAAGCGGCACGCTCATCCGCTTCGGCAGCGAGGGCGACTCGGTCGTCGAGGGACGGGATGGTGCGTCGCGCACAGCAGTCCTGCGCGCCGAACTCGAGTGCTGCGTCCGCAAGTGGGTGCCGGTGCTGCGCACCTTCGCCGATGACCTGATGCCCCACCCGCCGTCCGCCGCTCGCCTGCTCGCCAAGGCCTGGCGCCATCTGCCCAAGCTGGCGGGAACGCTGTCGACGGAGATCCGCCGCAACTTCACGGATCCGGAGGTGCGCGCCGCCGTGTCCGCGGTGACGCTGTACACCGGGCTGGCGCCAGAGCGCACGCCGATCTTCCAGATCATGGGCCTTGCCGCCATGCTCGACGAGGGCTTCTTCCTGCCGGAAGGCGGCATGGGCGCGATAACCCGGGTGCTGGAACACGCCTTCGTCGCGGCAGGCGGCGAGCTGAGTCTGTCGACCCCCGTGCGTGCGCTTCGGGCGCAGGCTGGCCGCATCGGATCCGTCGTGCTGGAGGATGGCCGCCAATTGCTGGGCGATGCCGTGCTGTCCACGGCGAGCGCGATGACGACCTTCGAGTGCCTGCTTGCCGCCGGGAGCGTGCCGGCCCGGATTCGACGCAAGCTCCGCAAGCTGCCGTTGTCGCACCGTGCGCTCGGCATCCAGCTGGGACTCAGGAACCGGATCTTGCCGGCTGCCTACGCCACCAACCACGTGCCGTCGATGGAGCAGCAGCACCGGTTGCTCGTGCCGCAGCCGAGCGGAGTGCGGTGGTTCAGCTTCACCACCCCGACCATTGATCTGCCCGAGCTCGCGCCGGACGGCGGCAGCGTGGTCGAGATGTTCGCGGCCGTCGATCCGGCGCATCCGCTGGACGAATGGAACGACCGGCTGGCGCGCGAGCAGGCTCACTCTGCCATCGACGCGCTGAGCCGCCACCATGCGCTCGACATCGCCACTTGCCGCATCGTCACACCCCGGGACTACGAACGCCGCATGCACCTGTTCGACGGCGCGCTGTACGGCCTGTCGCCGGGCGCGAGTCCCACGGCGCAGTTCGCGCACGAGACGCCCGTGCCCGGACTGTTCCAGGCGGGCCAGACCACGCACCCCGGCTACGGCGTCGGGCCGGCGATGTGGTCCGGGATCCTCGCCGCAGAGGCCATGGCGCGCTTCGTGGAGAAGCCTTGATGAACAGCCCCCTCGAGATCTTCCGGGCAAATGAACGCCGCTTGCACGGCATCGCTTATCGGATGCTCGCCTCGCGCGCGGACGCCGAGGACATGGTGCAGGAAACCTACGTGCGTTGGCATCGAGCCGATGTCGATGCCATCCTCGCGCCACAGGCCTGGCTGTCGACGACGATCACGCATCTGTGCATCGATCGGCTGCGCGCGTTGCGCACCGAGCGCGAGGCCTACGTCGGCCCGTGGCTGCCCGAGCCGCACGAGGGCGCCGCCGCGCCGCCTGCGGATGCTGCCAGCGAATTCGCGTCCGACCTGTCGATGGCATTCCTGCTCGTGCTGCAACGTCTTGCTCCCGAGGAGCGCGCAGCATTCCTTCTGCACGATGTCTTCGACAACAGTTACGCCGACGTCGCGCTGGTGCTGGACAGGAGCGAGGCTGCCTGTCGTCAGCTGGTATCGCGTGCACGTCGGCGCGTGCGCCGCGAGCGGCCGCGCTACCAGGTAAGTGAAGAGGCGCGCATCCGCCTGCTCGAGCGCTTCGTCGAGGCGCTGGGGGCGCAGGACCAGGTCGCTCTGCTCGCCATCCTCGCACCCGTCGCGGTATGGACCTCGGACGGCGGCGGCAAGGCTACGGCAGCCCGCAAGGTCGTGCGCGGCAATCGCGGCGTCGCTCGGCTCCTGCTCGGTGCTTGGCGCCATGCCCTGGTGCGGTTCGCGCCGGCCCTGGCCACGATCAACGGCGAGCCGGGGCTTGTCTTTCGCGACCGCGGGACCACGGTCGCGACCGTGAGCATCGTCACCGACGGCATGCATGTCCTGGCGGGGCTGGCGGTCGTCAACCCTGACAAGTTGAAGTACTTCGTGCCCTGCGACGCAAGGGCGCTGAACGTGGCCGCGCCTAAGTCAGCGCCGACTCGTTCAGCTTCGCGCGCAGGCGAGGGACCGCGAAGTCGATGAACGCGCGCAACTTCAGCGGCAGCCGGGTGTGCTGGCCGTAGACGAGATGGACCGGCCGCGGTGCAGGCTCGAAGGCCTGCAGAACGACGCGCAGGCGCCCGGCCCGAACGTGCTCGTGGACCTGGTAGGAGACGGCCCGGACCAGCCCCGCGCCGGCCAGTCCCGCGTCGATCGCCGCGTCGATGGTGTTCACCGACAAGCGCGAGCGGATCGGCACCGGCACCTCCTTGCCGTCGACCGCGAACGTCCACGCGCTGGCGACCGAAACGCTCTCGAAGGAGATGGCACTGTGATGGTCAAGATCGGCAATCGCTGCCGGCGCGCCTCTCGCCGCGAGATAGCCCGGACTGGCGCACACCACGGAACGAACGTCGCCCAGCCGCGTGGCGACGAGGCGGCTGTCGGGCAGCGCGCCGATGCGCAGCGCGACATCGACCTGATCGTCGACCAAGTGGGCGATGCGGTCGGTCAGCACGAGGCCGGCCGACACCTCCGGGCTGGAGTCGAGAAACGCCGAGACCACCGGCATGGCGTGCAGGCGGCCGTACATGATGGGCGCGGTGATCACCAGGTCGCCGCGCGGCTGCGTGAACTCGCCTGCCGCCGTGCGTTCGGCCTCGTCGACCTGGTCCAGGATGGC
>Ga0209258_100881_pt1 | contig 15759 bp, 10 predicted proteins | sample Araplaol_mTSA_r2_FD_184281 | JGI IMG/M metagenome (GOLD analysis project Ga0209258, IMG submission 184281) | Arabidopsis root microbial communities from North Carolina, USA - plate scrape CL_Col_mTSA_r2 (SPAdes) (version 2) | ecosystem: Host-associated > Plants > Roots > Endosphere | place: USA...
CCGCCCACCCCGACGCCGCCGCCCCCGACGCCCACGCCGCCGTCGCCGCCGCCCTCGGGCAGCGTGACCTACGGCCCGTACAAGGACATCACCGTCAGCATGAACTGGAACACCAACGTCATCTCGACGGCGGTGACGGGCACGCTGTCGCCCGTGCTCAGCGTCAAGCCGGCCAAGCTGAAGATGATCACCTGGGCGTTCGCCACCGGCGCCTGCGGCAGCGAGAACTGGGGCGGCCTGCAGGCCTCCGCGGTCGCGTCCGCCAACATCCAGAACTTCGTCAACGCCGGCACGAAGTACATCATCTCCACCGGCGGCGCCGCCGGGTCGTTCACCTGCGCCAGCGACACCGACTTCGAGACCTTCGTCAACCGCTACGCGTCGTCCAGCCTCGCGGGCATCGACTTCGACATCGAGGCCGGCCAGTCCTCGGCCGACATCGACAACCTGGTCACCCGCGTCAAGAATTCGCAGTCCAAGCACCCCGGCCTGCGCTGGAGCTTCACGCTGGCCACGCTCGGCGGCAATTCGCCGCAGAGCCTGGGCTCGATGGGCGTGACGGTGATGAACTCGATCAAGTCGCACGGCCTGACCGGCTACATCATCAACCTGATGGCCATGGACTACGGCAGCGCGATCGCGTCGAACTGCACGCTCAACTCCAGCGGCAAGTGCGACATGGGCAAGTCGGCGATCCAGTCGGCGGTGAACCTGCACAACTACTGGGGCGTGCCGTACTCGCAGATCGAGATCACTCCGATGATCGGCGGCAACGACGCGACGGACGAGACCTTCTCCATCACCGACGTCACCACGCTGAGCAACTGGGTCAAGGCCAACGGCGCCTCGGGCATCCACTTCTGGTCGCTGGACCGCGACAAGGACTGCGCGCCCGGCTACGCCTCGGCCACCTGCAACAGCTACGGCAGCGCGGGCACGTGGGGCTTCACCAACGCGTTCATCAGCGCGCTGGGTCTCTGAAACGCCTGACCCCGCTCGCGTCGCGCGTGCGCGCGTGACGCGAACCCACCGACGGCCGGCCCGCCTCCCGCGATCCGGCCGTCGGCACTTCACCCCATTCAACAAGGAGCAGGACATGACTCGTCCCGAATCCCGCTCGAGCACGCTGCAGCGCCTGGCCGTACTCGCCGCCGCCGTGGCGGCCGGTACCGGCCTGGCGCCGCAGGCGGCCCTCGCCGCCAACGCGCCCTGCCAGACCTGGGTGTCGTCCATCGCCTATGTCGGCGGCGACACCGCGATCCGCAACGGCGTGAGCTACAAGGCCAACTGGTGGACGCAGGGCCAGGACCCGACCACCAACAACGGCGGTGCCGGTTCCGGCCAGCCGTGGACCCAGATCACCAGCTGCAGCACGACGCCGCCGCCTCCGACGCCGGCCCCGCCACCGCCGACGCCCGCGCCGCCGCCACCCACCCCGGCGCCCCCGCCGCCGACCCCGGCACCGCCACCTCCCACGCCCACCCCGCCGCCGCCCGCGCCGACCCCGGCCCCGCCGCCGTCGGGCCACTGGCTGGTCGGCTACTGGCACGACTTCACCAACCCGTCGGGCGCGACGTTCCCGATCTCGCAGGTGTCGAACAACTGGGACACGATCATCGTCTCGTTCGCCGACAACGCGGGCAACGGCAACATCAGCTTCACCGTCGACCCGGCCGCCGGCACCGAAGCGCAGTTCATCGCCGACGTGGCCACCAAGCGCAAGGCCGGCAAGAAGGTGGTGCTGTCGGTGGGCGGCCAGAACGGCTCGATCTCGCTGGACGACGCGACGATGGTGGCGAACTTCGTCAACAGCGCCTACGCCATCATCCAGAAGTACGGCTTCGACGGCATCGACCTCGACCTCGAGACCGGCGTGTCGCAGAACACCGCGCTGCAGACCAACCTCGTGACGGCGATGCGCCAGCTCAAGGCCAAGGTCGGCCCGGGCTTCTACCTGTCGATGGCGCCGGAGCACCCGTACGTGCAGGGCGGCTACGTCGCCTACGGCTCGATCTGGGGTGCCTACCTGCCCATCATCGACGCGCTGCGCAACGATCTCACCGAGATCCACGTGCAGTACTACAACAACGGCGGCTTCACCTACGACAACGCGAGCAACCAGCAGGTGCAGGAAGGCACGGTCGACGGCCTCGTCGCGGGCAGCCTCATGCTGATCGAGGGCTTCAGCGTCGCTTACGGCACCGGTTGGCACTTCAACGGCCTGCGGCCCGACCAGGTGGCCTTCGGCGTGCCCTCGGGCCCCAGCTCGGCCAACACCGGCTTCGTGACGTCGACGGTCGTCGCCAACACGCTGAACTGCCTGACCCGGCTGCAGGGCTGCAACACCATCAAGCCGGCGCAGGCCTACCCGACCTTCCGCGGCGCGATGACGTGGTCCATCAACTGGGACAGGCACGACGGCTACAACTTCTCCGTGCCTACGCGTGCCGCGCTCAACGCGCTGCCGTGAACTGATCCGATGGTCGTTGGGAACGGGGCGCCCGCGGGCGCCCCTTTTTCATGGCTTCGGCCGGGCGCGGGGCGACGGCCGTGCGCTCACAACGTCAGCTCGCCGACGAACAGCACGGGCCCGGTCGGCGCGCCCGTCGGTGAGCCGCCCAGCGGCTCCAGCGAGACGGCCAGGCCCTTGGTGTCGCGAGGCAACGACTTCGGGTGGATGGCCGTCAGCTTGTCCGCCGCGATCACGCCCAGCGAGGCGGGCGGGCCGTCCTTCTTGAGCGCCCACAGCTCGAGCGACTGCTCGGAGGTGAGCGCCACCTTCTGCAACGGCTGGATCGACAGCTGCCGGCGGTCGGGGCTCAGGCCGGCGACGATGGCCTCGCTGCCCTTCGTCGCGTGCAGCACGACGATCATCGGCGCCTCGACCGGCTCGTGCCGCGGCAGGGTGCCCAGCACGACCGCGGCGACCGTGGCGAGAGTCGCGAAGGCCTGCCAGAAGCGCAACCGCCACGGCGACGGCCTGGCCGCTGCACGCCAGCCCAGCTGCGCCTCGATGCCCGTCCACACGCGCGGCGCGGGCTGCACGGGCTCGGACTTCAGTGCCATCGGCAGCAGGCGCTGCTCCCACGCCGCCACCGCGCGCCGCAGCGCCGGATGCGCGGGCAGCAGCGCATCGAAGCGGCGGCGGGCGCCGCCGGTCAGCGTGCCCAGCACGTACTCTGCCGCGAGGCGGTCGGCCAGTTCGGGCGTGACGATGTTCATGCCGCCCACCCGCAGCGTTCGAGGCAGGCCTTCAGCGCGATCAGGCCGCGCCGCACCCAGGTCTTGACGGAGCCCAGCGGCGCGCCGAGATGGTCGGCGATCTCGCCATGGCTCAGGCCCTGGTAGTACGCGAGCGAGATCGACTGCTGCTGCGAGCCCTGCAAACGGCCCAGGCAGCCCTGCACGGCCTCGGCCTCGGAGCGCGCCTGCACCCGTTGAGCCGGCCCGGGATCGGGGTCGGGCATGCGGTGCGTCGGGTCGTCGTCGCCGTCGTCCGTGCCGCCGTGCGACGGCAGGTCGGCGATGGCCACCTCGGGCCGCGCGCCGCGCGAGCGCAGGTGGTCGATGGCGCGGTAGCGCGCGGCGGCCGCCATCCATGCCATCGGCGAGCCGGCGCCGGCCCGGTACTGGCCGGCGGCCTTCCAGATGCGCAGGTAGACGTCCTGCAGCAGGTCCTCCGCCAGCGCGCCGCGTCCCACCAGCTGGGCGACGACGCCCAGCAGGCGTGGCGCGGTGGCGTCGTACAGCTGGCGGAAGGCCTGGCGGTCGCCGAGGGCGCAGCGCGCGAGCCAGTCGGCCAGCCGGGACTCGAGCTCGTCGTCGCGCCGGAGGGCGGCCGCGGTCATGGGGCGATCACTTTCACGAAGAGATGTCCTGGTTGCGCCCGCAGCCCGGGACGGCGCGTGCGAGTGTGCCGCGCGCGGCCGGCTTTGGGCAAGCGGTGCGAGCGGATCGCGGGCGAAAGTGGAGCGATGAAGGTGCATGGAGCCGTGCGCGGCACCTCGAATGGACGCGCCGACGCCAACGAGTACGCAGGCCGGCGCGCTCCGGATTCGCGCGACGCGCGCGCATCGCGCTCCGGCGTGACGCGCGTCACGCCCGACAGCTCGACAGCAAGGCACGGCATTTGCTAAAAAGGGAATCATGGGGCATCCGTCCCCTTGTTCGACGCGTCGGCCGCCGCCGCGTGCGTTTCAATGGGATGGACCGCTCCCGCTTTCGACGGAGGTCCCTTGGCAGCAGGCAACGACACGTCCACCGAGCCCCGCGCTCCGCGGATCCCGATCGCGCGCATGCGATCGCTGTACCGGCTGGAGGCCGTCACCCAGCGGCTCGCGCGCCTGCAGGTGCAGACCGAGCACGAGACGCTGCGCAACACGTACGAGCGCATGCTGGAGAAAGGCGCCGACCGCTTCCAGGTGAAGCCGGCCGGCCTGCCGGCGATGGACCATCTGTACGACGAGCTGCCCAACTTCCACGACGCGCTGGACGACGTCAAGCGCCAGATCGCGCTGTGCCAGGACAGCCGCGACGCCCTCGAGATCACGCCCATCCTGCTGCTCGGGCCGCCGGGCGTCGGCAAGACGCACTTCGCGCGCGAGGTGGCCGAGCTGCTGGGCACCGGCATGGGGTTCATCTCGATGAGCTCGCTGACCGCCGGCTGGGTGCTCAGCGGCGCGTCCAGCCAGTGGAAGGGCGCGCGGCCCGGCAAGGTCTTCGAGACGCTGGTGGACGGCGAGTACGCCAATCCGGTGATGGTGGTCGACGAGATCGACAAGGCGCGCGCGGAGCACGCGTACGACCCGCTGGGCGCGCTCTACTCGCTGATGGAGCACGACACGGCCGAGTCCTTCATCGACGAATTCGCCGAGGTGCCGATCGACGCGAGCCAGGTGATCTGGGTGGCCACCGCCAACGACGAGCGCGCGATCCCCGAGCCGATCCTCAACCGCATGAACGTCTACGAGGTGCAGGCGCCCGACCACGCCGCGGCGCGCGCGATCGCGCAGCGCCTGTACGCCGAGATCCGCGCCGACCACGACTGGGGCCAGCGCTTCGACTCTGCCCCGCGCGGCGACGTGCTCGACCGCCTGGCCGAGCTGGCGCCGCGCGAGATGCGGCGCGCGCTGATGACGGGCTTCGGCAACGCGCGGCTGGCGGGCTGCGACACGATCCGGCTGGAGGACCTCCCCGCGGGGAACGCGAGGCGGGCGAAGATCGGGTTCACGCACTGAGGCTGCGCGCAGGACGGCGCTCTCTTGCGGGGCGCGTGACGGATTGGTGGGGGTGGATCCTGCGACTCCGCTTCGCTTCGCGCAGGATGACGGCTCGGCGCTTCGCGTGCGGCACTGTCGCAGCTTCGCGTGCGGCAATGTCGCATCTTCGCGTGCGGCACTGCCGCATCTTCGCGTGAGGCAGTGCCGCCGCCTCGCGCCCACCACGTGTCATCCTGCGCGCAGTCGCAGGATCCACGCGTCGAAGGCACCGCTTCTCGCAGGGGTGGATCCTGCGACTCCGCTTCGCTTCGCGCAGGATGACGGCTTGGCGCTTCGCGTGCGGCAATGTCGCATCTTCGCGTGCGGCACTGTCGCATCTTCGCGTGAGGCAGTGCCGCCGCCTCGCGCCCACCACGTGTCATCCTGCGCGCAGTCGCAGGATCCACGCACCGCATGCGGCATCGCGCCCACCAGGTGTCCTCATGCGCGCAGGACGATTCCCGCTTCGCGAACGACGCCTCCCCCGGTCAAGGCTCGACGCGATCCTCGAACTGCGCGAGCTGCTTCGTCACGACCGGGTCGTCGCGATAGCGCCGCCTGAGCGCGGCGAGCCGGGCATCGGTGCCGGTGCAGTACTCGGCGATGCCCTGCTCGACGTCGCGCAGGCGCTGCGGGTCGGGGGGATCGGGCACCTCGCCGCGCAGGTGATCGCAGGTCGCGCGGCGTTCCAGGAAGCTCGCGAGATCCGGCGCCGGCGATGCGGCACAGGCGGACAGCATCGCCACGGCCGCCATCAGCGTCACCGCCGTCGCCGCGGCCCTCGCGGCAGGCGCGCGGCGCTCGGCCATCGCGTCAATGGCCATCGGCCGACCAGTGCGGCATGTCGCTCGCGCCGCCGACGAACTTCAGCACGCCGTACGTGGCGCCCACCGCCTTCAGCTCGGAGTTCATGCCGGTCCGCGGCTGGCTGTCGATGTGCACCACCAGGCCGTCGCGGCGCGCGATGGACAGGGTGCCCGACCAGCTGATGGCCATGTCGACGGCCGTGCCCGAGATGTGGTTGGACTGCAGCGCCGGCGCCACGTTGAGCGCCTGCATGCCATAGGCCTCGACCATTTCCTGCGCCGCGGCCAGCGACGCGATCGGGTCGTAGCCGCCCTGCCCGTCGAGGTGCGCCCACGCGATGGCCACGCCGTCGAGCGGCGGGATCGAGCGCGGGTCGACCTTCTGCTTGACGATGGACCAGCACCAGTGCATCAGGTAGGCGCGTTGCGGCGGCCGCAGCGTGGCCGCGATGTTGACGCTGGCGCCGGCGGCGTCCAGCGCGGCGATGAACGCGGTGAGACCGGCACGGAAGGGCTGCGCGCAGTCGGCCACCGAGGCGCTGGTGGGAAAGCGCGCGACCCAGGCCCGTCCGCTGGGCTCGCGCGGCAACGGCGGGGCGCTGAGCGGCGCGGTGAAGGCGGTGGCCGGCGCGGCGGTGGCCTGGGCAGTGGTCATGTCGTTCTCCCTGCAGGGCTTCCTGGGGCGGCGCCAGCTTACGCCCGGGCAGGGGTGGCCGGCAGGTTCAAAGAGGGGATGCGCGTTTCCCGGCGAAACCCGGCCGCCGGCTCACCGGGCGAGCCGGCAAGACGCCTATGATTCCCCCATGCCCATGTCCCTCGACGGGCGACTCGTCGTCGCCATCTCGTCCCGCGCCCTGTTCGACTTCGAGGAGGAGAACCGCGTCTTCGAAGGCAACGACGACCGCGCCTACATGCAACTGCAGCTGGAACGCCTCGACGTCCCGGCACGCCCCGGCGTCGCGTTCTCGCTGGTGCGCAAGCTGCTGCAGTTCCGCGACCCGGCGCCGCGCGTCGAGGTCGTCATCCTGTCGCGCAACGACCCGGTCTCGGGCATGCGCGCATTCCGCTCGGCCAAGCACTACGGCCTGCCCATCGAGCGCGGCACCTTCACGCGCGGCCGCAGCCCGTGGCGCTACCTGCGCCCGCTCGGCGCGCACCTGTTCCTGTCGGCCAACGACGAGGACGTGCGCTCGGCGCTCGAGGCCGGCGTGCCGGCCGCGCGCGTGATCCCGCACGCGGCGCGCGCGTCCGACGCCCATCCGCACGAGGTGCGCATCGCGTTCGACGGCGACGCCGTGCTGTTCTCCGACGAGGCCGAGCGCGTGTTCCAGGCCGAGGGCCTCGACGCGTTCCAGGCACACGAATCCTCGAACTGGGCACGGCCGCTCGCCCCCGGCCCGTTCAAGCCGCTGCTGGAGGCGCTGCAGCTGCTGCAGCGCTCGTCCACCGACACGATGAAGGTGCGCACCGCGCTCGTGACGGCGCGCAGCGCGCCCGCCCACGAGCGCGCGATCCGCACGCTGATGCAGTGGCAGATCGACGTCGACGAGGCGATGTTCCTCGGCGGCCTGCCCAAGGGCGAGTTCCTGCGCGAGTTCGAGCCCGACTTCTTCTTCGACGACCAGACGCGTCACGTCGAGAACGCCGCGCCGCACGTGCCCTCGGGCCACGTGGCGGCGGGCATCTCCAACCTGCCGCCGGGCACCGCGTGAGGGGCCGCGCTCGGCGCTCAACCGATAATCGCGCCAAAAGGAGGGCCTGACCGATGAAGACGCTGTCGATCGCCAACGGCGAACTCTGGCTGCATGCACCGGGCGCCAGCCCGCGCCACGTCGAATCGCCGTTCGCGCGCGAGCTGATCGAGCGCGACCTGCAGAGCCGGCGCAACACCGGGTGGAAGAACGCACCGCGCGAGCAGCAGACCGGCGTCATCCCCACCTCCAGCCTGTGGGGCCGGCGCGGCCCGGGCGGCGACAACGCGGTGCTGGCGCCGCGCTTCGAGCAGGCCGTGCGCGGCGACGACGACGACGCCCTGTACTACCTGCTGTCCGTCGGCGAGACGCGCGGCCTGTTCCGCCGCCATCTGTCCGAGGATCGCGAGGTGCGCCTGTTCCACCGCAGCGGCTGGACCTGCAACGGCTTCACATACAACCCGGCCGACAAGCGGCTGATCCTCGCGGCGCAACACGCCAACGGCAGCGCGCACCTGGAGGTCTACGACGACGAGGGCACGCGCCGCGGCGCCATCACGGATGGCGATTGCGTCGACGCCTCGCCCGCGCTGGTGCCAGGGCGCTCGCGCACGGTCGTCTACCAGTCCAGCGGCGTCGCGCGCCATCCGCAGGGCGGCCACGTGATGGCGGTGGGCCATGCCTGCGTGCACCTGCTGGACTACGGCAGCGGCCAGCTGGAAGTGCTGCTCGACGACGCGAAGTACGATCACGTCGCCCCGCGCATGGACGCCCACGGCGCGCTCTACGCCATCCGCCGTCCGGCGCTCAAGCCGCAGCACGAGCGCGCCGGCATGGCGCTCAAGGACACGCTGCTGATGCCGTTCCGCCTGCTCAAGGCGGTGTTCGGCTACCTGAACTTCTTCAGCATGGTCTACGGCAAGGAACCGCTGCGCTCCGCCGGCGGCCCGCGCACGCCCGAACTCGACCAGGATCTGGGCCAGCTGTGGCTGCACGGCCGCATGATCGAGCTGTCCAAGGCGCGCAACGATCCGCAGTACGCGGGCAATCTGGTGCCGGCCAACTGGGAGCTGGTGCGCGTGGCGCGCGCCGGCGCGCCGGTGGAGGTGCTCGCCAGGCACGTGGCCGGCTTCGACGTGCGCGATGACGGCCGCATCGTCTTCACGAACGGCTACGACATCTTCGAGCTCGAGGGCGGCGAGAGGCGCACGCTGGCGCGCCAGGAGCAGGTGGCCAGCCTCAGCGCCATCTGATCGCGGGGCGGGCCAGCCGCAGGCCTGGCTCGCCGTTCACGACGCCGACCGCGATGCAGGGGGCGTCGCATCGGCGACGGCCCGGCCGATCGGCGCGCCAACGAACGGCGGACGACGGCTTTCAGCGGCCGATTCGCCCTACGCCAGCGCCGCCGGAGGCGTCGCCGACTCGGAGGCTTGCGCTCCGGCCGGCGCCGGCGCCAGGCTGGCGCGCAACGCGTCGGCGGTGAGAGGCTCGGGCACGTGGTAATGGAAGCCCTGCGCCCAGTCGACGCCCAGCTCGCGCAGCAGCATGGCCACGGCCTCGGTCTCGACGAATTCGGCCACCACCGGCTTCTTCAGCAGGCGCGCCATCTCCGTCATCGAGCGCACCATGCCGCCATGCACGAGGTCCGAGTCCATGTCGCGCACGAACATGCCATCGATCTTGATCGTGTCGAACGGCAGCTGGCGCAGGTAGGTGAACGAGGCGAAGCCCGAACCGAAGTCGTCGAGCGCGAAGCGGCAGCCCAGTCGGTGCAGCGCCTGCATGAACTCGCCGGCGCTCTGCAGGTTGACGATGGCCTCGGTCTCGGTGATCTCGAAGCACATCAGGCGGCCCGGCACGCCGAACTCGCGCAGCGTGTCGGCCACGTATTGCGCCAGGCCGGGCTCGCGGATCGAGACCGCCGACAGGTTGATCGCCACCTGGTCGATGCGATCGTGCGCATCGGGCATCGAGCCCAGCAGGCGCACCACCTCGCGGATCATCCAGCGATCGAGCTCCCCGATCAGGTGGTAGCGCTCGGCCGGCGCGATGAACAGCGTGGGCAGCACGAGCTTCTGGCGACGCGGATCCCAAAGGCGGATCAGCGTCTCGATGTGCAGGCCGTGCAACTGGCCGTCGGCAGCAGCGGCAAGCGGTGTCAGGCGCTGGAAGTAGGCGCGGAACTCGTTGCGCTTGAGCGCGTCGACCAGCACCAGTGCCCAGTTGACGGATTCGCGATGGCCCTCGCCTTCGAGCAGCGACGAGTCGTGCACGCGGATCGAGCCGCGGCCCTCGCGCTTGGCGAGGTAGGCGGCCTCGTCGGCCACGAGCATCAGCTGATCGAACGAGACGATGTCGCGCCCGATGCGCACCACCGCCACCGACGCGGCCATCTTGAAGCTGCGCTCCTCCCACAGGAACTCGAAGTCGGCGAGCTGGTCGAGGATGCGCCGCGCCAGCGTCGGGCCGCCGTCGGGGCCGCAGTCCTCGACGACGACGCCGAACTTGTCGCCGCCCAGGCGTGCGAAGAAGTCGGTGCGCTCCAGCAGGCCGGAGACGACCTCGGCGAACTGGCGCAGCAGCTCGTCGCCCGCGATGCAGCCGCAGGTCTCGTTGACGAGGCGGAACTGGTCGATGTCGATCAACAGGAAGACCGCATCGCACTCGGCGCGCTGCACGCGCGCCAGCAGCTCGGACACGTGCGCGTCGAGCGCGCCCCGGTTGTACAGCCGCGTGACGAAGTCGTGCGTGGCCAGGTAGTTCAGGCGGTCCTGCATGTAGCGCCGCTCGTTGATCTCCTGGCGCAGGTGGCGGTTGGCGATCGTGAGTTCGGCGGTGCGCTCGCGCACCTTCTCCTCGAGCCCGTGATTGAGCTCGCGCAGCTGCTCGAGCAGGCTGCGCCGTTCGAGCTGGTAGCGCACGCGGGCGCGCACCTCGTCGGCGTTGATCGGCTTGGAGATGTAGTCGCTGCCCCCGACGGCAAAGCCCTGGCTCACGTCGTCGGTGCGCGCAGTCACGAAGATGACGGGGATGTCGGCGGTGGCGGCGTCGGCCTTGAGCCGGCGGCAGACCTCGAAGCCGTCCATGCCCGGCATCATCACGTCCAGCAGCACCAGGTCGGGCCGGCCGCGGGCCGCGAGTTCCAGCGCGCGGGCGCCGGAGGTGGCGGCCATCAGCTCGCAGTGCTCGTCGCCGAGCGTGGCGCTCAGCACGTCGATGTTGTGCGGCGTATCGTCGACGATCAGGATTTTCGACACTCTTGCGGACACTGCCACCCACTCCCGCTTGATCCGCCGGGGTCCCGCGCGGCCTGACCCGAGTGTAAACACATGTTCAGAGGCAGGCCCGCCCGATTTGCACGCAGATTCGTGCAATGCGCCACGTCCGCGAGGCGCTGGCGTCATGCGGCATCGAGCGGGTCGCCGACGATCCTCCGCGGCCGCGCGCGCGCCGGCGCCGCGCACCGGCGGACGGTCGTGCGCGAAGGTCAGGCGGTGGGCGGCTGATCGCCCGATCGGCCGGGCTCCAGCTGCGCCAGCAGCGCCTCCGCGCGCTCCTCCAGCAGCTGGAAGTCGTAGGCCTGTGCCGCCTCGTCGAACGACTGCCAGCGCGCCCGGCCGATCGCCTCGGGCGTGATCGACTCCATCAACCGCGCCACCGCGGCGAGCTGGCCGCCGGCGGCCGCGGCCGCCAGTGCGCGCAGGGGACCGCGCAGGCCCGGCGAGAGCCTGTCGGCGAGCGGCGCCGGCGCGCCCGCGTCGGTGCGGCCGGCGCCTCCGGCCGGATGAAGCCGCACGCCGGCGTGATCGACCAGCGCCCGGTACACCTCGTGGAACGGGTAGGGCTTGCCGATGAAGTCCTGGAAGCCCGCCTCGATGTAGAAGCGGCGCTCGTGTTCCAGGCTGGACGCCGACACCGCCACCACCGGCAGGTCGCGCGTGAACGGGTCGGCGCGCAGCCGCTCGATCATCTCGACGCCATCCATGTGGGGCATGCGGATGTCGCTGAAGACGATGTCGAAGCGCTCGGCGCGGCAGCGCGCGAGGCCCTCCTGGCCGTCGACGGCCTGCATCACGGTGCAACCCGCGCCGCGCAGCAGGTTCACGAGGACGTCGCGGCTGTGCGGGTCGTCCTCGATCACCAGCACCGTGCAGGGCGTGGCCTCGTCCAGCACCTGGGCGCCCGTGCCGACGGCCGCCGCCGACGACGACAGCCGCCCCGCCGGCAACGGCAGCCAGAAGCGCACCTGGGTGCCGCTGCCCGGCGTGCTGGCGATGGCGAGGTCGCCGCCCATCGCGCGGACCATGTCGCGCGACAGCGCCAGGCCCAGGCCGGTGCCGCCCTTCTCCTGGCCCGCGGCGCCTTGGCGGAACGGCACGAACAGGTCGGCGATGTCCGCAGGGGCGATACCCGGGCCCGTGTCGAGCACCTCGAACCAGATGCGCTCGGCCTGCTGCGCGTCGCGCCACGCGTGCAGCCCGATGTGGCCGCGCTCGGTGAACTTCAGCGCGTTGCCCAGCAGGTTGGCCACGATCTGTCCCACCTTGTTGCGGTCGCCCTCGACCACCGTCGGCGCGGCCAGCGTCAGCTCGCTCTGGAAGGCCAGGCCCTTGGCGCGGGCGTGCGCGCCATAGAGTGCGTCGAGGTCGCGCAGCTCCTGCAGCAGGTCGAACGGCGCGCTGAGCACCTGCAGGCTGCCCGATTCGATCTTGGCCAGATCGAGCACGTCGTTGATCAGGCCCAGCAGGCGATTGCCCGCGCTGAGGATGACGCGCAACCGCGCCTGCGCCTCCTCGGGCAGCTGGCGGTCGGCCATCAGCAGTTGCGTGAACCCGAGCACCGCGTTGAGCGGCGTGCGGATCTCGTGGCTCATGTTGGCCAGGAACACGCTCTTGCTGCGGTTGGCGCGCTCGGCCTCCTCCTTGGCGGCCTCCAGCGCGGCGATCATGCGCCGGCGCTCGCTGACATCGCGCAGCACGGCCTGCAGCAGGTGGTGGCCGTTGTGGCGGAACAGGCTGATCGTGATCTCGGCGTCGAACTGCGTGCCGTCCAGCCGCTGGCAGCGCCATTCGAACGTCTTCATGCCGCCCCGCTTGACGCCGGCCAGGTGCAGTGCGGCGAGCGTGGCGGAGTCCTGGCCGTCCGCCTGCCTGTCGGGCGCGAACAGCGCCATGCCCTGGCCCAGCAGGCCGCCACGCGTGCCGGCGCCCAGCATCTCGGCGGCACGCCGGTTGCAGTCGATGATGACGGCGTGGCGGATGATCAGGATGGCGTCGCCAGCCGTCTCGAACGTGGCACGGAAGCGCGCCTCGCTCGTCTTGAGCGCGAGGTTGGCGGCGTGGATCTCGGTCATGTCGCGCGCGACGCCGACCACGCCGATGACCTCGCCGCGATCGTCACGCACGGCCGTCTTCGTGACCTCGAGCCGGCGTTCGCCGCCATCGCCGCCGGCCGCATGCTCGGTCTCGAGGAACACCAGCGGCTCGGCCGCCGCGAGCGTGGCCTGGTCCTGCGCGGCGTAGTGTTCGGAGCGTTCCCAGGTACCCATGTCGAAGTCGGTCTTGCCCAGCACCTCCGACTCGCTGACGCCCTGGAATCGCTCGAACTCCGCGTTGACGGCCAGATAGCGGCCGGCGCGATCCTTCATCCACACCTGCTCGGGCAGGCTGCGCAGCAGCGCGCGCAGCCGCGCCTCGTGCACCAGGAGGTACTCGCGCGACTCGCGCAGCAGCACCTCGGCGCGCTCGCGCTCGACCATCTCCACCGACAGCTTGCGGTTGGCCTGCCCGATGCGCTGCACCGCGTCGACCACGCTGCGGCGCGAGCGCCAGCCGCCCAGTCCCGCGGCCACCAGCGCGATGCCGCCGGCGCCCGCCAGCGCCATCAGCACGAAGTTGAAGCCGCGTTCGCGCACCAGGTTCTCGACCTCGGGCACGCGCTGCGACACGTACACGTCCAGCGCCTCGCGTTCCATGTGGCGCTGCACCAGCACCTGGGGCGCCGGGTCGTCGCCGATGCGCCGCAACGCGCCGGGGCCACCGGCGTCCCAGGGCACGATGCGCAGCACGGGCAACTGGTCGGAGCGGTAGCGCGCCGCCCGCTCCGCGGGCTTGAGCTGCGACGTCCGCGCGCCCGACAGGGCCTGCAGCAGCAGCCGTGGATCCTGCGACATGATCACCACGCCCAGCGCGTCGACGACGAAGGCGCCCTCGTGGCCCACCATCGCCGCCAGCGAGCGCGTGTTGCGCTTGACGACGACGATGCCCTTGAAGCGGTCGTCGTCGAAGATGGCCGCCGAGAAGTACATGCCCGGGATGCCGGTGGCCTTGCCGACGGCGAACGCCCGCGCGCTGCGCTCGTCGCGCGTCTGCGCGAAGAAGGCCGGCTCGTTCAGGTGCTGGCCGACCACGCTGCCGGCCGTTCCGGCGTTGCTGGCCGCCACGCAGTTGCCGGCGTCGTCGAGCAGGTAGATGAGGTCGGCGCCGAGCTCCTCGGCCGACGAGGAGAGGAAGTCGTCGACCGCCGCGAGCTCGGGCTGCGCCTGCAGCCGGCCGCGCAGCTGGTCGACCGGCTCGCCGGCGATCGCCGCGCCGGGCCCGGCGGCCGCGACCGCCCGCCGGATCGCAGGCAGCCGCGTCAGCATGTGCGCGACGCCGTCCAGCTGCGCCAGGCCCTGGCGCAGTCCGTCCTCGACCAGCGTGGCGCTGGCGTCCGCCTGCGCCGTGGCCGCCGTGACGGCGCCGGCCACGCGCTCTTCGTAATGGCGGGTGTTGAGCCACCACGCGACGACGGTCCACGCGACCATCAGCATCAGCACCACCAGCGCCCAGCGCCGCGCCCAGGGCGTGCGAAGCACGGAGCGCACGTCGGCGTCGGCGTCGGATGGCACGTAGGGCGGGATCGACGAGTCGATGGGCGGCTCGGAAGCCAGCGGGGCGCTCATGGGGCGGCTCCCCCTGTCACGCCATCCTCGTCGCCGTCGCCGTCGCCGTCGCCGGCCATGTCATGTGCGAGTGCCTCGCGCACGCGGCCTTCCAGCGTGGTGAAGTCGTAATGGCGCAGGTCGCCCTCGATCAGCGCGATCAGGCCGTCCGGTAGCGCGCGCGCCGGCGCCGCCGAGAGCATCGCCAGCCGGTCGCGCACCTGCGTCATCGAGCCGGCGGCCGCGCCGTCGGCCAGCGCGGCCAGCTGCGCGCGCACGACGCTGCGCCGCACGACGCCGGCGGCGGCCATCGCGTCGCGCTGCAACCGGTCGACCACCTGCGCGGCGCTCCCCGGCGCGGGCGCCGGCGGCACCGGGGCGTCGTCCGCGGGCACGGGCACCAGCCGGGCGCCGGCATGCAGCGCGAGCATCTCGTGGATCGCGGCGAACTCGTAGGGCTTGCCGACGAAGTCCTGGAAGCCGTGCGCGACGTAGTAGCGGCGCTCGTGCTCGAGGCTCGATGCCGACACCGCCACCAGCGGCAGCGCGCGCGTTCGCTCGTCGGCGCGCAGCGCCTGCAGCATCTGCAAGCCGTCCAGGCGCGGCATGCGGATGTCCGTGAACACGATGTCGTACGGCGCATCGGCCGGACGCGCGCGGCACGCGGCCAAGCCGGCCTCGCCGTCGACGGCGGCGTCGACCTCGCAGCCCGTCTCGCGCAGCAGGCTGACCAGCACGTCGCGGCTGTACGGGTCGTCCTCGACCACCAGCACGCGCAGGCTCGTCCCCGGAGCCAGGCGCCGGCCGCCAGCATAGGGCGCGGCCGCCAGGGCGGAGTGGTCGGCCTCGGCCATCGGCAGGCGCAGCCGCACGGTGGTGCCGCGGCCCTTCGCGCTCTCGACCGCGAGCTCGCCGCCGAGCGCCTGCGCGATGTGGCGCGACAGGTTCAGGCCCAGGCCGGTGCCGCCCTTGTCGACGCCCGCCGCGCCCTGGCGAAAGGCCGTGAACAGGCCGGCGAGCTCGTCTTCGTCCATGCCCGGGCCGCTGTCCTCGACCTCGACCACCGTGTCGCCGCCGGCGCG
>Ga0209258_100883_pt1 | contig 15722 bp, 15 predicted proteins | sample Araplaol_mTSA_r2_FD_184281 | JGI IMG/M metagenome (GOLD analysis project Ga0209258, IMG submission 184281) | Arabidopsis root microbial communities from North Carolina, USA - plate scrape CL_Col_mTSA_r2 (SPAdes) (version 2) | ecosystem: Host-associated > Plants > Roots > Endosphere | place: USA...
CTTGCCAGGAAAACGCAGCGGCAAGCCCAGCTCCTTGCTGATCGAGGCGTACACGGCAATCGCCAGTGCGAGATTCATGGGATTGCCGAGCGCGAAGCCGCCGACGACCGCAGGCCGAATGGCCGACCAGCTCCATCTCGCGTGCTGCTGGCGCTGCTCCAGAAACCGCTGCTGGTCGTGCATGAACTCGGGCGGCATGAAAGCCGCGTCGGTCTCGCGCGCCGGCGTCTTGAACGGGCCGAGATGGCCGCCGTACACCTTGTAGCCCTGCATCAGGCTGATGTGCTGCAGGTCTTTGGCCACCGGCTCGATCGCATCGACGACATGGACCAGCATCGCCAGGTTCGGCGGCACCAGTTCGGCCCAGGTGGGTCGATCCTGGTAGGCGGCGTAGAACACGTGCGTCACCCGCGTGAGCGCTGCCAACTTCTGTCGCGCATCTGCAGCATCGAGCAGGTCCACCGCAAGATGACTTACTCGCCCTGACGACGGACCTCCGCGACGCGAGAGGCCGATGACCTCCCAATCGTCCAGCGACGCCAGGTGTTCCATGAGATTGCGACCGATCACTCCCTGTGCGCCAACAACCAGCGCCACCTTGTTCGGTGTCGTCATGAATAAACCCTTGAGTGGATGACGGAGTGGCCGCCGCTCATGCGCCGGCTGTGAGAGCAACGGCTGCCGCGGATGCGCGGCGGCGCTCGAGTGCTGCGCTGGCCAACGTGACCAGCAGCCCCAGCAGCGTGACTACCGCTCCGGCGATGCTCACCGACGGAAGACCCAGCTTGAGGTCGATCATCGCGCCACCGATGAAGGCGCCGATCGCATTGCCCAGATTGAACGCAGCAATGTTGAGTGTGGACGCAAGATGCGGCCCCTCGCTCGCCTGCTGCACCACGCGCATCTGGAGCGGGGGCACGGTGGCGAAGGCGAATACGCCCCATACGAACACCGTGACGATGGCGGCAATCGTGCTGTGCATGGTCCATGCGAACGCGAACATCACCAGGGCCAGCACCACCAGCACGCCCGCCAGCGACGGCATCAGGCGCCAGTCCGCCAGGCGACCGCCCAACATATTGCCGATGGTAGTGCCCACGCCAAACAGGATCAGCACCCAGCCGGTCGCACCTACACTCACGTGCGACTGCTGCTGCAGGATCGGCGCGATATACGTGAATACGGTGAACACGCCGCCGAAACCCAGCACCGTCATGGCGAGCGCCAGCAGCACCTGAGGTTGGCGCAGCACGACGACCTCGCGACGCATGTCCGGCGACGGCATGCCGGGCAGCGCCGGCACCAGGCGCCACACGGCGATGGCCGCCACCACGCCCAGCAGCGTTACCGCGCCGAAGGTCGATCGCCAGCCGGCCCATTGGCCGAGGAAGGTGCCAAACGGCACGCCCAGCACATTGGCCAGCGTGAGGCCGGTGAACATCAGCGCGATGGCGCGCGCCGCCTGGCCGCGCGGCACGATGTGCGAGGCGACCACGGCGCCGATGCCGAAGAACGAGCCATGGCAGAACGCCGCTACCACGCGCGCCACCATCAGCACGCCGTAGTTCGGCGCCACCGCGCAAAGCGCATTGCCGAGGATGAACAGGCCGAGCAGAAGCAGCAAGGCGTTTCGACGCTCCATGCGAGCGGTAAGCGCCGCCAGCAGCGGCGCGCCGGCGGCCACGCCCAGCGCATATCCGGACACCAGCAGGCCGGCCGAGGGAATGCTCACATGCAGGTCGCTGGCCACTTCGGGCAGCAGGCCCATGATCACGAATTCGGTGGTGCCGATGGCAAAGGCGGCCACCGACAGGGCCAGCAGGGCCAGGCGCGAGGCGCCTGCGCTCACCGCGTCAGCCGGCGCCGCGGCCTTGGAAGAGGTGGAAAGGTTCATGGGAAAAGCCAGGAAAGGACTGCCCGATACTGTGCGACTTGTCCGGCTTGGCGAGAATTGAGCAAACTAGAGAGGCATCTTTTCCAAAAAGTTGAAGATGGTCGACTTCGAAGACATGCGGCTGTTCGTCCGCGCAGTCACCGACGGCAGCCTCTCGGCCGCCGGGAGGGCGCTCGGCCTATCTCCGGCGGCCGCCAGCAAGCGTCTGAACCGGTTGGAGCAGTCCCTGGGGGTCCGGCTTCTGCAACGCAGCTCGCGGCGCCTGGCGCTTACCGAGGAGGGCACCATCTACTTCGAGCGCGCCCAGGCCATCATCGCCGACGTGGACGACGCCAACTCGGCGGTGAGCCTGCGCCAGCTCGAGGTGCGCGGCCAACTGCATGTTTCCGCGTCGGTGGATATGGGGCGCCAGTACGTGGGCCCGATCGCCGCCGATTTTGCCGCCCAACACCCGGCCCTCACCCTGCGGCTGACCAACTCCGACGCAATGCTCGACCTGTTCGAACACGGCGTTGACGTGGCCGTGCGTGGCGGCACCATGACCGATTCGCGGCTGGTGTCGCGCCTGCTCACCAGCAACTTCCGCGTGCTGTGCGCCTCGCCCGACTACCTGGCCCGGCGCGGCCACCCGCGCACGGTGGAGGACCTGCAGCAGCACGACTGCCTCATGCTGCACCGGCCCGGCCACGGGATCCTGCCGTGGATCGTGCAGACGCCCGACGGCCCGCGCCCGCTTCGCATGGAAGGCTCGATCACCTGCGACAACGGTGACTTGATGCGCGCGTTGGCCGTGGCCGGCCACGGCCTGGCGTTCAAATCGGCATGGGATATTGCCGACGATGTCCGCGCCGGCCGGCTGGTGCCACTGCAGGGCGACGTGATCCTGCCGGACGCACACATCTATGCGATTTATCCCAGCCGTTGCTACCTGCCCGCACGCATCCGCCTGTTCGTGGATCATCTGCAGCAAGCGTTGCAGATGCGCGAACGCGACGTGCTCGCTACCGTACGCAACGCCATGATCTGAAGCAGCATCGCGAGGACAGCATGCCGAAGTCGATTCGCACGCCCCCTTCCTCTGCCTGCGGATGCCGCCCATGCTGAGCAGCGTCATCGGCGTTCTGCTTCTTCTCCTGCATGCCGCCGGCGTCGTCGCGGCCATGCACGCGGTGATGAACACCCGCACGCCGCAAGGTGCATTTGCGTGGGCGCTGGGGCTGGTGCTGCTGCCCTACATTACGCTCATTCCGTATCTCTACCTGGGCCGCAGCCGGTTCCATGGCTATGTCGACCTGCATCGCCTGCGCCGGGAGCAGATGCAGGCCATGGCGAACACCACGCTCGAATCGACATTGTCGACACCCTGGATCTGCGAGCCCTACGATGAGATCGCGACCATGCTGCGCGCGCGCTTCCATGCCGGGCAGCACCTGCGCTTGCTGGTCAACGGCGAGGCGACGTTCAACGCGATCTTCTCGGCGATCGGTGAGGCGAAGCACTGCGTACTGCTGCAGTTCTTCATCATCCACGACGATGTGCTGGGGCGACGCCTGCAGCAGGCACTGATCGAGCGCGCGCGCGCAGGCGTGGAGGTGTGCGTGCTCTACGATGGCATCGGCAGCCATGCACTGCCCAGCCTGTACGTGGAGTCGCTTCGCGAAAGCGGCGTGGCGATCCATCCTTTCGCCACGCAACGGCGCAGCAACCGTTTCCAGCTCAATTTCCGCAACCACCGCAAGATTGTCGTCGTCGACGGCATACGCGGCTTTGTCGGTGGACTCAACGTCGGCGATGAATACCTGGGCCTGAAGCCACCGCTGTCGCCCTGGCGCGACACGCATCTGCAGATCGAAGGCCCCGCTGTTGCCGACCTGCAACGCAGTTTCGCCGAAGACTGGCACTGGGTGACCGGAGCACTTCCGCCCCTGCTGCGTCCCGAGCATGGTGCAGGTCGCACGCACACCTTGGTCGCCGCCACGGGCCCGGCCGACCGGCAGGAAACATGCTCGCTGTTCTTCGTCACGCTGATCCACGCCGCGCGACGGCGCTTGTGGATCACCACGCCGTATTTCGTTCCCGACCAGGCGGTGATGTCAGCGTTGCGTCTGGCGGTCTTCCGCGGCGTGGATGTGCGCGTATTGATTCCTTCGCGCCCGGACCACCACGCCGTGTTCCTCGCCACCGGCCTCTACGCGCATGACGCCGTGCGCGCAGGCATTCGCGTGTTCCGCTACCAGCCGGGCTTCCTGCACGAGAAAGTGGTGCTGATCGACGACGACACCGCATCGGTGGGCAGCATGAACCTGGACAACCGTTCATTCCGCCTCAACTTCGAGATCGGTGCGCTCAACGTGGGCGCGGAGTTCGCCGCGGAGGTCGAAGCCATGCTGCTTGAGGATTTCTCCCATGCGCATGAGGTAACCGAAGCAGAGTATCTGAAGGCACCGTACCTCCGGCGTCTGGCGATGCATGTGGCACGGTTGTTCGATCCGGTGCTGTAGTCGCGTTTGATGTGGCGCTGCGGTCGCGCACTGGGTGCGCTCCTACAGAGGCAGTAGGTAGTGCCTCGCGAGCACCCGCCGTCACCCAGCCCTCTCCCCGGCAGGGAGAGGGAGAAGGCGCGCGGCACCCATGCCTTCCTCGCCATCCAACGAAGTTGCTTTAAGTCCTCTTCGCTCGGACGCGTTGCGGTGTAGCCGCTCCGTTCGGGGTAGTAACGAGCACATCAAGGCTGGCCTCAGTCGACCGACGCTTCTATTCCTCGTACTGCTATGAGCCTTGGCTCTAAAGGCCATTTTCTTTGGGTTACTTTTCTTTGACTCCTGGCGTTCCGCCCTCCGCCCTTCCTCGCTCCTCAAAGCCGGCGCCATCCATGGCGCCTCCCCGCGTACGGGCCGGCTTCGCCGTTCGCACGCCAAGAGCGTGCGTGGGCCAGCAAAAGAAAAGTGACTCGGTGGTCCCACGGGACTAGCTTCGCGTCGCCGGCAGGCCGTCGAAACGCCCGCTGCGTAAGCGGCAACCTCGCGGCAGCACGACAACGGAAGGCAACGGTCCTAGAGGCAAACCACTTCCCAGCTGAGAAGTCGCGCGAAAGCCGTACCCTCTCCCCAGCCCTCTCCCACAGGGAGAGGGAGCTAACGCTCGCACTACCCGGAAAATCGTTGAGCTGTTGCGCACAGGGTGCGCTCCTACAATGAAGGAGCAACGTGCCTATGTAGAATCACGCGACGGGCAACCACAGACTGATGCGCCCCCGCAAAAGTGCGTCAGCCGCGCACCCCACTGCCATAACCGACATACAACACACCCGTCAGCACTGAAGCGACAAGCGACAACGCTGCGGCGACAACAAACATCGGGCCATAGCCTCCACCCGAGGCTATCCATCCGCCAAGCGGCCCAGTGACACCAAGCGCCACGTCGATGAACACCGAATAGGCCGCCAGCGCCGCGCCGCGATTGCTCACACTGACACGCTCCACGGCCACGACACCAAGCGCGGGAAACACGAGCGAGAAGCCGATGCCGCACAGCGACGCGCCGAGCATCGCCACGCCGACATGGCCTGCCGTCGCCAGCACGAACAGGCCAGCGGCCTCGACCAGCAGCGAAGCGAGCGCGACGCGATAACCGCCAAAGTGCGCAATGGTCCAGCCCAGCAACAGTCGAATGCCGACGAAACACACACCGAACGCACTCAACGTGAGCGCAGCGCCCGCCCATCCCTGGCTGGCGTAGTACAACGTGATGAAAGTGGCGATCACGCCGAAACCCACCGACCCCAGGGCCAGCCCCATGCCGTAGGGCGCCACGCGTCCAAACACGCGATGCAAGGGCAGACGCTCACCCGCCTCCACGCGCACGGCCGGGCGTCGCCAGGCGAGCAGCAGCGCCAGCAACATGAGCGCCACGGCCGAGACGCCGATCATGACGAAGCCGCCGATCGACACCAGCACCACGCCCAGCGGGGCGCCGACGGCCAGCGCGCCGTAGGTGGCAATGCCGTTCCAGGAAATGACTTTGGCCGTGTGCTCGCTGCCCACGCGGCCGATGCCCCACATGATGCAACCGGTGGCGACACAGCTTTCGCCCATGCCAAGAGCAAGCCGCGCCAGCAGCATCGTGCCGAGCGACGCCATGGGCCACGCACGCAACAGGGCCGCGGCGGTCATCAGCAATCCGCTCACCGCGCAGGCCAGCAGGCCGATCCACGCGGCACGCTTGGGCCCGGCGGTGTCCGAGGTGCGCCCGGCGAAGCCGCGGCTCAGCAGGGTGGCAACGTACTGCGTGCTGATAACCAGGCCGGCGATGACCGCGCCCAATCCAAGATCGTCATGCACGAAAGGCGGCAGCACTGCCAGCTGCATGCCGATCATGAGGTAGGCCAGGAACGTGAAACACACGATCTGGACGATGCGCAGGGTCAGGCGGGAGCCGCGGAGCCCTGTATCAGCCCGGTCGGACATGGATACAACGTGGAAGGAGAAGAAAATCCGCAGCGGCGGACCCAGCCGGCCGATACATCACGTCGGATGACGGCGACCCAGCGCCAGCCAGCCCAGGTACACGCCGATGCCGGCGCCAAGAAACTCGAACAGCACGCGCTGGCCAAGGTTGTCCGCGTCGTGCACGGCAGCCAGCCGGATACGCAGCAACTGCAACGATTGCAGGCGGCCGTAGTTGAAATAGAACAGGTTCCACAGATCCTGACCGCCAGCGAGCGCCATGGACACTACGTACGACCAGCTCAACTCCATCGCCATGCTCCAGCCCTGGCTGCGGCCGATGCGGGTAAGCAGCGCAAACATCAGGAACCCGACCACCGCGGCGATCGCACCGGCCTCGAGCGCGCCTACCAGGCCGTATCCCATCCAAGATTGGTCGTAAGGCATCGCCCCTGTCCCACCGTCTTTGTTGTTTGACGCCATTATGCCTGCTGGCAGAACGATGACCCGCGTCACGTAGGGAATTTCCTACCCTGAACCCCGCTCATCGCGTACAAAGCACCCGTCGAGCCGGTCACACCTCGTTGATGCGGAGCACGACTAGACTTTGCGACCGCAGCCTTTTACGAGCCCGATGCACCCCATGAGCCATCCCGTCAGCAGCCGCGCAGCCTTGGTATTGGTCGACGTGCAGCCGGACTTCATGCCCGGCGGCGCCCTCGCCTGCCACGAAGGCGACGCCATCGTTCCCGGCATCGCCAGGCTGCTGCAACGACAGATGTTCCAGCACGTGGTAGCGACGCAGGATTGGCACCCCGCCGGTCATGTCTCGTTCGCCAGCTCGCACCCCGGCCGCGGGCCATTCGACCGCATTCCGCTCTATGGTCATGCGCAGATCCTCTGGCCCGACCATTGCGTGCAGGAGACGCCGGGCGCCGCCCTTCATCCGTCGATCGACTGGTCCGGTGTGGAAAAGGTGATACGCAAGGGCGACGACCCGCGGGTGGATTCGTATAGCGGCTTCCGCGAAAACCACGGGCCCGACGGCACGCGGCCCAGCACCGAACTGCACGACTGGCTGCGGAAAAGAAACGTGGACGAGATCTACGTGTGCGGCCTGGCCCGCGACGTGTGCGTGTTATGGACCGCCCAGGACGCGGTGGACCTGGGCTATCGCACGCGCGTGGTGTGGGACCTCACGCGACCGGTGACGCCGGAGACCGATATCGCTACCCGCTTCCGCTTCGAGCAGCTCGGCGTGGAGACCATCGAGTCCAGCTCGTTCGGCTGAGCCAACGCAACCTCGGGCGTCAGCCTTCATTCTCGGAGGCGGCGCGCACGTGCAGCGCGCCGTCCTCGTCGACCTCCACCGAGATCTGCATCGGGCGGCAGCAGACCTGGCAGTCCTCGATGTAATGCTGGCTCTCCACCGAGCTGTCCACGAGCACTTCGATCGGCTCGCCGCAGTACGGGCAGTGGGTGAGGACAGGTTCAAGCATCGGCGTCATCGAAACACACGGCGCATCTAGCGCTTGACCTGCGAAAGCGACGAGCCCCACTTGTTCACCGCAAGCTGGGTGGTTTCGCCTGGCGCCAGCGTGGCCTGCACCTGCGCGTCACTGCCGGGCTTGTGGCAGGCGCCCGAATTCTGCAGCGTGACCACGTGGGCGCCGCTCGGTACCGAGAACGATACCTGCTCGCCGGTTTCCAGCTGCGCGGCGAACTTGTCGTCGATCAGGATCTGGCTGGAGCAGCCGCCACCGAAATAACCGTTCTCGCGCACGACCTGCAGCGTGGCGTCATTGGCGCCGGGCGTCTGGTAGAGAAATACACGATTGGCCACCGCGTCCCTGATCACCTTGTCGTGATTGTTGGTGACGCCGCACCCCGAGAGCAGCAGTGCTCCCACCACCACCGCACCCACAATGCTTTGAGCTGCCTTCATCGTCGGACTCCATGCCTGGTCAACATGGCGAGCATCGCGAATGTGCGATCAATCCGGCGTGAACCACGTCCTCACGCCGGAGGCTGCCAGGCGCTGGGCGTGAGAATCTGGAACCAGCCCTCGCGCGCGGTGCGCCGCGCCAGCCGAAGCACGGCCTTGTCCTTGCTCAAGAGCCATTGGGCGCCGGCAAGCAGGGCAAGTTCGAGAAATTTCTGGTCGTCAGGATCAGCGCAGCGCGGCAACCGGGCATCGGGGCGGGGTGGCAGCGGCGCGGCGGCGAGCAGCACGGCATAGCGGTCGAATGCCTGCGCTGCTTGCTGCCGGGCTTCGGGGCTCAGCGAGAAATCGGGGTAGTCGAGCACGGCCAGCCATTCGGCGCGGCACGCGTCGTCCACCACGGCCTGCACCAATCCGCTTTGCAGGGCGTCCTTCAGATGGCTGACGGCGGGATCGCGGAACACGAACAGGTCGAGCGCGACATTGGTGTCGAGGACAAGGCGGGGCGGGGGCGCGAGCATGGCGCGCATGGTGGCACAGCCGACCCGCTAAAATGGGTCATCTCCCCTGGACTGCCACCATGACCGACCGCCTCTTCGACGATTACGCCGTGCACGCCACGGCGGTGGCAGAAGGCTCGCGCTTCACCGCCTGCCTCGTGGTCACGCCCCGTGTGCGCCACGGTTACCCGGTGTATTACGCCATTGCCGAGAACCGCAGCTTCCGCGAGCGTGAACTGGCCGAGCAGGCATCGGCAAAAGCGCTGGCTGCCATCGTTGGGCTCGAAGGCGACGGCACGCCGATCTTTCCCGATGATTACACCGGTTTCGACGATCCATTGCCCCCTGCGTGAGCTCCGGGCGCCGGGATAGAATCCACGCGCCCTCCCCCAACGGTCTTGTGCGATGCCACGCTGGCTGCAGTCGATGTCCCAACGTCCTCGCACGATCGACATCGGCGGCCGGCCTTTCGTCAGCCATGGCCTGATGCGCCGCTTCTGGGACGACATCTACCATTTCGCGCTCACCATCCGCTGGCCGGTATTCTTCGGCCTGGCGGCCACCGTCTTCGTGCTGCTCAACACGCTGTTCGCCTCGCTCTACCAGCTTGGTGACCGCGCCATCGCCAACCAGTTTCCGGCGAACTTCGGCGGCGCGTTCTTCTTCAGTGTGGAAACGCTGGCCACGGTGGGCTATGGCGACATGCATCCGCAGACGGTGTACGGCCATATCGTCGCTACGGTGGAGATCTTCACCGGCATGCTGAGCATCGCCTTGGTCACGGGCCTGGTCTTCGCGCGGTTCTCGCGGCCGCGGGCCAAGATGATCTTCGCGGATCACCCGGTCATCCGGCGTATCCACGGCCAGCCGACGCTGATGATCCGAGCCGCGAACGCACGGCAGAACGTGATTGCCGAAGCCTCGGCCAAGCTCCATCTCCTTTTGCGCGAGGCCTCGCCCGAGGGTTTCCGGCTGCGCCGCATCCACGATCTCAAGCTGCTGCGTGATCGCCACCCGGTGTTCGTGCTCAGCTGGAGCCTGATGCATGTGATCGATGAAAGCAGCCCGCTGTATGGCCTGACGCCTGACATGCTGGCCGCCACCGAGGCCACGTTGATGCTGACGATCGAGGGCATTGACGAAACCACTTCGCAATCGATGCTGGCGCGGCGGCAGTGGAGTTACCGCGAGTGGCGTTGGAACCATCGGTATGTCGACCTGGTGCACGACGACGAATTCGGCGTGAGCCACATCGACTACAGCGTGTTCCACCAAGTGCTGCCGGTGGACGACGAGTCGGACGTCTCGTAAGCGTCTTGCATGGACGCACAGGGTGCGCCCGCTACAGGGTGAGCAGGACCTTGCCGATTGCGGCGCGGCTTTCCAGATAGGCATGCGCCTTCGCGCCCTCGCGCAACGGAAAACACGCGGCAATGCACGGCTTCAGCCATCCGTTGCGGATCTGCTCGAACAAGGCCGCGGCGCGTTCACGTCGAACCTCGGCGCCGGTCAGCACGTTCCATAGGTCGCCACCGGTGAGCGTGAGCGAGCGATCCATCAGCACGCGCGGATCGACCGGCGTGGGATCACCTGCGGCCATGCCGTAGAACACCACCGTGCCGCCGATGCGGGCCACCGCCAGGCTGTCACCGAGCGTACGCCCTACCGAGTCGAACACGACGGTCGCACCGTGACCGCCGGTCAGCGCTTTCGTGGCCGACACCCATTGGTCGTAGCCCACCGCCACGTCCGCGCCGGCAGTGATGACGGCGTCGCGCTTGGCTTCGCTGGAAGCCACGCCGAGCACCACAGCGCCCAACGCTTTCAGCATCTGCACCAGCAGCAGCCCCACGCCCCCGGCCGCCGCATGCACGACCGCCACGTCGCCGGGCTGCACGCGGAAGCTGTCGCTGACCAGGTATTGCGCGGTGAGTCCCTGCAGCAGCACGGCGGCCGCGGTTTCCGCGTCGATGTCGTCGGGCAGCGGGATCAGGCGGTCGCGGTCCACGGCCACCAGCTCGGCGTTGGCGTGCGGCATGTCGGCAAACCCGACGCGCGTGCCCGACGGGAACGAGAGGTCGTTGCCACCTTCCACCACGCCAGCGCCCTCGTACCCCAAGACCCACGGCGCCGTACCACTGAGGTGGTAGTTGCCGTTGCGGCGGTAGACGTCAGCAAAGTTCAGCCCCACCGCCTGCATGCGCACCTGCAGCTGGCCCGGGCCCGGTACCGGGGCGGGATGCTCGGTCCAACGCAGGACCTCAGCCGGGCCGAAGTGGTCGAAGGTCAGCGCATGCATGGACGTACCGGAGCGACTTTTGATCGGCTGAGCATGACAGGTTTGCCAAGTGCGGCGACGAGGACCCGGCGTTGGGCCACCCTCAATTCCTTACGTGAAACTGTACTTTTTGGTCAACGCCGCGCAATATCACGCGTTATTCACGTCCATCGGCCGTGAAAACCGCGGCCTTTGCTCCTGGAGACAGCGCATGCGGCGAACCTTTATCGTGGGATGTCCACGCTCCGGCACGACCATCGTGCAGGCTCTGCTCGCCCGCCACCCGGCGATCTACACGCTCCCGGAGACAGCTTTCTTCGAACGCCTGCATGGCAGGCTCGAGTGGCGCTGGGGCGACGCCCGCGCCAAGGCCAGAAGCCGCTGGCCTCAGCACCTGGGCCTGGCACGTGGGCGCACGCGCGGGGTCTTCGCCGACCTGCACCGCCAACTGACCGGCAGTGCACCCTCACCGTGGACGCCGATGCGCATGCGGGCGCTGTCCCGGCGGTTCATCGCCTTGCTGGACCGTTCCGCCACAGCTGTCGGCCGCAGCATGTGGCTGGAGAAGACCCCGAACCACCTGCTCTACATCCCCGAAATCGAGGCCGTGGCGCCCGACGCCTGCTTCGTCCACGTAGTGCGCCGGGGGGCTGACGTGCTGGCATCGCTGGCGGATGTCTACCTGCGCTTCGAAAACGACGCCGTGTTCGGCGGCGGCACCGTGCACTGGGCCCGGCGGTGGAACCGGGCCCTGCAGATCCACGAGCAGCACATGAACCGGAAGAACCACCATCTGGTGTTCCTGGAAGACCTGATCACACAGCCCGAAGCCGAATGGGCCAGGCTGTGCGGTTTTCTTGGTCTGCAGGCGGATGCGGTGCTGGACAACGCCTGCCAACAGCCCATCGCCAACCTCAACGACGAACCGTGGAAGGTGTCGGCCATCCACGGCCAACTGCGCCATGCCGACCCCAAGGTGGACGGCCTGTTCGGCCCCAAGATGCAACGCTGGCTGCAAGCCCACCTGGCCTCTTACGACGACCTTCGCGCACGCTGCGTGGCCGCCCGCAGCCAACCGGCCAGCCACCTGCACCTGGCTTATGAGGCGCCCAAGGCGCGGGCCGGCTGACCTTCGCGGGCTCGGGCGAGATCAACTGCCGACAATAGGCACTTCACTGGCGCGATTGAAATCACCGATGGCTTCGACCAGGTCGGTCACGGCAGCACGCTCCACCTCGGTGAGGTCGGGGTTCCAGCTGTCCAAGATCATCACCACGCGGGTGTGATCGCTGCGATTCCACGCCTCGTGCTCGAAGGTGTCATCGAAAGTCACGCAACGCCCCTCCTGCCATTCATGAAGCTCGCCGCCGACGTTGATGGCGCAATCGGGCGGGACGATCAGCGGCAAATGCGTCACCAAGCGGGTGTTCGTGACACCGCGGTGCGGCAGGATATGGGTGCCCGGTCGCAGCACCGAAAAGAGCGTCTCGGGCGCGTGGTCGCGGATGCGAACCAGCGGCAGGTCGTCGAGGAGCGCCGACGTGCGCGGGCAGCGTGCGCAATGGTCGTCGAAGCGATCACCATGCCGATAGAAAAAATAAGCATCCCATGCCGCCGGGACCGTGCTCGACGAGGTCAGATGCCCCTTGAGCTCCTCCGGCGACTGGTCGCCGAGGAACGGCTCCAGAGGCTGGTTTTCTGTCAGGACTGCGAGGAGCTCTTCGCGGACGATGGCAGTGGCGGTCTCCAGTTCAGCCTGCCAGGGGAATCGGGTGCTTGGGTAGTAAGTCTGGCTGGGAACGCCTGGAAAATAGAGGAACTTCGGCTTCTGCCGAGGATCGGGCAGGTTGGCCGACCGTTCGCCCAGATAGATCGCCAGGCATTGGTCGACCCGGGCCAGTTCTGAGCGCCCGTAGCGTTGCCGCAACGGCTCAAGGACCGAGTCGAAAGTCCGGCGCCGACCTGCATCAATAAAGCGCATGGCATGCTGGACCGCTTCTCGCAATCCTGGCGCAGTCGTGGCATCGCTCATCCACCGCCCCTGTGCCTGGGCGGCGTTTACCGCGCCGAAATAGGCCAGCAAGGCTGCTTGTGTTTCGCCTAATTGCTCAAGCGCGATCGCCAGTCGGAGGCGCGCCACGAACATATGGGGTGCCGCGTCCAAGCTGCTCCGTAGGCTAGCAGAGGCTCCCGCGACGTCGCCCGCGGCCATCTGCGCAGCGCCCAGCTGGTGAAGCAGATCAGCATTGTCCGGCAGCGAGCGCAGGGCCGTCAGAAGCATCGAAACGGCGCGGAGTGCGTCACCGCGCACGAGGTGGCGACTGGCGAGAAATTGCAGAGCCTCGGCATCGGATGGTACCTGTTCCAGAAGCCTGGCGAAGTACTGCTCGGCCGACGCGACGTCCCCTTCGCGCAATCCCTTCAGGGCCATCTCGCGCAGCAGCGCGACACCCCCTTTCATACCACTGTTCATTCGTTAACTACCGCCCCCGGCGTTGAACCGCTTCCCCGAATTACCGCAGGCATCGCCGCGGCGTGTACGGGCATAATAGACATGTTTCCCCACGTCGCGCGCGCCCCGGATGGTATCGGGTACGCCGGCATCATCCGGAGCCGTGCTCTTGATCAATCCGCGTTTACAGGGGTTAGGCCCCAACGCAGTCCAGCAAGTCATGATGGCCGGCCAGGCGCTCGACGCCGGGCGCGCGGACGAGGCTGATCGGCAATTGACACGCGTGATCGCGGCCTACCCAGACCATCCGGAAGTGCTGCGAATGAAGGCCGGCATACTGAGCCTGCGTGGACAGCATGGGGACGCCGTCGTTGCGATGCGACGAGCGCTGGCGCAACGCCCGCAAGACGCGGCCTACCACAATACGCTCGGCTCTCTGCTGGGTGCCGCGGGCGACTACGAAGCGGCTATCGAGGCACTGCGCCATACTTGCCAGCTTCAGCCCAACCTTCCGCTCGCCTGGTACAACCTCGGCGTGATGCTGACCAAGTCAGTGCGCAACGAGGAAGCCACCCAAGCCCTCCAGCGTGCGGTCACCCTCGCTCCCACTCACGCTGGCGCGCGCGCCCTGCTTGCCGACCTGCTGCGCACGCGAGGGCTTCTCGACGAGGCCGCCGCCGAATACCGTCGCCTGATCGCCAGCCAACCCACCGCTGGCCTCGCCTGGTGGGGCTTGGCCGATCTCAGGTCACAGCGGTTCAGCGATGAAGACATCGCGATGATGCGCGCGGGGCTGCAACGCCCGGAAGCCACTGAGAACGATCGCATAGCAATGGGTTTTGCACTGGCAAAGGCACTGGACGACGCAGGGCGCTATGGCGAGGCACTGGACGCCTTGGCGTTCGCGAATGCGACTGCTCGTCGCCACCAGGCCTGGAATGCGCAGGCATTTTCGAGTGCCGTGGCATCCATCTCGGACGCCTTCGAACCCGCTCCCAGGGGCAGCGACGAACCGCTGGGCCGCGAAGCGATTTTCATCGTGAGCCTCCCTCGCTCGGGTTCTACGCTGGTGGAGCAGATCCTCGCTTCGCATTCGGCGGTGGAAGGTGCGGGCGAATTGCCAGATCTGCCGCAGGTCCTGGCTGAGGAAACTCGTCGGCGGGGCAAGCCGATCCCTCAGTGGGCCGGCGACCTGAAGCCTGCCGAATGGCGGCAGCTAGGCCAGCGCTACCTGGAGCGGACCGCCCGCTGGCGGCAGAACCGCCCCGTGTTTACCGACAAGCTGCCGAACAACTGGATCTACATTGGCGCCATTCGCGCGATGCTCCCGGCGGCCCGAATCGTCGTCTGCCGCCGCGATCCATTGGAAACCTGCTTCTCCTGCTATCGCCAGCCGCTGGATGCGAACAACGGCTACAGCCGCAGCTTCGAGGACCTTGCCACGTTCTGGCGTGATTTCGACCGCAGCGTTTCGCGCAGCGTCGCCATGCATCCGGACTTTGTGAGGGAAAACAGTTACGAGGCGCTGGTCACCGATCCAGAAAACCAGATCAGGGAACTGCTCGCGTTCTGTCAGCTGCCTTTCGAAGAGGCATGCCTGCATTTCCATGAAAACCGGCGCGAGGTGCGTTCGCCCAGCGCCACCCAGGTTCGGCAGCCCATCCGTAGGGACACGGCACGCTCGCAGCGCTATGGCGCCCTGCTTGATCCGCTACGCAATGCATTGCAGCTGCACTCTTCCGCACCGTGACCCCAGCTCCAGACCGCGGCATCCTGCCGGAATGGCTGCAGCCATTGGCGAATGAACCTGAAGAGGGCTGGTTGGCGCAGGGGCGCTCCCTCGTCCTGCGCGCTGACGTCGCACGCGCGCTCGAGGTCTTTTCGCTGGGCTTGGCGCGTTTTCCGCACTCCGCAGAACTACTGCTGGGCATGGCCGGATTGTGTTGGCAGATCGGCAAGATCGACCAAGCTGAAGCATTGCTTGAGCAGCGACTGGCCGCCCACCCAGACGATATCGGCGCAACCTTTCTCCGGGTGCAATTGCATCGCGAGCAGGGACAACTCGAAGCAGCCGGCCTGGCAATGCGGCGGTTGTTCGTCCATGCAGGACATGACCCGGATACGGTCATACGCGCCGTGGAAATGCTGGACGATTACGGGCTCGCCCAGGACGCTGCCGACATTTGCGAAACCGCCATTGACGCGGGAGCG